>Ga0307411_10000277_pt1 | contig 17002 bp, 9 predicted proteins | sample DK1Ometagenome_2_FD_203712 | JGI IMG/M metagenome (GOLD analysis project Ga0307411, IMG submission 203712) | Maize rhizosphere microbial communities from greenhouse at UC Davis, California, United States - DK15-O-1 | ecosystem: Host-associated > Plants > Roots > Rhizosphere > Soil | place: USA...
TTCCGATCGCCCCGTGGATCGACGAGAAGCTCCATCACGACTGGCGGGACGGCTACCGCTACGAGGAGCTGCCCCCGCTCCGCGAGACGTGGCGTCTGGGGCTGTCGGGAATAGACGAGAGTGCACGGCTGCTGCATGCCAGGCAGTTCGTGTCCCTCGAGTCGCTCACGCAGGATGGAGTGCTGGCCCGCCTCCAGCGTGGTGACGCGCCTGGCGAGACGTGGACTCGCCTGAGTGCCACGAGGTTTTTCCGGGATGTCTTGTGTCTCACCGTGGTGAAGACGTACTACGCGCACCCCTCGGCGTGGAGCGAGATCGGATACAGCGGACCATCGTCGCCGCGCGGCCATGTGCGCAACTGGGCGGGCGGCGTCGATCCGTGGGACGCGCCGGAAGAGCGCGAATGACCGAGCGACCCCTCAGCGCTCCCGGCATTCACGGCGAACGTACCCCCATGCGCGATCTGTCGGGGGAGGAGGTGGACTTCTGCATCGTAGGGGCGGGCGCCGCCGGCGGGGTGCTCGGCGCCAAGCTCGCGGAGAAAGGATTCGCGGTCGTGCTTCTCGATGCCGGTCCCCATTGGGATCCAACGCGTGACTTCGTCTCGGACGAGGTCGGCTCGCGGCAACTCTTCTGGACCGACGAGCGGATCAGCGGCGGCCGCGACCCGGTGGAGCTCGGTTCCAACAACTCGGGCCGCGGCGTTGGGGGAAGCACCGTGCATTACTCGATGATCGCCATGCGTGCGCACTCGGAGGATTTCCGGAGGCGGACGCTGGAGGGCGACATCCCCGGCGCCGAGCTGCGCGACTGGCCGATCACGTTCGATGACCTGGAGCCCTACTACGAGGAGGTCGAGCGTGATTTGCGGATCGCCGGTCCCACGTTCTACCCCTGGGGCCACCGGCGGCACCGGTATCCGCAGCGGGAGCATGAGCTGAACGCGTCGGCACGTGTGCTGGTCTACGGCTGCACGGCGCTCGGTATCCCTGCGGCCCCCGCGCCGGTGGCGACGCTGAGCGCGCCGCATGACGACCGGCCGCCCTGTGTGTATCGGGGGTTCTGCAACTACGGCTGCACGACCAACGCGAAGAGCTCGGTCCTCGTGACGTACATCCCCAGGGCGATCGCGGCTGGGGCCGAGGTGCGGCCGGGATGCATGGCGGCGCAGATCACCCACGACGGGCGTGGGCAAGCGAGTGGCGTGCTCTACTTTCGCGGAGGTGATCCGTCAACGCTCCACCGGCAGCGTGCGCGTAACGTCGTCGTGTGCGGATACGCAATCGAGACGCCGCGTCTCCTGCTCAACTCGAGCAGCTCGATGTTTTCTGACGGTCTGGCCAACTCGTCGGGACTCGTCGGGAAGTGCTTTATGGTGCACTCCGGCCACCAGGTCTTCGGGCGGTTCGACGAGCGGATCAACCAATACAAGGCGCCGCCAGGACTCGCTCTCACCGAACACTTCAATCGAACGATGCCGGACGCGAACTTCGTGTGCGGCTACGCGATCGAGGTCGTCGGCCCGCATCCGGTGGACTTCGCGTCACGGGTGACGACGGCCCGCGGATTGTGGGGGACCGACCTTCGTCGCCTGATGATGGATTACAACTACTGGTCGGGGGTCGGCATGGTCGGTGAGGTCATGCCGCAGCGACGGAATGAAGTACGTCTCCATCCGGTCGAGCGGGATCAATACGGTCTCCCGGTCCCGCACATCCTCTTCACGTATCACGAGAACGATCGGCGCCTCATCGCACATGCGATTGACCGGATGGAGGAGATCATGGACTCGGCGGGCGGAGTCGACATCTGGTCGGCAGATCGGACGGCCCATCTGCTCGGAACCTGCCGCATGGGGCTCACGCGCGACGACTCGGTGGTGGATGCCGATTGCCGCACGCATGACGTTCCGAACCTGTTCATCTGTGACGGCTCGGTCTTCCCGACGTCGACCGGGGTAAACCCCTCACTGACGATCGAGGCCATAGCCGCCCGGACGGCAGATCGGATCGGGCGATCGAGCGGCTGACGCGAGTGAGGGGGCGATGACTGACCCGATTGTGCTGAAGCGTTAGGCAATCGCCGAGTGGTACCGCCCGGGTTGGAGTTACGGCCGCGAACCCGAGAGGACCGGTCACGAGACGGCGGGCCTGCGACCCATCATCGTGGACGCTCATCGCGAGCCGCATCGATTGCATCATCCCTGCGATGGAAGCCGAGGGCCTCCGGTGAGGCTGGACGACTGGCGGAGCGGGCGCGACCGGACGAGTCCCGCCGCCTTGTATGCCCGAGGTGTGCCCGCGCCTGATCTCCACGCTCCCCTTTGGCGCGCCGTGCGGCCCCGAGCGAGCGGGGCACCTATTCGTGCCCCGGGGGTGCGGATCGCCGGGCGCATCGCGGCGGCCTCACCCCGCCAGCGAATCCACGAGGAGCCGGGCCGCTCGCGTCCACGCATGCCCCGGGCCGTAGCCGTTCGCGAGTGCCGTGGCCGCTCGCTCCGCGGCCGCGCGGGCGTCAGGCACCTGTCCGCGCGTGCGCAGCGCACGGGCGTGGAGGAGTTCGGCCCGACCGGCGAGCGCGCTGCGGACCAGTGCGGCCGAGTCGATCGCCGCCTGGTCGCGGGCGAGCAGAGCGAGAGAGTCGGCACCACGCGCGTCGCCGCGGGCGAGCCGCCACTCCCCGGCCGTGACCAGCGGGAGCGCGAAGTGCGTCAAGCGGGGCTGACCGTCGCTCAACAGCGCGCCCATCTCCCGTTCCAGGAGCGCCGATGCGCCGAGCGAGTCTCCTTCGGCGCGGCGGAGTCGGGCGCGGAGCATCGCGGCGATCGCCCGCTGCCCACGGCGGTCGTCGGGAAGTTGGGCGACCGCGACGCGAGCCTCCGCCAACCGCGACTGTTCCAATCGGAGCTCGGCCAGCGCGGCCGCGGCGTACGCTTGAAACGCTCCCGCGCCTTGCGTCGTGTCGCGCATGGCCCGCGCGATCCACACATCAGCCGAGTCGATCTCACCGAGCCGGAGCTTCGCGCGCCCGTACTGGAATGCGAGCAGCGTCGGGACGCGTCCCGCCCCGTACACGGCTTCGCGCTCGCGTATGAAGCGCCGAAGCGTAGAGTCGAGCGACACTAGCTCGCCCAGGTCCAACAACGACGCCGAGAGAAAGCCCACGACGTTCGGGAACGCCTCCGTGTCGCCGTAGCCGAGCGCCTCGAACTCGGCGAGAATGCGTCGAAAGTACGGCACCGCTTCGCGGGTGCGTCCGCTGAGACGGAGCACTTCGGCGAGCGAGTTGACGAGGCTGAGTCGCTCCTCACTACCCGGCTCTGCGTCCGCGATGGCCACCGCCCGCTTCAGCAGGGCGATTCCGGAATCGGGGCTCCCCGTCGCCTGCAGCAGCTTTCCCTCGGCCTCGAGGCAGTTCGCCTCGACGGTCGCGTCTTTCCTTTCCTGCGCCGCAAGTACTGCCTTGGCTTCAACGACGTCGGCCCTCGCCGAATCGAGCATGTCCTCGAGCCAGTAGTTGATCGCACGCCGGCAATCGGCCAGCGCAAGTTCATCGGTCGCCTTCGCCTGGAGCGCGATCGAGCGCGCGCGGCCGAGCATCACGCGCTGCGCGCGAGCGTCTCCGGCTTCCAGGTAGCGCGACGACAGGTCGACCAGAAGGCCGGCGACGAGCCAGGGCTCGCTCCGGAACCGCGACGTGACCACGCGCTCGGCGAGGGCGATCCGACCCGCAGGCGGCAGCGGGTGTCCGTCCGGATCGCGACTGTCTCCGGCGAACACACTCTGGAGCTCGGCCATCGCCGTCGTGGATCGCGCGGCACGGATGGCTTCCTGCCGCTGCGTCCTCGCCTCTTGCATCTGCACGACCGAGAACACCGTCGCCCCGACGAGCGCCGCGGCCGTCGCGGCCGTGAAACCGACCGCGGTGCGGTTCCGGCGGACGAACTTCCCGAGGCGGTAGCGGGGGCTGTCGGGCCGGGCGAGGATGGCGCGCCCCCGGCGGAAGCGCTGCAGGTCCTGGGCGAGCGCGGCCGGCGACTGGTACCGCCGGTCGGGTTGCTTCTGCAGCGCCGTCATCACGATCAGGTCCAGGTCCCCGCGCAGCCGGCGCCGCCGCGCAGCGGGCGCCTTGCTCGACGGCTTGGGCGGGACGTCCGCGCAGACGACGCGCTCGACCTCGGCCGGCGACTTCCCGCGGACGTCGTACGGCCGCGCGCCGGCGAGCAGCACGTAGAGCAGCACGCCCAACGCGTACACGTCGGTGGCCGTGCTCACCGGGTCGCCGCGGACTTGCTCGGGGGCGGCGAACTCGGGCGTCATGGCGCTGAAGCCCGTGTGCGTGGCGGCCTCGGCGTCCTCGGCGGCCGCGCCGGGCGCGCCGGGCGGGCCGAGGAGCTTGGCGATGCCGAAGTCGAGGAGCTTCACCCGGCCGTCCGCCGTGACGAGGATGTTCGACGGCTTGAGGTCGCGGTGGACGACGAGGTGCTGGTGCGCGTACGCCACGGCGTCGCACACGCGCTCGAAGAGCTCGAGGCGCTGGTCGAGGGGGAGGCCGCGCGCGTCGCAGTAGCGGTCGATGGGCGCGCCGCCCTCGACGAGCTCCATGGCGAAGTACGGGAGCCCGGCGTCCGTGACGCCGCCGTCGACGAGCCGGGCGACGCCCGGGTGCTCGAGGCGCGCCAGGATGCGCCGCTCCTCGACGAACCGCCGGAGGACGCCCGGGGCGCCGTGCTGGATGAGCTTGAGGGCGACGCGCTGGTCGAACTGCCCGTCGGCCCGCTCGGCGAGGAAGACGCGCCCCATGCCGCCGCGGCCGATCTCGCGGACGACGCGGAAGGGGCCGATGCGGTCGGGGACGGGCCCGGCCGCGGCCGCCGCCGCGTCGAGGAGGGGGGCCGCGACGCGGGCGGCCGGCGCCTCGAGCGGGCTGTCGGCGCGGTACGCGCGCACGAGGTCGAGCGCCGCGGCCCGCAGCGCCGCGTCGCCGCCGGCCTCGCGGCCGACGACCGCCGTCCGCTCGCCCGTGGGGGCGTCCACGGCCGCGTCGAAGATGCGATCAATGCGATCAATGCGGTCGACGCGGCGGCGCCGATCGGTCAATTCCGTCGATCCCGTCGACCCTGTCGAGAACGCGCTCACGAGCCCTCTCCCGTCCTGGTGTCGCGCTGCCCGCCGACGGCTTCACAGCGCCGGTCGCCGCCCGGGCATGTCCGCTTCAACCCTAAATCGGAAATCGGGGGCGAAACCGGACACGGGAAACGTTTGAGCGAGCCTTCCTCTCTCGAGTGGCCCCCGACGTCGCACCAAGCACGGTGGCTCGTTCCGGCGGTGGATTGCGCCATAGCAGGGGAAGGACGCAATCCCCACCAAGGAGACCACCATGCTACCCGCCATCCCGCGCGGCGTCCGCTGGACGGTCGCCCTGATGCTGCCCAGACCTTCAACACGCCGGAGTGGGTCACGCCGGCCGGGGTCGCCGGCGCGGTCAAGTTCTCCTTCACCCGCAAGTAGCCGTTCCGCGTGCCGCCGTCGCGGCTCCCCCGGCCGGCGACAGCCGAGATCGCGAGCGCCGTGACGCTTCCGGTCGCGCCGCTCCTTCGTCAGCCCCCACCACGGTGACGTGCTCGCGCACCGAGACCTTCCGGGTCGTGCGCGTGTCCGCCACCGGTCGTCCGCTGCGCAACTCCTAGATATGAGACGACACGACGACACCCCCGCGCGGTTCACCGGCGAGTACTTCACCGGCGAGTACTTCACCGGCGCGTACGCGACCACAGCGCCGGCCGCTCGCTCTATGCCGTTCGCCGCTGCGCCGACGTGGCCGCTCCTGCTCGTGACCATGCTCGACACCGCTGGCCTCATGGTCGCGGTCCTCCGCATTCCGCCGCTCGTACGGGCCACCGGCGGTGGCGCGCTTGCCATGGGGGCACTCACCGCGGCGTTCGCGCTCGCGCAGATGGCCAGCGCGATGGGGTGGGGGAGGCTCTCCGACCGCATGGGTCGGCGGGCCGCGCTCGTCGCGGGACTCGTGCTCTCGGCGGCTGGGTGGCTGTTGCTCCTCTGGGCGGGCGAGATGCCCGCGCGCGCGATGCCGGCGCTCACCACGCCGGCGCTCGCCGTCGCGCGCGTACTGATGGGGATCGGCTCCGGGACGGCGGGCGTGGTGGTCGCGGCGATCCTCGACGGCGCGCCGCCGAGCAGCCGCGCGGCCCTGCTGGGTCGCCTGAGCGCCGCCACCAGCTTCGGCGCGGTCGTCGGTCCGGCGGTCGCGCTCGCGCTCGCCGAGTGCGCGATGACGCCGGAGCACGCGATGACGGTGCTCACCGCGCTGGCCCTGGTCGTGGCGTGGCGCACGCTGCCGCGCGGCGCCCGTGTCGTGGCCCGCGGGCGTGCAGACGCTCGCGCGGTGCCCCGTTGGGGGCGCTCGCTCCTCCCGGTGCTCATCGCGGTCTACGCGCTGGCCGTCGGTGCCGCGTCGGGCGTGGCGACGATGCTCCCCGCGATCTTCGACGCGCCGCGCGCCGCGTGGGCGGTGATGGCGCTCGGCGCCACGGGGGTGCTCGTGCGCGCCGCACTCGTCGGCCCGGTCGCGGCACGCCTTGGCGAGCCGCGGATGCTCGGCGCCGGCCTCACATCCATCGCGGCCGCGCTCCTCCTCCTGTGTCGCCCAAGTGGCGCGGCGGTGCCCGCCGCGGTGGGCGCGCTGGCGTTCGGCACCGCGCTCGCCTTCCCCGCCCTCGGCGCGCTCCTGGCCCGGGCCACGCCGCCGTCGAGGCTCGGCGCCGTGATGGGCGCGCAGCAGGCGGCGGGCGGGGCCGCGCGCGCCGCGTTCCCGCTCGCCCTCGGCGTGGCGCTCGACGCCGGACGGCCGTCAGGCCTGTTGACTGTCTGCGCCGCGGTACTCGCCGTCGCCGCCGCCGGCGCATTCGCGGGGCGGTCGTACGTCGCCAGGCCGGCCCAGCGGCGGCCGGACGCGAAGGCGGCCTAGCGCTACCTGGCCCGACCGACGGCCGCGCGCTGTTCCTCTTCGCCGACCGGCTCACGATTCTTGCCGGCTCAGTCGCGTCGCCTGACGCGCGAGGACCATCAGCCACGCGCTGTAGGCGATCACGAGGAGCCGGTTCGGCCAGCCGGCCGGCCCGGCCGGCCCGAACGCACCACCGTTCCCAGGTAGTGTGACCGCGATCGTCGCCGCCATCAGCGCCAGCGCGATCCAGGTCAGGCGGGCCGTCGAGAGGAGCAGGCGCCGACCGGCGGCCCATGACCGGCTGCAGGCCAGACTGCGACTGATGAGCACCGCGGCGATCGGGAGACCCGGGATGCCAACGAGCGCCGAAAGGCCGTGGAGATTGTCGTGCGTCGTCAGGACTTCATGCAGCTGCACGGCGACGTCCTCGGCCCGTCGTACGAAGGAGAGGTCGAGATTCGCCAGCTCGTCGGTCCGCCGAATGTCGGCCCGACGTGAGTAGCGCGGGCACAGCGACGTGTCCACGTCGCTGTGCCCGCGCAGTGCGAGCGAAGGCCGAACTCCTCTTTGCTGCAAACCCCGGCGCCGCTCACCTCCCGCCGCCCTCCCGTCACCGCACGCTGATTAATGGCTCCACGCCGGCCCGGTATCCTCGTCGGGGTCGTTCGTGACGTTCACCGGGTTGCCGCCTTCCCTCGACATCACGTAAACCTCGGCGTTGCCGTCGCGGTGCGACTCGAACGCGATCTGGTTGCCGTTGGGCGAATAGCTCGGACGCGTGTCGATGCCGGGACTCATCGTGAGCCGACGCAGCCCGAAGCCGTTCACGTTGATCGAGTAGATCTCGATGTCGCCGGGCAGGTCGCTGGAGAACACGACGCGGTCGGACTGCATGTCCCAGTTCGGGAAGTCGTCGTTGCTCAAGCCGTAGGTGACCGGGTACTTCCCCGTGCCCGTCGCGTTCATCTTCCAGATCCTGCGGACGGCGCTGCCGGAGTCGCTGGAGTACACGAGGTAGGACCCGCTGGCGTCCCACGCGGGGTGCCCGTCGAAACCGGGATTCTTCGTCAGCTGCTTCGGTACCCCCTTGGTCTTGAAGTCGATCACCCACACGTCGGGGTTCCCCGACCGCTCGCTGGTGAAGGCGAACTTCGTCCCGTCGGGCGACCAGGCGCCGTACGTATCGGGCTCGGCCGAGCTCGTTAGGCGTTCCTCGATCCCGCCGTTTCGAGGCCCGACGCTCTGCTCGAGGTTGTCATCGTGGTGGACGATGTAGCGGTCGGTGGTGAACGACACTCGCACGCGCCGGTCCCACGCCGGCTGCGTTTCCTCGTCCTCGGTGTCCGTCACCTTCACGAGCGTCCCGCCGTCGGGCGCGATCGAGTAGATGTCGTTGTCCCCGTCGCGGTCGCTCGCGAACGCGATCTTGGGCAGGATCGGAATGGTCATGAGGGCCGGCGGGGTCGCGTGGGCCGGGCCGGGCGCGGGGGGCGCGCTCGCGTCGTCGCACGCGAGCAGCAGCATCGGGGCGGTCAGAGCCAAGTAGGTGCGTCGCATGACTGCGCTCTCCGTTGGGAGTGGCGGATGCGCCGGCCGGGACGGGATGCCGTGGTGCGTCCGACAGGCGGGCCCGAGCTGCTCGCCGCATGGGTCTCCGGCCGGTTGCCGGACCCGGACCTCGCGCCGGAGCGCGGCGGCATGGGCCGTCACTCGGGTAGCACCACAGTGGCAACAGTGGCTCACCGCGGACTCACCAGAAGCTCATCGACCACCCGCAACCCAGAAACGGCGAGCTGTACGCTCGCCGTTAGTCACTGTGCCGCCTCTGGCCGCCCCTACTTCGCGAGCGTCGCGCCGGCCAGCTGGCTGACGGCGCCGAGTGTCGTCTGCGCCGCGTTGAGGCCGAGGCGGAAGTCCTTGTCGCTGAAGGTCGCGAAGACGTCGGTGGGCTGGTGCCAGTGCGGGTCCCAGCCGTTGCCGATCTGCGTGCCGCGTTCGTTCTCCCGCAGGCTGATCGCCGGGACGAGGTCCTGGAAAGGGGCGGAGTCGGTGTTGGTCATGTGGCTTCCCACCGCCGCCGGGTAGTCGGTCGCGTACTTCTCGTTCGCGCGCTGGAACGTCCAGGCCAGCGCCTGGGACTCGGCGGCGCGCTTGGACGCCACCTGGAACTCGATGTTCACGTCCGCCTCCGGGCGCTGCTCCGGGCTCACGGTGCGGTCGGCGCGCGGCATCCCGTGGTCGAAGAGCATCATGTCGTGCTGGATCATGCCGAGCCACTTCGGCTCCGGGTACTTCCCCGATCCCGCCGGACTCTCCTTGCCCTGCAGCGCCTGCCGTTGCTCGACGTAGGCGCGGGCGCCGTTGAGCCCCGTCTCCTCGTTGTTCCAGAGGGCGAAGCGGATTGAGTGCTCGGTCCGCACGTCCGGACTGCTGAGGACGCGCGCCACCTCCATCACGAGCGCCGTGCCCGAGCCGTCGTCGTTGGCCGCCTCGCCCCACCCGATGCCGTCCATGTGCGCCCCGACGATGTACATCTCGTCGGGGCGCGTCGTGCCGACCTTCGTGCAGTACACGAGCTGCCGCCGGCCGGGCGTGCTCGGCTCCGCGTTGCGCGCGCGGAGCTTCGGGTCCGGTTGCTTCAACGAGTCGGTGTTCACACCCGTGGGCGCCCGTACGCCGCGCGGGCGCCCGCCGCCCTGGGCAACGCGGGGGTCTCGAGCGGGCGCCGGCGTCCCGGGGGGGCGCGGGGCGGGGGGCGTGTACTCGTAGGTCAGCCGCTCGGTGTTGGTGCAGCCGGAGCGCTTGAGCGCGGCCTCGATCCAGTCGAGCGCCGCGCGATTGCGGGCAGTGCCCTGGCGTCGGTCGCCGAACCGGGTGAGCTCCTTGATCGTACGCTTGTAGCGCTCGAGGTCGAGACGCGCGACGAGGCGTTGGACGGGATCCGCCGCGGAGTCGGCCGAGGAGGCGGCAGGTGGCGCCACGGGGCTTTGCGCACCGCCTCGGGTTCCGGGAAGCACGAGCACGGCACAGCCCGCGAGCAGGAGAGTGGACGAGCGCATCATGTGGCTCCGGAGGGTCGGTGGGGGCGGGTCGGCGTCCGGTCGAAGATAGAGACCGACGCGCAGTCCGGCCGGATGCCCGTGCGAAAGTGGGGCGTTCTGGCGTTCCAATGTATGTCGCGAGTCGAGCGAGCTCCCGCGGCACACTGGATTATGGCCGCCCGCAGACCGCAGCTGTCCCCAACTGCATCAATCAAAAGAGGATCGCGTTCTCAAGCGGGGCAGGCGGGGCGCGACTGCGCGCGACATCAGCGTGAACACCCGAATCCTCCTGCTGGTTGCCAGTCCTCCGGTGTGTCATACAAGCCGATCGACTGTGCCTTCGCACTCCGGATCCAGAGGGTCCAATGGCCACGACCGCCGCGCCGCACGAACGTTTTCCACTCACGTCCGTCCCGCTCGACTCCGAGGCGCTCGCGTGCTGGGAGCTCGCGGGCTGGGTAGGCATGCAGTCATCGGACGACCACCTTCGCAGCTACACCTCGCTCCTCATCGCGTTGCTGCATGGGGATAACGGATTGTCGCGCTGGTTTCTCCGCTACGCGCGGGCGGCCGGCATCCGCCTCGACGAGCTCTATGCGTCGCGGCAGTTCCGCCCGGCCAGCGTCCGGGACCTGAAGGCGCGTGTTGCGAGCGGTGCGGCCCCGGAGGGCAAGCCCGCGTTTACTGTCTCGGCACGGCATGTGGCGGAGGGAGGTGCGCAACTGCTGCGTGAGACGGGCTCCTCGGAATTCGGCGTCCGGCACTTCCTGGGTGCGTACATGTACCGCGTGCCGCACGTGCATGTCGATCAGATGCGGGCGTGGGGGTTCGATCTCCAGCGCGACGGGTCGGCGTTCGTGCGACAGATGAAGGCCCACCATCCGAGCGAGGCCGAGCGCTGGGAGAAGGTGCACGCGGCGGCCCTGGGCGCGCCTCCCGACCTTCACGGCAGCGACCCGATCCTGCCGCCGAGAATCTCGAGCTTTGCGGCCGATACCCCCGAGGGCGACGATCAGCTCAACATCGAGGACGACCTCTATGCGCTCTCCGCCCTCATCTGCTCCACGCAGGTGAGCCCGCCACTGTCGATCGGCATCTTCGGCGACTGGGGGTCGGGCAAGAGCTTCTTCATCAAGAAGCTGCAGCGCGGCGTGTCATGGATCTCGCAGCAGGCGCGGGAATCCGGCCGCATGCAGAAAGACGTGAAGTTCTACAAGCACGTGGTGCAGATAGAGTTCAACGCGTGGAACTACTCCGGCGGCAATCTCTGGGCCTCACTCGTCCAGCACATTCTGGAGAACCTGCGACTGACGCCGGACGATAGCGACGACTTGGTCGCCAAGCGCGTAAACCACCTGAAGCAGCAGATGCAGCTCGAGCAGCAGGTGCGGGACGCCGCGACAGCGCGTCAGTCGCAGGCACAGGAGGAGGTGAAGAACTCGCAGGAGAAGCTCGATGAACTCCGCAGGCAGCACGACGCAGACGTGCAGGCACTGAGGACGGTGCTCGCCGCGGATGTGCTTGCAACTGTGGAGCTAGAGCAGGGCACGGTTGCTGAGCTGAATGCGATCCGAAGGGAACTCAAGCTGCCGACTGTCGCGGCGAGCGCCGGGGAGTTCCTCGCTGCGGTCGACGGCACCAGAAAGGTCTTCGGCCGGACGTCGGCGCTGCTTGAGTACGTCCCAGCCGATCAGCGGCAACGCTTCATGTGGAACTCCGCGCTCGTGCTCGTCGCCCCCCCCATTGCGGCCGTCGTGATCGGCGCATCGATCCACTGGTTGAGCCCGTACCTCGCATCACTCTCTGCCCTCGCGGGCTGGGTCTCGGCGAGTCTGGCGCTCGGCGCCCGATGGCTGCAACAGCGGACCCACGACCTGAACAAGCCACTCGCGACGCTTGAGCGTCTCCAGTCACACGCCCGTCAGCGCGTCGAGGTGGAGCAGCAGAAGCACCGGGCGGAGGCGGCCAGCTTGGAGCAGCAGATTGCCCTCGCCAGGGACGAGATTCTGGCCGCGCAGGCGAAGCAGCAGGAGTCCGAGGCAAAGTTGCAGCGGATCGAGGCCGAGCTCGCGTCCACCACTCCCGCTCGCGTCCTTGCGGAATTCGTCAAAGAGCGTTCACAGAGCGAGGACTACCGGCAGCACCTTGGGCTCCCGGCGGTGATTCGCCGCGACTTTGAAAGCATCTCGCGGATGGTTGCTCAGGAAAACGAGAAGCTGAAGGAAGCGAAGACCCTGGACGACGAGGAGGTGAACGCCGCCGAGCGCATTAACCGCATCGTGCTCTACGTGGACGACCTCGACCGCTGCCCTGAGCCCTTGGTGATCGACGTGCTCAAGGCGGTGCACCTGCTGCTCGCGTTCAAGCTCTTCGTCGTGGTTGTGGCGGTCGACGCGCGTTGGGTGTCGCGCTCACTGGCCCAACAGTTCCCCGGTCTCCTCACCCCGCCGCAGGCGGCGAAGTCAACGGAACCGGACTTCGGCACCCCCGACCCCACGCACGCCACTCCGAGTGACTACCTCGAGAAGATCTTTCAGATCCCCTTTTGGCTGCGCGCGCCCGATGAAGAAGCTGTCAAACGGATGGTCAGAGGGCTGGTCAGCGAGAACTTGCCGCGCGATACCGTGACGATCCGGCAGGACGGCGCATCGAGCGGCACGGAGGAAGCCAAGCGGCCGCAAGCGCCTCCCGTCTTCAAGCGGAGGCAGCACGATCCAAACGCGACGGCACTGGACATCCATGGCGCCGAGCTCGAATACATCGAGCTCCTCGCGCCCCTCCTCGGCCGCTCACCGCGGGTACTGAAGCGGTTCGTCAACGTCTACCGCCTTCTGAAGGCGAGCCTGTCCTCCGAGGAGGAGGACGGTTTTCTCGACGCGGACGGCGGCATCGCCCCGTTCGAGGCAGTCCTGTTCCTGCTGGCACTCGTGACAGGCCTTCCTGATCTGAGCGGCCCCCTCTTTGAGGGACTCGCTGAGCCAGCGCATCGCAATGGCGGTAGCAGGAGTCCAGCGTCGGGCACGGTTAATAGTGTACTCTCGGCGCTTGCGAACCAGGGCGACGCAGTGGGAGAGCAAGCCGCTCGCCTCACGGCCTGGCTCGACGCCCACCGCGCTGCCTGGAAGAGCGCGCCCCCCGCGGCACTCTTCCGCTGGATCCCGCGAGTCGCACGCTACTCATTCCACCTCCACAGCCTACCTCCACAGCGTCTGGCTTCGAGCGCTATGCGCTGACGCTCCTCTAGTCCAGTCCTAACGACCCGGTGCGTACGCGGAGGGTGAGCGGGCCTGACCAGCGACCGCGAGTTGAGACACGTTCGGGCTGCCCGCCGCGCTGTGGCGTATTCGATCCCACGCCTCCACTGGGATGAGGCTAGGAGCCGCCCTTCTGCGCCACCGAGTCCGGCCGCAGCTCCTTGTACGCGGCTTCGACCGCGGGATTGACGAAGAGTCCGTCGAACGCCCGTCGCCCGTCGGGGGAGCCGCCGCCGAACGTCTCGCGGAACGAGTCGAGGTTGACGGCCTTGCGCGTCGCCTCCAGGTCCGCGCCGGAGGCGACGGCCTTCCGCACCTGATTCCAGGTCGACTCGATCAGAGCGATCAGCCGATCCACGTACGTCCAATCCGTCTGAATCGCACCGTGGCCGGGGACGATCGTGGTCGCACCCGTCCGCTCGAGCGCGCGCAGCGTCGTCGGCCAGTCGCCCAGGTGGGAGGAGAAGGCGAAGGGAATCGGGTGGACGACGAGGTCGCCCGTTGCCACGATCCGCTCCTTCGGCAAGTGCACGATCAAGTCCCCCCGCGTATTCCCGCGCCCCAGATACTTCACCACGACTGTGCGGTCGCCGCGGTGGAGCACCAGGCTGTCGGCAACGGTCATCGTCGCCGGTACGGGACGAGTGGACTTCATGTCCTGGAGGAAGAACTCGTACGTCGCCAGGGCCTCGGTCAGCTCCGTGCGAGATTCGGGAGTGAGGGGCTCTCCATTCGATCGCTCGCCGGTCTTGAGCGCGGTCCGAATGCGGGCGACGACCGCCGGGTATTCGGTCCCCAGGTTCCGCTTCAGCGCTGGAACGTCCTCGCGAATGACGAGGTCGCGGGTCGCGGGGTGGGCGACGATCTCGACGCCCGGATACGCCTCCCGGTAGAGCTGATTCCCATAGTGGTGGTCGCTGTGCCAGTGCGTGTTGATCAGGTAGCGGACGGGGTTCGGTGTCAGCTTCCTGATCTCCGCGATCACCTGCCGCGCGGACGACGGGAAGATGTTCGCGTCGACGACGATCACGTCCGATTCGTTGACCACGATCAGAACGTTGGAATCGGACGCCCCGTGGGGTGGTACCTGTCGCACGACCACGTGCACGCCGGGCGCGAGCTGCTTCACCTCGTAGGGGCTCGGCTGCGCTCCCGCCGCGGAGCCTGCCACGAGAAGGAGGGCGCAACGCGACACCCAGGTGCTGACTCGACAGTTCAGCGCGCGGACGGCCATGATCGGCGGTGTGGAGGTTCGGCGACGGAAATGGCGAGCGACGGCGAGCATCGACGCGTAGCACGGCGAGCCGCAGGGTAGCCGTCCCGATCGACGGCGCGCCAGCGCGTTGTGACCAACCGCGCGCAGCTCGGTGTGGATTACACGCCGTACGGTGCCGATCCGGCGAGCGGGACGTCGGCGCGCGGCGCCTGGCCGGCATCGCTGCTGCACAGGGGCCTGTCGAGGGAGCAGGCTCGCGCTGCGGGTATTGCGGGTATTACGGGTGACGCCGCGCGGTCACTACAAGCAACTGCGGGGGCACGGACGACAGAGGGCGTCAGGGTACTCCGCGGGAGAAACCGCTGGAGTGCCTGACGCCCGTTCGTGTCTGGTCGCGTACTGTTGCGCGTCGGTGGATCGGATCATCGCGCCCGGCGTTACGCGCCCGCGCCGGCCTTCCCCACTGAGTTCACGCGCGAGCTGGAGTCATCGCGGTGGGCGTGCCATGCCGGCGCGCGGCGGGTAGCGCGGAGACTGCTGCCTCGCGCCCTTGTGGCAGGCCCCGGGGGGGCCGGGTCGCTAGACGATCTTGTACAGCGACCACTTGGGGTACCTGTAGTTGAAGGTGCTCCGCGACATCGTGCGAACGCGGACGCCGCAGTCGGGCGAGTTGGCGTCGATCACGGTGACGTAGTCGGTCGTCACCGACTTGATGATCATCGTGTGCGGGCCGCCGTTGCGGTTGTTGGCCTGCACGACGTAGCCGGGCCCGGCGTATCCGATGCTGCCCGACAGGTAGTTGGTGACCCACTTCGTGTGGTCGTCGACCCGGAGCCGCCAGCCGTAGTAGTAGGTGTCGCCGTCCGCGTCCACCGTCGCCGAGAGCCGGACGACCTCGCGGCTCGCGCGCTTGACGACGTAGCGTGCGAACTCCTTGCAATTGCACCGATAGTAATTGCTCAGTTGGCTGGAAGTCGCTCCGACCCAGCGCCTTCCCTCGGTCTCGATCAGCGTATTACGGTAGGTCTGCGTGAGGCTCCCCCACCACGAGATGTTGGCGGTGGTCGCGAGCGAGGGAGCCGCGACCTCCTCCGGCGTCTCGGGAGCCAGCGGCGCATCGGAGCAGGCTCCGGTCAGCAGGGACGCGGCGGCGGCGAGGGCGACGGCGATCGCCCGTCCGCCGGCCCGGCGGCGGGTCGGCAGAATGTTCATGAGCAATGTTTCTCCTCCGGCAGGCGCCGACGCTCGGCCCCCACACCGGAGTGGGGGTGGAGCGTGTACGGCAGAAAACGGTGAGCTCGCCTTGCTGATGCTGCCGAGTCCGCTGTCGGTCGGAACAGCTGGCGGCTGGTGTCGCACGGCCCGCGAGGTAGTTCGGAGCCGCGACACATCCTAATCTGTCCGGTTATTCAGGTAAAGTGTCCGTAGCCGGACGATTTGTCCTATTCTCGGAACAGGTAGATATCTGACGCCAGAAGGGGGTGCCGCGTCACTACCGGCAGAGTCCGATGAAGAGCGGCTCTGGCGGAGTTAGGGACGACGCGCTGGGGCAGGGCGTCCTGGTCGGCGCGGTGCGCGGGCTGATGGCCGAGCGCGGGACGCTCTGGCCACCGGCGCCTTGGCTGGTGCACGCCGTGGGGGGAAGAACGGCAGTTGGCGCCCGGGCGCTGCCTGCGGGGCTGGCGCGGCCGCCGAAGTGCTACGCTTCCCTGTCTTCCTCGTCCGCCGGAGCGTCGCCGCCGCTCACGACCGCCGCGGCCTCGGCGTCGCTCACGTCGCGCGCACCGTCGGGCCCGAAGGCGCTCTTCTCCAGTCGGCGCCACCACGCCGGGAGGAGAAGGTCGGACGCGGGTATGCCGGTCTGCAGGAGGGTCTCGCGGTATGACCTGAGCGGCGCGGCGATCCGGGCGCTCACGGGCTGGGCGACGGCTGCCTTCCACACGGTCCGCACGAGAGTCCGGTCCTTCAGCAACTGCCGGCACTCGATGCGCGGGAAGGAGCCGCGGCCCTCGAACGCGCCGTAGCAGAGCATCCGGAAGTACGTGATGAAGTTCTTCTGGACCTCGACCTGCTCCCGCGCCTGGCCGGCGACCGCCTTCAGTTGACGCCGCGCCGCCGCGGCGTGAAAGGGGGAGGCCGCGTCGAACAGATGGTGCTTGCCCTTCAAGTGGAACTCGATCCCCCAGAATGCGTCGAGCCCCTCGGGGCGGGTGAAGCGCTCGAGCAGCACGCCGGCGCCCTTGGTGGCGAACTGGGACTCGAGCCGCTCGGCCGCCTTGATGAAGACGGCGGGCTCGTCCCCCACTCGGCGGAAGCTGCCTAACGCGTTCGTCTCGAGCACCGCGAGCTGCGTATCCGTCGGCAGCGCCAGGGCCGACTCCTCGAGCAGGCGGAGCTCGGCCCGCCGCAGATCGGCGTACTCGGACTGTCGATGAACGCGGCACCACTTGAGCAAGTGGTGGAACAGGGCGATCCAGCTCTCCGCGCCGAGAATGCGCCGGTCGAAGAGGCGCAGGTCGTCGATC
>Ga0307411_10000278_pt1 | contig 16996 bp, 15 predicted proteins | sample DK1Ometagenome_2_FD_203712 | JGI IMG/M metagenome (GOLD analysis project Ga0307411, IMG submission 203712) | Maize rhizosphere microbial communities from greenhouse at UC Davis, California, United States - DK15-O-1 | ecosystem: Host-associated > Plants > Roots > Rhizosphere > Soil | place: USA...
CCGCCGCCGGTGATCAGCGCCACCTGTCCGTCGAGGAGGCCCGCACGAAAGATGGAATCGTCGCTCACGCGTGCTCCGGCGGTGACGGTGGATCGGTCGGCCAGGCGAGAGCTTCCCGCGACGCTGCCGCTCCGCGCTCGGGCGCGTCGCCGATCGGCGCCTCGAGCTCGACGAGCAGCTGGGCCAGCGCCTCCGGCGGCACGCTCGCCTCGACGTCGCCGAGCGGCAGCGAGAGCTGGCTCACGCGGCAGAACGAGCGGCGGTGGTGCGGGCTCACGCCGTGCGCCTCGAGCCCGCGCAGGTGGTCGGGCGTCGCGTACCCCACGTTCTGCTCCCAGCGGTAGTCCGGGTAGCGGGTGGCGAGGCGCTCCATCAGGCGGTCGCGCGTCACCTTGGCGACGATGGACGCGCAGGCGATGCTGTAGCAGCGCGCGTCGCCGCCGACCACCGCCGTGTGCTCGACTCGCAGCGTTCGTATCGGCTTCCCGTCCACGAGCACGTGGTCGGGGGCGACGGAGAGTCGGGCGAGCGCCCGGCGCATCGCGAGCACCGTGGCGTGATAGACGTTCACGCGGTCGATCTCGCGCACCGACGCCGCGCCGACGCCGACCGAGAGGGCGCGAACGCGGATCTTCGCGGCGAGGCGTACGCGCTCGGCGCACGACAGCCGTTTGGAGTCGTCCACCCCGGCAATGGCGCGCGCGTCGGGCGGCATGACGACGGCGCACGCGACGACGGGGCCCGCGAGCGGGCCCCGTCCGACTTCGTCCACTCCCGCGATCAGTGGGCCGCGCGCCGCGCGCGTGTCACGCTCGATGGCGCTCCAGCGCCGCCGCGACGGCCGGCGCCCGCCCACCGGAGGCTCAGCCTCGCGCCGTGCCGCCCTGGGTCGCCGAGGCGCCAGGCGCGCGCACCTTGCGCTCCTTGATGCGCGTCGCCTTGCCGGTGAGCTCGCGGAGGTAGTACAGCTTCGCGCGGCGCACGCGGCCGCGGCGCACGACAGCGATCTCGGCCAGCATCGGGCTGTGGACCGGGAAGATGCGCTCGACCCCGACGCCGTTCGACACCTTGCGGACGGTGAACGTGGCGCTGACGCCGCTGCCGCGGCGCGCGATGCACACGCCCTCGAACGCCTGCAGGCGCTCCTTCTCCCCTTCCTTCACACGCACGTTGACGCGAACGGTATCGCCGGCGCGGAACGCGGGGACGTCGCTTCGGAGCCACTCTTTCTGGGTTTCGATGAACGGGTGCATATGACGCTCGGGGCTGAAGGTCTGGCCCGGTAGGAAGGCAAGGCGGTCTGAGACAGAAATCCAAGGTAATACGCGTGAGGGGCTTACGCTAGGCAGCCGGGCCCGGCGCCCGTTGCCACGCGGGCCCCCGTCATCCGGACGACGGGGGCCCGCGCGGGACGTCGGGCGGCTGGGCGTCGGCCGGCTACTGGCAGCGCTTCTGGTTGCAGCTCAGGGTCCTCGTGCTCGTGCCCGTCTTCCCCGCCCCGTCGGTCACGGTGAGGGTGACGACCGGCGAGCTGCGCCGCGGGAAGGTGGACGAGGCGCTTGGGCCGCTCGCCGTGGCCGGCGAGCCCCCCGCGAACGACCAGGCGTGGCTCACGATCCCGATGTCGTCGGTCGAGCCGCTGCCGTCGAACTGGCACGTGAATCCGCTGCAGCTGTACGTGAAGCGCGCGACTGGCGCGGCGTCCGTCGTCCCGCCGCCGCCGCCGCTGGTCGGGCCGACGTACAGGAGGCGGTTCGGCGACCCGCTGCCCGCGCTCGCCACCTTGTTCAGCGTCGCGCTGGCGACGAGCCCCGAGGCGACCGACGCCGGACTCGCCGCCGGGTTGGCCTGCAGGTAGAGCGCGGCGGCGCCGGCGACGTGCGGCGTCGCCATCGAAGTCCCGCTGATCGTGTTCGTCGCGTCGGCGCCGCCGATCCACGACGACGTGATGCCGACGCCCGGCGCGAAGACGTCCACGCAGGTGCCATAGTTCGCCCACGACGCCTTCGTGTCAGAGGAGTTCGTCGCACTGACAGTGAGCGCCGCGGCGACGCGGGCCGGCGAGGTCGTGCACGCGTCCTGCGCCCAGCCGAGGAAGTTGCCGTTGCCGGCCGCGATGGCGTACGTGACGCCCGCCGCGATCGAGGCCGACACGGCCGCGTCGAGCGACGACGAGGCGCCGCCGCCGAGGCTCATGTTCGCCGCCGAGGGGACGCCCGGGACGGCGTTCTTCTGCTGCGTCACCCAGTCGATGCCGGCGATGACGCCGGACGTCGTGCCGTTCCCCTGGCAATCGAGCACGCGCACGGCGACGAGCCGGGCGCTCTTCGCCACGCCGTACGTCGTCCCGCCGACGGTGCCGGCGACGTGCGTCCCGTGGCCGTTGCAGTCGGCTGCCGCGCCCCCCTCGGTGACGGCGTCGAAGCCGGCTACGGCGCGCCCGCCGAACTGAGAGTGCGACACCTCGATCCCCGTGTCGATGATGTACACGGTGACGCCGCTGCCATCCGTCGCGTAGGTGTAGCTGTTGTCGAGCGGCCGGTCGCGCTGATCGATCCGGTCGAGCCCCCACGTTGCCGGGCTCTGGGTCTCGCTGGCGCGGACCACCTGGTCGGGCTCGACGTAGGCGACGGCGGGGTTGGCGCCGAGTGCCGAGGGCGACGCGCCGTCGGGGAGCGTGACAGAGAATCCCTTGATCGCCGCGCGGTAGAGGTGCTTCACCTTGCCGCCGCTCGCCGCGCTCAGCTTCTTGGCGAGCCCGGGAACGTCCGACACGTCCCGGTCGAGCACCACGATGTACTGGTTCGGGATCGGCTCGCCGCCGGCCCGGGCGACGGCGGCCGCGCGCGTCGCGGGTGCACCGTCGGGCGACGGGCCGATCGCGTCCTGGCAGGCGGCGAGGCTGACGGCACCAACGGCGGCGGCGAGCGCGCGGAGCTTTCTGGGCATGGACGACCTCTCTACGGACGTGCGGCTGGGGCCCGGCACGGGAGCGGCGTCGCCACCGAGGAGCACTCCTAAATGCGGCCGGCGGGCCCGGCGCGCAAGAGCATGTTTACGGATCGCCCTCCGGACCGCGCTCGCGCGGGGGCGCCGCGACGTCGCCTGCGAGCCCGCGCCGTTCGCGGGTGAGCCGCGCGCCCTCCTCCTCGCGCCAGCGGCCGATGCGGGCGTGGTCCCCGGAGAGGAGCACGGGCGGCACCTCCAGACCGCGAAAGACCGGGGGTCGCGTGTAGCTCGGCGCGCTCAGCCCGCGTCCGTAGAACGAGTCGCCCCGCGCACTGTCGTGGTCCGACATCGCGCCGGGCAGCAGGCGCACCGTCGCGTCGATGATCGCGAGCGCCGCCGCCTCGCCGCCGCTCAGGACGAAGTCGCCGAGCGAGACCTCCTCCGTCGCGAGGTGGTCGGCGACGCGCTGGTCCACGTCCTTGTAGTGCCCGCAGAGCAGGGTCAGCTCCTCGCCCGCCGCGTAGCGCTCGGCGTGGGCGTGGGAGAAGCGCGCGCCGCGCGGCGAGAGGAGGACGATCGGCGCCGTCGCGCCCAACGCCTCCACCGCCTCGAAGAAGGGCGCCGGCTTCATCACCATCCCCGGGCCGCCGCCGTACGGGTAGTCGTCCACCGTGCGGTGGCGGTCGTGCGTGAAGTCGCGCAGGTCCACGAGCCGGTAGGCGACGCTCCCCGCCGCCGCCGCCTTCGCCGGGATGCTCAGCGAGAGCGGGGTCTCGAAGAACGAGGGGAAGATCGTGACGACGTTGATGCGGAGCATGAGGTCGCGGGGGCGGGTGCGGGGCGCAGGATGCGGCGCGCAGGATGCGTGAAGCGTCTCGTGCTTCCCGCCGCTCGTCACTCGTCGTCGAGCAGCCCTTCCGGCGGGTCCGCGGTCAGGACGCGGCGCGCCAGGTCCACCGCGAGCACGACTTCCGGGCGATAGGGGAGGATTACGGTCGGCCGCCCCGCGGGCCGCACCTCGAGCATCAGCCCCTGGGGCAGCTCGTAGAGCCCGACGACTTCGCCGAGCGCGTCGCCCCCCGGCCGCTCGACGCGCATCCCGACGAGCTCGTGGTAGTAGACCTCGTCCGCGGCGGGAGGCGGGAGCTCGGTCAGCCGCGCGAGGATGTAGCGCTCGCGCCAGAGTTCGGCCGCCGTGCGGTCGGCGATCTCGGCGAAGGCGACGATCCATCCGCCCTTGAAGGGGCGCGCGCGCTGCACCGTCAGCGCGGGGGCGCCGGGCGCGAGGTCGCCCGTCACGGTGCCCGCGAAAAGACGACGGCCGGACGCGAAGACGGCGTCCGGCGCGTCGGTGATCGCCTCCACGACGAGCTCGCCGCGGATGCCGTGCGCGTTGCGGACCCGCCCGACGATCGCGTACTCCGGGCGGGCCCCGTCCGTCATCACGCCGCCGGGGTAGCGTCCTCGGTGCGCTCGCCGAGCGGGACGGCGCTCGCCTGGAGCTTGCTGGCGAGTCGCGCCTCGTGGCGCGCCTTGAGCACGCCGGCCTTGCGGAGCAGCGAGCGCACGGTGTCGCTCGGCTGGGCGCCGACGTCGAGCCAGTAGTTGGCGCGGTCGGTCTGGACGTTCAGCCCACCCTCGGTCTGGCGGGGAGCGTACTGCCCGATGATCTCGATGAAGCGGCCGTCGCGCGGGCTCTTGGAGTCGGCGACGACGATGCGGTACACGGGCGCCTTCTTGCGCCCGACACGACGGAGACGAATGCGAACCACGGTGGTGCTCCCTGTGAGAACGTGAGGGTGATGCTGCCGGGCTCCTCGCGCATCCGGCGTTTCCGGTGCGCACCCGGGTGGAACTGCGACTGGCCACGCGAACGAGCTGGCCAACTGCGAAAGATCAGAGACTGCTCGTGCTACTCCGGTGATGAAGCCAGTCCCGTGTGCACTTCCGTCTTTCTTCCTTCGCCCTTCTGCGTCAACGGCCGAACATCCCTCCCCCTCCCGGCATCCCCGGCGGCATCCGCATCGCGCCCCCGCCGCCGGAGCCGCCGGCGACCTTCTTCATCATCTTCTGCATCCCCTTGAACTGCTCGAGGAGCTGGTTGACCTCGGAGACGGGACGCCCGGATCCCTTCGCGATCCGGGCCCGGCGCGAGCCGTTCATCGTATCGGGCTTCTTGCGCTCGGCGGGGGTCATCGAGAGCACGATCGCCTCGAGGTGCCTCATCCGCCGTGGGTCCACCTTGGCCTGCGAGAGCATCTTCGCGTTCACGCCCGGGAGCAGCTTGAGGACTCCCTCGAGCGGCCCGAGCTTCTGGATCTGGCGCATCGCGGTGAGGAAGTCCTCGAGGTCCATCCCCTCCTTGCGGACCTTCTTCTCGAGCTTCTTCGCCTCGGCGGCGTCGAAAGCGCCCTGCGCCTTCTCGACGAGGGTGAGGACGTCGCCCTGCTGGAGGATGCGCCCGGCCATGCGGTCGGGGTGGAACTCCTCCAGCGCGTCCGACTTCTCGCCGACGCCGATGTACTTGATCGGCTTCTTCGTGACGCCGAAGATCGAGAGCGCCGCGCCGCCGCGGGCGTCGCCGTCCATCTTCGTGAGGATCACGCCGGTGACGCCGAGGCGCTGGTCGAAGCCCTGGGCGATCTTGACGGCGTCCTGACCGGTCATGCCGTCGGCGACGAAGAGGATCTCGTCGGGGTGCACGGCGTCCTTGAGGCGCGCGAGCTCCTGCATCATCTCGTCGTCGATCTGCAGGCGGCCGGCGGTGTCGATGATGACGACGCGGTCGCGCGCGCGCTTCCCCTGCTCGATGCCGGCCTTGGCGATCCGCACGACGTCGCGCGTCTCGCGGTCGGCGTAGACGGGCACGTCGAGCTGCTGCCCGAGCGTCTCGAGCTGGTCGATCGCCGCGGGGCGGTAGACGTCGGCGGCGACGAGGCGCGTCGGGCGCCCCTCGGCCTTGAGCTTGCGCGCCAGCTTGCCGGCGGTCGTCGTTTTTCCCGAGCCCTGCAGACCGACCATCATGACGACCGTCGGCGGGACGGAGCTCATCTTGAGCCCCTCGCGCCGCTCGCCGAGCATCGCGGCGAGCTCGTCGTGGACGATCTTGACGAGCTGCTGCGCCGGGGAGACCGTTCGCAGCTGCGTGATGCCGACCGCCTTCTGCTCGACGCGCTCGAGGAACTCCCGCGTCAGCTGGAAGTTGACGTCGGCCTCGAGGAGGACGCGGCGCACCTCGCGCAGCCCCTCCTTGATGTCCCCTTCGGTAAGCACGCCACGCCCGCGTAGGCGGGCGAAGGTCTCCTCCAGCTTCTCACTGAGCTCGTCAAACATAGCCGTGAAACGTAGGCGTAATTAGGATTTAGGACAAGGGAGCGGACGCCTCCCGGTGCGGGCGGTTCACGGGGGTTGGTTCGCGGTTGACCGTCTACTGTCCGCCGCGTTCGCCGTGCCTCGCTCGTTCTCTCCTACCTGCCCGCCCTTCTTCACTCCGAGCAGCGGCCGCGACCGTAGTTGCCCGCATTCGTGTCGGGCGTCACCAGTTTGCCCCGCGCGCGCCCTCGCGTCCCTCGGCCCAGCACGCGTCAACCCCGCCTCGACCCTAGCCCCCGCAGTTCATGGCCAAAGCCCAGCGCAAGGAAGAGATCCTCAAGTCCGAGTTGCCACCGACGCTGCCGCTCATGGCGCTGCGCTCGACGATCGTCTACCCGCTGGGGACGATCGCCGTGCAGATGGGCGCGCCGGAGAACCTCGCCTTGCTGCGCTCGAACGAGGAGGCCGGACTGATCGTCGCGCTGGTCGTCGCCAGTGGCGACCACGACGAGCCGATCGACCCCGCGAAGTTCATCGGCCGCGTGGGGGTCGCGGCGCGCGTGCACGAGCGGATCAACCTGCCCGGCGACACGGTCCAGATCACGCTGCAGGGGCTGCGGCGGATCACGATCGAGGGGGTCGCGCAGACCGAGCCCTACCCGGTCTCGCACATCAAGCCGGCCAAGGAGACGCCCGCCGACGCGACGGAGATCGACGACCTCGTGACGCGCGTCGTCGGCGCCGCGGAGACGCTCGCCGACCTCATCGACCGCATCCCCGACGAGGTGCCGGCGATTCTCAAGATGAACGTCTCCGACCCGGGGCGGTTCGCCGACCTCGCGGCGACGAACATGAACTTCCGCATCTCCGACAAGGACGAGGTGCTGCAGCGGCTCGACGTCGGCCAGCGGCTCCGCTTCATCCTCAGCCGCCTCGAGCGCGAGGTCGCCCGGGCCCGCGTCATGGAGGACGTGAAGCGGCAGACGGAGATCAAGATCGAGCAGCACCAGCGGGAGTTCTACCTGCGCCAGCAGCTGCGCGCGATCCAGGCGGAGCTGGGCGAGGCCGACCCCGGCGAGAAGGAGTCGGTCGAGACGCTCAAGAAGATCGAGGAGGCCAAGCTCCCCGAGAAGGTGGCGCAGGAGGCGCGCCGGGAGACCGAGCGGATGCGCATGCTGTCGCCCGCCTCGAGCGAGTACCAGGTCATTCGCACCTACCTCGACTGGATCCTCTCGCTGCCCTGGCACAAGCGCTCGGGGGACGAGGAGATCACACTCGAGAAGGTGGAGGCGGCGCTCGAGGACCGGCACTACGGGCTGAGCGAGGCCAAGGAGCGCATCATCGAGTACCTCGCCGTGCGCAAGCTGCGCGGCGGCGACCCGCACGGCCCCATCCTCTGCTTCGTCGGCCCGCCGGGCACCGGCAAGACCTCGCTCGGCGAGGCGATCGCGAAGTCGATCGGGCGCGAGTTCTACCGCATCTCGGTCGGCGGCGTGCGCGACGAGGCCGAGATCCGCGGCCACCGGCGCACGTACGTCGGCGCGATGCCGGGGCTCCTCATCCAGGCGCTGCGCCGCGTGCAGGTGCGCGACGGCGTATTCATGATCGACGAGATCGACAAGATGACGAGCGGGGGTCCGTCCGGAGATCCCACGGCGGCGATGCTCGAGGTGCTGGACCCCAATCAGAACTCGTCGTTCGTGGACCACTACCTCAACCTGCCGTTCGACCTCTCGTCGGTGCTCTTCATCTGCACCGCGAACAACCTCTTCGACATCCCCGGCCCGCTCCGCGACCGAATGGAGGTCATCCGGATCGCCGGCTACACGGTCGAGGAGAAGGTCGAGATTGCGTGGCGCTACCTCATCCCGCGCCTGCTCGAGGAGCACGGGATCACCGACAAGGACATCCAGTTCACCGACGAGGTGCTCGGCTTCATCTCGAGCCGCTACTCGCGCGAGGCCGGCCTCCGCAACTTCGAGCGCAACGTCGCCGCCCTCATGCGCAAGCGCGCCCGCCGCAAGGCGGAAGGCGAAGAAGGCGCCTGGGTGATCGACAACGCGAAGGTCGAGGAGGTGCTCGGCATCCCGCGCTACGCCGTCGAGGAGGCCGACAAGGAGGCCGAGATCGGCGCCGTGACGGGGCTCGCGTGGACGGCGACCGGCGGTGACCTCATGCACATCGAGGCGCTGCGCATGCCGGGGAGCGGGCGGATGACGGTCACGGGTCAGCTCGGCGACGTCATGCGCGAGTCGGTGGACGCCGCCTACTCGTGGGTCCGGTCGCGCGCCGAGTCGCTTCGCATCTCCGACAAGGAGTTCCGCGAGAGCGACATCCACATCCACTTCCCCGCCGGCGCGATCCCCAAGGACGGCCCCAGCGCCGGACTGGCGATCACGCTCGCCATCGCCAGCGTCCTGAGTCGGCGTCCCGTACGCCGCGACCTCGCGATGACGGGCGAGGTCACGCTGCGGGGTCGCGCCCTCGAGATCGGCGGCGTGAAGGAGAAGGTGCTCGCCGCCTACCGCGCCGGCCTGCGCGAGGTCATCATGCCGAAGGCGAACGAGAAGGACCTCCGCGACGTGCCGGCGGAGGTGCGCGACAACATGCGCTTCACCTTCGTCGCGACGATGGACGAGGTGCTCCGCGTCGCCCTGCTCCCCGCTCCCGAGGGCGGCCTCGCCGACCGCGCGCCGCGGGGCGGTGAGGACGAGGAGGACGACGAGCTGGCGCCGGCCACGGACGGCCGCGGGAGCGGCGAGATCGTGGAGCGGGAAAGGGAGCGAGCGGCCGGCGCGGTGGTGTCGGGAGCGTGACGTAGCACCGAGGGCCGGAGAAGGGCGAAAGAAGAAAGACTGTGCGGGGCGCATCGTGGCCTCACACAGTCTTTCTTTTTTCGCCCTTTGCCGCTCCGATCAGAGGAGTCTCATCGCCGAGTAGATCGCCAGCCCCACCAGCCCGCCGACGAGCGTGCCGTTGATGCGGATGAACTGGAGGTCCTTGCCGATCGCCAGCTCGATCTTCCGCGAGGTGGCGTTGGGGTCCCACTCCTCGACCGTGTGGGCGATGAGCTGGGCGACTTCGTCGCGCGCCTGCTCGACCGCGTACAGCACGCCGTCGGTGATCCAGCCGTTGACCTTGGCGAGCAGCACGGGGTCCGCGAGGACGGCCTGGCCCGCGCTCACGAGGCCGCGCTCGACGGCGCCCGGCCCCTCGTCGTCGCCCCGCTCGGCGTAGCGCACCAGGCGGCCCTTCACGTCGTCCCAGAGCGACCGCGAAAATTCCTGCACCGCCGGGTGCTCGAGCACTTCGGCCTTGATCGCCTCGGCGCGCGCGTGCACGTCGGGAGACGTCTTGAGCCGCTCGATGAACTCGCTCAGCGCCGCGTCGAAGCGCCCGCGGAGGGGGTGGCCCGGGTCGGTGCTGACGTCCTGCAGCGTGCGCTCGATCCCGCCGACGATCTTGTCGTGGATCTTGTCGTCCACCCGCTCGGGCACCCACCACGGGCTCTCGTCGCGGATGCGGTCGCGGATCAGCTCCTCGTTCTCCGAGACGAAGCGGGCGACGAGGATGATCGCGCGGTCGAGCAGCTCCTGGTGGCGGTTTCCCTCGGTGAGCAGGGCGAGGACGTTGCCGAGGATCGGCGCCACGCGGATCGCCCGTACGCGTCCCACGAGGTTACGGTCGATGAGCTCGCGAACTTCCTCGTCGCGCAGGACGTTGGACGCGCCGGCGAGGCCGGCCGCGACGTGCCGCGCGATCAGACGAGCGTTCTCGGGGCGGCTCACCCACCGCGCGAGCAGCTCGCCGGCGCCGAGCCGGGCGAGCCGCGCCGCGACCACGTCCCGCGACAGGAAGTTGCGCTGCACGAAGCCGCCCAGGGTGCGCCCGATGCGGTCCTTGCGGGCGGGGATAATCGCCGTGTGGGGAATCGGCAGGCCGAGCGGCTGGCGGAACAGCGCGGTGACGGCGAACCAGTCGGCGATGCCGCCCACCATCGACGCCTCGGCCGTCGCGCGCACGTAGCCGAGCCACGGGTAGCGCGATTCGTAGAACGCGGCGACGGCGAATACGGCCGCGGCGAGCACGAGGAGGCCCGACGCGCGCCGCTTCATGCGGTCGAGGGCGGCCGCCTTCGCGGGGTCGTCGAGGACTATGAGGTCGGCCATGGCGAGTGGAATGTACGGGGCGTCGGTGCGAGGGGGCGCGGGCCGCCCTCTCTACCGCGGCCGCTCACTCTCTCGATTCGTGCCAGCGCCCCGCCGGCGCGCTATTCGACGCGCACCCGGCCGATGTCGAGCGGTCCGACCGCGGCGCCCGCCGGCAGGTCGCTCAGCACGACCACGGGGCGCCCGTTCGCCTCGCCCGCGGTCACCGACACGCGCCGGCCAGCCGCCTCGAACGAGCGCGCCCCGGCACCCTCGCCACCGCCTGGCGTCGCCGACGTGCGGCTGACGCCGTACCGTCGCTCCACCGCCTGCCCCAGCAGGTCGGTGAATTCGGCCGCCTCGAACGGCGAGTCCCACGCGGTCGCCCAGAGCAGCCCCTGACCGCGTGGCGTGTCCACCAGCGCGAAGCGGTCGCCGCCCCAACCGGCAGCGCCGCGGATCGCGCCGTTCTGGTCGCGCAGGTGCTCGAAGAGCAGCAGTCGCGTCTCGAACTCCCCGAGCCCGTTCTCGTAGACCGTCTTCGCGCCCGTCAGTGGGGGGAGGGCGACGCGGAGCGGGGCGTCCCGCCGCGGGCCGAAGTACGCAGCCTCGTGGAGAATCTGTTCGGTCGAACGGGGCATGTCGGCGTACGGGGCCTCGCCGGGCCGCCGCGACTTGAAGCGGCGCATGAACTCGGCGCCGCTCAGGTACGGGAAGATCAGCGTCTCCTGCACCAGCGTCGGCGCACCCGCGAAGACGGGCATGCTGCCCTGGCGCTCGCGGATCTCCTGGCGGATGCGGTCCCACCCGCCCGGCAGGCGCTCGGCGACATTCCCCTCCCCGATCGCCGAGGCGATCTGCTCGTACACCGCCTGCCCCTCCATGACCGCCTGCGCCGCCATCACGCGGTCGTCGTCCCCCTGCACGCGTTGCAACGAGTCGAGGTCGAAGTACTGGTCCTGGAGCGCGTGCACGAGCTCGTGGCCGATGATGAAGCCCGCCTGCTCCGGGGGCGCTCCGTCGACGACGTAAAGGACCTTCGTCTTCGGGTCGTAGAAGCCGATGATCTGCTCGGTGAGCAGGTCGAGATACAGCTTCCGCACGTCGAGCGTGTCGGGGATCAGGCCGAGTCGCTTGTAGACTGCCGATTTCGCGAGCAGATCCTTCGCCCCCTGGCTCTCGGCGAAGGTGCGCTCGAGGAACTGGCGCACCTCGTCGCGCGACCGCGTCTCGACCTTGGGCGGCGTCTTGAACTTGAGCCCCGTGCTCTTCTCGATCCGCGGCACGGCGTCGGCGACCCGGTCGGCGTACGGGCCCTCGCCGGCGGCGCGCTCCGGTCGGCGGTCGCAGGCGGTCGCGGCGACGAGGGTGACGAGGGCGAGTGTGGTGGCGCGGAGTCCGGCGGCGGGGGGCCTCACGCCGGCCACGCGACGCTCCGGCCGACCGAGAGGCCGACGACGCGCGCGACGTCGTGGCCGCGGACGACGATCCCACGCTCGCTCAGCCGGGCCGCCAGCTCGGTGTCCAGCTCGGCGAGCGTTCGCGACGGCCCGGCCGGGGCCGGGCGTGCTGGCGGTGGCGGGGCAGCCGTCTCGCGCCCGACGGGACGCGTCGGGGCCTCCGTGGGAGCGCCGGCGATCATCGCCTCGATCTCCGCGCCGATGCGCTCGAGGGCCGCGAAGCCGTCGCGCGCGAAGCGCTCGAGCGGGTCGGGACCGCCCGCCGTTTCGTCGCCTTCCCGCGGCGGCGCGCCGGCGGCACCGCGCGTCGGGCCGCCCGGGCTCGCGCCGCCGCCCGCCGGCTGCACGTCGCGCCGCAGCAGGTCGCGGCGCCGCACGATGAGGCGCTCGGTATCGTCGTCGTAGGTCGCCAGCGCATGCGTGTGGGCGCACGCCTCGTCGAGGGCGTCGATCGCGCGGTCGGGACGCATGCGGTCGAGGATCCAGGCGTCGGTCAGCTCGAGCGACGCGACGAGCGCCTCGTCGGCGATGACGACGTTGTGGTGGCGCTCGAGGCGGACCTTGCGCGCCCGCAGGATCTCGAGCGTCTCCTCCCCCGACAGCTCGCGCACGGCGACGCGCTGGAAGCGGCGCTCGAGCGCCGGGTCGCCGCACACCCACTTCTCGTACTCGTCATCCGTCGTCGCGCCGATGACTCGGAAGTCGCCGCGCACGAGCGCGGGCTTGAGCATGTTGCCGGCGTCCATCGCCGTGCCCATCGCCGTGCCCTGCCCGATCAGGTTGTGCAGCTCGTCTATGAACAGCACGACGTCGGGCGCCGCGGTGCTCTCGGCGACGAGCCCCTTGATGCGCTCCTCGTACTGCCCGCGGTAGGTCGTGCCGGCGAGCAGCGAGACGTGGTCCACGGCGAGGACGCGCACGTCGCGCAGCGAGAGCGGCACGCCGCCGGCGGCGATCCGCTGCGCCAGCCCCTCGACGATCGCCGTCTTGCCGACGCCGGCCGGCCCGACGAGCGCCGGGTTGTTCTTGCCGTGGCGGAGGAGGATGTCGATGACGCGGGCGATCTCGTCGGCGCGGCAGCGGATCGGCTCGAGGCGGCCGGCGCGGGCGTCAGCCGTGAGGTCGCGGGTGAAGCGTGCGAGCGTCGAGCCGCTCTCGTTGGGGCGCAGGATGTCGGCGAAGGTCACGGCGGGCGGGTCGGCGGCGGGTGGCGGCGCCGCCCTCGGCGGCGCGCTGTCACACTAACTCTAAACCGCCCGCCGCGAACTGTTCACGGCTGCGGCCTCACAGGTGCCCAAGGTACCACTCGATCGCCCGATTCCCCCAGAGGAGGACGATCATCGCCGCCGGCGCGAGGAAGACCCCGAACGGCACCTGCGGCGGCTCGAAGGCCCGGCCCGCGCGGCGGCCGCGCAGCCAGACGATCGGGAAGACGACGAGCAGGAAGGTGACGGCGCCGATGAGCGCGCCGACGAACACGGTGAGCAGTGCGCGCCCCGGGCCGAGCGCCCCCCCGACGACGGCCATCAGCGTGACGTCGCCGAAGCCCATCGCCTCCTTCTTCGTCGCGACCTCGCCGAGCCAGCCGGCGATCGCGATCGCGCCGGCCCCGGCGCAGGCCCCCACGAGTGCGTCGTACGGGCCGGCGAAGGGCCCGGTTTCGCCGATCGCGAGCGCCGCTACTGCGGTTGCCGCGACCCACAGCAGGCCGAAGACGGTGAAGCCGTCGGGGATCAAATAGTGCTTAGCGTCGGTGACCGCGATCCCGAGGAGGATCGTCGCGAGGACGGCGACGCGCAGCGCGACGAGCGACACGCCGAAGGCGATGAATGCGGCCACCCAGCCGAGGGCGACGGCGAGCTCGATCGCCGGGTAGATCGGCGAGATGGGCAGCTTGCACCCCGCGCAGCGGGCGCGCATTGCGAGCCAGCTCACGACCGGGATGTTCTCGTACCAGCGGATCTCGCGCTCGCACTTCGGGCACCGCGAGCGAGGCGCGACGACCGAGAGGTCCGCCGGCCAGCGCGCGATGCAGACGTTGAGGAACGAGCCGACGCAGGCGCCGACGACGAAGACGAGGAGCGCGAGGGGGAGCGGCGGCGGGATCGGGTTCACGAGTGCGGTCGAAGTTCGTAGAGAAGGATGCCGGTGGCGACGGCGACGTTGAGCGAGTCAACCACCGGCGCGATCGGGAGGCCGACGAGTCGGGCGGCGCGCCCCCGCGCCTCGGCGGACAGCCCGGCCCCCTCGTTGCCAACGGCCAGCGCGAGGCGCGCCGGCCGCTCGCCGGCCGCCTCCGGGCTCGCGCCCGCGGCATCCGCGGCCCAGAGCTCGATATTCCAGCGGTCGAGGAACGCGGCGGCCTCGTGCCACGTAGAAGCGTAGACCGGGTGGTGGAAGAGTGCACCCATTGCGCTACGGACGACTTTCGCGTTCCAGAGGTCAACCGTGCCCGGGAGGGCGAGCGTCGCGTCGGCCCGCAGGGCGGCCGCCGTGCGGAGGATGGTCCCGACGTTCCCGGGGTCCTGCAGCGCATCGAGCAGGAGCACTCGTGTTGTCGTGCCGGGACGCAGGTCGTCGAGCGATCGCGCCGGCGGCTCGCCGACCGCGACGACGCCCTGCGGTGACTCGGTGTCGGCGGCGCTCGCCAGTTCGGCGTCGGTCACCTCGGCGACCGGCACGTTGCGGCGCACCGCGGCTTCGGCGAGCGCAGTGCGTACGCCGTCGGCCAGCTGGGGCGACACGAGCAGCCCGCGCACGGCGAGCGGCGAGCGCAGGAGCTCGCTGACGGCACGTGCTCCTTCGGCGACGAACAGCCGGTGACGCTCGCGCGCTTTTCGACGGCGGAGGTCGCGGGCTAAAGTGAGCAGCTTCACGCTTTTACGATTTCAGGCCGGGGTGGAATGGCTCTTGCTCGACCGTGATTTCGGGCGCCCGTCGCGCGCCCGTTGGTACTCGACTCCGGGCCGCAGACACCTCGATACACGACGCGCGCACGCGCGCAGGAGCAAGGCATGAGAAGATTGCTGACCGGCGCCGCTCTGGCGCTGACGATCGGCGTCACCGGAGGCTGTGGCGTCTCCACGCAGCAGGAGATCGAGATGGGCGCGCAGTACGCCCAGCAGATCAACGCCCAGCTTCCAATTATCACCGACGCCGAGATCAACCGCTACGTGAACGTCCTCGGCGACTCCATTGCCCGCCTCACGAGCCGGGGAGATCTCGACTGGCGGTTCTACATCGTGGACAGCCCGGAGGTCAACGCGTTCGCCGTGCCCGGTGGATTCATCTACGTGAACCGCGGCCTGATCGCGCGCACGACGACGATGGACCAGCTAGCCGGGGTGCTCGGCCACGAGATCGGCCACGTCGTGCAGCGCCACTCGGTCAAGCAGATGGAGCAGCAGCAGACGGCCAACATCGGCGTGACGCTGGCCTGCGTCCTCACCCGCGTCTGCGAGAGCCAGGCGGCCGGCGCGGCGATCAACGCCGTCGGCGCCGCGGTATTCGCGAGGTTCAGCCGCGAGGACGAGATGGAGGCCGACGCCGAGGCCGTGCGCAACGTCATTCGCGCTGGCATCAACCCGAACGGCATCCCGCAGATGTTCGAGATCCTGCTCGAGGAGCGTCGCACCCGCCCGGCGGGCGTCGAGGCGTGGTTCGCGACGCACCCGCTCGAGGAGGACCGCATCGAGCTGACGCGCAAGCAGATCTCGTCCTACGACCCAGCCCTGCTGCGGTCGCTCGTGGAGGACTCGCGCAACTACCAGACGTTCAAGGCACGCCTCAACTCCCTCCCGCCGTCGCCGGCGCCGCGCCAGGGCGAGTAGAACTTCACGGTCCGCCGGAGAGCGCACGAGGGACGGGACGCGGCGAGTGGCGTCCCGTCCCTCGTTCGTTTCTCTTTCCGCGTGGCGCCCGTCGCCGATCGCCCGCCCCTCATCTCCACCGCCATGCAGATCGCGCTCACCATAGCCGGCTCCGACTCCGGCGGCGGCGCCGGCATCCAGGCCGACCTCAAGACTTTTCAGCGCTACGGCGTCTTCGGCACCTCGGTGCTGACGGCGATCACGGCGCAGAACACGCTCGGCGTGACCTCCTGGAGCGCCGTCGGCCTCGACCTCGTGCGCGCGCAACTCGACGCGGTCGCGACCGACCTGCGGCCGGCGGCGCTGAAGAGCGGGATGCTGGCCGACGCGGACGTCGTCGGCGCCGTCGCGGCGGGCATCCGGGCGCACGACCTCGGCCCATACGTGCTCGATCCCGTAATGGTCGCGACGTCGGGCGACCTGCTCCTCGAGCCGTCCGCGGTGGCAGCGATCCGCGAGCTGCTCGTCCCTCTCGCCGACCTCGTGACGCCGAACCTCCACGAGGCCGCGATCCTCGTCGGCGAGCCGGTGCAGGACCTCGACGACATGCACCGCGCGGCGCGACGCCTCGTGGAGCTGGGCGCCGGCGCGGCGCTCGTCAAGGGCGGGCACCTCGCCGGCGCGGAAACGGTGGACGTCCTCTTCGACGGGGCAGCGCAGGAGTTCCGGCACCCGCGGCTCGAGACGCGAAGCACGCACGGCACGGGGTGCACGCTCTCGGCCGCCGTCGTCGCCCACCTCGCGCTCGACCACGGGCTGGCGGACGCCGTGGCCCGCTCGCTCGACTACGTCCACGAAGCGATCCGCACGGCGCCCGGCCTGGGGGCCGGCCACGGACCGCTCAACCACTTCGCCTAACGCTCGGGGAGCCGCGCGACGAGCCCCTCGACCAGCCGCTCGAAGCGCTCTCCGACGCGCGTCGTCGTCTCCAACACCTCGGCGTGGTCCAGCTTCGTCGGCGAGATGCCGCAGGCGAGGTTGGTGATGCAGCTGATTCCGACGACGCGCACGCCGAGCGCGCGCGCGACGATGACCTCGGGCACCGTGGACATACCGACGGCGTCGGCGCCGAGGCGATCGAGCATGCGCACCTCGGCCGGCGTCTCGTAGGTCGGTCCGAGCAATCCGGCGTAGACGCCGTCGAGGAGGCGCACGCCGGCGTCGCGGGCGACCGCGTGCAGCAACCGCCCCAGCGCGCGATCGTAGGGCGACGACATGTCCGGGAACCGCTCGTCGCCACCCTCCTGCGGGCCGGCCA
>Ga0307411_10000279_pt1 | contig 16990 bp, 39 predicted proteins | sample DK1Ometagenome_2_FD_203712 | JGI IMG/M metagenome (GOLD analysis project Ga0307411, IMG submission 203712) | Maize rhizosphere microbial communities from greenhouse at UC Davis, California, United States - DK15-O-1 | ecosystem: Host-associated > Plants > Roots > Rhizosphere > Soil | place: USA...
GCCAACAGGGCTCATGCGGCCATGCTCCTTGAGTGCTTCGACGATGCGGTTGCCATGGCTCTCGGCAAAGCGCACGGACATTGCCGCGGCCGTGTGGCTGGTAGATGGGTCGCTGTTGCGAGCACGCGGCATGTCGAGCATTTGGATGGGGAGGTCCATGTCAGATCCCTCCGAGCCGAATAGCCTGGCGCCGATGAAACGAAGCCTCGCCGGCCTTCTGGCCTTCAACCGGGTAGCAGTAGTGCCTTGCGGCTGTGCTGCGGTCCATGCGGCGGGGGCGAAGATGGGGAGTGATGGCGCTGGGCTGGCCTTGCCAGAAGAAGGCGCTGTTGGTCGATGCGGGGAGGTGCGCGGGCAGCAGGCCGGCCATGTCGTCCATGCCGTCTGCCATGTCTTGGGTAATGGTGGCGTTCATGCTGCTTCCAATCCGAGTTGCTGGGGTTGAGCGGTGGGCGGCGCGAATAGCTGCCCCTGTGCGTGGGCCTGCTCAATGCGTCGGCGGGCGATGTCGAAATAGGCGGGTTCGCGCTCGATGCCGATGAACTTCCTGCCAAGCTGGATGGCGGCTACGCCAGTCGTGCCCGAACCCATGAACGGGTCGAGAATCGTTTTCACCGCACCAGCCTGATTGATGCACCACAGCATCACGGCAAGCGGCTTTTGGGTTGGGTGCGACTTTTCCTCGCCTGACCAGTGGTGGGAAAGGTGCCGGGTTTGCTTGCCGAAGTTCGACCAAGCCATTTCGCACTCGGAAAAGGAGCGACCGTCATTCTTCTTGTGCCAGATCAGCCAGTCGTTCGAAGCTGGCAGCTGGGCCGAGAAGTAGTTGCCTCCCCAGAAGCACGCCAGCCGACCAGCGGCGATGCATGCGGAAAGATCCGGCGTCGCGTCGTCCCAGTCTCCGGCGCGGTCGAATTCTTTCTTCCCCTTGCCGAGCGTCTGCTTGTTCGCACTGATGCCGTACGGCGGGTCCGTGATGACCGCATCCACCTTGCCCAGCGTCGGCAGAATCTCCATGCAATCCCCGAGGTACAGGGTTGCATCGCCGATGGTTTCGACTCTCATCACGCAGCCCTCAGTCGACGAACCACGTTCAATTCAATCTCGTGGTCGTGCTCCATCTGCGCGATTCGTTCATTGGCTTCGCGCAGCCGCTTCTCGAGTTCGGTTTCCTTGCGGCGCAAGCTGCCGAGGTCATAGCCGCGCGAGTGCAGCATCCAAAGAAGCGGGGCGTCGTTGCCGCACTTGTCCATCAGCGCAACGAACTTGGGCCATACCACGCCCTCAGCCCCGGATTCCCAGCGCGACCATTGCGCCTTGTCCATCCTCAGATCGGACTGAATCTCTTTTGGCTCCAGGCCGGCTGCCTTGGCGCACAGACCGATGGCCCCGCCAAGCGTCGTCTCACGCGCTACTTCTTGCGCCGTGATGTCAGAGGGGAAATGGAGTTGGTTCACAACGGTTCTCTATTCAGTTGAGTGGTGTTGAGAGGCTTGCTGAGACAAAAATAAAGGCACCATGCAAACAGCACATGCCCTCGCCTCAGTCGCTCTCTTTGATCTGCTCGTTATCGCGAGCAATCGAGGGGCAACCTGCCACGTAGCAGAAGATCAGGAGCAGGATGTAGAGGGCGGAATAGACCACCACGGCGCCGACCAGGGCGACGATCACCGAAGGCCAGACCGGGTTGCGCAAGTACCAGCCAGCCGCGAAGAAGGCGACGAAACCAGCGGCAAGGAGAAAGAGTGCTGCGTCTGTCATGGCTCAATCCCGCATGACGTAGGCGTCGATCAGCAACATGCCGACGATCAGCACGAGGCCAGCGGAAACGGCGGTGGCGGTGGCAAGTTCAATGAAGGTCACGATTCACTCCTTGGGACGCGTGAACATGCAAACGAGGCCGTCTACAGCCAAGCCGCAAGTGATGAGGCACAGGACGAAGATGAAGAAGGACATGGCTCAGTCCTCGAGAAGCAAGTAGCCAATGGCCCACAGGAAGCCGGCGAGTGCGATGCAACTCACAAGGCACAGGGCGAGGAAGGCGGTGGGTGGCATGGCCTAGACCTCCGCCTTTTGCTTGGCGCACAGGCGCTTGAGCTCACGGCCGCTCGCCCTCGAAAGCACGATCAATTTCTGACCGAGCGTGAATCGGGGCTCTTTGGTTGTCCCCTTCAGAAGATCGCTGATGGTTACTTGGCCGCAATCGCAGATTTCCGCGATCTGCGTCTGGCTAAGCCCGCGTTTCTGAATGCTCGAGATGAGTTGTGACCAGTTCATGGCCGCCAGAATAACGGAGCGCCGGTATTTTGTCAAGCGGCCACCCGGTAACGGCGAACACTACCCTGCGCGCATGTCAAACAGAGACAGAACCGAGTTCGCCAGCCGAGTCATCAAGGCGCGGAAACACGCCCGATTGACCCAGCAGGGGCTAAGTGCTGCCACCGGCATCAAGCAATCCACCATCGCGGAGATGGAGGTTTCCGGGCAGTCGTCGCTCATGACTCCGCAGATCGCCAAGGCTTGCGGCGTCGATGCCTATTGGTTAGCGACCGGCGAAGGGTCGATGCTCACAAAAAACGAGGCAGGCGAGATTTCCGAGGCAGAAAGAATTCAGTCTGCGATGGATGTGTTTGCGAAAGTTCTAATGCGGGCTGACGAAGATACGCGCAACACTGTCGGCGAATTGCTCGCGGCTATGGCGATCTCCCCGGCGACCGTAAAAAATAAATCGCGCTTAATCCTTAAGTTGCTGGTTACCGACGCTGACAAACCTAACGTTTCGCCCCAAGATGGGGATGCGCCGTCTTCACATTTTTCCTATGTGGGGCCGCGCCTAACCCTACCAGGAGGTGTTGAAGATGGGCGAAGTAATACCGATGCCGCGACGGGCGGCCGCAAAAAGTGACACTGCGGCAGTCCTGGCTGATCTGATGGATCAGGAAGCATCGGGAGAGTTGGAAGGTTCGATTTTGATAGCGACGACCAAGCGCGGAACCGAGTTCCATTTGCTTGGCGGTTTTGCCGAGCGGATGCAGCTCGGCGTATTGGCACTCGTGAAGGGCTTGGGCATCGTGACGGATAAGATCGTCGCGACTGGAAACGTGGGGAATACCAGGTCCGGTCCAGTCAATGCCACATGGGAGGCAGCGCCAAAACGTAGAACACCAAGGCGCTTGCTCGAGGTCACAAAACTAGGGGATTTGGAATAGCCATGAAAGCCATTGTTTCTTTCGCCGCGGTCTTTTTGCTGTCAGCCTGCGCGGTGCCAACCGTGTACCAAGATCCGAAGACCGGCAGCACTGCACAGTGCACGGCGACCACACCGGGAATGTTCCCCATCATCGCCCAAGGCGAGATAAACAGTTGTTCGTCCGCCTATGAGCGCATGGGCTGGCAGCGAAGGTAGCCGCCGACCCCCCCCTCCTATCAGCCGCCCACTGAGGCGGCTTTTTCATGGGCGAACTATCGGCGTAGGGGTAAGCGCCGAGAAAATACTTGCTCTTTTTTAACGGACACCCGTTGACATACCAAACGGCTGTCCGTTAAGATCGCATCACTGACCCAACACAGGAGTGATGCAGATGGCAACAACAGCCCCCAAGGCCCCGCGCAAGACGCCGCAGCGTCTGAGCCTGGCCGCCCAGCTCGCACACGAGCACTCGATGGCCGTGCTGCAGAGCACCGCAACGATTGACATCCTTGAAGAAGACGGCGTGCGCACGGATCGCTTGGTCCATCTCGGCAAGGAGTACGCGGGGAAGTTTCTCAAGGCTCATGGGGTGGCTTCGTGAGCGCGCAGCACACGCCGGGACCGTGGATAGTCGCCACAAGCAATTCGTGGCGCCGCATCGTGAGCGCGCACAGAACGGAATCCGTCTGCGAGCCAGTCAAACAAAACGATGGGCACCCGGACCTCTATTTCCGCAACGGTGGCGCTGACGGTCCTGACGCCCGCCTGATCGCCGCCGCGCCCGAATTGCTCGCAGCCTGCAAAGCAATCGTTGAGTACCAGCGCCTTGCCGAAAGCGATGAGACCTATGGGCTTTTGAACGCCTACGCAAAGGCTTTCGAGACAGCGGTTGCCGCAGTCACCAAGGCAACCGGGAGCGCCGCATGACCCAACCCCGCCACACCGAAGGCGCGACTGAGCTTCTGCCGTGCCCGTTCTGCAATGACTATGGCGCCGAGGAAGCCCAAAGCGGCACGCCGAACATGCGCGGCGGCTTCAAGCGCTCCGTCTACTGCAATACCTGTTTTGCAGAAGGCCCGCCCGCCGACACCAGCGAAGAGGCGATTGAGCACTGGAACACCCGCGCCGCCCTCTCTGGCTGGCAGCCGATTGAGACGGCGCCGAAGGATGGAACGCACATCCTCGTGTCGTGGCCGATGCGCCAGATGGACGACGAAGACATGCCGACCGGCCCTATCACGCGCCGCGACACGTTGGTGACATGGATGAATGGCGACTCGTGGATCGAGCCGGACTACTTGGGCGCGTCAGGCGCATGGTTCGGCGATGAGGACTGCTACGCCGCCGACCCCGATCTGTGGATGCCCCTCCCCACCCCTCCCGCCCCCAATCAAGGAGCCGCATCGTGACCACCACCCGCCACGAACTGAGCCTAGAGCAAGAGGCCATCTATGACGGCCGCTTTCAGCCTCGCCTACCGCCTCCGACTCGTGAAGAACTGGCGCAGGCACAGCGGATTAGTGAACTGCTTGGCGATTGCGCTGGGCTTACTTTGGAGCAAGTGAAATGATCGTATTTACCAACCCGGGCGAAATCGACATTCGCTCTATCTCCACCTTTGGCGTCAGCGTCAAGGAGGGGACCAACCCTATCGGCTTCTTCGGCACGGGCCTGAAGTACGCCATTGCCGTGCTGCTGCGCACCGGGCACCGCGTCACCGTCATGTCCGGTGAAACAGTGGTGAACTTCGCTGTGTCGTCGCAAGAGGTGCGCGGCCAAGCATTCGACTTCGTGACCATGGCCATCGGCGAAGAAAAGCCAACGCCCATCGGCTTCACAACCGAACTCGGCAAGCAATGGGACCTCTGGATGGCCTACCGGGAAATCGCCTGCAACTGCAAGGACGAACTCGGCGGCAGCCAATATGAACCGTACATGGTTGACCCGAAGGCAGGCCACACACAGATCATCGTGCAGGGCGACGAGTTCGAGAGCCTCTTTGCCAACTCGCATCGCTTCATCCTGGAAGACGAGCCCTTGTTCCGTGCTGGCACGCTGGAGGTGCGCAACCGTCCGAGCCATAACTTCTTCTACCGCGGCGTCCGAGTCTCGGATCTTCGCGTTAAGGCGCTGTACACCTACAACGAACTTTCCAAGGTCGAACTCACCGAGGACCGCACGGTGAAGAGCATGTGGGAGATTGCGCACCGCGTTGCGACGGGCATCCTGCGCTCCACCGACAAGCAATTTCTGCGCGCAGTGGTCACCGCCTCGGATGAGACTTTCGAGGGCAATCTGGATTTCCATGGATGGGGTGTTTCGCCCTGCCCGGAGTTCATCGAAGTGGTCGGCGATTGCATTTCGGACCGCATGCTCAAGGTCAACGCCACCGCCTTGAAGGTGTGGAAGGACGCGACGAGGACCGAGTTTGCCCCGCGCGAAGTCGCCCTCACGTCTGTGCAGCAACGGAGCATGGATCGGGCGCTCGACTTCTGCGGTCGCATCGGCTTCCAGATTCGTGGCGCCTATCCGATCAAGGTCGTGGAGAGCCTCGGCGAAGGCGTGCTCGGGCTCGCTGAAAACGGAACCATCTTCATTGCCGAGAGGGTCTTTCATCTGGGCGGCACGAAGCAACTCGCTTCCGCGCTGATCGAAGAATACCTGCACCTTCGCCACGGCTGGGCCGACCTGACCCGCGAACTGCAAAGCTTCCTGTTCGAGAAGCTGGTGAGTGTCGGCGAAGAACTCGTGGGAGAGCCACTGTGATCGCCTTCCCCAACATCGAGAGGCGCGATTCGGCTCCAACCTACCTCGATCGCACCTTCGACGCCGCAGACGACCAGTACCGCGACGACTACGACGCTGCCCTGCGCCGCCACCGCCGCGAGTTCAACGCCATGGAACTGGGCGACCTGTGCTGCGACAACGCGCTGTTGTCTGCTGTTCGCTCTGGTGATCCTGCGCTGGTCGGCAATGTGCTGCTCGGCATGTACGAAACGAAGCTGCGCGAACTGGCGGCTTGGTCTGCGGAGGCGTGATGAGTACAACAAGATTGGCAGCACTCAAGGCTGCGGACCACTTCATCGAGTTCGCGCTGAACAAGCGCCCCCTGTGCCCACATTGCGGCGCGGAATATGTCATCGAAGAGCATGAGGCATGGCACCTCTATGACAGTAACGAAGGATCGCACGAGGTTGAGTGCGGCTCTTGCGATCTGCTGTTCAACGTGGATGTTCGGATCACCTGGTCGTTCTCCACCGATGAGCAAGAGGAAGACGAATGACCGCCCTACGCCAAGCCGCCGCCACCTGGTCAATCGGAGTGCTTGCGACCTTCGCAATCCTGATTCTGATGGCTTGCCTGGAACACCAGCACTCTGAAACCGATGCGCATCAACGCACGGCAGATGTAGTCAACGACCTTGCCGCTGAATACGCGGCTATCAATAAATCGAAGGAGTAATTCATGTTTGCAATCATCGAAACCAACGGCGCTACCCAAATCGTTATCCACGTTCCCCACGAGGGCGCAGACAAGACCTTGCCAGCACTGGCACGGATGCTTGAACAGAACGCCACCTTCGTGCGGGCTGGCTATTCGGATATGGCAATCGTCAAGCCAGCGATGAGCATCGTCCTTGGCAACACGCACAAGATACAGCACAGCGACGAGGAACTTGCTATCGCCGAATCTGGTGTGGTGCTCGGCGAGGACTTCGTGAACGCATCCCCGGAAGCCTTCGTCAGCAACGCTGCTGCGCGCAAGAAGGCTGACGCAGAGCAGCAGCGCCTTCGTACGGAACTGTCGTTCACCAAGGACGAACTCACCCGCCTGCGCGCCCAGATCGCGGAACTTACGGCATCGGAGAACGCATGACCCACCCCGAATACAAAGAAGGCGCCTATCTGTTCTCTCCAGTGTCAGACAACCGCCCTGCACGCTTCTGGCCGATCTTGGTTGCCGTCGCTGTTCCGCTGGCTCTGATGCTGGCGGCTCACTTTCTTTCCCGCTGAAGGACGCCATGAGCACTGCACTCGCAACCCTCACAACCAAGCTCGCCGCTCGCCTCGATATGGGCGACGGCACGGGCCTGATGGAAACGCTCAAGCAGACCGCCTTCAAAGGGCAGGTTTCCGATGCACAGATGACCGCGCTGATGATCGTGGCCAACCAGTACGGCCTCAACCCCTGGACGAAGGAAATCTACGCCTTTCCAGATCGTCAGAATGGGATCGTCCCGGTTGTTGGCGTTGATGGCTGGAGCCGCATCATCAACAGTCATCCCCAATTCGACGGCATCGATTTCGAGCAGGACGCGACGAGCTGCACTTGCACGATCCACCGCAAGGACCGCAGCCATCCGATCAGAGTGACGGAATTCATGGTTGAGTGTGCCCGCGATGTTGGCCCTTGGAAATCGCATCCCTACCGGATGCTGCGCCACAAGGCCCTGATCCAGTGCGCCCGCTTGGCGTTCGGCTTTGTCGGCATCTTCGATCAAGACGAGGCCGAGCGGATCGTCGAGGCCGAGGCGAAAGAAGTCCCACGCATCAGCCCAACGAAGAACGACCCCGGCTTCGACGCCGGCATGACCAAGGACCGCGAGCAGGTCATTCGAGCAGCCTGCGACATGGCTCTGGAATTGTTCAACGAGGGCAAAGAGGTCGCGGCTTACGAGCAGGTTTCCGGCCTGTCGGACAGCGAAGAAGTGCTGTTCGCGTGGCGCTACATGCAGCCGCATTCGAAGCTGCGCGCGGCCATCAAGCGGCTTCAGGCAGCAGACCGAGAAGCCGCCGCGAAGGCATCGGAAGTTACGGATGTTGAAGCCAAGGAGCCAGCATGACCGAATACCAACTGGCCGCAATGTCTCGAGTCGGGGAGCACGGCGAACCCATCTTCCGCGCTACCTCTGTTGGGTGCTCTGGGAAGCCAGAAGCGCTGCACACCTTCCTTGACGCAGCTGCTGCCGAGGGCCTTGTGCTGGATGGCGTAGATGCCGCCGACCTCTACATCGCGATCTTCCCGGAGCGCTATGCCACAACCGCGGGCATCCATCCGACCGCAAGAACCATGATCGACGACATGAATGGGGAGATCGAAGGATGACCACCGCACCTGTTGGATGCTTGGATGGCGAGCAGGCCATTCGTGATGCGCTTGCTGCTGGGCCTACGCCGGGGCCGTGGTTCACGATCAGCCGGGGCCAGTATTGGCACGAGGAAGAAGCGGACGTTCTCCGCAGCGATGGCGAGGATCTTGTGCAGGCCGAGTTCGTTAAGCCGGTGGGCGATGTGCCCACGACGCGCGGCCAGATGTACATGCGGGACGCGGAATACATAGCCGCCTGCCACCCCGAGACGATGCGCGCCCTTCTCGCCGAACTCGACCGTCTCCGCTCCGCCAGCAGGCAGGAGGGCTGGCAGCTCGTGCCGGTTGAGCCGACGCCGAAGATGATCGGCGCAGCCCAATGCTACGGGAGAGACGACCGCGGAAACATAGACCCGGCATTCGCCTATCACCACATGCTCGCCGCAGCACCCCAACAATCCCAAGAAGCCCAAGGAGATAGACATGGCGAATGACAGCTACGACTTGATCGACCGCTTCCTGCGCAACAACCTCGACGACGCGGACTATGCCGAATACTCGAAGGCGCTGGACGGCGTTCTCGCCTCCCATACTGGCGAAGCCGAGCCTGTGGCGTGGGAAGTCCGTAATGCCGAAATAAGCTATCACGCCGTGTTCGGCACTGAGCGCGAGGCCAAAGCGATAGCCGATCAGCACGACGAAGAGGGCTACTCCCAAGCTGTTGTCCGCGCGCTCTATTACGCCACCCCTCCCGCCGCAACACCGGCAGCGCCGGGTGAGGTGACGGATGCCACCATCGTCTATGCGCAGTTGACCGACGATGCGCGCCGCCGAACTTCTCGCGAGAACATCGAGGACGTGCTAGCCGCCCTCTCCAACCCCGCGCCCGTGGCAGCGCCTGCGCCAGTGCTGTGTCCGAATGGTGAACCGTGGGATGACAACCCCGATGGCATCGTGCCCGGTCAGGATCGCGGCCCGCGCATGAACTCGGACACCGGCTTCTGGGAAGGCGCCGAAGCTGATCAAGATGGAAGCGAGCAGCCAATTTCTTGGAAAACTGTGGCGAATGAATGGGCGGAACTGGCCGTCAATGCAGGCTCGTGGGTTCTCGGATTGAAAGAGGGTCGCAGCACGCCCGACAACGTGATGGGAGCGATCCTCGAGGGAATTCAGCGTTGCGAAGACCTTTGCGCGCTCGCCGCGTCCGACGAAGAAGAGGCGAAGGCCGATAAGGCGATTGCTGCCGGCCGCACACCCGGCGATTCAGTGCCCGGCGTCAGCACTGCGGCGCTTGTCCGTGCTTTGGCTCGCGCCAACTCCACCAGTACCGCAGCGCCTGCGCCAGCTTCGGAAGCGGTAGAGGTGGCAAGGTTGCGTGCCATCATCAACGATGACCGCCAAGCGGTGGCCGATGCCTTGCGCGGCTACAAAGGGGCTCCGCAACAAGCCGACGACATCAAGCGATTGATCGAGCGCGCCACCCCAGGCGATAGCGCCGATGCGCCCGTGCAGCAGGCGGGGGAATTGACGGGTGCGGCCCGCGATGTTCTGGCCGAGCGCCAGCGGCAGATCAGCGCCGAGGGATGGACGCCGGAGCACGACGACGAGCATAGTTGGGGCGAAATGGCCCGTGCTGGCGCGGCCTATGCAGCCCAGTCGCTCGCGGCTGACGATCCCGAACTGACATGCGGACCTCCCCCGTGGTGGCCGCGAGACTGGACTTGGAAGCCGTCTTCGCGCCGTCGCATGCTCGTGAAGGGCGCCGCCATGATCGTCGCTGAAATCGAGCGCATCGACCGCGCCGCACTCAAGGGCGAGCAGCCTGCACAGCCCTCCGGCAGCGAGCGGGGAAATGCAGCATGACCACCGCCCCGAAGCTGCCCGAGGGCTTGGAGCCCGTTGCGTGGGGAACGACTCGCACGACGGACGGAAAGCAGATTCTGAGCGAAATGTGCGTGGCGACAAACCCGGCCTATGTGAAGGTGCACAACCAGCATCTTTGGGAACCCCTCGTCCGCCTCTCCGACGCCCAAGCCGCTCTCCAGGCGCTAGCGGCAGAGATTGCAGCGCTGAGGCAGGACGCAGCGCGGTATCGCTGGCTGAAAACTCACGGCTACTACGACCACGCCGAAGACGTTGCGGACATCGATAAACAGATCGCTCTTGCGCAATGCCCGAATTGTCTTGGCACGCGATCGCCAAGTGCGCTGGACCCTGAATGGAAAGGGCGTTGCGAATGCACCGACGCCGCAATTGATTCAGCCCTACTGGCAGCGAAGGAGGCAAAGCAATGACGAAACTGCCCCCAGCCCTTGAGGCGCTGATGCCGGAGCCGGCCGTCCGCGCGGTCTACGCCGACGCACGCAACACGCCTGCCGTGAAGCACGGTTTCGAAATGTCGGGCTGGCTCAAGTCGCCCGACTACTACACCGCCACCCAGATGCGAGAGGCCATCCTTGCTGCGACGGAGAGAGCGGCGAAGAAAGTTGAGGAAGTCGGCCCGAAGGAAGGCGCGCTCAAGCTCGTGACCGAGGGATTTGCCGCTGCCATCAGGGGCGATGGGAGGCAGACATGAGCAAGATGTACAGAGTTTGGTGGCCTGATCGCGGGCAAGACCCTGACGATGCCCTGCGGGTCAAAGCATTCGACGCCGAAGATGCCGCCAAGAAGTGGGCTGACTGGTACGACTACCACTCCAATGACTACGCCATTGTTGGCGGTGAATCTGCTGACGTGCTGGTGCTTGGAGACGATGAGTTCGCTCCAGCCATCATTACCGTCCACGGAGAAATGACGCGCAGCTACCGTGCCCGCCAAGGAGGTGCAAATGGCAAAACGTGATTGGCCCCTGAGCTTTCGGTGCGCACACGAAGACTGCCCCGAGCACGTCACGTACCGCTACGATACCCAGCGCGATCTTCGCAGCAGCTTCGAACTGAAGAACTACGGCGAGAAGGGTTGGCGCTGCGTGCGGCACAGTACGCCCAACGAGGTGCTTTCGACGGAGAACCTTGAACAACGATTCGAGGTCGTCAGCCGCCAAGAGGATTACGGGCGCTTCTTCGGCCATCAAGGCTTCGTCAGCGGCCCCGGCTTCAAGGTGTTCGCCAAAGACTTCCCGCCCGGTACGAAGCTCATCATCACGGCGCGCATCGAATTGCCGGCTGCCGCCTCTACCGGGCGGGGAGAGGGGGGAGAGGGAGCATGAAAGTCACACTCACCGCATGGGCCGCGCGGCACTTCGAGCATCCGCCCGTCGAGAACACGCTTCGCATCTGGGCTCGGCAGGGGCGGATTGTCCCTACTCCGATCAAGATCGGGCGGACCTACTATGTCGAACCGAACGCCCAACACATCACCGAGGTTGTCCAATCCGGCAACCTTCTTTCCAGACTGCGAGCAGCGTAATGGCAGCACGTCCACGAGCCCGGCCGCGCCGGGAATGGCCCACCGGCCTGCATGAGTCACGGCCGGGGTACTTCGTATGGTTCAACCCGGTCGCCAAGAAGTACGTCGCCATCGGGCGAGTGACGCTGGCCGACGCTCGGCTCCAAGCCATCGAGGCCAATCTGTGGGCGTCCGAGCAACTCGGGAAAGCTCGCCTGATCGACAGGCTGCAACAGAAGGACAAGACGGTTCGGGAATGGCTCAAGGAATGGATCGGGGAGTTGACCCTGGCCGAGAACACCCTGAAGAGCTACAGGTCGAAGTCGAAGGCCATCAACGAAGAGATGGGCGACCTTGCACTGGGCCGGCTGACCGTGAAGGATACCGCCAAGGCGCTGGACGAAATCAAGAAAAAGCGCGGGGCCCCCACGGCACAGGTGGCTCGGTCGGTCCTGATTTCAGCCTTTGGCAACGCGATCACCAAGGGGCACATGGAAACCAACCCGGCCTTGGTGACTGAGGCGAAGAAGACGACCGTTGCCCGCCAGCGCTTCACGACCGCCACCTTCGAGAAGGTTTGGGCGGGCCTGCAAGACGGGCCGCCATGGCTCCGCAATGCAACGCTGCTGGCGATGATCACAGGGCTGCGCCGAGAAGACGTTGCCGGACTGAAGTTCACCGATGTGGCGGATGACTACCTGCTGGTCGCGCCGAAGAAATCACAGGGCATGGTGAAGATCGCCATCCCCCTCGCGCTCTACTCGGAGGCGATGAAGATGAGCCTGAAGGATGCCATCGCCGTGTGCCGCCGAACCGGCGTCGTCAGCCAGTACATGGTCCACCAGACGGAGCACACCGGCCGAAGCTCGCCGGGGCAAAGAATGGCCCTCAGTACCCTTACGATGCGGTTCACTGAATACGTCGCGGAGGCGCTGGGCCAAGGCGAGAACCTGCCGACCTTTCATGAGCTGCGCAGCCTCTGCAAGCGCTCGTACCAAGCACAGGGCGGAGTAGACACCAAGGCGCTGCTCGGCCACCTGGCGGACAGTTCCGCGGACCTCTACGAAAACAATCGCGGCGCCGAGTTCAAGAAGGTGAAAATTGGCTGAGTTCGGACCGAATTCCTACCGAATTCCTACCGCCTCTAGCATCCATGCGGGTTTCAAGGCGATGCGAAATACTGCCCGAGAATATCACCTAAAACAACCTAAGTCGTTGATTCTGTTAATGAAATGTCCAATTTCGACGGCTCAAAAAGCAATCTCAAACGATGCATTCCAACCCAATGAAATCAAACACTTACGTGCGAATTCCTACCGCACGAATTTGAGTCCCATCCACCCACCCCCCTGGCGCGGGCTGCGCGTCGGTATATCTGAAGTGAGGATTGAGATGGAACTCTGCCAAGATCCGAATGCGCCGCACAACAGCGCCAAGCACCACACCGGCAAGCCGTGCATCGAGCGCGGGTGCGACAAGCCGGCCGGAACCGCGTGGTCGCCGTACTGGTGCCAAGCCTGCAATGCCAAGCGGCTCATGCGCGTGACTGACCAACTGCAACTCGCCGTCGAGCACTTCGACGAGATGCAGGCGATTCGGGCAAGCCGGACCGCCCCACCCCAACCAACCCAACAGGAGACAGAGGCATGACCACGCCGCGCGCATACACCCCTGAAGAGCTTCGCGAACAGATGCTCGAGCACATCCGCGTCATGTGCCACTACTGGGCTACTCTTCCCGACAAACCGCCGCAGGAGCGATGCGAGGGTGTAGCCTTCTCGATCCTGACCATGCTCGATGGCATGTCGGGCGGCGTCCGTTTTGGCTGCACACTGGTGGCTGGCGCTCACCCAGACGACAAGCAGTTCCACATCGCCGAGGGCGATAACTGGGTAGAACCCGGCATGGCGATCAACAGCGACTGCATGCTGCACGAACTGTTCTACCCCGCAGCCGCTGCAATGGCTGGCTAACCCTCACCTCTCCCTCTACAGGAGCAGAGGGGGTGAGGGGCTACCGGGGCCACGCTTCGATCATCGTCCTGAGGTCGCTGGCGTGGGCATCAGCTGCTCCTGCCAGTTCTTGAACTTCTGCCGTGCACTGTCCGAGTACGTCTGCGATGGGATTGGCCGGCTCAGCTTTGGCGGTGCTGGCGGCGCGGGGCACTGGATAGCCACGGGAGGCGATACGGATGGCGTTGAGCAGCCGGTCACGCTCAAGGCGAAGATCATCAGCAGCGCCGCGCAAAGCGGCTTCACGGGTACGAGCGGCATTGGTGGCCTCCAGTTGTCGAGCGGTGTTTTCGGCGGCCTTGCGGTCGGTTGCAGCCTGCAGGATGCGGGTGGTTTCGGAGACGGACAGCTTGTAGTCGACCAAATCCTTTGCGGAGCGCGCGACGTTCGCCTTGGAGTTGCTGACCTGCACCCGCTGGCCGAGCACTCCGACGAGCAGGAGCGCGATCACCGCCGCATATACCCAGCTAGGCACCAGGTCGAATATCTTGGTCAAACCAGCCTCCACATGACGCGCTTCGTGCACTCAGAGGCGCAGTGCCCCTGCATGCCGCAGTAGGTGCACCACTTCATTGCTCTTCCTTCGTCAGCATCTTTTGGCTGACGTTCGCGGCGAAGTACAGCGCCGTGACGCTCCCCCAGACGGTCAGAAGGCCGGCTTGGTCGAGCAGGCCGAAGACGCGCAAGACGGTAGGCACGATCAGCAGGAAGACGGCCATCAGCCACTTCCGGGAGGCGTAGCGTTCTGGGTTCATGGCGTCTCGCAAAGTTCGCGCTCGGCCGCGCGGCGGTTGACCAGGCCCGGAAGCGTCTTGCCGCCCGCCATCACCCAGCGGGACAGTTCCGCGCAGGCCCCAGGCATGTCGCCAGCGTTGGCCTTGCGCACCAGGGTCGAGCCGCAGAAGCTGGAGCGGCCCACGTTGAACGTGAACGACAGCAGCGCCACCTTCTGGTTGTTATTGAGCGGCGCCTTCACGCACTCGAGGTCGTCGGCATGCTTGGCGAGGTCTTCGTAGAGCATTTCCCGGCATTGCTCGGGGGTGTAGGTGGTGCCGAGCCGCAGGGATGAGTCCACATGGCCGGTGCAGGCGGTGATGATCCCGATGGGGTCGCGGTAGGTGCGGTATACCGTGCCCTCTTTGCCTGCGACGAAGGCCAGCGCTGCGGCGGCGGCCACTGCGCCCACCTTGCCGATCAGCTTGGCCTTGGCGTTCATTTGATGGTGGTCACGGTTGTGCCGGCCTTGAATGCGGTGTACAGGCTCACCACCGCGGCGATGGCGCCCGCGATATAGCCCAGCGGCCGGGCGAACTTGCCGATCCAGTTCAGCACCTTGAACGCACCTTTCAAATTCTCGAAGGCTTCCACCAGGTCGGAGGTGTTCGTCTCGATCCGCTTCGTGGCCGCGGTGTTGTCGGCGAGTTCGGTTTTGAAGGTGTCGAACCCTTCTTCGAGATTGCCCACGCGGTCGCGCAATTCGCCGAAGTCGGTGACGGACTCGTTCTTCACAATGTCGCTCATGCTCGCGCGGGTCATTTCTGCTGCTCCAGCCACGCCGCAAACTGCTTGTCGTCGGCCTTGAGCTTGTCGAGGTCGGGCGGTGCGCTGTCCTTGGCGGCCTTTGCCAGTGCGGCCCAGGCGCGCGTCAGCACGGCGTTTTGCTCGTCCAGAATGGATGCACTCTCGAGTTGCGCGATGGTCTGGCGCCCGATCTGCAGCGCCACGCGGTCGTTGATGTTCATGGCTCAGTTCTCCACGGCAAGGTTGCGGTAGCCGGCCGTCGCGGTGTCCACTGCTTGCGCGATGAGTCGGCGGAAAATCGGGGTGGTGGCAGTGCGCAGCATCAGGTAGGTGTCGTCGGCCCGGAAGCTCGCCCCGGTGGTTGCGCCGAAGCGCACGACCGTCTCGGCGTTGAGAAAGGCGATGTCGCCGGCCGCAGTGGAGGTTTCGCTGACGATGCCGCCGCCCGTCTTGGTCGAACCCCAATAGATGCCCTTCATGCCCGGGCGCAGGATGATCGGCGCTCCGCTGAAGGTTTGGATGCCCTCAAAATCGATGCCGGCCCGGAAACTGATCGCCGTGGACTTGGCGAACAGGAGCGTGCCCCCCGCCTGCACGCCGAAACCGGTCGTTCCATCGAAGCCGAACTGCAATCCCACGTTGTAGCCCAGTGCTCCCGCTTGCTGGCCGATGATGATGCCGGCGTCGAATGCGGTTCCTCCTGCCCCGGAGGTTGCCACATCGACCACTTGCAGGCCCACCTTGCGGACCACCGCTCGGCGCACGTCGGTATTCGTCTCGGCACCAACAGCCTCAGCCGTGGCATCCGCTGCGGAATCGACCCACGCATAGCCGTTCAGACCCGCGGCATTGCCAGAGCCCGTCTGGATGCGCGCCAAGCCATGGAAGCCAACGGCGAATTCGCCGGCCGGTCCGGCATTGCTGGTAATGCGCGCAGTGGCGGCCTCGCGGTTGCCGGTTCCGCCCGTCCGGTTGATAAGGAAGGCCGCACCGAGGAAAAATCCATTGGCTGGGACCGCCAAATCGTCGGTGATCGTGAGATTCAGCGTCGGCGCAGGAGAGGACGCCCCCGTCACTGTCTTCGTGATGTTCGCGGTGCCGGCCGTCAGATCCCAGGCCACGCCATTCAGGATGGCGCGCGCTTGCGCCGCAGTGAGGTCCACCGGTTCACCCGTACCAGAGCCGCTCTCACGCCCCTTGATGGTCGCCTGCACCATGTCTGCAAGGTTGGCATTCGGAATCGGGAACTGCGCCGCAATGGCCGCATTGATCGCCGAGAGAAATGTGGGAGAAACCATTTGCCCGCGATACACGATCAGGACGCCGAGCTTGGACTTCACCGTGATGGAGCAGTCGTCGGGCGCGAACACATTGGCCGGCGTGCCGTTGCGCATGATGAAGCCATTCAGCGTGCGCACGGGTTGCGTGGCGGCCAGTGTTCCGGCTTCGTCCCAGTAGATGGGCACGGGGGCAGTTTCGGGGTTCTGGTTGGCGACACCGAAGTAGACGTAGCCTTCATCCAGCGGCGAGCCGTCGGTGTCGAAAAACTGCTGATACGGGGCGTTGGTGACGAGCATGATGTGGTCTTCAGTGGAGGGTCCGCTTGCCGCGGGGGGCGCCGATCGCTTCGTTCACACGGAGCTTGACGCGGCGGTCTTTGACGTTGTTCACGACCATGCGCAGGCCGCTCATCACCGGCAGAGGCATGCCGGCCGCGCCGCTGGTCGCCATATCCAGAGCGGCGAGCAGCACGCTCGCGGTGTTGCTGGTGTTCACCGTGCCTGGGGGCGCG
>Ga0307411_10000280_pt1 | contig 16974 bp, 15 predicted proteins | sample DK1Ometagenome_2_FD_203712 | JGI IMG/M metagenome (GOLD analysis project Ga0307411, IMG submission 203712) | Maize rhizosphere microbial communities from greenhouse at UC Davis, California, United States - DK15-O-1 | ecosystem: Host-associated > Plants > Roots > Rhizosphere > Soil | place: USA...
GACGGCTGCATCTCATTGCGCCGGCCCGGTGTGCGCGGTGCTCCACGTGTGTACTTCAGCACGTGCAGTCGTGCGCTGGCGAACGACGTGATGGGGCTGATGCTGCGTCTCGGCATCATCGCCCGCTTGCGCACGACGGTCAGCGCGGGTGCTCGGCCGGTTTACACGGTCGACGTGAGCGGTGCCGAGCACCAGCAGGCTTTCCTCGACAAGGTCGGCGCATTCGGTCCGCGTGCCGGCAACGCAGCGCGTTTGCACGAGTACCTCGGCTCGATCGTTCCGAACACGAACGCGGATACGCTGCCCGTGGAGATCTTTCGCGAAGTGAAGGCAGCGATGGGGCGTTGCAGTGTCACGCAGCGCGCGATGGCGTCTGCCCGAGGCACCGCTTATGGCGGGACGTCGCACTTCAAATTTGCGCCGAGCCGTCGCGTGCTCGCTTCGTATGCGCGGCTATTGGATGACGCTGCGCTTGCGCATCAGGCGGGGTCGGATCTCTATTGGGATCGCGTCGTCTCCGTCGAAGCGGACGGAGAAGAGGAAGTTTTCGATCTCACAGTCCCCGGGCCCGCCTGCTGGCTGGCCGACGGCATCGTCAGTCACAACTCCGGTGCCATCGAACAGGACGCCGACGTCATCGTCTTCATCTATCGCGACGAGGTTTACAACGCGGAGTCGCCCGACAAGGGAACCGCCGAGATCATCATCGGCAAGCAGCGCAACGGCCCGATCGGCACCGTCCGGCTAACGTTCCTCGGCGAATTCACGCGGTTCGAGAGCTTCGCGACGCCGGGCAGCTACTGAGGGCAAAACCATGCACGTCTGGCAATCTCACCTGGGCGAGAACGTCGCGTTCGATCCGCTCTACCACACGAATCCCCGGCACGAGATCATGAGCTTCCTCCGCGATCCGCCGGGGACCGTGCTCGACATCGGTTGCGGCGGCGGCATGACGGGACAGCTGATCAAGCACAAGTTTCCCGGCACGCCGGTGATCGGCATCGAGATCAACGCCCACGCGGCCGAGCATGCACGGCAGCACCTCGATCACGTCGTCTGCGCCGGCATCGACGACGTCGAGCTGGCGCGCGACGCGCCGGGCTACGTCGTGTCGACGGTGCTGCTGCTCGACGTGCTCGAGCACATCTACGACCCATGGCGTGCGCTGCAGCGCGTCGCGGGCTGGCTCGTGCCCGAAACGCGCGTACTCGCGAGCGTGCCGAACGTGCGCAACCTGGCGACGCTTTCCGAGCTTGCCGGCGGCCGCTTCGAGTACGCGCCGAACGGCGTACTCGACATCACGCACGTCCGCTTCTTCACGCGCAGCTCGCTGCGGGACCTGTTCGAGCAGACCGGCTTCGAAGTGCGTGGGCTCGAGCCGCTCACGCAGCCGGCGTTAATCGATCCGGTGATCGTGCACCGCCGCCCGGGCCGCATCGAGACGCGTTCGCTCGGCATCCAATACCGCTCGTTCGAGGATCTCGAGGACCTGTATGCGCTGCAGTACGTCATCGATGCGCGCTCGCGCGGTGCGGCGCGCGCGGCGGCGTGAAAGGCGGTGACGTGGCCGTCGCGGCGCAGCGCGCCGTGTCGCGCAACGATCCGTGTCCGTGCGGCAGCGGCCGGCGATTCAAGGATTGCCATGGCTCGCTGCGTGGCGATGCCCCGGCGGTCCCCCTCCCGCCGCGCCCCGTGCGCAGAAGCCGATACCGACCGGCCGGCGAGGACTGGGCCAGTCTCGACGAGGGTGAGCAGGACCGCCTCGGTGTGTTGATGGAGGTGGCACTCGCGCACCAGCGCGCGGCGCGCATGCGCGAGGCTGAAAGCGCCTATCGCGCCGTGCTGGAGCAGGCGCCGCGCACGCACGACGCGCTGCACATGCTCGGCGTCGTGCGCCTTGGCCTTGGCGACTTTCCCGACGCCGAGCGGCTGATCCGCGAGGCGCGTGCGCTGCGTCCGTCATATCCGGCGATCGAGACGAACTGGTCGCTCGTGCAGCGCACGATCGCCGCGCGTGATCGAAGCGGTGTCGAAATCCTCGCCGAGCACGCGCTGCCGCTGCTGTGCGCGAGAATCGCGGGTGAACGTTCCGCGGTGCCGTCGAAAGCGGACGATGCTCCGCAACCGCTCCACGTCGTCGGCGTCGCAGGTGAAGCGACCCGCGATGCAGTCTGGGTATCGCGCCGCATCGGCGAGCTGCTTTCCGGATTGCAACCGACGGCGTGGCATGGCGACGATCCCGCTGCGGCGACAGCGTGGCAGGGATTCGACAGCCGTTTGATCGATCCGGCGGCTGGCCGGCAGCCGGCGGCGGGCGACGTCGTGCTCGCCTCGCTCGAATGCGAAACCGATTCGTGGCTGCGCGAGCCGCTGCGCCGGGTGCTCGTCTTCGTGCAGGCGATGTCGCCGTCGTGGTGCCTCGAGCGACTGCGGCGCGTCGCCGCTGACGGGAAACGGCCGGTCGCGCTCGTGTTCACGTCGCGCGCGATGGCGAGCCGCTTCGGGGTCGTCGATTACGTCGTTCCGCCGCCGATCGATCTCGCCGAATTCATGCAGGCGGGGGACGCCGACCGCGCGCCTTCATCCGTCCTTCGCGTCGCCGCCGTCGGCCAGGACGGCCGGCGTGTCATCGCCGCGTCGGATGCCGTTCTGCTGCAGACGGCTGCCGAGCAGGCAGGCGAGCTGCGCCTGTTCGATCCCGGGCCGTTGCGGTACAGCCTGGGCTCGCTCCCGGCGGTGCGCTGCTTTTCGCGGCGCGAGATCGACATCGGCGGCATGCTGCGCGGCGCGGACGTTTACCTGCACCGCGCGCTGCCATGGTGGGCCGAAGATTCGGGGCGGGCGCTATTCGGCGCGATGGCGCAGGGGATGCCGGTGCTTTGCCCCCGCGAATCGCTCTATGCCGAGTATGTCGACGATGGCGTGGACGGGTTCATCTGCGCCGATGGATCGTCGGCGCTTGCGGCCATCGAAACGCTGCGCGCGGATCGTGCGCGGCTTCGCGCGATGGCGGAGGCCGCGCGCGCCAAGGCAATGCGGCTGTTCGAGCCGCGCGCGCTCGCCAACGCGTATGCGAGCGTCGTCGAGCAATGGCGCATAGCGGCATGATGCAGGTCAACGCGGGCGCCGCTGCCGATCGCGACGCGATTCGCGCGATCGCTTTCTATTTGCCGCAGTTCCATCCGATACCGGAGAACGACCGGTGGTGGGGTGCGGGATTCACCGAGTGGACCAACGTCACGCGCGCGCGGCCGATCTTCGCCGGGCACTATCAACCGCATTTGCCGGCCGACATGGGTTTCTACGACCTGCGCGTCTCCGATACGCGGGAGAAGCAGGCGGCGCTGGCCGCGCGGTACGGCATTCACGGCTTCTGCTACTACTACTACTGGTTCGCCGGCAAGCGTTTGCTCGAGACGCCGGTGGAGTCGATGCGCGCGTCGGGTGAGCCGGATTTTCCGTACTGCCTGTGCTGGGCGAACGAGAACTGGACGCGGCGCTGGGACGGCGCCGACAGGGAGATCCTGATCGCGCAGAATCCTTCGCGCGCGGACGACGAGCGCCTGATCCGCGATCTGCTGCCGCATTTTCGCGACCCGCGCTACATCCGCATCGGCGGCAAGCCGCTTTTCATCGTCTACCGGATCGGTGTGCTCCCGAACGTGACCGCCACGGCGGAGCTATGGCGCGCCGTCGCGCGGCGCGAGGGCATCGGCGAGCTTTATCTCTGCGCGGCCAAGACGTACGACACCGGCGATCCGACGTTCTACGGCTTCGACGCCGTCGTCGAGTTTCCGCCGCATGGCCTGCGTACGGTGACGATGCACGAGCAGCTCGAGTTGCTCGAGCCCGGGTTCAGCGGCACCGTCGTCGATTACCGGCAGTTCGTCGTCGATTGCATTACCGCGCGCGAGCCGTCGTACACGTTGCACCGAACCGTGATGCCGGGGTGGGACAACACGGCACGCCGCAGGCAACAGGCGCTCGTCTTCGCGCATGCGACGCCGGAGGTGTACGAGTTGTGGGTGCGCGAGGTGGCGGCGGAGACGCGGCGCAAGCCGCCCGGCGAGCGGCTGGTGTTCATCAACGCATGGAACGAATGGGCCGAAGGCGCTCACCTCGAGCCCGACCAGCGCTTCGGTCACCAGTACCTGGAGGCGACTGCGCGCGCGCTGGCCCACGGCGACGCGCCGGGCGTGCCGGCGGAATCCGCGCTGGCCGCGGCGTTGCGGCAGGCTACGGCGTCGGTGACGTAATCGTTCGCGCGAGCGGTCACGCCCGTGGCGCACTGCTACGGCGACCCGTCCTCAAAGCGCCTCGGCCGCGTGGTCGGCCAGGCGCGAACGCTCGCCGCGCTGCAGCGTCACGTGCCCCGAGTGCGACCAGCCCTTGAAGCGATCGACGACGTAGGTCAATCCTGAGCTGCCCTCGGTCAGGTACGGCGTGTCGATCTGCGCGATGTTGCCGAGGCAGACCACCTTCGTGCCGGGACCTGCGCGCGTGATCAGCGTCTTCATCTGCTTGGGCGTCAGGTTCTGCGCCTCGTCGATGATCAGGAACTTGTTGATGAACGTGCGACCGCGCATGAAGTTCAGGCTCTTCACCTTGATCCGCGAGCGGATCAGATCGCGCGTGGCGGCGCGTCCCCAGTCGCCGCTCTCGTCGTCGGTCTTGTTCAGCACGTCGAGGTTGTCCTCGAGCGCGCCCATCCACGGATTCATCTTCTCCTCTTCCGTCCCCGGCAGGAAACCGATGTCCTCGCCGACCGGAACGGTGACGCGCGTCATGATGATTTCGGAATAGACCTTGAACTCGAGCGTCAGCATCAGGCCGGCGGCGAGCGTCAGCAGCGTCTTGCCCGTTCCCGCCTGTCCGAGCAGCGTCACGAAGTCGATCTCGGGATTCATCAGCAGGTTGAGCGCGAAGTTCTGCTCGCGATTGCGCGCGACGATTCCCCACACGTTGTTCTTCTGGTGCGAGTAGTCCTTGAGCGTCGACAGCAGCGCGCTCTTGCCCTGGATCTCCCTCACGCTCGCGTGGAACGGCGCCTCGCCCTGTCGCTCGAGGAACAGGAACTCGTTGACGTGCAGCGACGGCACGAGCGGCCCGGTCAGCCGGTAGTACGTGTGGCCGCCCTGCTGCCACGATTCCATGCCCTTGCCGTGGCGGTCCCAGAAATCCGCGGGCAGCTCGCGGACGCCGGAGTAAAGAAGCTCGGTGTCCTCGAGGACCTTGTCGTTGAAGTAGTCCTCGGCGGCCATGCCGAGCGCCCGCGCCTTGATCCGCATGTTGATGTCTTTCGACACGAGGATCACGTTGCGCTTCTGCCATTGCCGCGTCAGGTGCATGACGACGGCCAGGATCTGGTTATCCGTCTTGCCGTTCGCCAGCGACGGCGGGAGAACGGCGGCGATCGCCTCCGTCTGCAGGAACAGGCGTCCCGTCGCGGCGCCGCCGGACTTCTCGGTGAGCGGAATGCCGCCCGTGATGCCATCGGTGCCCGGCCCTGTGTGCGCGGTGACGAGGTCGTCGAGGAAGCGCGATGCCTGCCGCGCGTTGCGCGCGACCTCGGTCATGCCTTTCTTGTGCGCGTCGAGTTCCTCGAGCGTCAGGATCGGCAGGTAGATGTCGTGCTCCTCGAAGCGAAACAGGCTCGTCGGATCGTGCATCAGCACGTTCGTGTCGAGGACAAACAACTTGGTGGAGTGGGAAGGCCCGGTTCGGGCGGGCTTGCGGGAGGGGAGCAGATGCAGCGTGGAGGGAGCGGGGCGCAGCTTGCGTTCGACCATGGGCCTCCTGGAAGTTTTCAGCCGAAGCGGCCGCGACCGGCCGCTTCGAGACGCGATCCTAATGTAGGCGCGTTGTGACCGGGATACAAGGGCTTGCGTCGGGTGGCCCGTCCGGAGCCATATTTTGTGGTGCAAACGTCACAGCGTCTTCACGAAATCGAGCACTTCCTGCACGTGCCCCGGCACCTTGACCTTGCGCCACTCGCGGGCGAGGGTTCCGTCGCGGCCGATGACGAACGTGCTGCGCTCGATGCCGCGCACCTGCTTGCCGTACATGTTCTTCATCCGGATGACGTCGAACTGCTTGCACAGCGCCTCGTCCGCGTCCGACAGCAACGGGAACGGAAAGTCCATCTTCTCGCTGAAGTTCGCGTGTGATTTGAGCGAGTCGCGCGACACGCCCACGACGATTGCGCCTGCCTTGAGAAACTTCTGATAAAGATCGCGGAACTGCGCGCCTTCCATCGTGCAGCCCGGTGTGCTGTCCTTCGGATAGAAATAGAGCACGACCGGATGCCCGGCGTGGTCCGACAACCGGAACGTGCCGTGCGTGGATTCGGCTGCGAAGTCAGCGACCGGCTTGGCTTTCATCGACGTCTCCCAGGAATTCGTCACCCTGCACGAGCAGCGTGCCGGTCCGCCCGGGCACGCTTGCCAGCATCGTTTCGCATCGCGGCAACGCCATCGGCTCGACCGCCGCGTGAATCTCGCCGACCGGACCGAGCGACCAGCCCTGCGCCTTCCAGCCGGTGATCAGTTGCTCGAATGCGCCGCCGAGGCGGCCGCCCTCGAGTTCGGCGTGCAGCGTGAACACGTGCCCGGCCGCAGCCGGCGTCGCGGTTCGCTCGAGAACAGTAGCGGCGACGTTCTCTTCGGTGATCCCGTCGGTGCCGATCAGCTCGTCGAGCGTCGGCAGCGTCGTCGGAAACTGCGGGCAGCGGATCAGCTCGGCCCGCCAGACGGGCAGATGCGGATAAGCGCCGCGGCCGTCGGAGCAATAGGCGAAGCCCAGCTTTTGCGTGAGCCGCAGCGCGTGCACGTTCATCTGCCAGCCGGCCGCGCCGTGCGTGCGTGGCGGCTCGCCGAACACCTGCTCGTAGCGCTCGCACGCGCGCTGCATTTCCTTGCGCGTCCATTCGGCGTCGGCGGAGGCTACGCCGTCCTGCCAGCGGACGTGATCCCAGCAATGGACGCCGGTCTCGTGACCTTCGCCCTGGACCCGGCGCAGGACGCTCGTCGCGCGGCGCCCGATGTCCGGCCCGGGCAGCGCGGTGCCATACAGCAGCGTACGCATGCCGTAGTGCCGCACGACGGACGTGCGGCGCACCTTGCCGACGAAGCCGCGACGGAACACGCGGCGCAGCGCCCGTCCGGTATGGTCGGGACCTAGCGAGAACAGGAATGTCGCGCGCACGCCGTGCCGCGCCAGGCATTCGAGCAGCCGCGGCACGCCTTCGCGCGTGCCGCGCAGCGTGTCGACGTCGATTTTCAGGCCGAGATGCATGATTCGGGAAGCGGGGCTCGGACAAGAGCGCTTTTTATTCCACCAGCGCGCGCGCATCGGCGACGTGCCCGCGATACGCGTCGAAGATTCGCCGCAACGCCTCGTCCATCGGCACCCGCGGCGCCCAGTCGAGATCGCGCCGCGTGTTGTCGATCTTCGGCACGCGGTTCTGCACGTCCTGGTAGCCGTCGCCGTAGTAGTCGGCCGCGGTCGTGTCGACCAGCCGCACGGCGGCCGCGCTGTCCCGGTATTCAGGGTATTCGCGCGCGAGGTCCAGCATCATCTGCGCCAGCTCGCGCACCGACACGTTGTTGGCCGGATTGCCGATGTTGTAGATCCGACCCGTCGCGACGTTGGCGGTGTTCTCGATGATCTTCATCAGCGCCGCGATCCCGTCGTCGATGTAGGTGAAAGCGCGCTTTTGTGTGCCGCCGTCGACGAGCCGGATCGGCTCCCCGCGGACGATATGCCCGAGGAACTGCGTGATGACGCGCGAGCTGCCTTCCTTCGGCGTGTTGATCGAATCGAGACCCGCGCCGATCCAGTTGAAGGGCCGGAACAGCGTGTAGTCGAGGTCCTGCTCCTGGCCGTAGGCATGGATGACGCGATCCATCAGCTGCTTCGCGCACGCATAGATCCAGCGCGGCTTGTTGATCGGGCCGAGGACGAGGTTGGAGCGCTCGGGGTCGAACTCGTCGTCCGCGCACATCCCGTAGACCTCCGACGTGGACGGGAACACGACCCGCTTGCGGTAGCGCACGGCGGCGCGAACGATCGGCAGGTTCGCCTCGAAATCGAGCTCGAACACGCGCAGCGGCTCGCGCACATAGGCGGCCGGTGTCGCGATCGCGACCAGCGGCAGCACCACGTCGCATTTCTTGACGTGATACTCGATCCACTCGCGGTTGATCGTGATGTCGCCTTCGAAGAAGTGGAAGCGCGGCTCACGCAGCAGATCGGCAATCCGATCCGTCTGCATGTCCATGCCGTAGATCTCCCAATCCGTCGTTGCAGCGATCCGCTGCGACAGGTGGTGGCCGATGAAGCCGTTGACACCGAGGATCAGGATGCGTTTCATGCAGGAGAGGACGGCCGATCGCGCGACGATTGTACCGTGCGCGATGGGTAACGCCGCTTCAACCGAGCAGCAGCGGCGCGCCGCCATGCGACGCGTGCAGGCGCGCGGGCGATGTCATCCGCGCCTGGATTTCGAGCGCGTCGACGCGCAGCGTGCCGCCGCCGCCGCAGCGCGCGACGGCGACGAACGCCGCCTCGCCATCGCGCTGCGCATCGGTACTCGCGGCCGAGGTCAGTCGATGGACCTCGAGCGCAGGCGGCGCCGCCGGCGGCGCATCGGCATCGAGCAGTCGCGTGCGCAGTATCCGTGCCGGCACACCGCCGATGACCGTGCGTGCGCCGGGATACGGAGGCGCCACGGCGCGTACGAGATTGTGAATCTCCCGCGCATGTCTCATCCAGTCGATGCGGCCGTCTTCCGGCGTGCGCCCGCCGAAGTAGGAGCCGCGTGCGAGATCGTTCGGTCGCCGGGGCGCCGTGCCGGCGACGAGCGCGGGCAGCACGCGGTCGAGGCAGATTTCCGCGGCCACCGTGACCTTGTCGGCGACTTCGCGCGCCGTGTCGTCCGGAAGAATCGGCACCGCTTGCTGCGTGACGATGTCGCCCGCGTCGGGCTTGGCGATCATGTAGTGCAGCGTCGCTCCGGTCTCGCGCTCGCCGTTCAGAACCGCCCAGTTGACCGGCGCGCGGCCGCGGTAACGGGGCAGCAGGGAGCCGTGCATGTTGAGCGCGCCAAGGCGCGGCAGCGCGAGGATGGATGTGCCCAGCATGCGCCGATAGTAGAAGCTGAACACGAAATCGGGTGCGAGCTCCGCGATGCGTGCGACGCACTCGGGCGCGTTCGCGTCGGCCGGTGCGATCCACGGTAACCGCAGGTCCTCGGCGGTGTCCGCGACGCGCTCGAACCATTGGACTTCGCCCGGATCGTCCGCGTGCGTCACGACGAGCGGCACGTCGAGGCCATGGGCGCGCAGCACGCGCAGGCAACGCGCGCCGACGTTGTGATACGCGAATACGACGGCCTTCGTCGTCAACGGACGTTCCGGATGCCGTGGGCGACGGCGGGGACCGGCTCGCCCGGCGTCTCTTCCGCGTCGCGCTCGAGCACCGCGCGCACGACGTATCGTGGCCGCTCGCGCACCTGATGGTAGATGCGGCCGACGTACTCGCCGAGCAGTCCGAGGCCGAACATGATGCAGCCGATCAGGAAAAATTCCAGGATGTCGCGATCCCACGCTGCCTTGATGCCCTCGATCAGTCCGCCGACGACCAGCCGCTGCACGATCACGATGACGTACAGGATCACCGACGACAGCGCGACGATCATGCCGGCCACCGAAAAGAGCTGCAGCGGCACCAGCGAAAACCCGGTGATGAGGTCGAAGTTGAGACGGATCAGCCGGTACAGCGAGTATTTCGACTCGCCGGCCGCGCGCTCCTCATGCAGCACATCCACCTCCGCCGGCCGGTGTGCGAACGTGTAGGCGAGTGCGGGGATGAACGTACTGACCTCGCGCGCCGCGGCGACGGCGTCGACGATGTCGCGGCTGTACGCGCGGAGCATGCAGCCCTGGTCCGTCATGCGGATGCGCGTGATGCGCTCGCGCATGCGGTTCATCAGCCGCGACGCGGAGCGCCTCCACCACGAGTCCTCGCGCTCGCGCCGTACGCCGCCGACGTAATCGGCGCCGCCGTCCATCGCCGTGAGCAGCTTGCCGATCTCCTCGGGCGGGTTCTGGAGATCGGCGTCGAGCGTCACGATGCGTTCGCCGCGCACGCGCTCGAAGCCCGCGAGGATCGCCAGGTGCTGGCCGTAGTTGGCGTTGAAAAAGACGACGCGCGTGACGTCGGGTCGCGCCGCGAACTGCTCGCGCAGCAGCGCGCCCGAACGGTCGCGGCTGCCGTCGTTGATGAAAATCACCTCGTAGGGGAGCTGCAGCGCGTCGAGCGCCGGGTAGAGCCGCGCGAACAACGCCGGCAACCCCGCTTCCTCGTTATAGACGGGAATGACGACGGAGAGCATCGGCATTGTCATCGTTTAGCTGGCGCGCTGCCGCTCGCCGGCTCCGTGCGCGGCACGGCAAGGATCTCGGCGCAGGCGTCGCAGACGCGATCGACGTCATCGAGCGTCATGCCGGCGTGCAGCGGCAGCGTCACGGTGGAATCGGCGATGCGCTCGGTGTTCGGAAGGTCGCCCCGATGGTAGCCGAAGCGGCGACCCAGCGTGCACAGGTGCAGCGCCTCGTATGAGACACCGGTCGCGATGCCGCGTGCGGCGAGCGCGTCGCGGAACGCCTGACGCGACATGCGCATGCGCTCGAGCGGCAGCAGGATGCAGAACATGTTCCACGTCTGCCCGTCGCCTGCCGCCGGCCGCGGCGGCAGCACGCAGGCCGGATCGGTCGCCAAGCGCGCGAAGTAGCGCTCGGCGAGCGCGCGCCGCTGCGAGAGAAAGCCGGGCAGACGTTCGAGCTGCGCGAGGCCGATTCGCGCGTTCACGTCGGGCAGGTTGAATTTGCCGCCGGGGAAGCCGACGTCGCGCGTGCCGTCCGCCAGCCGCTCGATGCCGTGGAATCGCAGGACTTCGACGCGCTTCGCCTCGTCCGCATCGTTGACGACGAGGGCGCCGCCCTCGATCGACGTCATGTTCTTGTTCGGGTGGAAACTGAAGCTGACGAGGTCGCCGACCGCGCCGACCGGACGGCCGTTGAACGTCGAGCCCATGACGAGCGCGGCGTCTTCGATGACGCGCAGCTTGCGGTCGCGCGCAAGCGCATAGAGCGCATCGAGGTCGACGAGCGAGCCGGGCCAATGCGTCGGCATGATCGCGCGGGTGCGCGGTCCGATGCGCGCGGCGACGGCCGCGAGGTCGATGTTGCGCGTGAGCGGATCGCAATCGACGAACACCGGCGTGGCGCCCTGCTTGACGATCATGTTCGGCACGGCGAAGAAGCTCTGCGCGCAGGTGATCACCTCGTCGCCGCGGCCGATGCCGCAGAGCTGCAGCGCGATCTCCATGGCGGCCGTCGCCGACGTGACGGCGCGGACCGGGCGGGCGCCACAGAATTCGGACAGCGCCGCCTCGAATCGCTCGACCCACACGCCGCTCGTGATGTGTCCCGAGCGCAATACGTCGGCGGCGGCGGCAATCGTCGCTTCGTCGAGGAGCGGACTCGCGAACTTCAGGGGCTGTTTCATTTCAACTGCGTGCCACGAGCCAGACGCCGACGATGATGAACCCGATGCCCAGCCAGCGCTGCGCCGTCACCGCTTCGCCGAACAGGTAGTGCGCGGCGATCGCGTTGACGACGTAGCCGAGCGACAGCATCGGATAGGCGATCGAGACCGGCACGCGGGACAGGCCGAGGATCCAGACGAAGACGCTGACGACATAGCACGCGATGCCCGCGACGAAGAAGCCTTCGGTCACCATTCGCCACAGCGTCGCCGGCCAGTTGCCGGTCGTCAACGTGATCACCCCGAGCCGATTGGTGCCGCCCTTCAGCAGCAGCTGCGCGGCAGCGTTCAAAAGCACGCCGGCGAGCAGGAACGCGAAGGCAGGCGCAGTCATGGTCGCCCTTATCTGCGTGCGACCAGCACGCGGCGCGCATCGGAGGCAACGACACGCATCGGTATGCCGATGGCCGCGAGCTCGGCGTACGTGTCCGGTGCCATGATCGCGTAGCCCTGCGGCAGCGCCCGCCATTGCGGAAACCAGTCGGACTCGCGGGCGATCGCGCGCGCAGGCTCGCTGTCGAGGCCGGGGCCGAGCTCGTCGCGATACTGCACGAGCGTCGTCGTGCGCTCGAGATAGAAAGGCAGCGTCTGGTCGTACATGCGGACCTGGAAGAACGGCGCGCTGGCGTCGTACGGAGGATGGCTGGTGTTTTGAAGTTGCGTGACGAGGTCCGCCGCCGAGCGCGTCGCGCGAAAGACGTCCGAGCCGGTATACACCGCCTGCATCGTAAGCATCGTCGCGAACGACAGCGTCACGATGGCTGCCGTTTTGGCGCGTGGATCGTCACGCCGCAGGATGAAGCATGCCAGCAGATAGCCGGCGGTCGCGATGCCGAGGGCGAGCTTGACCCAGGTGCCCAGGGCGGTCAGCAAACCGGCCGGCGTTCGCGCATTGGCATAGGCGTGGATGATTTGCGGCCAGCCGAGCAGTGCGCCGATCCACAGCACGCACGTCGTCGAAGCGATCAGTGCGGCGAAAACCGCAAGGGTGCGCACGCGCATGCGGTCGAGCGTCGCACCAACGACGAGCGCGGCGGCCGGAAAGATCGGCAGGATATACGACGGGAGCTTGGATCCCGAAATGCTGAAGAACACGAGAACGAACGCGCACCAGATCAGGCAGAAGCGCTGCCAGGCGAAGGTCTTCGTTTCTGATTCGGAGCGCCAGTTCTGCCGGAGACCGAACAGCATGACGCCGGTCCAGGGCAACAATCCCAGGGCGAGCAGCGGCAGGAAGTACCACCACGCGCCGGTACGCCGGTGCTCGGTGGTGAGGAAGCGCTCGAAGTGCTCGTGAATGAAGAAGAAGCGCGCGAATTCGGGATTGCGCGCCGATACGATCAGAAACCACGGCGCCGTCAGCAGCAGGAACACGGCGATCCCGCGGCCGAGCGCGAGCCGTGACCATGGCCTGCGATCCCCGGTCGCGAGCGTATGGATGAAGAGCGTGCAGAACGGAATGACCAGCGCGACCAGCCCCTTGGTCATGACGCCGCCGGCGGTGGCCGCCCACGCCACGAGCATCCACGCGCGCTGCCGGCTCGCGTCGGCGCGATGGTGCTGCGCGACCAGGAATGCGCCGAGCGCGAGCGCGAGCCAGAACGTCAGCAGCGCGTCGAGCGTGACCATGTGCGAGATGCCGAATGGCCATACGCATCCGGCGAGCGCCGTTGCGGCGTATGCGCCGACGGCCGGTGAAGCGACGATTGCGCCCGCGTAAGCGACGACCAGAATGGTCAGGAACCCGGCCACGGCTCCGGGCAGGCGCGCCGTCCATTCGTCGAGCTCGAACGCCTCGAAGCTCGCCGCAGTCAGCCAGTATTGCAGCGGTGGCTTCTCGAAATATTTGATGCCGTTGAGCCGCGGCGTGACCCAGTCGCCGCTCGCGACCATCTCGCGCGCGATCTCTGCGTAGCGGCCTTCGTCGGGATGCTGCAGCTTGCGGACGTCGAGATTGGCGAACCAGGCGACGGCGGCCAGGATCGCGAGCAGGATCCACGCACGGCGCGAGTACGCGGCGATGGATGGGGAGGCGGACAACGAGCGGGACGGGGCGAGGGACGCCATGGGGAAGCGCGGCATTCTACCTCGCGCTCTGCGCAAGATCCCGCAACGTCCCTCGTCATCCGGGTTGGCACTGCGCACGGCAGGCGTCAGCGCGCGGCGCCGTCTTTTCCATTGCGCGGAAGAAATTACAAGACGCGTGCTAGAGTCGTCGCCGCCCCCGTTTTGCCGCGCGAGAAAGCGGCGCCCATGAAAGCTGCAGCAACGTTCGCCATCGCTCCGGGCCGCGCCGACGACATTCCGCTCGTGCAGCGGCTCGCCGACCAGGTCTGGCGCGAGCACTATCCGGGCATCCTGAGCGACGCGCAGATCGATTACATGCTCGCGCGCGGGTATTCGCGGGAGGCGCTGCTCCGCTTCGTCACCGAGCGCGACGCCGGGCTCGCGCTTGCACGAATCGACGGCGATGCCGCCGGGTTCGCCGCGTGGTACCGGCCCGAGCCGGCGGCGACGAAGCTCGACAAGCTGTACGTGCTGCCGCGCCATCACGGCGCCGGCGCCGGACGTGCGCTGATCGAGCACGTTGCGAGCGCCGCGCGAGGCATGGGATGCGAGCTGCTCACGCTGAACGTGAACCGCAGCAATGCGAAGGCGATCCGCGCCTATGAGCGCTGCGGGTTCGAAATCCGCGAGCGCGGCGATTTTCCGATCGGCCAGGGGTTCGTCATGGAAGACTTCATCATGGTGCGCGCATTGTGAAAAGATCGGCGGCGGCGCCGTTGCGCCTCTACGACACGTACAGCCGCAGCCTGCGCGAGTTCGCGCCGCTCGACCCGGACGGCGCGGTCGGCATCTACACGTGCGGTCCGACCGTCTACGATTATCAGCACATCGGCAACTACCGGACGTTTCTGTTCGAGGACACGCTGAAGCGCGTGCTGCGCTTCAACGGCTATCGCGTTCGCCACGTGATGAACATCACCGACGTCGGCCACCTGACGTCGGACGCCGACACGGGCGAAGACAAGATGGAGAAGGGAGCGCGCCGCACCGGGCGCACGGCCTGGGAGATCGCGGCGCTCTACACGCGCGCGTTCGAGGAGGACCTGGCGACGCTGCACATCGAGCCGCCCGACGTGCTGCCGCGCGCGACCGCTCACGTCGCCGAGCAGATCGCGTTCATCGTCGATCTCGAGCGCGACGGCTTCGCGTACCGGACCGAGGACGGCATCTATTTCGACACGAGCCGGCAGCCGGACTACGGATTTCTCGCCCGGCTCGACAAGGCGGGCCTCGAGGCGGGGAAGCGCGTCGACGTCGGCGACAAGCGCAACGCGACCGATTTCGCGCTCTGGAAGTTTTCGCCGGCCGGCAGCACGCGGCAGATGGAATGGGACAGTCCGTGGGGGAAGGGCTTCCCCGGATGGCACATCGAGTGCTCGGCGATGGCGCAGAAGTATCTCGGCGACTTCTTCGACATCCATTGCGGCGGCGAGGATCACATTCCCGTCCACCACACGAACGAGATCGCGCAAACGGAGGCGCGAGCCGGCACGCGCCTCGCGAACTTCTGGATGCACGGCTACTTTCTGCTGGCGAACGATGCGAAGATGGCGAAATCCGCCGGTGAATTTCTGCGCCTCGCGACGCTCGTGGAGCGTGGCAACGATCCGCTCGCGTTCCGTTATCTGTGTCTCACCGGCCATTACCGGACGCAGCTCAACTTCACGTTCGACGCGCTCGACGCGGCGGCGACCGGATTGACGCGGATGCGAACGGGGTTCCATGCGCTGTCCGCCGGCGCGGATGCGGTACCGGATCCCGAGGCGCTCGCGGAGTTCACATCGCGCGTCAACGACGATCTCAACACGCCGCGCGCGCTCGCGGTCGCATGGGAGGTGTTGCGCGGCACTCTGCCCGACCCGATCAAGCGTGCGACGCTCGCGCGCTTCGACGACGTGTTCGGCCTGCGACTTTCCGATTGGCAGCCGCCGCAGCAGGCGATCCCGCCCGAGATCGAAGCGCTCGCCCAGGCGCGCCTCGCGGCACGCAAGGCGAAGAACTGGGCCGAGGCCGATCGCCTGCGCGGCGCGCTTCACGCCGCCGGCTGGGCGATGGAAGATCGCGTCGACGGTTTCGCGCTGAAGCCGCGCCCTTAAGGCCTCGACGCGACCCGAACGCCTGCGAGCGGCATCGCGCGGCCGATCAGAACATCCGCTCGATCGTGCCCGAATAGAGCACCGGCCCGGTGGGCTGGCCGGTTGGCGAGCCGCCGGGTGGCTCGAGACTCACCGCGAGCGCGGGAATGTTCGTCAGCGCCTCGTCGGCGGGCGCCGTGAGCGGAACCTGCACGACCCTGCCCGCCGGAATGACGCCGAGCGACTTCGGCGGGCTCGCCTGGGGCAACGCCCACAACTCGAACACCTGGCCGGCGGCCGGAGCGGTGTTGCCGACCGGCTTGATCGTCAGGTACCGGTTGAGCCGTGATGCCGTCGCGATCAGCGCGGGCTTGGCGTCCGCCCCCGCCAGTACGACGACGATCGGCGCGACGTCCGGTCCGGGCGGCTGCGCGAACTTCGCGATGCCCAGTGCGACGGCAATGACGGCGCTCGCGATCGTGAGCGCGCGCCACAGCGCCAGCCGTGCCCACCAGGGGGCAGGCGCAGGCGCCGCGGGCGGCGGCCGCATCTCGATGCCGAGGCTCGATGCAATGCGCGCCCACACACGCGGCGCCGGTGTGATCGCGGGCACGCCCGCCGCGAGGGGTGCGAGGCGCTCCTCCCATTGCCGAAGCGCGTCGGCGACGACGCGATCACGGTGCGCGATCGTGGCGAGGCGCCTGCGAACGAGCGGCGGCGACGTGCCGAGCGCGTACTCGGCGGCGAGGCGGTCGAGCCGCTCGCGGCGGTCCGGGCGCGACAGATTCATCGCGCAGCCACCGTCTGATCGAGGCAGCGCCGCAGCTTGGCGAGGCCGCGCCGAACCCATGACTTGACGGTGCCGAGCGGCTCGCGCAGATGCGCCGCGAGCTCGCCGTGCGAAAGGCCGTGGAAAAACGCGAGCGCGATCGCCTGCTTCGCCCCGGCTTCGAGCGTTTCGACGCAATCGCGTACGGCGCGCGCGTCGGCGCCGGCCAGCAGCAGCTCGACCGGCGACGGTCCGTCGGCGGGAAACTCCATCCCCGGACCGTCGTCGTCCGCACCGGGCAGGCCGATCGTGTCGACTTCGCGCCGCCGCTTGAGATCGAGCGCCCGGTTGCGGGCGATCGACATGAGCCACGTCAGCGGCTGGCTGCGGGCCGCATCGTAGGTACCCGCATGGTGCCAGACGTTGACGTAGGCCTCCTGCACGATTTCCTCCGCG
>Ga0307411_10000282_pt1 | contig 16932 bp, 22 predicted proteins | sample DK1Ometagenome_2_FD_203712 | JGI IMG/M metagenome (GOLD analysis project Ga0307411, IMG submission 203712) | Maize rhizosphere microbial communities from greenhouse at UC Davis, California, United States - DK15-O-1 | ecosystem: Host-associated > Plants > Roots > Rhizosphere > Soil | place: USA...
GTGGCAGGTTGACCAGGCTACGCAGGCTGTACCGCAGCGGCTCGTTGCGCTCCGCCGCCTGGCAGATGTAGACGATGTCCATATCTGCGGTCATTCGGGCGCTCCGATCACATAGGGACGGCTGTAGCCGGGGCTGAACCGCCGCGCCGCCGGGATCGAGTGAAGCACCATCCCGGCCTGCCGGACCATCCCGCCCCAGCGGCGGGCGGCCACCCCGTGTTGCTGTTCCGCGCCGGAGTAGGCGGCCACCCGCGCCGGGCGGTTCTGCGGCTCGATCATCTTGAGATGATACAGGTTGACGTCGACGGGCACCCGGCGGTGGTCCTTCACCGGGCAGGGGGGTGCATGGATCGGCTTGGTCGACATGACCTGCCCGTCGTGCAGCGGGTACAGCCTGCCGCGCCGGTACAGCCCCCACTTACCGTCTACCCGGTAGCGGTCCGGCGCAAACAGCTCGCGCAACCTCAGCAGCAGGATCACCCGGCGGTGTCGCAACGCCCGCATCTGTGGGCGCAGGACCGAGGCCGCCCGGTCCTCCAGGCGCTCGTCCGGGTCGACGATCAGCACCCAGTCCGCGCCGGACTCGATCGCCATCTGCCGCTGGCGCGCCCGCAGCTGCCCCTCGTGGGCCCAGGCCTGGTCAGCGGGGCGGTCACGGTCGTCCAGCTCCAGTACCTCGTCGGCCAACGGCGCGAGGTTAGTCCGCAGGTCGTCGACCAGCCACTGCGGCTCGTGTCTGCGCGCGTAGACGGCGGTGAGCTTCATCGCAGCTCCGGCGGCAGCTCCGACCACGGCTGCTGCAGCAGCTTCAACAGCGCGGGGTCGATCTCCTGGAGTACGACCGCCCACGGGAAGCTGCGGGGCAGCACCGGCCAGGCGTGGTGGTGCTCGGCGAAGTGGGCAGCATCTTCGAGGCTGTCCGGGTAGAACAGATCGCCGTACTGGTTGACCATCGCGTGCGGGGGCAGGCTGGTCATGCTCATGACGGCACCTCGCGCGGGTGCCCGGCCGCGTACGCGCCGCAGTAGATCCGGTGGCCGAACATGGCCTCGAACAGCGGCTTGTGGTCGCGCCGCACGTTCGGGTTGATGAAGCATCCGGCCAGACCCAGACCTGCGGCGGCCAACCCGAGCTGCCCGACGATCACGCCCGCGTCCAGGTACGGCATGACGTCGATCTCTCCCCCGGCCTTGTAGGCAGCCGGGTCGGCGAACAGCATCAGCACCGCCGGGGCCCGGTGAACCCAGCCGACCCCGCCCACCAGCAGGCCACCCAACAGCGCCTTGGTGTCGCGGTCGGTCACGACCAGGCAATTGACGGCCCGGCGGTCGCACGAAGAGGGGGCGGTGGTGACGGCGCGCGTCAGGTCGTGGATGGCCGGGCCGTCCAGCTCCCGGTCGGCGAATCGGCGCTCGCTGTGGCGCTCGTCCAACAGGGCGGCCAGCACCTCGCGCTTCCTTGCTTGATGGGCGAGATACCGCTGCTGGTAGGCGTCGTTGTCAACATCGGTCACGGTCACGGGCTCCTCCGGGGGGGGCGGTTGAGCCTAGCGTATCACGAAGGCGACTCGACGTCTGCACAGTTGCAGGGCGGGGCGGCAACCGTGAAGTCGATGGTGCCGCCGACACAGTTGCCGTCGACCCCCAGCGGGGTGTACCCGCCAACCAGCGTCAGGTACCTGTACCCGTCCTGGAAGCAGCAGATCGCCCGCGTCATGGCGATGTAGTCCAGGTAGGTGGCCTCGGCCACCGCGTTCCACTCCTCGTCGGAGGGCATCTTCTCGGCTGGCTTGGTCGGCGCGCAGCGCACCAGCCCGATCTCAAAGTTCAACGCGAGCATCTTGACCCCGCAGTTGCCCTGGGGGGTCACGTCGGCGCTGGGCCAGTTGTTGGTCGAGGACTGCACCACCCCGGCCAGCCGGACCCACGCCAGGCCATCACAGCACTCGTCCTTGAACCGCGACAGCATGATCGGGGCCTGGGCCCCCGGCCGCAGGCCGACATGCTTCGGCTTCTTCGGAAGCTGGTTGACCTGCATGGCCAGGCAGGACACCAGCCGTGCCGCCCGGGGCGTGATCACCTTGTCGTCGAACATCAGGTCACCATGCGGGGCTTGGGGCGGTCGACCGACAGCACCTGTGGGCGCTCGGTCAGCCGGTACGGGTTCATGTTGATCACCAGCGCGTCGATCTCGGCCAGCCCGGTCATCCCGAAATCCAGGTACTGGGTGCCCAGCGCGACCTGCACCGACACACCCTGGCGGCTCATCGACTGCAGACGTGCGGGCAGGCGACACTCGTCGGACTCGACACAGGCCAGCCCGTACTGGTAGGCCAGGGTCCCGGCGGCCACCTGCAACGCCTCCGGCACGGGCTCACCGCGCAGGTAGGTGACCGTGAACTCCGGCGGGTCCTGCTTGCTGTAGTCGACACAGGTCGGCCAGCAGCCGCTGTCGATGCGCACCAGCAGGTAGTTGTTTTGGATCTGGTAGGCCGACGGGTCGACCACCTCGCCCTTGACCGTCACCTCGATCACGGCATCGGTGGTGGTGGGGCCCTCCAGCTCAACTTCGCACCGGGCCTTGCAGCGGCACCCCGTGCCACACATGTTGTACCAGGTCCCGTCGATGATCACGGGGCCGCCGCCCCCGACCCCGACCGAGCCGTAGAAGCCCCAGCCGGGGACGGGGAACGCCTGATACAGCGGCAGTCGCCGCCGCTGGCGGCAGGGCTGCACCGTGATCTCGCACTGACCGAACCGACGGCCGGTCAATGCCCACAGCTGGTAGGTGGCCAGGTTGTGGCCGACCAACTGCGCCCCCGCCGGGAGGTCATCCCAGCCGGGGACACAGCTGGTGTCGATAGTCCAGTCGCAGGGACCGTCCACCACCTGGCCACCACCTATCAGATGCTCGGGATCACCAGCGGCTGGCACCCGCAGGACGCCGCAGGCGGCGCAAGCTCGGTGAGCATCCACTGGCGCTGACGCTGGGTCGGGATCGCCGCCAGCAGCGGCGACGGGTTCCCCGCGCTGTCCACGATGACGTCGTACGGGCCGACGCCCCAGGCGTTGAACCCGTTCGTCACGGCGTTGATCGTGAAGTTGACCGGCCCGTTCTCGATCGTGAGGTCACCGAAAGTGCCCTCCTTGACGAACGGCAGCAGCAGGTAGCCCCACTTCTCGCCGTCCTCGCAGGCCGAGTCGCCACCGAGGTTGGTCCACACCTCCAGGGCGAATCGCCCCGTAGCGTAGGTGTCGTTGTCGGTGCCGAAGCCGATCGCGTTCGGAGTGACCGCGTCGTCCAGCACCAGCGGCGAGCCGGTGACCATCTCGAACAGCTCCGGGTCGACCTGACAGAACTGGATCGCGACCTCGATCCAGTTGAGCAGCGGCCGGGTCCGGACCGGCGGATAGCAGTAGTCGCCCGCCGCGTTCTTGACCTTGAACTCGTCCGGTGGCTCGATGTTGTCGGTCATGCCGACCGAGATGAACCCGGCCGACACCACCGTGGAGCACGCCCCCTCGACGGGGACGCCGCAGTTGTCCACCCGGGTCGCCCGCATGCGGGTACCCTGGATCGGACTGTGGCAGATGGACGGCATGGGTTACACCTCCTCGATCTTGTCCGCCGCCAGTGCGGCCTTCTTGGCTGCCTTTTTGGCGGGGGCCGCCTTCTTCGGGGCGGGGGTCTCGACCGCCTCCGAAGCCGTCGGAACGGCCTCAGCCACCGGCGGCGCGGGTTCGGCCGAGGTGGCCGTCACCGTGTCCTCCGTGGCCAGCCCGACCTGCTCCAGGATGTCGACCGCCGCCAGGTACCGCAGCGCGAGGTGAGCGCAGACGCGCACCCCGGTACGGCCATGGCGACCGGTGACCAGGTGAACCTGTGCGCGCGGGTCGAGCGCCTGCAGCGCCCTGGCCAGCTCGCGGTCAGTCTCCCCCGGTGCCAGGTGGATGGTTACTTCCCTCACGGCGATACCTCCCCGTAGTTGAACGGGGCGGCGGCGATCGCGCAGTCCCATGTCACCATGAAAACCCGCTCGACCAGGGCCATCCACTGGTTGGTCTCCCGGTCGAAGGTCTCGCTCAGGTCCGGCTGGATGGTGTCCGGCGACTCCCAGGCAGTGAACTGACCGGTGATCCACAGCGCGTCGGTGCCGTCGGTGGCTGCGGCCTCGCCGGGCAGCGCGCCCGTGTAGGCACCTGGTGAGACCACGGTCCCCATCGGAGTAACCCAGATCTGACGGTTGTTCACGTCCGCCTCGATCAGGTGCTCCGACTTCATGTAGGCGAAGGCGGTTGGCGTGACGTGCAGGTAGCCCCGCATGCCGTAGCCCTGGCCCGTCTCGGCCCCCACGGGGCGACGGCCGTACAGCCACTGCTCCAGTGCGGCCACCACCGACACGATGTCGGCGGGGTCGCTGGGGACCAGCTCCGGCGCGCCGGAGGCCGAGAACGCGACCGAGGCCGCGTGTTCGATGCCAGCCGACAGGCCGTTGGAGAACCGCAGCCGCAGCCGCCGGTCGATGGTGGCCACCGCGTCGGGCGCGAGGGCCCCCAGTCCGGCGGAGCCGCACTGGATGGTCGAGTAGAGCAGGAACGGGTCGCCCTCCGTGAAGGGCGTACCCGGATCGAAGATCTTGAAGTCGTCGCCGGGGGACTCCCCCGGCGAGTCGTCGGGTCCACATTCGATGGGGTACTCGCGCGTGAACCCACACGACGTGGGGTAGTAGGTGATGCCGCCACCCTGAGCCTTCGACGGCATCAGTACCGGCCCCGCCGCAGCGGTGAGCAGGCCGTAACGCTCTCCCAGCGGCTGTGGTGCGTCCGAATCCGGCAGCACGAACCTTGGCATGAACACCACTACCTGCTCACCTCCTCTCGCAGAGTCCGCATGTTGGACGGGGTCCTGTCAGCTCAGACGCTGATCAGGTCCGGCGGGCAGCAGGCCACGACGCCCGACGGGTCGAGCGTCACCTCGTACAGGCGGCTGTCCGGGCACATCTGGAGCATCGCCCAGCCGTCCTCGGCGAAGATTGCGGTGTACTGGTTGGTCTGCAGGTTGGTGCTGTCGTAGATCGTGTCGAGCGACACGACGTCCTGCACCGCCTTGACCCAGGTTCCGGCGGGGTAGGTGAGGAACTGGCCGGTGGTCGGCAGGGCCTCCAGCGGGGTGGCCCCGCCGGGGGTACCAGCACCGCCGCCCGAGAAGGCGTCCTGCCAGTCGTAGACGAACTGCGGGACGGCGCGACGGATCGCGAACCAGTCCAGGATCTCCGCGTCCGTGACCGCCAGCATCGCAACGCCGCGCCGACGGGCCAGGGCCGCCCGGACCTGCGCGAGGAACCACATCGGCATGACAACCTCGATGGTCGCCGCGAACGACATGCGGTTGCGGTACTTGGTGTCGACGATCGCCAGCTCGACGCCCGACAGCAGCGAGGACGCCGCGTCGTCGCCGGTGGTGAGCTGCGGGATCTGAATGGCCGCGCCGGATGCCGCCACCATCTGCGCGATGACGCCCATGTTAATCTTGTGGGCCAGCGCGATCATCGCGCCGCGCGAGAAGCGCGCCACGATCTCGGGGTAGCCGCGACGCTGGAGCAGACCGCCGGTGAGGCAGACGTAGTCCACGCCGAGGCGGATGTCCTCGAAATCGGGGCAGGGGATCTCGGTGCAGACCTTGGCGACGTCGTTCTCGACCTCGGTCTCGGTCAGATGGGTGTCACCGGCGTTGCCGATGCCGTTCCAGATCGAGGCGAAGTTGGGACCACCGTCGATCGGGATCTGCCAGCCACCACGGCTGGTCTGCAGCTCCGGCACCGACAGCATGCCGTCGAGGGTCTCCAGCTCGCACAGCTCGTAGATTACCTCGGACGGCGCACACCAGGCCGCCGCCGCCGTGATCGCACGACCCTGACCCTTGACCCGCTCGGCGGCGGAGGTCAGCAGGCTGCCGCCGGTGAGGCGGCGCTCGCTCGCGGCGAACTCGGCGATCGTGTAGCCGTTGCCACCGTCGTCCGACACCCGGAGCTGCTCCGGAAACTGCCGCACGAACTGCACACCGTGCTGGCGGTTGAAGTGGGTCATCGTGAGCCGACGGCTGTCCTTCGAGTACTGCGTGACCGGGCGCTTGCCGCCGACCGTGCGGGGGCGGGTCGCGCTGGCCTGCGGCTGGCGGTCCACCACCGCCGACAGGGCCTTGGCCGCGTCGTTGAAGGTGGTCAGCTCCTGGCCGGTCTGGAACGAGGGCACGTCGGCCGCTGCCCGCATGACCGCGAACCGGGCGACGTCGCTCTCGGCCGACGGAATCACCGGGGCGGTGGTGCCACGGGCCAGGTCCCGCACGCTGGGACGGCTGCGTCCGGCGGCGGCGGTGACGGCGGGCTGCACCTCGCCCTCCAGGACCTCGGGCTCCTCGACGGCGGCCGGGGGCTCGTCGACCTTGGCGAAGGTCACGGCCACAGCGTTGGTCTCGGCGATCGCGGCGGTAGAGCTGGCGACGCGGGCGGCACGGGCGGCACGACCCTGCATCTCGGCACGCAGGCGGGTCGCGAGGGTGGCCGACGCCTCCAGGGCCTCGACGGACTCGTCGGTGTGCTCGTGGGGGGCGAGGCCAGCGAAGCGGCTGGCGTACTCGCCGATCTGTGCGTCCAGGGCGGTCAGGTCGCTGTCTGCGACGGCCGCGAAGTTGGCGGGCACCTCGAATGGGAACGGGTGCGCCTGGGTCTCTTCAGGCATGATGGCCAATCCTTCAGGTTAAGAGCCTGTGGGTGGTTCTAGGATTCGCTCGCATCAGCCGGACCGCAGCAGCGCCAGTGCTCGCACTATTCGTGACGGTTGTGCGCTGCCGAACCGTCGAGCGGCTGCGCACCTTAGGGGCGATTGTACCTCAACCCAACGCGTCGTTGCAAATCCTGTGGCACAGCACGTCGGTTGACACGTCTTGTGTCGCCATGGTAGACTGGTAGGTGAGCCCGGGGACCTGCCCCGGGCCAGGCGACAGGAGCCCACATGAAGGCCATCTCCAGACAAGAGGCCGTCGACTACGCCAACATCGTGTTGGAGTCCACGGAGGCCAACAGCTCCGAGCGGCGGCTGGCGCGCTACGTGCTGGCCATGGAAACGCTGGTGGCCAGCTTCGTGCAGGAGGCGGAGCAGCTCGCCGCCGCCGCCCGGCCCCGCCCCGATCTGGAGCGGACCGACCGCATCTGCGGCACCTGCGGCACGTCCTACCCGCACAGCACCCTGCGGGAGGCGTTCGAGACCCACGCCGCGTTCCACCCGACGCACCCCCTGCTGGTCTGGGAGGCCAACGGGTACGGAGTGATCACCCTCGGGTCGCTGCGCGAGATCGAGAACCCCAGCGGCGAGGTCGCCGACCGCGACGGCACCGGGCCCAACGACCCGTTCGCCCGCCGCTGACCCCCTGGGGCGGGGGGCAACCCCCGCTCCACCCCGCTCGGCATGTCACCGATCAGAAAGGGCAGCCTAGTGGCCAGCCTGCAAGCCGAATGGTGCAATGGCACTGTTCACACCGCCCGTACGCCGCTCCACCTGCTCCCGACCGACGAAGAGTGCGCCGGATTCACCGGTCACCTGTACTGGGTCTCAGGGGGAGGTGAACACACAGAGGAGACCCCGACATGCGACGACTCGCCGATCGCCTCAGCCACCGGACCCTGACCGCTACCGCAGCAACGGCGTTTGCCCTCGCTGGCGCGTCCATCGCATACGCCGCGCCGCTGGCCGCATCCCACGATGACGGCTGGTTCGCGGCCCACAACGGCAACATGACCACCGGTCTGATGCTGGGGCTGTTCACGTCGTACGTCGGGGTGCACATCGCCCAGCTACTGACCCCCCGGAAGGATCGAAAGTGCCATGGTCGCCAGACAAAGACCCGCTACGCCCCGCAACATGTCCGACCTGCTGCGCCTGCTGGCCAAACGCGGCTGGAAGATCGCGGGCGGCGGCAGGTGCCACTACAAGCTGCTGTGCCCCAACCCGTGCAAATGCCTGATCGTAATGGGGTGCAGCCCCAGCGACTACCGTGCCCTCGCAAACTGTAGAGCCAACCTCAATCGCCTATCCTGCTGGAACGGAGCGAAACGACAATGACCCCCCCGAATCTGCGCCCCCCGACCCCCGATGCGGTCCCGCTGCGCCTGGAGGTGGTCGCACAACTGCGCGACTCCCAGCTCAACATCTGCGGACCGATGACCGTCGAGTTTACCTACGACCCTAGCGACCCGTACGCCCTGGAGTTGCGGATGTGGGAGCCGTGGGCCCCCCACGACGTCCGGAACTGGACCGGCTCCCGCGAGATGTTCGCCGTGGCCGCTCTGTGGGGCGTCGAGCTGCAGAGCCTGGACATCAGCGTCAGCCCCGTCACGGTCACCCGGGCCACCCCCGGCGGTCCGATCTATGAGCAGGCGTGCCTGCGGGTCTGCTTGCGGGAGACCGTCGACAGGGGCGACCAACACGTGTTCACCGGCCGCAGCGTCCACCTGGACATTCCGCGCAGCGAGGTCATCCCGTGGTTTACCACCATCACCCAGGTGGTGCGGATCGGCCAGGAGCACCGCCACATGGACGTCGACCGGGCGATTGACGTCCTGCTCGGCCGAACCCACTGAGGAGGAACCCGTGATCACCTACACTCGCGACCACCTGCAGATCACCTATGGGACCATGCACTGGGGCGCGCCGACCGCGTTGATCCAGGTCAGCCACCCGGACGCCATCCACTACGGAGCCAGCCTGTGGCAGCTCTCGTCGACGAAGGGCATGGAACCCGCCGGTCGGCCGCTCAAGAGCGACGGCCACTACCTGCTGCACCGGTTGGACGGCCACCGGCGGCGCGTTCACCCGGAGGGCAACCCAGACGCACCCCTGGACCCCAACGTGTTCGCCGGGGGCGACTGGCATGGTGCATTCCCGTCGGACGATCTGGAGACCTGCATCGACCTGTTGGTCGGGGAGCTGGGCGAGTGGGAGGGCGAAGAAGACGAGCGGTGGCGGGTGACCGACACGCTCTACAGTCTGCGCAACATCCTCAGCCAGTTCGAGGACACCGAGACGGCAAAGTCGACCAAGACGATCCGCGATCGGTGGGATGAGGTCCGTCAGGCGTTCCTGGCGGCTGAGATGGCGCTGTTCCGTGCGCCGGACAAGGAGGAGTGAGATGGGTGTTCCGAAGCAGCGGGGCCCCGGCCAGCGCGGGGGTGCGGGGGGCCAGCGGGCCAACCGTGGCACGTTCCGCAACAGCGGGGGCAACGTGAAGCCCCCCAGCAAGATCTGCGGGCTGATCGCGCTCGCGCTGGCCACGGGGGTGGCCACGCCGATCATCGCTGGCACCGCGCTGGCGGTGCGTCACCTGGGCTGACCCCAGATGTCCGACGGGCCCCCCACGGCATCGTGAGGGGCCCGCTTCGTATGTCGCGGTCCCAAAGGACCCCCGCCAGTGTATCACCCTCAGCGATAGACGTCCTCGTCGCCACTTGCCAGATCGGCCACCTGGTCCATCCGGCGCTGCATCGCCTCGTACCAGTCCAGCCGCCCCAACCGCTCGAATTCGCGCCGGGTTTTGGCGAGCTGGCGACGCACGTGCGCCACATCGCTGGCGGTCAGCGGGTTCGACTTCTGGCGGTTCTGCAGCAGGTCAACGAAGTTGTGCAGTGCGTACTCGCCAGTGGCCGAGCTGAGTCCCCGGTCGTCCAGCACCTGCTCGCCCCGCTCGTTGATGTGGTAGGTGTTGTTGAAGGCCATGCCGTGATCGATCGCCACCGGGTGGTCGTCGCCGTCCACCAAGAAGTTGCCCGCGTGTCGATCGGTGTTGGCGATCAGCACATCGAGCAGGCCGAACTTGACCCCCTCGGGGCTGACCAGCGAGCCACGTGATGGCCGACCACCACGGAATTCCCACCGGATGTCGGGGTCCACCCCCGGCATGAACTCCATATAGATCTCGTCGTCGCCGGAGCGGTGCACCGCCGGAGCGGGCACCTCCAGGGCAGCGGCCACCCGCGACGACAACTCCTCGGCGTCGATCTGCTCCTTTTTGGTCCACACCGGGCGGTCCCAGCCCCGGTCCCAGTCGCGGGTCGCACGCTTGTACACCGCCGACGTACCGTCGGCCAGGTCGAAACGCCGGGTCTCGCCCATGAGGCCCTGCGCCAGGGTCTGCTCCTGGGTCGCCCCCGTACGCACGCTGCGGGCCAGCGCGGCGCGCCGCCTGGCGTAGGGGGCGGTCAACCCGGGACGTTCCGTCGTTGCTGCCAGGCGGGGGGCGAGCCGGGGACCTTCGTTCGGAGGCACAAAGGGCGGCACGTACCTGTCATCCGGGCTCAGAGAGTCGTTGAACTCGTCGGCCAGTAGGTCGATCCGTGCATCCCGCTCGGGCCCAGGGGGCATCGCCTGGATCTTCTGGATGTCGGATGTGTCCCGCTGTGCGAGTTTCCTCAGCGCCTCGACCGCAAGTACGACCTCGGTGTTGTACTTCTCCCGGCGCTGGCGATATAGCGGGTTCTCGACCACGGCAGCCTGCCTGGGACCACGACCGGGCGGCGGCGGAACATAGCGGTCGTTGGGGTCGGGGATGCGGTCGTTGATCCGCTCCACCATCTGATCGATCAGCGCGTCGCGTTCCGCCCCCGGCGGCATGCCCCCGATCTGGTCAATCTCCGGGTGCATCGCCGGGTTGCCGAACCCTTCGCGCTGCTCGATCGCGTCCCGGATGATCTCGTCGTTGAACCCCTCGCGCCGCTTGCGGTACTGGGCGTCGCCGCCGCTCCCTCCGCGCCGGGGGCGCTTCAGCTCGTGGTCGGCCATCTTGATGAACCGCCCGTCAGGACCCCGACGCTGGTGCGGGTTAAACCCGAACAGCTCCAGGCTGGCGACCGCCGCCCGTGCCCGCAGTCCAAGGCTCACCGGGTCACGCCCTCCCCCGCCAGCAGCCGCTTGACCGCCAGCATGTACGGCTCCTCATCAACCGCCGACGGGTCGACCACCTGGCCATATTCGTCGGTGCCCGCACCCTTGCGGACCAGCTCGTCGACCCATCGTGCGTTCAGCTCCGAGAGCTGTTTCAGCAGAGCCCTGCGCGCCTTCTGGTTCATAGCTCCTTCACCCCGTGCCATCCCGAGCCGACCATGGTCTCTTTGCCGACCCAGCTGTCCAGCCCGGGCCGCCAGCCCAACATCGCGAACTCCATCGGGGTCGGCGGCTCCTCGCGAACCTCCTTGGCGCGCCGGATCAGCTCGCGCGCGTCGGTGATCTCACGCTGCGACATCCGGTTGGTGACGCTCTTAGCGTTCAGCTTGCGGCTCAGGATGCCCGCAGCCACCCGTGCTTCCTTACGATCGGCGAAGTCGAACCCCGCCTTCGCCCAGGCGTAGCCGCCCACATCTTGGGTGGTCAACGCAATCTCGCCGATCCCCTGCTCGCGATAGCGGTCCTCCATCTGCCGCAGCCAGCGGGACGAGAACCCCCCGCCCTGCGCCCGGGGGGTGAGCTGAAACGAGGTGTGGTAAACGCGGGTCTTGCCGCTGTCGCCCTTCGGCGGCTCGATGTTGCGCATCGCGCGCCCCACCCAGTTGCCGTCTTTGTCGTTGACGTCGATGGTGACTTGTACCCGACCGCCGGGCGCAGTGGTCACATTGGTGACTTTGCTCTTCATCCCGGTCTCGGAGTCGGAGTAGGCGAACAGCTGCTCGACCTGCTTCTTGGTGGGAGCCGACAGCTTGCCGCTGGCGGCCTCCTTCAGCCACCCCGAGGCCCCCGCAGACCGGGCGGCGGCCTTCCGGGGGGCTGCCTTCCTACTCGGGGCCCTGGGGACGGACGGCGCACCGACCCCCCCGCCCGACTTAATCCAGCGGCCGTCCGGCCCGCGCGGCTGGAGCGGGTTGTAGGCGAACACCTGCGCCAGCGCCAGCTGCGCCCGCGCGGCGCGTGCCCGCTGGTCGAGGTCGGCCCCCATGGTCAGACCAGCTTCGAGGTAACGTAGCCGTTGGACCAGCCGATCCGGCGGTCGAACGCCTCCGACTCGGTCAGGCCCTGGTCGACCAGGTTGCGGATCAGGGGCTCGCCCGCCCCCGTCTCATAGGTGACTGTGCCGTCCGGGTGCAGGTAGATGCTGTCCAGCACCGCGCCGCTGTCGTGGTCGGCCACCTGTAGTGTCTTCACTTACTGCTCCTCTCGGGGGGCGGGTAGCTGGTGGGAGGCCCCACCTTTCGCCAGGCGCTCCAGGTGGTCGAGCCGCTGCATCATCGCCACGCCCCATGACTGGCGTCCGATCCGGTCAAACTCGGCCTGGAGCGGTTCGAGCTGCTGGCGCAGGTAGGCGATGTCGCGCCTGCTCAGGATGTTCTCCTTGTACTGGCCGCTGGGGGTGACAAAGTACTCCTGCGCGAACGGGCTGCGTGCGGCCAGGCTGGTACCGCTGCCCCTGACGTTCATGAACGCCAGGCCGTGGTCGATCGGGTAGAGGTGACCGTCGTCGCTGACCATCCAATTGTAGCCGTGGCGGTCAGGGTTGTCGATCAGGGCGTCGAAGATGCCCATCAGCAGGCCTTCGTCACTACCCAGTACGTCGCTCGGCACCCGCACGTAGTCGGGGGCGGTACGGTCGAAGTAGCGGTTCATGGCTGGCGCGGCGTTCTCGACCAGCTCCATGTTGATCTCGTCATCGGACAGCCGCTGCACGGCAGGGGCACGCAGGCCCAGCGCGGACCCGACCAGCGACGCCATCTCCTCGGCGTCGGTCTGGTGCTTGGGTGTCCACGGGTCCCCGGCGATCGAGCCGCCCCAGTCGCCTTTCGCCTTCTTGTAGATGGCCGACACGCCGTTGTTGAACACGACCTTCTTGGTCTCGCCCATCGCGCCCTGCCCGATCGGCTCGTCGCCCCAGGTGCCCCCGGCGGCGGCGGCCTCCAGGGCGGCGCGCCGGGCCTCCAGGGGCGCGCCGGAGGTAAGCAGGCCGGAGGAGGTACGGACCGGGGTCGGCACGCCAGCCTGGGCGCGGGCCTCGGCCAGCAGCGCCCCCATGGTCGGCTTTTCGGGGAAGTCGTGGTCAGCCTGGAGGTCGTGCCCGACCAGCATCCGCCGGATCTCGTCGCCATACAGGCGCATGTTGTCCTGATCGTCGTTGAGCACGGCCTTGCGCAGCGCCAGCACGTGGCTGCCCAGCAGGTTGACGAAGGCGTCCGGCAGGTGGTCGAGACCGCTGTCGGGATCGTCGCGCACCTCCGGGTCGCGCAGCATATCGACCCAGGCCTTGCCGGTGACGTGGATCTCGGCGTAGTAGTCGGCCAACTGGTCGGCCAACTTCTGGTCGAGGGCTGCCTGGTCAACGCTCGGTGAGGGCGCGTCGGCCACCGGCAGCGATGGACGGTCGGGCAGGTCGGCATCGGGATACTCGGCCGCGAGGTGGTCATACAGCGCATCGGCCCGCCGGTCGATCACCTCGTGGTCCCCGTGCAGCAGGGCGTCGTTCAGCTCGGCCAGGCGATTGTCGAGGGTGTTGTCCACCTCGCCGTCGAACGCCAGGTCATTGCCGATATTGGTGGCTTCCTGGATGACCTTGAGGTTGAAGGCGTCGCGCTGCACCCGGTGGGCGGCGTTGGCCCGGTCCGGGGGGGCGATGTCGGTCTCGGTCTTGTCGGCGCGCTGCTTCTCGGCTTTCTTGGCCTCGCGCCGGGCGCGGTCGCGCTCGCGGCGACGCTCCTTGCGCAAGTGGGTCGGCATCTTGATCCATTTGCCGTCGGGCCCACGGAGCTGGTGGGGGTTGAAGCCGAACAGGTCCTCCGCCGCGACCAGCCCCCCGTAGATGGAGTCGCTGCCCCGGGCCCCCCGGGCGAGCATGTCCAGACGCGCCAGCGCCGTGTCGATCCAGTCCCCATGGCCCCGGGCGGCGAAGGTGGGCCGCAGGCCCTCCAGTACCTCCCGCACATGGTCGACGTCCCCGGGGGTCAGGGGGTTGCTGCTCGCATATGCGCCGGAGGCGTCCACATAGGGGTTGGCAAAGGTACTTGTCTGGGCGTCCGAACGGCCGGGGTTGGCGCTGTTCCCCGAGAAGCCGAGGCCGTGGTCGATCGCATAGAGCCGGTCCTGGTCATCGATCAGCCAGTTGTACCCGTGCCGGTCGGGGTTGTTGGTCAGGACGTCGAGCAGCCCCAGCTTGAGGGCGTCCTTGCTGGCCAGGACGCGCTCGCGCCGGGGGGCGTCGTTGAACCAGCCCGCAGCCACCCCGGTCTGGCCCGGCATCATCTCCATGTAGATCTCCAGCGGGTGGGGGCGCATCCCCCACGGGCTGTCCACCTGCACCCGCTGCACGGCAGGGGCCCGCACCCCGAGTCCGGCCGCCAGCTCTGACACCAGCTCCTCGGCATCTGTCTGGTTCGCTGCCGTCCAGACGGGTCCGTCGGGCGGCTCGTAGCTGTTGATGGTGATCTTGTGGATCGCTTCAGTGCCGTCTCCCAACTCGACGCGGTCCACGCGGGCCATGCCGCTGTTGCCCAGTCGTGCGCTGCTACGCACTCCCGATGCGACGCTGTCCGCCAGCTCCGTGCGCCGCTGCTCCAGCGCGCTGGCCGGACGCGATGCAAGCCCCTTGATCCACCGACCATCGGGCCCGCGCTTCTGATTCTTGTTGAACCCGAACAGCTCCAGCGAGGCAATGGCTGCCCGCGCACGCAGTGCCATCGTTGTGGGGTCTCCCGTGGTTTCCCCGGGCACAGCGGCGTCTGCAGGGGTCCGGATAGCCCCGAACTCTCCGGGAGGCTCCGGAGAGGTGTTCGCGGCCCATCGCACCACCACGTCATCGCCAGGGTCGACGAACCGGCTGTCAGTAGTAATCGCGTCGATTGGCATCGGCCCTCCTATACTTCGGCAGGGGCTCGCCCTGGACAACCTCAACGTCGATACGTCGCACGCCGTCGACCACGCCGTAGTCGGCGGTCACCTTGTAGCGGTTGCCGCGCCCGAGCAGCACCTCCGCCTCCTGCCCCCATTCACCCAGCCGCAGCGCCTGCGTGCCCCACGGCAGCAGCATCCGCATCGCCACAGCGTTGGGCCAGCCGGGGCGTGCGAACGACTCGATGAACTCCGGGCGGGCGGAGGTCGACACATAGGCCGGGTCGTCCCATTCGGCTCCGACCAGCGAGCCCTGCATTGCTTCGGGGCTGAACATGCCCTCGCCGTCGTAGACCCCCCGATAGGTCACGATCTCGCCGCGCATGGCGGATTCGGCCATCGCTGCGTCCAACGCCTGCACGTACTCCTCTTCCTCTTCCCGCACCGGGTCGTTCCGGCGCAGGTTGCGGTTAAGATCGCGGTAGCCATCGCTGGTGTAGTAGACAGCTGCATGGGGAATCTGCTTGGCCAGCCGCCGGTCTTCCACCTCCACCCACTCGGCAGCCTGTTCGGGCCGCTGTGCGGTAGCCCAGGCAGCTTTGCCCTCTTTGAGACCAGTCGACCCGTCTAGCAGTACTGGCGACCGGTTGGGGTCCGTGTCGAACGGGCGGGGAATAGGAGCCGCCCCGGGCAGGCCGCCGCCCATTTTGATCCACCGACCGTCCGGGCCGCGTCGCTGGTTCGGGTTGAATGCAAAGCCCTCTTCGGGTGTCCCGATGAGTTCAGAGACGCCGGAGGCCCCCGCAACGTCGTTGGGGTGGGTGAGCGCGCCGTCGGAGTCGTAGTCCCACAGCGGCTGGTCCATCGCATCGACCCACGTGCTCACTCGGCCACCTCCTCAACCGTGATGAAGCGCTTGTTGCCCTTCCCGGTCACCTTGAGCACCCGGTAGCGGCCCTGGGTCAGGTGCTCGTCGAGCAACCCCGGCCCCAGGTCCACGGACCGCTTCGGACCGACCAGGCGCATCACCACCTCGGTGTCGCCGACCCGACCCAACTCGGGGTCTTCCGGCTTCCACGCATACTGCTCAACCTGCCAGCGCTGCTCGGCCCAGGAGATCACGTCGGACTCCCACGTGTCGCCGGGCTCGGGAATGGCCGACCGGGGCATCCGCATCCCCCGGTATAGCGGCTCGGTGGTCACGGGGGCGTTCGCCAGCGACTCGTGCAGCCACCGGGCAGCACTGACCAGTTCGTTACGCAGATCGTCCTCGGTGTAGAACTGCTCCTTCGGGTGGGCCTCCCACTCGTCCCAGTCCATGCCCGCCGGGCGATCCTGGGTCACGTGCAGGTAGCCGGGGGCCAGAGGGTTGTCCAGTACGCCCTGCGCCATCGGGTCATCCCCGGCGGCGACGTTGCGGAAGGTCTGCCGGATGGCACGCTGGTCGCTGAAGCGGCCCTGCCAGAAGTGGGCAGCCCGGTCGGCCGGGTCCTCCATCCCCATCCACGGGCTGGTGTTCATGGCAAACCGGGGCGCAGGCCGGATCTGCGGCTGCGGCGGCAGCTTAACCGAGTCGCTCTTGGTGGGGCGCAGGCCGCGCCGGGCGACCCGCTGTGCCCGCACGCTGGAACCGCCGCCGCCCCCCATCTTGATCCACTTGCCGTCTTCACCGCGCCGCTGGTTGGGGTCGAAGGCGAGCAGCAGAGCGTCGATGGCCGCGCGGGCGGCGGTCGTCGACATAGGAGCCTCCGTCAGTCGTTGTGGGGGCCGGGGTGCTTACCGCAAGCCCGACGGTACAGGTTGGCGATCGCGCCGTCAAGCTGTGCCGCCGGGATCTTGCCACGCAGGGCCCGCTGGGCCCGTTCGAAGCTGCCGTCGGTGCACCAGCGGATCTCCGCCGCGCCCTCCCCGTGCAGCCAGTAGTCCGCCAGGTCGTCGGGCATCGCGAACACGTCGGGGTCGCCCCCGGCCAGCGTGTCGAGGGTGAGCTGGGCCCACCACGCCCGGGTCGCCAGCGCGATCTGATAGCTCACGGCTTCGCCACATCCTCAATCGCAGTGTTGACCATGCCCCTGTCGACGTA
>Ga0307411_10000283_pt1 | contig 16905 bp, 10 predicted proteins | sample DK1Ometagenome_2_FD_203712 | JGI IMG/M metagenome (GOLD analysis project Ga0307411, IMG submission 203712) | Maize rhizosphere microbial communities from greenhouse at UC Davis, California, United States - DK15-O-1 | ecosystem: Host-associated > Plants > Roots > Rhizosphere > Soil | place: USA...
AGGAACAGTTCTATCTCGAGGGCCAGATCTCGTACGCGATCCCGCAGGAGAACGACGGCCTGCTCGTGCACTGCTCGACCCAGCACCCGAGCGAGATGCAGCACCTCGTCGCGCATGCGCTGAACCTGCATTCGCACCACGTGCAGGTGCAGTGCCGACGGATGGGCGGCGGCTTCGGCGGCAAGGAGTCGCAGTCGGCGCAGTTCGCCTGCATCGCCGCCATCGCCGCGAAGACGCTGCAGCGGCCGGTCAAGCTCCGCGTCGACCGCGACGACGACTTCCTGATCACCGGGCGCCGCCATTGCTTCTGGTACGAGTACGAGGTCGGCTACGACGACGCCGGCCGGCTGCTCGGCGCCGAGCTGACGATGGTCTCGCGAGCCGGCCATTCGGCCGACCTGTCGGGGCCGGTGATGACGCGCGCGATCTGCCACTTCGACAATGCCTACTTCGTTCCCGACGTCGCGATCCACGGCTACTCGGGCAAGACCAACACGCAGAGCAACACCGCGTTCCGCGGCTTCGGCGGCCCGCAGGGCGCGATCGCGATGGAGCACATCCTCGATTCGATCGCGCGCACGCTCGGCCGCGATGCGCTCGACGTGCGCCGGCTCAACTTCTACGGCACGACCGACCGCAACGTCACGCCGTACGGCCAGGTCGTCGAGGACAACGTGATCCATGCGCTGGTCGACCAGCTCGAGGCCGACAGCGACTACCGGGCGCGCCGCGCCGCGATCGCCGCATACAACGCGACCAGCCCGGTGCTGAAGCGCGGCCTCGCGCTGACGCCGGTCAAGTTCGGGATCTCGTTCAACGTCGTCCACCTGAACCAGGCCGGCGCGCTGGTCCACGTCTACGCCGACGGCTCGATCCTCGTCAACCACGGCGGCACCGAGATGGGCCAGGGCCTGAACACGAAGGTCGCGCAGGTCGTCGCCCACGAGCTCGGCGTCTCGTTCGAATCGGTGCGCGTCACCGCGACCGACACCCAGAAAGTCGCGAACACCTCGGCCACCGCGGCCTCGACCGGCAGCGACCTGAACGGCAAGGCCGCGCAGGACGCCGCACGCCAGATCCGCGAGCGCCTCGCCGCGTTCGCGGCGCAGCACTACGGCGGGGAGGCCGGCGAGGTGCGCTTCGCGAACGGCAACGTCGAGGTCGGCCCGACCGACCCGGTCGTCCACGGCAATTCGCTGCACGGCAAGCAAGCCGCCGACAACGCGCCGGCGCGCCGCACGGTCACGTTCGCCGAGCTGATCACGCAGGCCTACATGGGACGCGTGCAGCTCTGGTCCGACGGCTTCTACGCGACGCCCGGCCTGCACTGGGACAAGGACACGCTGCAGGGCAAGCCGTTCTACTACTACGCGTACGGCGCCGCGGTCAGCGAGGTCGTCGTCGACACGCTGACCGGCGAGTGGAAGCTGCTGCGCGCCGACGTGCTGCACGACGCCGGCCGCTCGCTGAACCCGGCCGTCGACATCGGCCAGGTGGAGGGCGGCTTCATCCAGGGCATGGGCTGGCTGACGATGGAAGAGCTGGTCTGGCATCCGCAGACCGGCCTGCTGACGACGCACGCGCCGAGCACCTACAAGATTCCGACCGCGAACGACTGTCCCGCCGTCTTCAACGTGCGCCTGTTCGAGGCCGATGCGGTCGCCGACACGATCCACCGCAGCAAGGCGACCGGCGAGCCGCCGCTGCTGCTGCCGTTCTCGGTGTTCTATGCGATCCGCGATGCGGTCTCGGCCGTGGGCGAGCACAAGGTCGACCCGCCGCTGACGGCACCGGCGACGAGCGAGTCGATCCTGCGCGCGGTCACCGCGGTGCAGGCCGGCTGAGGCAGCGCGATGGCGTCGCTTCGCAGCCTCGCGACCGACTGTCTCGATGCCGATCGGCGCGCCGTCGTCGTCGAAGTGATCGAGGCGCGCGGCTCGGCGCCGCGCGAAGCCGGCACGCGGATGCTGGTCGATGCCGAGCGCGCGGTGGGCACGATCGGCGGCGGCCACCTCGAGCTGAAGGCGATCGACGAGGCGCGCGCGATGCTGCGGCACGGCGACCTGACGGCGCGCACCCGCCACTACCCGCTCGGCCCGGCGCTCGGCCAGTGCTGCGGCGGTGCGGTGACCTTGTCGCTGTCGACGCTCGATGCCGCGGCGCTCGCGGCGTGGCCCGAGACGGCAGCGCGCTTTCATCTGCAGCTCTATGGCGCCGGCCACGTCGGCCGTGCGATCGCACGCGCGCTGGCGCCGATGAACGTGGTCGTCGACTGGATCGACGAGCGCGAGGACGAATTCCCGCCTTCGATGATCGACGGTGCCGACGTGCCGTGGCCGTCGCACATCCGGCCGGTCAGCGTCGACGGCGTCGAGGGTGAAGTCGCGACGGCACCGCCCGGTGCGTTCTACCTCGTGCTGACGCATCGCCACGACCTCGACCTGCGAATTGCCGAGGCGATCCTGCGGCGCGCCGACTTCGCCTTCTTCGGCTTGATCGGCTCGAAGACGAAGCGCCGCCAGTTCATCCACCGCTTCGAGGAGCGCGGCATCGCCGCCTCGTCGATCGCACGGATGACCTGCCCGATCGGCCTGCCGGGCATCGAGGGCAAGGAGCCGGAGACGATCGCGGCGGCCGTCGTCGCGCAACTGCTGATGGTGTCGGGCCGTGGCGTCGACAGCGTCGATCGCGACGAAAGGCACGCCGTTTGCTCGTCGATGCGAACCCGGCAGGCTTCGGAGATCGACGATGGCAACCACCGGCACGGCGCGCGCGCCGCGGCAGGTCGCGGAGAACGGTAGAACCGCATCGACGCCACTGGCCATGCGCCGGCTTGCAGCGCCGTCGGCTCTGCGCAGAGCGTCGTCGCGGATCGCGAAGACGAATGACATCTGCGACGGTGTCGAGTCGGCACGCTTCGCGCCGTCGCCGATGGCGAGCCGTCAAGACCTCCGCTGCGCATCGGATCGGCTTGCGGCCGATCGGCCCTGAACCGATGGCCGAAGCGCTCGCGAAGTACTGGCAGAAGCGCAATTTCGGCATCACGCCGGAGCCGCGCGGCACGACCGTCAAGGGCGGCAAGTCGCTTTCGTTCGTGATCCAGAAGCATGCCGCGACCCGACTCCACTACGACTTCCGGCTCGAGCTCGACGGCACGCTGAAGAGCTGGGCGGTGCCGAAAGGGCCGAGCCTGGATCCGTCGCAGAAGCGGATGGCGGTGCACGTCGAGGACCATCCGCTCGCGTACGGCAGCTTCGAGGGCACGATCCCGGAGAACCAGTACGGCGCCGGCGACGTGATCGTCTGGGACCGCGGCAGCTGGTATCCCGATGGCGATCCGACGGCCGGCTACCGCGCCGGCAAGCTGAAGTTCCGCCTCGACGGCGAGAAGCTGCAAGGCACCTGGATGCTGGTCCGCATGCACGGACGCGAGTCCGAGCGGCAGGAGCCTTGGCTGCTGATCAAGGACCGCGATGCGAATGCGCGGCGGGCCGACGAATACAGCATCGTCGACGCGCTGCCGAACAGCGTGGTGTCGCAACGCGCGGTCGTCGAGACGCCGAGGGGCAAGGCGCGGTCGACGTCGGCAGCGAAAACGACGGGCGCAACGAACGGCTCGAAGGCGGCGACCGCCGCAAAGGGCGCGTCTTCAGCGAAGTCGGCGACTGACGCGAGGTCGGCGACCGGCGCGAAGGCTGCGACACCTGCGAAGGCCGCGAGAACGACAGCCGGCTCGAAGACTGCAACCGCCGCGACCGGCAGGAACAGCACCGACGCGACGCCGACCGAGCCCTCGGCACCGACCGGAGCGCGTGCAGCGCGCACGAAGATGAAGAAACCGTCGAGCCCTGCACCGGCCATGCCGCCCGGCGCGGTCCCTGCCGCCTTGCCCGACACGCTCGCCCCCGAACTGGCGACGCTGGTCCGCGAAGTGCCGACCGAGGGCGACTGGTCGTACGAGATCAAGTTCGACGGCTACCGCGTGCTCGCCCGGATCGAGCGCGCAAAGGTGCGCCTCGTGACCCGCAACGGCAACGACTGGACGACGAAGCTGAAGGGCGTTGCCGCGGCGATCGAGAAGCTCGGCATCGAATCAGCCTGGCTCGACGGCGAGATCGTCGTCCTCGGCGAGCACGGTGCTTCCGATTTCGGCGCGCTGCAGAACGCGTTCGACGCCGGCGGCGCGTCGATCCGCTACTTCGTGTTCGACCTGCCGTACTGGGACGGCCACGACCTGCGCCAGGTCCCGCTCGGCGAGCGGCGCGCGCTGCTCGGCAGCCTGCTCGCCGAGACCGACGGTGTGGTTCGCTTCAGCGAGGACTTCGAGTCCGACGCGAGCGACATCCTGCGCAACGCCTGCCGCCTGCACCTCGAAGGCGTGATCGGCAAGCGCGTCGGCTCGGCCTACGTCGCCGGCCGCACGCGCGACTGGATCAAGCTGAAGTGCACCTTGCGCCAGGAGTTCGTGATCGGCGGCTTCACCGAGCCGCAGGGCTCGCGCACCGGCCTCGGCGCGCTGCTGCTCGGCATCCACGACGAACGCGGGCGCCTCCGCTACGCCGGCAACGTCGGCACCGGCTTCGACGTCAAGACGCTCGGCGCGCTGCGCAAGCAACTGACCGCGATCGAGGCGACGCAGACCCCGTTCGTCGACAAGCCGCGCGCCGGCCGCGCGACCTGGGTCGAGCCGAAGCTGGTCGCCGAGATCTCGTTCTCGGAATGGACGCGCGACGGCAAGGTGCGCCACGCGGTCTTCCACGGCCTGCGCAGCGACAAGCCGCCGACGGCCATCGCGCGCGAAGTCGCCGCGCCGGCACCCGGGGGCGCGCTGCCGGAGGAGCCGGCGAAGGCGGCGAAGAAAGCGCGCTCGGCGAAGACAACCGAAGCGGCAAAGCCGGACGTTACCGCGCGCACCCTCACGAAAGGGACCGCGACCGCGCCGGTCCCCGCGCTGCCGCTGTCGGTCAAGGTCACCCACCCCGAACGCGTGATCGATCCGAAGGGCGGCCACACGAAGCGCGACCTCGTCGACTACTACCTGCACGCCGCGCGCCGCATCCAGCCGCACCTGCAGGGCCGCCCGGTCGCGCTGGTGCGTGCGCCGGCCGGGGTCGGCGGCCAGCACTTCTTCCAGAAGCACAGCGGCTCGCTGCACATCGACGACCTCGTCGAGCTGCCCGAGGCGCTCGACCCCGGCCATCCGCCGCTGATCGAGATCGACAGCTTCACCGCGCTGATCTCGGCGGCGCAGATGAACGTCGTCGAGTTCCACACCTGGAACGCGACCTCGCGCGCGATCGAGAAGCCGGACCGGATGACGTTCGACCTCGACCCGGGCGAAGGCGTCGGCTGGGCCGCGATGGTCGAGGCCGCTCGCATGACGCGCGCGCTGCTCGATGCGATCGGCCTCGTCGCCTTCGTGAAGACGAGCGGCGGCAAGGGCCTGCACGTCGTCGTGCCGCTCATGCCGCGCGAAGGCTGGGACGACGTCAAGGACTTCTCGCGCGAGGTCGTCGAGCGCCTCGCCGAGCTCGCGCCGGACAAGCTGGTCGCGAAGAGCGGCCCGAAGAACCGGGTCGGCCGGATCTTCGTCGACTACCTGCGCAACGGCCGCGGCGCGACCACTGCTGCGGCCTACTCGGCGCGTGCGCGGGCCGGGCTCGGCGTCTCGGTGCCGTGCGACTGGGACGAGCTCGACGCGCTGCGAGGCGGCGACCACTGGACCATCGCGAACGCGCACGAGCGCCTCGAGGCGGCCACCGACCCGTGGGCCGAGTACGCGCGCTGCCGGCAGGCGCTGGGTGCGGCACGCAAGGCGTTGCGCCGCGGCGTCGCGGCATGACAACGCCCCGGCCACGCCCCCATGCATCGGGGATTTCCGGCCTGAGCGGGCGCGGCGAGACTGTCGACCAGCGCCCGAAGGCCATTCGCCCGGAACCGATGACCGATGCGATGCTGCACCGATCACCTTGAAACGAACACCTCGGATGCCAACGGAGTCGATATGGAGCCCACTTTCTTCGCCCAGTACAAGGGCTTCGAGTTCCACTGCTCGCCGACCCGCCTGCACGGCGGCGGTTTCGTTCCACGCCTGCTGATCTCGGCCGACTACGGCGCGAGCGAGGTCGACATCCCGGTCCCCGTCCAGGGCCCGCCGTATGTCGATGCCACCGAAGCGGCGCACCGCTCGTTCTGGCAGGGCCGGCGCTGGGTCGACGCGGGCGAGTTCGCCGCGACGTCGCCGGTTCCGCACGCCCTCAGCTTCGCCGCCGACGCGAACTGAGTCGGCCGCGGGGCTGCGCCGCACGCGCGCTGCGCATCCGTCCGCCGCACGGTAAGGTGTCCGGGTCACGACCTCCCGCCAGGATCGCCCGATGGCCTTCCGCACGCTGCTCTACCGCTATTTCTTCTTCGGCTGGCTGTTCCGCGACGTCACGCGCGGCAGCCTGTTCGAGCGCTCGGCGGCGTGGCGACACAACGTGGCGCAGGCCCGTTGGCTGCCGACCTACATGCGGCGCTGGTTCGTCGTCGGCGCGCTGCTGTACGCGGCCGGCAGCTTCGTCGAGCTGGTGATCGGCGCGCCGCTCGCGTCCGCGCTGCTCTACGTGCCGAGCGCGCTCAGCGTGCCGATCAACGCGGTGACCATTGCCGCCTGGGCCGGCCTGAAGGCGCTGTCGGGTCCGCTCTGAGCGGACCCCGTCCGACCCGGATCAGTTCCTCCGCTGCCCGGCGGCTCGGCCGCCCCTCGGCGCTCGTGTGCATCGATGTCATTCGCGCGACAGCGCGGCGCGGCTTTGTCCGACGAACTGCCCGCAAAGCCGGTGACTATCATGACCCAGCAGCTTCCCGGTCCGCGTGTCCGCCAGGACCATCCCCGACTCCATGGACCCCGACCAGAGCGAAGAAGACCACGCCGGCATCGACGACGACGCCGTCCCGACGCGCGGTTACGCGACCTTGCCGGTGGTCGGTCTGGGCGGTTCGGCGAGCAGCGTGCCGTCGCTGCAGGCCTTCTTCCGATCGATGCCGGCCGACTCGGGCATGGCGTTCATGATCGCGATGCACCCCGATCCGAGCCAGCACGTGGCCCTCGCCGATGCGCTTCGCTCCGCCACCCGGATGCCGGTGCAGGACCTCGACGGCGCCCAGGCGATCGAAGCGAACCGCGTGTACGTGCTGCCGACCGGCAAGACGCTGCATGCCTACGACGGCAAGATGGAGGTGCTCGACGCACGTCCGAACCGCGGCCGCCACGTGGCGGTCGATCTGTTCTTCCGCAGCCTCGCCGACAGCCACGGGCCGCATGCATCGGCGGTGGTGCTGTCGGGCAGCGACGGCGACGGCGCGATCGGCATCAAGCGCATCAAGGAGCGCGGCGGCCTGGCGATCGCGCAGGACCCCAACGACGCGGTTCAGGGCAGCATGCCGCGCCACGCGATCGCGACCGGCATGGTCGACTGGGTGCTGCCCGCCGACGAGATGCCGGCCCGCCTGATCGAGTACCACCGCCTCGAGCGCAGCATCAGCCTGCCGCCCGAAGACGGCCCGCAGCCGGCCGAAGCGGCGGCCTCCGGCGATGGCCCGAACGAGACCGCGCTGCGCGAGGTGCTGCGCTTCCTGCGGGTGCGCACCGGGCACGACTTCTCGTACTACAAGCGGGCGACGGTGCTGCGCCGGATCGCGCGCCGGATGCAGGTCAACGGTGCGAACGACATGCCGGCCTACGTGCACGTGCTGCGCACGGCGTCGGGCGAGGCCGGCGCACTGCTGCAGGACCTGCTGATCAGCGTCACCAACTTCTTCCGCGACGCCCACTGCTTTGGTGCACTCGAGGCGCTGATTCCCGCGCTGTTCCGCAGCGCCGGGCCGGCCGACGCGCTGCGAGTCTGGGTGCCGGCCTGCGCGACCGGCGAGGAGGCCTACTCGATCGCGATCCTGCTGGCCGAGTACGCCCGCACGCTCGACGCTCCGCCTTCGCTGCAGGTCTTCGCGACCGACCTCGACGCGCAGTCGATCGCGACCGCCCGCGCGGCGATCTACCCGGAGACGATCGAGGCGGACGTGTCGGCCGAGCGGCTGGCGCGCTTCTTCGTCAAGCAGCATCTCGGCTACCGGGTCCGGCGCGAGATCCGCGAAACCGTGCTGTTCGCGACGCACGACCTGCTGAAGGACCCGCCGTTCTCGCGCCTCGACCTGATTTCCTGCCGCAACCTGCTGATCTACCTGACGCGCGAGGCCCAGGACCGCGCGCTCGACGTCTTCCACTTCGCGCTGCGCTCGAAAGGCAAGCTCTTCCTCGGCGCTTCGGAGAGCGTCCACGAGGGCAACCCGCAGTTCTCGGTCGTCGACAAGAGCGCGCGCCTCTACGCCCAGCGGCCGTCGGTGCGCGCGAAGCTGCCCTCGTTGCCGGGGCCCGGCACGGCGGCGATGAACCTGCCCGGCGTTCCGACCGGCTTTCGGATGGTGCCGGCCCGACCGTCACTGCCGGCAGCTGCCACCCCGCCGGCGCTGGCGCTGCGGCCCGATGCGCCGAACGAGTCGCGCGCCGCATCCTGGGCGCAGCTGCATTTCCGACTGCTCGAGCAGATCGCGCCGCCGTCGATCATCATCGACGCCGAGCACACGATCGTGCACCTGTCGGAGAGCGCCGGCCGCTTCCTCCAGCTCTCGGGCGGCGAGCCGACGAAGAACCTGCTGCGCCTGGTCGATCCGGCACTGCGCCTCGAGTTGCGTGCGGCGCTGCTCCAGGCCCAGCAGTTGGGGCAGTCGATGGAGTTCGGGCCGGTGAAGATCGAGCTCGATGGCGAGCCCGCCGACGTGACGGTCCGGGTCGCGGCGGGCAACGACATCGCGCCAGACTACTTCGTGGTCGTGTTCGATGCGAACCGCATCGACCGGCAGATGCCTGCGACCGGCACTCAGGCGACCAACCTGTACCCGGTCGCGGAGCACCTCGAGCGCGAGGTCGAGCGCCTGAAGGCAAACCTGCGCGACACCGTCGAGCAGTACGAGGCATCGAACGAGGAGCTGAAGGCCGGCAACGAAGAGCTGCAGGCGATGAACGAGGAGTTGCGCTCGGCGAGCGAGGAGCTCGAGACCGGCCGCGAGGAGCTGCATTCGATCAACGAGGAGCTCAGCACCGTCAACATCGAGCTGAAGAACAAGGTCGAGGAGCTCGGCAACTCGAACAGCGACATGCAGAACCTGATGGACGCGACCGCGATCCCGACAGTGTTCCTCGACCGCGACCTCCACGTCACGCGCTTCACGCCGCCGGCCGTGGAACTCTTCAAGCTGATCCCGGCCGACCTCGGCCGGCCGCTGTCGGACCTGCGCACCGAGCTCGACTACCCCGAGCTCGCGGCCGACGCAAAGGAGGTGCTGAGCCGGTTGGTGCCGATCGAGCGCGAAATCTCGCGCGGCGGCTCGACCTGGTACTCGGTGCGGATCCTGCCGTACCGAACGGTCGACGACCGCATCGCCGGCGTCGTGCTGACCCTGGTCGACATCACCGATCGCCGGCGCAACGAAAACGCGCTGCGCGCCGGCGAGGAGCGGCTGCGCCTGATCGTCGAGAACGCGCGCGACTACGCGATCTTCTCGCTCGACCTCGGCCGCCGCTTCACGACCTGGAACCCGGGTGCCGAGCGCATCCTCGGCTTCCGCGAGGCCGAGGTCCTCGGCCAGAACGGCGACCTGATCTTCACGCCCGAGGACCGCGCCGACAACGTGCCCGAGAAGGAGGCGCGCACCGCGCTCGAGACCGGCCGCGCCGCCGACGACCGCTTCCACCTGCGCAAGGACGGCAGCCGCTTCTGGGCCAGCGGCGTGATGATGTCGATGCGCGACGACAGCGGCACCGCGATCGGCTTCGTGAAGATCCTGCGCGACCAGACCGAGGCGCGGCGCAGCCAGGAAGCGCTCGAGCGCAGCCAGGCGCAGCTGTTGAAGGCGTCGCAGGAAAGCGAGCGCGCTCGCCGCGAAGCCGAGCTGCAGAAGGAGCACCTGTCGGCGCTGTTCACCGAGGCGCCGGCACCGATCTGCATCCTGCGCAGCCCGGAGTACCACGTCGAGTTCGCGAACGGCCACATGTGCCAGCTGTGGGGTCGCAGCCCCGACGAGGTGCGGGGCCGGCCGCTGTTCGAGGCGGTGCCGGAGATGCGGCTGCAGGTGCTGAAGGATCTGCTCGACCGCGTGATGGCGACCGGCGTGACCTCGGTCGGCAAGGAGGTGCCGGCGCGGCTCGATCGGAATGGCGACGGCACGCTCGACGACGTCTACCTGAACTTCACCTATGCGCCGCTGCATGCGGTCGGCGGCGCGATCGACGGCGTGCTCGTGATGGCCTACGACGTCACCGACGAGGTCCACGCGCGCGAGCAGATGAGCGAGCTGCACGAGGCCTCGAAGGCGGCCGGGCGCGCGAAGGACAACTTCCTCGCGATGCTCGGCCACGAGCTGCGCAACCCGCTCGCGCCGCTGCAGACCTCGCTGCTGCTGAGCCGCAAGCTCCTCCCCGAGTCGAAGATCGACCACCTGCTCGACGTGATGCAGCGCCAGACCAACAACCTGGCGCGCATCGTCGACGACCTGCTCGAGGCGTCGCGCGTCAACGAGGGCAAGATCGACTTGCAAATCGAGGCGCTCGACCTGCGCACCAGCGTGAACCAGGCGGTCGCCGCGGCGCGACCGCCGATGGATGCGCACGACCAAACGCTCGACGTCGACCTGCCGACGCGGCCGGTGCCGGTGCGCGCCGACCCGGTGCGGGTCGAGCAGATCATCCTGAACCTGCTCAACAACGCCGGCAAGTACACGCAGGCCGGCGGCCACATCCGCGTCGTGCTGAAGCGCAGGGGGCCATGGGCCGAGATCGCGGTGATCGACAACGGCGCCGGCATCGACGACGACCTGCGGCCGCGCCTGTTCCAGATCTTCCAGCAGGGCAACCGCGACCTCGCGCGCCGCGAAGGCGGCCTCGGCATCGGCCTCAGCGTCGTGCGCCGTCTCGTCGAGCTGCACCATGGCACCGTCGAGGCGCGCAGCGAAGGCGCCGGCAAGGGCAGCGAGTTCGTCGTCCGCCTGCCGCTCGCGCCCGACGGCGGGTCGCGCGGCGGTGACGAGTCGGGCAAGGCGCACGGCGCGGCGGGCGGAGCCACGGACGGCGCGGCCGGCGACGCGGGCAGCAAGGCCTCGGCGTCGAAGTCCGGGGAGGGCGGCACCGCATCGGCCGGCACCACGAACGTTTCCACTGCACCTTCGGATCGCAGCGGACCGACGGCCGGCGCCGCATCGGCGCAATCGAAGCTGCGCGTCCTCGTCGTCGACGACAACCGCGATGCCGGCGAGACCCTGGCGATGCTGATCGACACGCTGGGTCACGAGACCCGTCTCGCCGGCGACGGCAAGGAGGCGCTCGCGCTGTTCGACGAGTGGCATCCGCAGGTCGTCTTCCTCGACATCGGCCTGCCCGGCATGAGCGGCTACGAGGTCGCCGCCGCGATCCGGCGCCGCGCCCCGGCCGGCACGGCGCGCCTTGTCGCCGTCACCGGCTACGGCCAGGACAGTGACCGCGCGAAGGGCCGCCAGGCCGGCTTCGACGCCCACCTCGTCAAGCCCGCCGGCTACGACGCGATCGCGCAGATCCTCGCCGCCGCCGGCACGCAGCCGTCCTGAGCGGCCGATGAAGATCGCGACCTTCAACGTCAACGGCATCAAGAGCCGCCTGCCGCGCCTGCTCGAATGGCTCGCCGAGACGAGCCCCGACGTCGTCTGCCTGCAGGAGCTGAAGGCGCAGGACGAGACCTTCCCGATCGATGCATTGCGCGAGGCCGGCTACGGCGCGATCTGGAGCGGCCAGAAGTCGTTCAACGGGGTCGCGATCCTGGCCAAGGGCAGCGACCCGGTCGAGCGCCGCCGCGGGCTGCCGGGCGACCCGGACGACATCCACAGCCGCTATCTCGAGGCGAGCATCGACGGCGTCGTCGTCGCGTCGATCTACCTGCCGAACGGCAACCCGCAGCCGGGCCCGAAGTTCGATTACAAGCTGGCCTGGTTCGAACGCCTGAACCGGCATGCGGCCGAGCTGCTGGCTTCCGGCGAGCCGACGGTGCTGGCCGGCGACTACAACGTCGTGCCGACCGACGAGGACATCTATTCGCCGGCCTCGTGGCTCAAGGATGCACTGCTGCAGCCGGAAAGCCGCGAGGCGTATCGCAAACTGCTCGCGCAGGGCTGGATCGACGCCATCCGCACGCTGCATCCGGACGCGCGCATCTACACGTTCTGGGACTACATGCGCAACCGCTGGCCGCGCGACGCCGGCCTGCGCATCGACCACCTGCTACTGAGCCCGAGCGTTTCCGATCGGCTCGCGAGCGCCGGCGTCGACCGTGAAGTGCGGGGCCGCGAGAAGGCGAGCGACCACGCGCCGGCGTGGGTGGCGCTGCGCTGACGTGAACGATCGGCCGCCGCGAGCGCGCGGCCGCGACGTTTCAGTGCAGCTGGCTCACCGCGAACCCGACGATCAGCAGTCCGGCGCCGAGCCAGCCGAGCTGCGCCACCGTCTCCTTCAGCGACAGGCGGTGCTGCAGCTGCGGGATCAGGTCGGCGACCGCGACGTAGATGAAGCTGCTCGCCGCGACCACCAGCAGATACGGGAACAGGCTCTCCCACGGACCGACGATGAAGTAGCCGATGACGCCGCCGAGCACCGCGGCGAGGCCCGACAGCGCGTTGTAGAACAGCGCCCGGGCACGCGAGAAGCCGGCGTTCAGCAGCACGATGTAGTCGCCGACCTCCTGCGGGATCTCGTGCGCGATGATCGCCAGCGACGTGACGATGCCGAGCCGCGTGTCGGCGAGAAACGCGGCGGCGATGATGATGCCGTCGCAGAAGTTGTGGATGCTGTCGCCGAGGATGACGCTCCAGCCGCCGCGCCCGGCCTGCTGCTCGTCGAAGCCGTGGTGGTGGTGGTGGTCGTCGCCTTCGTGGTGGTGGCTGTGCCGATACAGCTCGGCCTTCTCGAGCAGGAAGAAGAACAGCAGCCCGACCAGCAGGGTCAGGAACAGGTTCTGCGGATTCGCGTGGCGCTCGAACGCCTCGGGCAGCACGTCGAGCAGCGCGGTGCCGAGCAGCACGCCGGCCGACAGGCTGACGAGGTGGTGCACGACGCGCGTCAGCACGCCGACCGTCAGGCTCGCCGCGACGACCACCGAGAGCAGCCCGCCGAGGAAGGTCGCGGCGACGATGTAGGCGAGGATCACTCCGCCGCCCTTTGCCCACGGCGTCGCACCGTGCGGTCACGCCGGACGCGCTCTGCGGCGGCGCCGCGCAGGGCGCTCATGCGACGGGCCGCTGCTGCACGTCGGTCAGGCGACGCCGTGCGCCTTGAACCACGCGAGGCAGCGCTTCCAGCCGTCCTCGGCCGCGTCCTTGCGGTAGCTCGGCCGGTAGTCGGCATGGAAGGCGTGCGGCGCGCCGGGATAGACCACGAACTCCGACTTCTTCGCGGCCGCGCTGCCGGCGCCGAGCGCCTTCTTCATCTGCTCGACGCTGTCCTGCGGGATGCCGCTGTCGTCGCCGCCGTAGAGGCCGAGCACCGGGCCGTGCAAGGTGCCGACGAGCTCGACCGGGTGCTTCGGCTGGAGCGGGCTGTTGCTGCCGACGAGGCGGCCGTACCAGGCGACGGCCGCCTTCACGCTCGGGTTGTGGGCGTCGTAGAGCCAGGTCTGCCGGCCGCCCCAGCAGAAGCCGGTGATGCCGAGGCGCGCCGTGTCGCCGCCGTTCGCTTTCGCCCACGCAACGCTCGCGTCGAGGTCGCCCATCACCTGCGCATCGGGGACCTTGTTGACGACCTCCGACAGCAGCTTGGCGATCTCGCCATAGCTCTGCGCATCGCCCTGGCGCACGAACAGCTCCGGCGCGATCGCCAGGTAGCCGGCCTTCGCGAAGCGCCGCGCGACGTCGGCGATGTACTCGTGCACGCCGAACACCTCCGAGACGACCAGCACGATCGGCAGGTTCGACTTGCCGGCCGGCATCGCGCGGTAGGCCGGCATCTTGAAGTCGCCCGACGGGATCGTGACCTCGCCGACCGTCAGGCCGTCGCTGTCGGTGCGGATCGCCTGCGCCGATACCGGCAGCACCGCCGCGGCGAAGCCGCTGCCGATCGCGGTGCGGACGAAGTCGCGCCGGCTGAAGGGACGCGTCGGCACCAGGCTGTCGAGTTCGGATGTGGGCATGACGGACGATCCGCAGCGGAAAACGGCGATTCTAGAAAGGTCGCTTCGGCATGTCGCCGACAGCCCTCTCGCGAGGCGCACCCACAATGCGCCGATGAACGACGAGCCGTCCTCGAACATCGACCCCGGTGCGCGCTGGCCGGGCCAGCTCGCCGCGGTCGACATGGGGTCGAACAGCTTCCGGCTCGAGATCGGCGAGCTCGCCGACGCGCGCTACCGGCGCATCGATTACCTGAAGGAGACCGTGCGGCTCGGCGCCGGCCTCGATGCCGACGGCCTGCTGACCGACGAGGCCGCCGCGCGCGGCCTTGCCTGCCTGGCGCGCTTCGCGAAGCGGCTCGACGGCTACCGCCCCGACCAGGTGCGCGCCGTCGCGACGCAGACCCTGCGCGAGGCGCGCAACCGCGACCAGTTCCTTGCGCGCGCGCGCCAGGCGCTCGGCCTGCCGATCGAGGTGATCTCGGGTCGCGAGGAAGCGCGCCTGATCTACGCCGGCGTCGTGCGCCTGCAACCGTCCGACGAAACGCGCCTGGTCGTCGACATCGGCGGGCGCTCGACCGAGATGATCCTCGGGCGCGGCACGCGGCCACTGCGCGCCGAGTCGTTCCAGGTCGGCAGTGTCAGCTTGTCGATGCGCTATTTCGGCGACGGCAAGTTCACGACCGCCGCGTTCCGCGCCGCGCAGGTCGCCGCCGCGGCCGAGCTCGAGGAGGCGTTCGAGCCGTTCGGCGCGCGCCACTGGCGCGAAGCGCTCGGCTCGTCGGGCACGGTCGGCGCGGTCGCCCAGCTGCTCGAGTCGAACAAGATCGGCAACGGCCGCATCGAGCCCGACGGCCTGCGCTGGCTGATGGAGCGCTGCCTCGAGGCCGGCCGCGCCGACAAGCTCGACCTGCCCGGCCTGAAGGAGGACCGCCGTCCGGTGATCGGCGGCGGCCTCGCGATCCTCTACACGCTGGCGACGAAGTTCGGCATCGAGAGCCTCGTGCCGGCGCGCGGCGCGCTGCGCCAGGGCGTGATCTTCGACCTCGACGAGCGCCGCCGCGCGGCCGGGCCGCAGCCGAGCGGGCACGACATCCGCGAAGCCTCGGTGCAGGAGCTGCAGCGCCGCTTCGGCGTGGACGTGACGCAGGCCGATCGCGTCGCGCGGGTCGCCGCGCGCCTGTTCGACGAGGCGCTGCCCAAGGCCAGCGCCGATGCGCGACGCGAGCTGCTGTGGGCCTGCGCGCTGCACGAGATCGGCATGATGGTCTCGCACCACGACCACCACCGCCACAGCGCCTATCTGCTCTCGCACGTCGACGCCGCCGGCTTCTCGCAGAGCCAGCTGCGCCGCATCGCCGACCTCGTGCTCGGCCAGCGCGGCGGCCTGCGCAAGCTCGAGGCGCGGCTCGGCGAGGACGAGTTCGCGTGGCAGGTGCTGTGTCTGCGCCTCGGCGCGATCCATTGCCATGCGCGCGCCGCGACCGGCGACGCCGACATCGTGCTGCGCCGCGACGGCGACAAGGCGCGCCTCGGCTTCGCGCCGGGCTGGTCGGAGGATCACCCGAGCACGTTGCACCTGCTTCACGAGGAAAGCGACGCGTGGGCGAAGGTCGGCAAGCCGAGCCTGCATCTCGGGCCGGTCGGGTAAGGGAGTGTCCCGCGGCCTGCGGTGCGACGCTCGCGCCCTCGGACGAGCACGGCCGGCCTCGAACTCACGAGAACGAAGCTCGACCCGACACGCGCTGCGGGTGGCGTCGATGCGGCCAGTGGTCGCCCGGCACGCGCCGCGGGCCGCGTCGACAGCGCCGGTGCGCTACAGGCTGTCCGGCGACTGCACCGCGTGCAGCACGACCCGCGCCGAGCCCTCGCGGTCGCGGCTGCGCAGCCACCAGACCCCACCCTTCTTGATCGTCCACGGCTGCATCAGGTCGGCCAGCAGCACCGCCGCGGCGAAGCCCAGCGTCGGCTGATGGCCGACGACGAGGACCGGCTCGCTGGCATCGGGCCAGCGCGCCGCCTTCAGCAGCGCGTGCACGTCCTGGCCCGGGGCGAGCGCGGGGATCGTCTTGAACGAACGACCGAGTCCCTGCACGGTCTGCTGGCAGCGCAGCGCCGGGCTGACCAGGATGCGGGTCGATTCGGCGAGGCGCTGGTTCAGCCACTCGCCCATGCGCTGGGCCTGGCGTTCGCCTTTCGGCGTCAACGCGCGCTCGAGGTCGTCGAGGTCCGGTCGCTCCGCGACCGCTTCGGCATGGCGCCACAGGATCAGGTCCATCATGTCCCGGCGTTGTACAGGTTCATCAACGCCTGCTGGGCCGAAGGGCCTTCCTCGCCGACGCGCAGGTAGCTGCCGTCCGGCTGCAGCGTCCAGGCGTCCTGCCGATCGTGCAGGTAGGGCACCAGGCACTCGTCGATCACGCGCTGGCGCAGCGCCGGGTCGCGCACCGGCCAGGCGACCTCGACGCGGCCGAACATGTTGCGGCCCATCCAGTCGGCGCTCGACAGGAACAGCGCTTCCTCGTCGGCGCCGTCGCCCCAGCGGAAGTAGACGACGCGCGTGTGCTCGAGGAAGCGTCCGACCACCGAACGCACCCGGATGCGCTCGGTCTCGCCGGCCACGCCGGGCCGCAGCATGCAGGCGCCACGCACGATCAGGTCGATGTCGGCGCCGGCCTGGCCG
>Ga0307411_10000285_pt1 | contig 16865 bp, 14 predicted proteins | sample DK1Ometagenome_2_FD_203712 | JGI IMG/M metagenome (GOLD analysis project Ga0307411, IMG submission 203712) | Maize rhizosphere microbial communities from greenhouse at UC Davis, California, United States - DK15-O-1 | ecosystem: Host-associated > Plants > Roots > Rhizosphere > Soil | place: USA...
GCGTCGGGCGTGGTGGTCGCGTTTGCGGGGCGCGTGCACGACGCCGTGCAGGTCCGCAAGACGCACAGCTACCGCGTCGATGCGTTTGAGTCGGTGGACGGCGCGCTGGTTGCCCGGGTGGAGGAGGGCGCTGTGCGGCTGCTCGGCGGCTGGCCACGCCCGGATCCACCTGCTGCGGTTGGGCTTGACCGCGTTGCCAGGCCGGTTCAGGACTGGCCGCGCATTGACATCGTGCTCAACCATGCCGGCGCCGATGGCCGCATCGTGCGGGCGCTGCTCGCGGCGGGCGTGGATGGCCTTGTTGCGGCGGGCACCGGCAACGGCACGTTGAGCGGGCCGCTGGATGCAGCGCTGCGTGACGCCGAGGCGCAAGGCGTTCGGGTCCTGCGCAGCACCCGCTGTGACGCGGGGCCGGTGATGGAGTTGCCGGGCCTGCTGCCGAGTGCCGGGCCGCTGAGCCCGGTGAAGGCCAGGATCGAACTGATGCTGGCCCTGCTGGGGGCCTGACGAACCGCCCGCACTGCGGCGGGCAGGTATCGCCTCAGACGATGGTCAGCGTGACGTCGACGTTACCGCGGGTGGCGTTGGAGTACGGGCAGACCTCGTGCGCCGTGGCGACCAGCGCTTCCAGCGCGGCGCGCTCCATGCCGGGCACGGAGATCTTCATGTCGACCTGGATGCCGAAGGCGCCCGGCTTGTTGGCGTGCGGGCCGATGGCGACGTCGCTGGTGATCGAGACCTCGGCGGGCAGGCTGATCTTCTGCTTGCCGGCGACGGCCTTCATCGCGCCGATGAAGCAGGCGGAATAGCCCGCGGCGAACAGCTGCTCTGGGTTGGTGCCGTTGCCGCCGGCGCCGCCCAGTTCCTTGGGCGTGGACAGTGCCAGGTCCAGCACGCCGTCGGACGACTTTGCGGTGCCGGCGCGGCCGCCGGTGGCAGTGGCGGTGGCGGTGTAGAGGGCTTTTTCGATGGCCATGTTGGCTCCTTTGGGTGGTGGTGGGTGAAAAGGGGAGGGTCAGGCGTCGCCGCTGGCCTTGGCGAACTGGGCGCGCAGCTCGTGCAGGCGCTGCGTCAGCGTGACGAGCTCGTCCAGCTCGCAGGCGCTGGCGCAGGCGAGCTGCGCGGGAATGTCCAGGGCCTTGTCACGCAGCTTGCGGCCCGCCGGTGTCAGGAACAAGTCGACGCGGCGCTCGTCGTCGCTGGCGCGCCGGCGCTCGACGAGGCCCTGCTGCTCCATGCGCTTGAGCAGCGGCGTCAGCGTGCCGGAATCGAGCGACAGCCGCTGGCCGAGCTGGCTCACGCTGATGCCGTCGGCCTCCCACAGCACGAGCATGACGAGGTATTGCGGGTAGGTCAGGCCCAGCGGCGCCAGCAGCGGCTTGTAGAGCTTGGTCATGGCCAGCGAGCTGCTGTAGAGCGCAAAGCAAAGCTGGCGGTCCAGCCGGAGCCACTGTTCACGTGACTCGTCGCGGGAGTTGGTGGAAGCCTTGCTGCGTGCCATGGATGCTAATGTAGTTCGCAATTTAATTGCACACAAGTTAAATGGTCTTTTATGCGACACGCGACGCTAGGGCCATCTGCGAGGATGCGCCACCCCCAAACAATGACGAGGAGAGAGGCGATGGAGATGCTGGCGATCGTGCTGGTCGCGCTGGTGGCGCTGCTGCACCTGTATTTCCTGGTGCTGGAAATGTTCTTCTGGACCCAGCCTCTGGGCCGCAAGGCCTTCGGGCTGAAGGCCGACTTTGCCGAGCAGACCAAGACGCTGGCGGCCAACCAGGGCCTCTACAACGGCTTCCTGGCGGCTGGCCTGGCTTGGGGGTTGATGCAGGGCGCCACGGGCGCGGGCAAGCCCTGGCTGGTGTTCTTCCTGGGCTGTGTCGTCGTGGCCGGCGTGTTCGGCGCTGCCACCGCCTCGAAGAAGATCCTGTTCGTGCAGGCACTGCCGGGCGCGCTGGCGCTCGCGGCCGTGCTGCTCAGCTGAATCAGCTCAACGCTTCGATCTGCTCGCCCAGTTCCAGCCAACGCGCTTCGTCGGCTTCGAGCTGGTCTGAAATGGCCTTGAGCCGCTTGCCCATTTCGGCAATCGCCGAGGCGGCTGCGCCTTCGGCGAGCTGCGCCTCGATCCCGGCGCGCTCCGCGGCCAGCGCATGCAGGCGCTTGTCGATGGCCTCCATCTCCTTGCGCAGCGGCCGCGTCTGCTCGGCCAGCTTGGCGCGCGCCTGGCCCGACACCTTGCGGTCCTCACGCGCTGCAGGCGCAGGCGCGGGTGAAGCGGCCACCACGGGCGCTGGCGCGGCCGCCGGCTGCTTCTTGGCCGCGCGGGCGGCTTCCTTGCTCTGGTCAAGCAGCCAGCGCTGGTAGTCGTCGAGGTCGCCGTCGAAAGGCTTGACGACGCCATCGGCCACCAGCCAGAACTCGTCGCAGACCTCGCGCAGCAGCGCACGGTCGTGGCTGACCAGCATGACCGTGCCTTCGAACTCGTTCAGCGCCATCGACAGCGCCTCGCGGGTGTTCAGGTCCAGGTGGTTGGTCGGCTCGTCCAGCAGCAGCAGGTTGGGGCGCTGCCACACCAGCATCGCCAGCACGAGGCGCGCCTTCTCGCCACCCGACAGGCTGCCGACGGCCTGGTTGACCATGTCGCCGGTGAAGCGGAACTGACCGAGGAAGTCGCGCAGTTCCTGCTCGCGGCCGGGCGGGCCGACCTCGCGCGCCAGCCGCACCATGTGCTCCAGCGGACCTTCGTCCAGCCGCAGCACGTCCAGCTCCTGCTGGGCGAAGTAGCCGATCGACAGGCCCTTGCCCTCGGTCAGCTTGCCGCCCATCGGCGCCTGGGCGCGGGCGATGGTCTTGACCAGCGTCGACTTGCCCTGGCCGTTGGCGCCGAGGATGCCGATGCGCTGGCCCGCCAGCACCGAGCGGTCGACGCCGCGGACGATGATCTTGTCGCCGTCTTCGCCGCGGTAGCCGGCCGACAGGTCGTCGAACATCAGCATCGGGTTGGGCAGGTTGAGCGGCTCGCGGAACTCGAAGTTGAAGTCGGCCGACGCCAGCACCGGGGCCAGCTTCTCCATGCGCTCCAGCGCCTTCACGCGGCTCTGCGCCTGCTTGGCCTTGCTGGCCTTGGCCTTGAATCGGTCGATGAACTTCTGCAGGTGCGCGACGCGCTCCTGCTGCTTGGAGAACGCGGCCTGCTGCAGCACCATGCGCTCGGCGCGCTGCGTCTCGAAGCTGGAGTAGTTGCCGCCGTAGCGCACCAGCTTGCCTTCGTCCAGATGCAGCGTCACCTTGGTGATCGCGTCGAGAAACTCGCGGTCGTGGCTGATGATGATCAGCGTGCCGTCGTAGCGCTGCAGCCAGGCCTCGAGCCAGACGAGGGCGTCCAGGTCCAGGTGGTTGGTCGGCTCGTCAAGCAGCATCAGCTCGGCCGGGCACATCAGCGCGCGGGCCAGCTGCAGCCGCATGCGCCAGCCGCCGGAGAAGCTGTTCACCGGTGCGTCGAGCTGCTCGGTCTTGAAGCCCAGTCCCATCAGCAGCGCCTGCGCGCGCGAGCGGGCGTCAAAGGCGCCGGCGTCCGCCAGCGCCGCGTGCGCCTCTGCCATCGCGTGGCCGTCGTTGGCGTGCTCGGCCTCGTCCAGCGCCACGCGGGCGGCCACCAGCGTCAGGTCGCCCTGCAGCACATAGTCGGTCGCGCCGTCGTCCGTCTCCGGCATGTTCTGGGCCACCTCGGAACGCCGCCAGTGGCGGGGCACCTCGACCTCGCCCTTGTCGTTGCCCAGGCGGTGGGTCAGCAGTGCGAACAGGCTCGATTTGCCGGCGCCATTGCGGCCGACGAGGCCGATCTTTTCTCCGGGCTGCAGCGTGGCCGAGGCGCCGTCCAGCACCACCTTGACGCCGCGGCGCAGCGTGATGTCGCGTAGGGTGATCACAGCAGGTTCTCTTTCGTCACCAGCAACACTTGGTCGGCGCCGGATGAAGTCTCCATCCAGACCACTTCCAGCGTCGGGAAAGCGGCCTCGAAATGTTCACGCTCGTTGCCGATCTCCAGCACCAGCACGCCTTGGTCGTTCAACGCGGCCGGCGCGGCGCGCAGCAGCTCGCGGATGAAGTCCATGCCGTCGGTGCCGCCGGCCAGCGCCAGCTCGGGCTCGGCGCGGTACTCGGCCGGCAGCGCAGCCATGCTCGCGCTGTTGACGTAAGGCGGGTTGCAGAGGATCAGGTCATACGACCCCTCCGCACCGACCAGGCCGTCGCCTTGTAGCAGGCGCACGCGCAGCGCCAGGTTGTGGCGCTCGACGTTCAGCTTCGCGACCGCGAGCGCGTTCACGTCGATGTCCAGCGCATCCACTTCCACGTCCGGCCAGGCCATCGCGGCCAGCACGGCCAGGCTGCCGTTGCCGGTGCACAGGTCCAGCACACGGCGGCTGTCGGGGTGCAGCCAGGGGTCGATGCTGGCGTCGGCGATCAGCTCGGCGATGAAGCTGCGCGGCACGATGGCCCGCTCGTCGATGCTGAAGGGCACGCCCTGCAGCCAGGCTTCGCCGGTCAGGTAGGCGGCGGGCTTGCGCGTCGTGATGCGTTCGTCCACCAGCGCCGCGATGGCGGCCCGCTCGGCGTCGCTCAGCTCGCGCTCGGCGTGCTCGTCGAGCGCGTCCAGCGGCAGTTGCAGGCGCCACAGCGCCAGCCAGGCCGCTTCGTCAAAGGCGTTCGTCGTGCCGTGGCCAAAAAACAAGCCCGCTTGGGTCAAGCGGGCGGCTTCGGATTCAATGCAGTCGATCAGATTCAAGAGGTGCGCACGTCCAGCGTGATTTCGGTGAAGCTCGCCTCGTCGGCGGCCTTTTCTTCCTTGCGTGGCGCGTTGGCGAGGCGCTGGCCCGGCGCTTCGTTCTGCAGCCGCCACAGCAGGTTGGTCGGCGAGTCGGCGAAGGCGAGGCCTTCCTCGCGGCTGATGGTGCCGTCGGTGATGAGCTTGGCGAAATGCTCTTCGTAGGTCTGCGAGCCTTCGGCGATGGACTTCTCCATCGCCTCCTTCACGCCTGCGAAGTCGCCCTGCTCGATAAGCTCGGCGGTCAGCTTGGTGTTCAGCAGGATCTCGATGACCGGCACGCGGCCGCCGGCGGTGGCGCGCACGAGGCGCTGCGACACGATGGCCTTGAGACCGGCCGCCAGATCGTTCAGCAGCGCCGGGCGGGATTCCGGCGTGTAGAAGGACAGGATGCGGTTCAGCGCGTGGTAGGTGTTGTTGCCGTGCAGCGTGGCCAGCACCAGGTGACCCGACAGCGCATAGCTGATGGCCGCGGTCATGGTGTCGCGGTCGCGGATCTCGCCGATCAGGATGCAGTCCGGCGCCTGGCGCAGCGCGTTCTTCAGCGCGATCTGCAGCGACGCGGTATCGCGGCCGATCTCGCGCTGGTTGACCACCGAGCGCTTGTTGCTGAACAGGTACTCGATCGGGTCCTCGATGGTGAGGATGTGCCCGGTCATCGTCTGGTTGCGCATCTCCAGCATGGACGCGAGCGTCGTGCTCTTGCCGGTGCCGGTGGCGCCCACCATCAGGATGAGGCCGCGCTTCTCCTTGATCATCGTGCCGAGCACCGGCGGCAGGCGCAGCGTCTCCAGCGTCGGGATGTCGTGCGGGATGTGGCGGAACACGCCCGCGATGGAGCCGCGCTGGCGGAAGCCCGACAGCCGGAAGCTGCCCACGCCGCGCACCGACACGGCCATGTTCAATTCACCCGAGTTGTCCAGCTCGGCCAGGCTGGCCGGGTCGATGACCTCGGCGATCAGCTGGCGGGGTTGCGGCGGCGTCAGCAGCTGGTCCGACAGCTGCACGGTCTGGCCGTTGATGCGAATTAGCACCGGCATGTTGGCCGACAGGTAGCAGTCCGACGCACCCTTGTCGGCCATCAGCCGCAGGATGCGCTCCATGTTGCCGGCGCTGGGGCTGCTCATGATCAGGCGCGCAGCAGTTCGTTGATGCTCGTCTTGGAGCGCGTCTGCGCGTCGACGCGCTTGACGATGATCGCGGCGTACAGCGAGTAGCGGCCGCCGTCCTTGGGCAGGCTGCCCGAGATGACGACCGAGCCGGCCGGGATGCGGCCGTAGCTGACGGTGTCGGTCGCGCGGTCGTAGATCGGCGTGCTCTGGCCGATGTAGACGCCCATCGAGATGACCGAGTTCTCCTCGACGATGACGCCTTCGACGACCTCGGAGCGGGCGCCGATGAAGCAGTTGTCCTCGATGATGGTCGGGTTGGCCTGCAGCGGCTCCAGCACGCCGCCGATGCCGACGCCGCCGGACAGGTGGACGTTCTTGCCGATCTGCGCGCACGAACCGACGGTGGCCCAGGTGTCGACCATCGCGCCTTCGTCGACGTAGGCGCCGATGTTCACGTACGAGGGCATCAGCACGACGTTCTTCGCCTGGAAGCTGCCGCGGCGCGCAACCGCGGGCGGCACGACCCGCACGCCGCTGGCGCGCAGTTCGGCTTCGCTCATGCCGGCGAACTTGGTGGGCACCTTGTCGAAGAAGGTCAGTTCCTTGTCGCCCATGATGCGGTTGTCGTTCAGGCGGAACGACAGCAGCACGGCCTTCTTGATCCACTGGTGCACGGTCCACTGGCCGACGCTCTCGCGGGTGGCCACGCGCAGGCGGCCGGCGTCCAGCTCGGCGATGACGTGGTCAACCGCCTGGCGCACCTCGGGGGCGTTGACGGGGTCGAGCGACGCGCGGTTGTCCCAGGCGAGGTCAATCAGGCTTTGCAGTTCAGCGGTGTTCATCAGCGGGCTTGTGTGAAGGAGACGATGCGGTGCGCGGCTTCGAGACATTCGGCCTCGTCGGCCACAAGGGCCAGGCGGATGCGGCCGGCGCCCGGGTTGACGCCGTGGGCAGGCCGAGCGAGCAGGCTGCCCGGCAGGACGACGAGATTGTATTGAGCGAGCAGCCCTTGGGCGAAGGCGATGTCGTCGCCCAAGGCGGCGCCGGGCCGTCCCAAGCCGCCTTGACCCCCTTGGGGGGTGAGTCGGGCTGCGCCCGACTCTGGGGGCTGGAAGGATTCTGGAACACCGGCCCAGAGGTAGAAGCCCGCGTCGGGCAACGCGACGTCCAGCACCTCGGCCAGCAACGGCGCGACGGCCGCGAACTTGTGGCGGTAACGCGCGCGGTTCTCAACCACGTGGGCCTCGTCGTTCCATGCCGCGATGCTGGCCGCCTGCACCAGCGGGCTCATGGCGCTGCCGTGATAGGTGCGGTACAGCAGGAACTTCTTCAGCAGCGCGGCGTCGCCGGCCACGAAGCCGGAGCGCAGGCCCGGCACGTTGGATCGCTTGGACAGCGACGTGAACGAGATGAGGTTCCTGAAGTCGCAGCGGCCGAGCTTGGCCGCGGCCTCCAGGCCGCCGAGCGGGGCATCGTCTCGGAAGTAGATCTCCGAGTAGCACTCGTCCGACGCGATGACGAAGCCGTGCCGGTCGCTCAGCTCGAACAGCGCCTGCCACTCGCTCAGTGGCATCACGGCGCCGCTGGGGTTGCCCGGCGAGCAGACGTAGATGAGCTGTGTCCTCGCCCAGGTCGCGTCGTCGATCTGGCGCCAGTCCACGGCGAAGTTGCGGGCCGGGTCCGAGTTCGCGAAGGCCACGTCGGCGCCGGCCAGCAGCGCGGCGCCTTCGTAGATTTGATAGAAGGGGTTGGGACAGACGACCGTGGCGCCGGCGCGACTGGCATCGACGACCGTCTGCGCGATGGCGAACAGCGCTTCGCGCGAGCCGTTGACCGGCAGCACCTGGGTCGTCGGGTCTAGCGTCAGGCCATAGCGGCGCGCGATCCAGGCGGTGATCGCCTCGCGCAACGCCGGCGTGCCGGCCGTGGCCGGATAGCCAGACAGACCCTTCATCGCGCCCTTGATGGCCTCCTCTATCAGGGCCGGCGCCGCATGGCGCGGCTCGCCGATGCCAAGCGAGATCGGCGTGAAATCAGGGTTCGGCGTGATGCCGGCGGTGAGCGCCTTCAAGCGCTCGAACGGGTAGGGCTGCAGCCGGTCGAGCAAAGGATTCATCAGCCCAGCATCCCGGACTCGAAGCCGTGCGCCGGCAGGTCCACGCGCGGCGCGGGCGTCCAGCCGGCCTTGCGGTGCTCGGCCACCACGTTCGTGTAGATGCCACCGCGCACATACCACTTGGCCGTGATGCGGATGAAGCGCGGGTCCGTCACCTTGACGATGTCGTCGAGGATCTTGTTCGTCACCTTCTCGTGGAACGAGCCCTCGTTGCGGTAGCTCCAGAAGTACATCTTCAGGCTCTTGAGCTCCACGCAGAGCTCGTCCGCAATCATGTCGATGGTGAAGTGTGCGAAGTCGGGCTGGCCGGTCAGCGGGCAGTGGCAGGTGAACTCGGGCACCTGGAACTGGATGACGTAGTCGCGCTCGGGGTTGGGGTTCGGAAAGACGAGGATGTCTTTGCTCGGCTTGGACGGCGGGTTCGGGGGCACCTCGCGCATCTTGGGTTTCTTCTTGTCGGCGGGAGCGGAGGACTTCTTGGTGGCCATGATCGTGGGCGTTTTCACAAGGGGCGAATGCTATCATCCGACCCCTTCGAAGCGCCCGTAAAAGGCGCTTTTCTTTAGCCAAATCAACGGCTTACACGCCTCTTTCATGCGGCTGAATTCGATCAAGCTCGCCGGCTTCAAGTCCTTCGCCGAACCCACGACCTTCCAGCTGCCCGGGCAGCTCGTCGGCGTCGTCGGCCCGAACGGCTGCGGCAAGTCCAACATCATGGACGCGGTGCGCTGGGTGCTCGGCGAGAGCAAGGCGAGCGAGCTGCGCGGCGAGTCCATGCAGGACGTCATCTTCAACGGCAGCGGCAATCGCAAGCCGGCGGGACGCGCCAGCGTGGAGCTGGTGTTCGACAACCAATCCGCACGCGCCGGCGGGCCCTGGAACCAGTTCACCGAGATCGCCGTCAAGCGTGTGCTGACGCGCGACGGCACCAGCAGCTACTACATCAACAACCAGCCGGTGCGGCGGCGCGACGTGCAGGACGTGTTCCTCGGCACGGGCCTGGGGCCGCGCGCCTACGCCATCATCGGCCAGGGCACCATCTCGCGCATCATTGAGAGCAAGCCTGAAGAGCTGCGGTTGTTCCTGGAAGAAGCGGCCGGCGTGTCCAAGTACAAGGAGCGCCGCCGCGAGACCGAGAACCGGCTCAAGGACACGCGCGAGAACCTGACCCGCGTCGACGACCTCCTGCGCGAGCTGAACGCCAACCTCGAGAAGCTGGAGCGCCAGGCCGAGGTGGCGGCGAGCTATCGCAGCCTGCAGGACGCCGGCACGCTGAAGCTGCACCAGCTGTGGTTCCTGAAGCTGCGCGACGCCGGCAACGAGGCGACCCGCGTGAAGGCCGCGCATGCCGAGGCGCTGAACGCGCTGGAGTCGCGCACCGCCGAGCTGCGCGCCGTCGAGGCCGAGCTGGAGGAGGTGCGCCAGCAGCACTACGCCGCCGGTGACGAGCTGCACGCATCCCAGGGCCGTTATGCCGAGGCCCAGCTGGAGGTGAGTCGGCTGGAAGAGCGCATCCGCTTCGTCGTCGAGAGCCGCAACCGCGCGCAGGCGCGCCTGGCCGAGCTGCATGCGCAGGACCAGCAGTGGCGCGAACGCGTCGAGCAGGCCAAGGCCGAGCTGGAAGGCATTGCCGAGCAGATCGCCGGCGCCGACGAGCAGAGCGAGATCCTCAGCGCGCAAGCCGAGGAGCAGCAGGCGCTGTTGCCTCAGACCGAGGACGCGTTGCGCGCCGCGCAGAACCGCGCCAACGAGCAGCGCACGCAGGTGGCCCAGGTGCAGCAGCAGATCCAGGTGCTGGCCGCCGAGAGCCGCAGCGTGGACGAGCAGGCGAGGGCGTTGCGCCAGCGCGAGGACCGGCTGACGTCCGAGTCGCGCGCGCTCGGCGCGCCCGATCACGAGGCGCTGGCGCAGCTGCGTGAACGGGCCGCCGCGGCCGACGAGGCGCGCGAGCTGTCCGAAGGCCGCCTGCAGGAGCTGGCCGAGCAGGTGCCGCAGCTTGAGGAGCAGCGCCGCAACGCGCAGCAGGATGCCAACGCGCAGCTGGCCCGGCAGTCCGAACTGACGGCACGGCTGGAGGCGCTGAAGGCCTTGCAGGAGAAGGTGCAGACCGAAGGCAAGCTCAAGCCCTGGCTGGCCAAGCATGGCCTCGACGGCCTGCAAGGGCTGTGGACACGGCTGCACATCGCCCAGGGCTGGGAGAACGCGCTGGAGGCCGCGTTGCGCGAGCGCATGGGCGCGCTCAGCGTCGGCCGGCTGGACACCGTGCGCGCCTTCGAATCTGACGCCCCGCCCGCACGGCTGGCCTTCTATTCGACGCCCGAGGGCAGCATCGCCAACACGCACGAGACGCTGCCCAAGCTGACCGAGCTGCTGCGTCTGGACGACGCCGGCCTGCGCGCGCTGCTCAACGACTGGCTGGAAGGCGTCTACACGGCGCCCACGCTCGACGAGGCCCTGGCCGCGCGCGCCAGGCTGACGCATGGCGAGCTGATCCTGACGCCTGCCGGCCATGCCGTCGGCCAGTTCTCCGTCACGTTCTACGCGCCCGACTCCGAGCAGGCCGGCCTGCTGGCCCGCGCCCAGGAGATCGAGCAGCTGACGACCGCGCAGCGCGCGCAGAACCTGATCGCCGACGAGGCGCGCCTCACGCTGAGCCGCATCGAGCACCAGTTCAACGATGCCAACGGGCGGCTCACCACGCTGCGCCGCGAGGCCAGCGAGGCGCAGACGCGTGCGCACCAGATCCACGTCGAGCTGCTGCGCCTGTCCCAGCAGGCCGAGGCCAGCCAGCAGCGCCGCAGCGCGCTGGACGCCGAACTGGCCGAGATCGCCGCGCAGCAGGAGGCGCTGCAGGAGCGCCGTGCCGTCGGCGAGGCGCGTTTCGAGGAGCTGGACATCCAGCTCGGCGACGCGCAGCAGCGCCATGCGGAATTGGAAGACGGCACCATCGCCGCCGAGCGCAAGCTGGCCGACGCCCGCGAGCAATTGCGCACGCTGGAGCGGCGGGCGCAGGAGGCGCGCTTCGCCACGCAGACGCTGGCCGCCCGCCGCGGTGAGCTGCAGCGCGGTATCGAGACGGCCCAGGCACAGATCGCCACCGTCGCCACGTCGGCCGCCAGCCTGCAAGGCGAGCTGGACACGCTGAACGATGCCGCTGCACAAGCCGGGCTGCAGGATGCGCTGGCCTTGAAGGTCGAGCGCGAACAGGCACTGGCTGCCGTGCGTGCGAGCTACGACGACCTTTCGCTGCGTCTGCGCAAGGCCGACGAGCAGCGCATGAGCTTCGAGCGCAGCCTGGACCCGCTGCGCGAGGCCATCACCAAGCTGCAGCTGGAAGAGCAGGCCGCGCAGCTCGGCGGCGCGCAGTACCGCGAGCAGCTCGAAGCGGCCGCGGTCGACCTCGAGGCGCTGGCCAAGTCCATCGAGGATGGCGGGGTGAAGCTCTACGGCCTGCAGGGCGAGATCGACCGCATCAACCGCGAGATCGCCGCGCTCGGCGCCGTCAACCTTGCCGCACTCGACGAGCTGACCTCGGCCCGCGAGCGCAAGACCTTCCTGGACGCGCAATGCGCCGACCTGAACTCGGCCATCAAGACGCTGGAAGACGCGATCCACAAGATCGATCTGGAGACGCGCGACCTGCTCGGCGCGACCTTCAACCAGGTCAACGACCACTTCGGCCGCATGTTCCCCGAGCTGTTCGGCGGTGGCCAGGCCAAGCTGGTGATGACGGGCGACGAGATCCTCGACGCTGGCGTGCAGGTCATGGCCCAGCCGCCCGGCAAGAAGAACAGCACCATCCACCTGCTGTCCGGCGGCGAGAAGGCGCTGACGGCGATCGCGCTGGTGTTCGCCATCTTCCAGCTCAACCCCGCGCCCTTCTGCCTGCTGGACGAGGTGGACGCGCCGCTGGATGACGCCAACACCGAGCGCTATGCCAAGCTGGTGTCGCAGATGAGCGCCAGCACGCAATTCCTCTTCATCTCCCACAACAAGATCGCGATGGAGATGGCCGAACAACTGATCGGCGTCACGATGCAGGAGCAGGGCGTGTCCCGCATCGTCGCCGTCGACATGGACAAGGCCCTCGCCATGGCCGACGCATGACTATGAACCCTCTGTTCGTCTTGCCCGCCGCCCCCCAGGAGCGCTCGTTCGCCGATGCGATGGCCCGCCGGAGGCCCGCATGACGCTGTCACTGACCACCCTGCTGGCCATCCTCGGCGGTCTCGTGCTGATCGCCGTCATCGCCCACGGCGCCTGGACGGCGCGCAAGGCCGGTCCCAAGCGCGCCGTGCTGCCGCCGGAGGAGCCGCATTTCGACGGACCGCCAACGCGGCTGGGCGACGAGGCCGCAGCGCCGGCCGACCCGCTGGAGGCCACCATCCCGGCCGTGGCGCGCCCGCTGCGCCGGCCGTCCGCGCGCATCGATGCATTGATCGACGCCATCGCCACCATCACCGTCGAGCAGCCCGTCTCGGGCGAGCTGGCCCTGCAGCACCAGCCCGGCAGCCGCCGCGCCGGCACCAAGCCGCTGCAGATCGAAGGCCTGAACGCCGAGACCGGCGAGTGGGAACTGCCCGCGCCCGGCCAGCGCTACAGCGAATTCCAGGCCGGCCTGAAGATGGCCAACCGCAGCGGTGCGCTCAACGAGATCGAGTACTCGGAGTTCGTGCAGAAGATCCAGGCGTTCGCCGATGGCCTCGGCGGCTTCGTGCAGTTCCCTGACATGCTGGACGTCGTCGCCCGCGCCCGCGAGCTGGACCAGTTCGCCGCCAGCCACGACGCCCAGCTCGCGCTGCTGCTGCGCGCCAGGGGGGCCGCGTGGACGCCCGGCTTCGTGCAGCAGGCTGCGGCGCGGCACGGTTTCGTCGCCGGCGCACTGCCCGGGCGGCTGGTGATGCCGTCGACGGAAGAAGGCGCGCCGCCCATCTTGACGCTGCAGTTCGACGCCCAGGCCGCACTGGCGGAGGACCCCGAGGCGCTGTCGCTGCGCGAGCTGACGCTGGCGCTCGACGTGCCGCAGACGCCGGCCGACGCGGAGCCCTTCGCGCTCTGGCAGGAGTCCGCCCGCACGCTGGCGCGCGACCTGGAAGCCGAGGTCTGCGACGACCGCGGCCAGGTGCTGGGCCTGCATGCCTTCGCCGCCATCGACGTCGAGTTGAAGAAGCTCTACGAGGCCTTGGCGGAGCGCGACCTCGCCGCCGGCTCGCCGGCCGCACGGCGGCTGTTCAGCTGATCGCCGTTCCTGCGCAGTTGTTCACGCGGGACCGCCTCGGCCCGCATCTGTGCGGCCCCCGAGTAAGGGGTCCTGCACGCGGCTGATCCGGTAGTCCTCGCAATAATTGAATCCCACGAACTAGGGATAAAGGACGAGGCGTATGGCGATGTTGAAACTGTCGGCGACGGCATTGGCGGTGGGTTCCGCGCTGGCGGCCCAGGCGGCGCCGGTGCTGGTCAGCGAGACCGTGAACCTGGGGCAGGTGCTCAACGGCGCGTCGGGCCAGTTCCACTTCGACGTCAGCGCCGCGCTCGCGCAGCGCGGGCTGTCCGCGGGCAGCGCGCTGTCCGGCAGCCTGATCGTCTACGGCGTGTCCGATGCCTCCTATGGCGCGGCAGCCCCGCTCGGCTTCGGTGCCTACCAGAACATCGGCTATTCCAGCTATGTCGCCTACTACTCCGGCGGCTGTTACTACTCCCGCTGGGGCGGCGGCTATTGCTGGTCGTACCCGGTCTACGGCTCGAACACCGACATGGGTCGCAGCCAGGACGTGCTGCACCGCGATGCCGTGGCCGACACGATGGCCGTCAGCGTCGGCGCGGTCCAGGGCACGGACACGGTGGACCAGAACTCCGGCGGCACCGGCAACTACGGCGGCTGGAGCTACGAGGGTCAGACGGGTGGCTACAACAACACGCGCTATTACAACCGCCAGCGCGACGTCTATGAAGCCCTGCATGGCGACCTGAACGTCGAGGTCGGCCTGGACGCGCTGGCCCTGGCCGACCTGAAGGACGACTCGGTGCTGAGCTTCGATGTCGCGGCCGCCGTCGGCCAGTTCAGCGTGCTGTCCGCCACGCTGAACCTGCAGGTCGACGACGCGCCCACCGGCCTGCCGGAGCCCGGCTCACTGGCCTTGCTGGCCACCGCTGCCGTCACGGGCGCGGCGTTCACGCGCCGCCGTCGCAAGTCGGTGTGACCCCGCTCGACCGGGTGTTCCGGCTCAACCCGGCGGCCCAGCTGCGGGTCGAGTTGGTCTCGCCGGACTGCCCCGTGCTGGTGGTCGACCAGGTCTACGAGGACCCCGATGCCGTGCGCCAACTGGCGCTGCACGGCAGCTTCGACAGCTCGCTGGCCTACTACCCTGGCTTGCACAGCAAGATCCCGGCGCAGGCGCTGCTGCCGCTGTTCCAGCAGCTGGCCCGCCTGCTCGGCACGCTGGGCACACCGGGCCTGGCGCCAGAGCACTTCACCTCCGACTTCTCCATCGTCACGACACCGGCGGCCGAGATGCTGGCCAACCAGAAGCACCCGCACATCGACGGGCTGTTGATCGCGGGCGTTGTCTACCTGAGCCCGCAGCTGGAGATCGGCACCTGCCTGTTCCGCCACCTGCCGTCGGGCAAGGCGATGCTGCGCGACGAGGCCGAGATGCAGGCCTACGGCGACTGGCTGCGCACGCACGGCGAAGCGACGCAGCCGCAGGGCTACGCGGTCGAGCAGGACGGCGTCTGGGAGCGCCTGCACACGGTGCCCGGCCGCTACAACCGGCTGGTCATGTACCCCGGCAACGCCTTCCACTCCATCGACATGCGCGACGTGCAGGCCCATCACACGATGGACACCGCGCGGCTGACGCAGCGCCTGTTCATCAGCCCGCCGCCCGCCGCGGCCTGACCCGCCTTCGCAGGGATTCCATGCAGCCCATCCGCAACATCGTCATCGTCGGGGGCGGCACGGCCGGCTGGCTGGCCGCCTGCTATCTGCAGCGCACGCTGGCCGCCGATCCGGCCGCCGGCGTGCGCATCCGGCTCGTTGAATCGCCGGACATCGGCATCATCGGCGTCGGCGAGGCCACGGTGCCGACGCTGCGCAACACGCTGGCGGCGCTGGGTCTGCCAGAGGCGGCGCTGTTTGCCGACACCGACGCGACGCTGAAGAACGGCATCCGCTTCGTCGGCTGGCGCGACGGCGGCGCCGCGGCGACCGACCGCTACGACCATCCGTTCGAGGCGCCGGCGCCCTTCAACGGCTTTTCCACGGCGCTGCACTGGCTCAACTTGAAGCAGCGCGGTGCACCCGTGCCTGCGCTGGCGGACGCCTGCGTCGCGCAGACCGCGCTGATGGACGCGGCGCTGTCGCCCAAGACCATGCAGTCGCCCGACTACCAGGCGCCGCTGACCTACGCCTACCACCTCGATGCGGTGAAGCTGGCGGCGCTGCTGCGCGAGACCGCACTGGCGCGCGGCGTCGAGCACATCGTCGGCGAGGTCGTCGAGGTGCAGCGCTGCGAGGCCGGCATCGCCAGCCTGGGTCTGGCCGACGGCCGCAAGCTGGACGGCGACTTCTTCTTCGACTGCAGCGGCTTCCACGCGCTGCTGCTGGGCCGCACGCTCGGCGTGCCGTGGCAGTCCTATGCCGAGCAGCTGCCCTGCGACCGCGCGGTGGCCATGCCGTGGGCCCATGCCGACGCGCAAGCCCCGTTGCGCTCCTACACGACGGCGACGGCGCAGCCGGCCGGCTGGACCTGGGAGATCGACCTGCAGTCGCGCACCGGTGCCGGCTACGTCTATGCCTCGGCGCATTGCAGCGACGACGAGGCGCTGGCGACCCTGCGGCGCCAGATGGCCGGCCGCGAGAGCCTGGCCGAGCCACGCTTCCTGAAGATGCGCGTCGGCCGCCATGTGCGCAGCTGGGAGGGCAACTGCATGGCGCTGGGGCTGGCCGGTGGCTTCATCGAGCCGCTGGAGTCGACGGCCATCTACCTGATCGAGTACGCGCTCCAACTGTTCGTCGACCACCTTCCCACGCCCGCCGGGGTGGGGCCTTGCCGTGACCGCGTCAACGAGCTGATGGCCACCGTCTACGACGAGCTGCGCGACTTCGTGCTGCTGCACTACGTGCTGTCCCAGCGACGTGACAGCCCCTTCTGGCGCCAGGTCACCGAGGAGGTCGCGCTGCCGCCGTCGCTGGTGGCCGACCTGCAACTGTGGGATGTGAAGCTGCCGTCCCCCACCGACATGCGCCAGCGCCTGTCGCTGTTTGGGGCGCACAACTGGCTGTACATCCTGGCGGGCCTGCACTGGCTGCCCGAGCAGGGCGCCGGGCAGGCCCCCTACATGCGGCCGGCGGACAGCGCTGCGGCGCTGGCGCATGTGGGCCGCATCCGCGAATCGGCGCTGCAGCAGTCGCCGAGCATGCGCGACTACGCCCGCAAGGTGCGCGCCGCCTATGCCGGGCGGCCCGCCGGCTGAGGCTGGGCGGGCGAGGGCGCCGCTAAACTGAAAGGCCTCATCCGCCCGGAGCCTGCTTGAGCTTCAGCCTGCTGCTGATTGCGCTTCTCATCGCCGCCAGCGCCTTCTTCTCGATGGCCGAGCTGTCGCTGGCCGCGTCGCGCCGGCTCAACCTGCAGCAGCGTGCGGACTCCGGCGATGCGCGAGCGGCCAAGGTGCTGGCCGTGCAGGAGCACCCGGGTGACTACTTCACCGTCGTGCAGATCGGCGTCAACACCGTCGCCATCCTGGCCGGCATCGTCGGCGAGGGCGCCTTCACGCCGTACTTCGAAGGGGTTCTGCGCCTGGTCGTGTCACC
>Ga0307411_10000286_pt1 | contig 16858 bp, 15 predicted proteins | sample DK1Ometagenome_2_FD_203712 | JGI IMG/M metagenome (GOLD analysis project Ga0307411, IMG submission 203712) | Maize rhizosphere microbial communities from greenhouse at UC Davis, California, United States - DK15-O-1 | ecosystem: Host-associated > Plants > Roots > Rhizosphere > Soil | place: USA...
CCGTGTTGGAAATGGCCTCGACATGCTCGGCATGGATCAGATGAAGACGCTTGCCCCGGTGGTGTTCGACGCGACGCACGCTTTGCAGCGGCCCGGTGGGCGTTCGGACAGCGCCGACGGGCGACGGGCCCAGGCGACTGCGCTCGCACGTTCAGGTATGGCGCTGGGCATCGCCGGGCTGTTCGTCGAGGCACATCCGGATCCGGACCAAGCGCTCTGCGACGGACCTTGCGCGTTACCGCTCGATCAACTTCGCCCCTACCTTGAGCAGATGGTTGCCGTGGACCGCCTGGTGAAGTCATTCTCGACCGTGGTCACCGGATGACGATAGTGAGGAATATCCGAAAGGTCCGAGCCGCGGGCCAGAAGAGGAAGAAGGCCGAAATGGAGGATCGCACAATCGTTCTTTTCGGTGACAGCCACAGCTATGCGGTTCAACGCGCCATCGAAAAGAGGAAGGGCAAGAACAAGCCCGTCTCCGTAGCGGCCCATCGCCTGCTCAAGATCAAGAATGGCAAGCAGCAGGGCGACACAAGTCTCGAGGAATTCCTGGAGAAGGTGCGAACCCTGGGTCCTGAGGACGTCGTATTGTCGATGATCGGTGGCAACCAGCATGCGGTTTACAGTACGATCCAGCATCCCCGGCCATTCGATTTCCTTGAGCCGGGCGGAGGGCCCACGGTCGCCGAGGGTGTGGAGCTCATCCCCTATCGCGCACTTTCGGAGTTTTTCCGCACCGGCATCAGCAAGGGTGACTGGAAGTCGCTCGAGGCTTTGCGAAATGCCACGCCGGCGCGCGTGGTCCACATCATCCCGCCTCCGCCGAAAGGCGACAACGAATTCATTCAGCGGTACCATGAGTCGCTGTTCGCGAGGGAGGGGATCGCTTCCCACGGCGTTTCTTCGCCTGCGCTGCGCATGAAATTCTGGAAGCTCCAGACGCGAGTCCTGGAAGAGCTGTGTAAGGAACTTGACATAGAGGTCATGATGCCTCCGGCCGCCACGCTCGACGGGGACGGCTTTCTCGACAAACGCTTCTTCGCCGACGACGCGACCCACGGCAATCCGATGTACGGTGAGCTGGTGCTGAGAGAAATTGAAAGCAGGTACGGGTCCGAAGCGGTCACGGGACAGGTCCAGTCATGAGCGAAAACCCGTACAAGAGCTTGCCGGACAAGGCATTCTGGAGGCGCACGATCGCCGCACCGGCGAGGTCGGATGTCGATCCCGTCGGAGTCTTCGAACTGCGTCTGTCCCCGGAGACGAAAGTCGCAACCGCCGGCAGCTGCTTTGCCCAGCACATCGCCCGGCACCTGAAGAACAGCGGTTTCAATTACTACGTCGCGGAGCCCGGGCACCCGATCTTGGCAGAGTCGGCTCGCGCTCGCAGTAATTACGGTCTGTTCTCGGCGCGGTACGGCAACATCTACACGGCTCGCCAGCTGTGGCAGCTGTTCCAGCGAGCGTACGATGAGTTCACCCCTGTCGAAACCCCGTGGCAGGTAGGGGAGGATGTCTTCCTGGATCCCTTCCGGCCGACCACGCAGCCGGGCGGATTTATTTCGCTGGAGGAGCTTGAGGCGGATCGCCGTCAGCACTTGGCCGCCGTCAGGACGATGTTCGAGACCCTCGACGTCTTCGTCTTCACTCTTGGACTTACGGAGTGCTGGCGGTCGCGCGAAGACGGTGCGGTTTTCCCGCTCTGCCCTGGCGTCGAAGGCGGGGTATTCGATGCCGACCGCTATGAATTTTACAATCAGACCGTCGATGATGTCGTTCAGGACCTAACGCAGTTCCGGAATGCCCTCGCCAAGGTCAACCCGGCCGCCCAGATCGTCTTCACGGTGTCACCGGTTCCGCTTGTTGCAACGGCGGAGCCGGGGGCCAATGTCCTCTCCGCGACGACCTATTCCAAATCGGTGCTCCGGGTCGCTGCCGAGAGCATGCGCAGGGCCTTTCCCAACGTTCACTACTTTCCGTCGTACGAGATCATCACCGGCGCGTTCAATCGGGGCGCCTATTATGCAGCCGACCTTCGCGATGTCGTGGAGGCCGGGGTCGCGCATGTGATGAAGCTGTTCATGGCGCACGCCACAAACGGGGTCACCGGGGTGCCGCCAGCGAAGTCCGTCGCGAACGACATGGACGATCACCTGCAAACCGCTGGGCGTATCGTCGAAGTCGAGTGCGACGAGGTCGCGCTCGATAAGCGCTGACCGCATCGAGGATCTATGAATCACATCCTGATCACGGGAGGCGCCGGCTTCATCGGCGGCCATCTGACCCGCCTTGCCCTCGAAGCGGGCCACCGGGTGACCATACTCGATAATCTATCTCCTCAGGTCCACGGGGCGGACGCGAACTTCGACCCCGTGGACGGGGTCCAATTCCGGCGTGGCGACGTGACCGTTCGGCAGGATATTGCTGATAGTCTCGACGGCGTGGACACGATCGTTCACCTGGCCGCCGAGACCGGCACCGGCCAGTCGATGTACGAAATCGACAAATATTACAGGGTGAACGTGCAGGGTACGGCGCTGCTGTTCGACATCCTTGCCAACAACCCTCACTCGGTTCGGAACTTCGTCCTGTCTTCCAGCAGGTCGGTCTATGGGGAAGGAGCCTATCTTTGCTACGCCTGCGCTCCGGAGGGCGCCCGGAGATTTCCGGACGCTCGCACGCCGGAGCAGTTGAAGGCTCAACAATGGACTGCGCCTTGCCCGGTTTGCGCCGGCCCGATCGAACCGACGGCGACGCGCGAAGAGGATCGGCTATCACCGGCCTCGATCTACGCGGCGACCAAGCTCGCCCAAGAGGATCTGGTCCGGGTGGGCTGCAATGCTCTGGGCATCGCGCATTCGATTTTGCGATTTCAGAATGTGTACGGTGAGGGGCAGTCGCTGAGTAACCCTTACACCGGCATTCTATCGATCTTCTCGACCCGAATTCGTTTGGGGTTACCACTTCCGATTTTCGAAGACGGCGAGGAAACTCGCGACTTCGTTCACGTGAGGGATGTCGCTGAGGCCGTGCTGCGCTGCGTCGATCAGCCTGCGTCTGACGGAGTGATCCTCAACGTCGGACAGGGCGAGGCCGTCTCCATCATGGCCGTGGCGCGGCTGCTCTGCCAGCTGATGAAGTCACCAGTGGAGCCCCACGTAAGTGGACAGTATCGCGTCGGTGACATTCGCCACAACTTCGCCGACGTGACCCGGCTGGAGTCTGTCGTCGGATACACGCCGAGGATACCTCTCGAGACCGGGATGGAACGCTTCTGCAACTGGGTCGCGACCCAGCTTATCCCCCAAGATTTGCTCGACAAAGCCAACTCCGAGCTTAAATCTCGGAACTTGATGGGCTAACCATGCCTAAATCAGATTCCGGTGAAGTTCCTGAGGCGCGCGAGGCGGTTGCCGGGAAGAATTCGCCAATCATTCAGAAAGGATAAGGTGTTGGACGTCACAGAGGGCAACATCAAGACCAAGTGGCTGGACATGGACTATGCCGAGGTCGCTTTTCGGGAGAGGGCGATGCGGTTCGCGACCACGGGCTCGTCCAGCAAGAAGCGGGTCCGCACCTTGTTTTCCAAGGAGCCGATAACCCTCGCCTGGATCGACAGTTTCGCCGAAGGGGAGACGCTGTTCGACATCGGTGCAAACGTGGGCATGTACACCATCTACGCCGCCGTCATGCGGAACGCGAACGTCTACGCGTTCGAGCCTGAGGCGCTGAACTATGCCGAGCTCAACAAGAACATCTATTTGAACGAACTCCACGGGCAGGTTCTCGCTTATTGCCTCGCGCTGAGCGATGTCGACAAGTTGGATCGGCTGCTGCTCAGCGACTTCGGCCTCGGCATTTCCTATCATGACTTCGAGGAAAACAGCTGGACCGAGGACAAGGAGTTCTCCGCCGACTGGAAAGTCAGCAAGGACAACCGCCGGCCGCAGGGCTGCATCGGCCAGCGCGTCGACACCCTGATCCAGGAAGGCCTGCCCGTTCCCCATCACATCAAGATCGACGTGGACGGACTTGAGCACCGCGTCGTTCAGGGGATGATCGAGACGCTGCGTCAGCCGGAACTCAAGACCGTTCTTATCGAGATCAATTTCGACAATCCGAAGAATCTCGAGGTCATCGACCAGTTCACCGCACTCGGCTGGCGGTTTTCCTGGGAGCAGCTGCGGATCAACCGCAAGGTGAAGTTCACGGTCGACCAGATCAAGTCGTACCAGGAGCGGGGCGTCGGCGGTCTCAACTACATCTTCTACAAGGACGAGATGTACGACCGCCTGTTCGCCGGCCTCTTTGAATCCTACACTCCGGGCGAGCCTCTGGATGCCCTGAGCCTGCTAGCGCAGCCTGCCTGAGAACCGACACAAAGTCTCCACGAGGTAAAGTAATATGGGTGCTGTTCTCGATGCCGCTCTGCAGCGCGCGTTTCCGCGCGGGGAACGGATCCGGTTCATTCAAATTGGCGGCAATGACGGTATCCATGAGGATCCGCTGTACCAGCACCATCTGGACGGCTCATTCGACTTCGAGTGGGGTCAGGTCTTCGAGCCGATCCCCGAATATTTCGAGAAGCTGACGAGCAATCTGCAGCAATTCCCCTACATCACATGCCATCGGCTCGCGGTCGACGATGCCCCGAAACCGGGGACGCGGGAATTCAACTATGTCGCCCCAGCGGATATCGAGAACCTGAATTTGCCGCCATCGTCGAAAGGCATCGGCTCCTTCTCCCGTGACCGCAATGCGCTCGGCGGAATCGGCTACAGCGAACCCAAGTTCCGGGCGATCAAGGATCATATTCGGACGATCGAAGTCGAGACCGTCCCGATCGGCGAAGTGACAAGTCAGTACGCCGATGCGAATTTTCTCCTGACTGACTGCGAAGGTCACGACATCGAGATCATCAGTGCGGCATTCGGGAGCGACGCGTTCCGGCCGAAGCTCGTTCAATTCGAATATCTTGGCCATGCGGACGATTTGTTGAAGTCGACTTTGGAGCAGCTCCAGACTGAGGGTTATCGCATCACGAGGGCGGGTAAGGACGTGGTTTGTGAACTCGGCTAAGCTTCAGCACGATCGACGACCGACGTGATGAAAGAACAGGCCGCCGAAGCGGTGAGCTGGGAATCGCTGATCCAAGCCGGCCGAGTTGCACTTGCCGCCGGCGATTACGACGCCGTCATGGCTCCCGCGGAGAGAGTGATCCAGGGCCTGCCGAACGATCGGCAGGGTTACATCCTCAAGGCCCAGGCTCTCCTTGCGCTGGGCCGGTTGGGCGATGCGCTCGACACGGTCACACGCGGGCTGCAACGGCTGGACCGCGATGCGAAGCTGCTGAGCTTTGCGAGGACAGTCGCTCTGCGACAAGGCGGCATCGAAGCTGCCGCACCCTATGCGCTTCAAATTGCGGAGATTGCGCCCGGCGAGCTGAAGAACGAGCTCTTTTTGATCGACCTGGAATTGGCGCGTGGCGACGTCGCAAACGCTGCCCGACGTGCCGAAGATTTGGTCTCGGCATTCCCGGATTCGCCGCAGGCCTTGATGTCCAAGGCTCGTGCCCAACTTGCGCAGGGCGATGCCACCAATGCTCTTGCGACCCTTCGTCATGGGGCGCCAGCGCACGGAGAAAACCAGAAGTTTTTGAGCCTGGGCAGAAACATTGCCGCCGAGAACGGCTTGATCGACGAGGCAGTCGACTACGCACTGAAAATTGCTGCGGTAGCGCCCGAGAACCGGAAAAATCAGAGCTTCCTGATCCAGTCCAGCCTCGCGAAGGGCGATTTCGCGGCCGCGCTGACACGGGCCGAGCTACACGCAGACGCCGACCCGAATGACCCCTACGCACTTTTGCTGAAGGTACAGGCGCTCATTGCCCTCCATCGCGAGAAGGAGGCTCTGGAGATACTGAGCGACGCTGTTGCAAGCCATGAGGGCAACCTCCGGATACTTAACCTCGCTCGAACGATAGCGACTCAGCACGGCCGTTTTGAGCAGGCGCTCGACTATTCCAGGAAGCTTGCACAATTCGACCCCCGCGAGCGTAGCAAGGCCTTCCTCGTTCATGCCTGCATGACGCGCGGCAAGATCGACGAGGCGCGGGACTATCTTCAATCGTTGGGCCCCGTCACCGAGGCCACGCCGCTCCTTCTTAAGGAGGCTCACTATCTCGAGAAGTATGAGCGTCTGAAATCCGAACATCCGGCGTTTACGGCTGCCTGGGATGCTGCCCTTGGCAATCCGGTGGACAGCGACACGCCGCCCGCGCCGTCGCAGGGCCATCTTGGCACGACCATGATCCAATACTGGAGCCAGGGCGCGCCGCCTAGGGACGTCCAGATCGTGTGCGACGACTGGAAGCGGCTGCTCGAGCGTGACGAGATCGGTGAGGTTCGATTGTTCGATCGTTCGTCAGCGCAGGCCTGGATCGACGATAATGCGCCAGAGTTCAGCAGCACGTTTTCCAAGTCTTTCCATTACGCGATGGAATCGGACATATTCCGCATCGCTTACGCCTCGCGGCAGCCATGCATCTACATGGACATCGATAGCTGGCCGCTAGAGCACAGCGGGCGAATCCTGAGGTCCGCCGTCCAAAGCGGTCGAAGCATGCTCTATCTTCGAGCGCACAGGCCGTGGATTGCTAACGGCTTTTTCGTTGCCGCGGCCGATTGCCTGTTTTTCAAGGAACTCATCCGGCAGTGCCTGGAGATCGACCTGGATTCGCTGCCGAAGGACTATTTGGTGATCGAGGGCACCTTCGGTCCGTCACGTTACAACAATGTTTTGTACGACCTGCTGAAATCCTCTGCCGGCGCCGTCGCGTCAAAAGCCGATGGTATGCCCGGCTGTTCGAAGTTGTCGATCGACGGCCAGCTTCTGTACTTCTCTCACGAAGCCGCCGTCGCAAACGTGAAGCCGCCTTTCCCCCTCGGCTACAAGGGGACTGGCGACTATTGGAAGTACGTCACCGTCGCGGAGTGATCACGCCCGCTCCGTGCGACGTGGGGCAGTCGTCGCGGGCCTTTAGCCTGAGACTGCAGCAAGCGGCGCGTGCTGCATCTGCCGATGGATGGCTTCGACCTGCTCATTGAAGCGATTGCCTGGGTTGGCCATCGACGCAGCCTCGATGAACCACATGTAGACCATCGCGCTTTCGCCGTAATAGATCTGATGGGAGATTAGCCGCGATTCACCGAGCCAAACTTCGCCCGGATCGAATGCGATCCGATGGCGCGGCTGCTGATCCATCCACGTCTTGCGCGTTCCGCCGAGCACGTCGCCGGTGATGTAATCCAGCATCAGATTGGGATCCTTGCCGGCGAACCGCGCAAGATCATGTTCCTCGTAATAGATCCGCACCCAGTCGGGAAAGCGGTGACTGACGTTCCAGATCCTGGGCCGGCTATCGAGGTTGGCGAAGATGCGAGCCTGATGGAAGTCGTCGTCGATCGAGTGATTGTCCCAATGAAGATTTTCGAAGAGCGTCCGGGTCAGGCGCACGCTGGGAATGAACCGGAAGGGCTTATATCCCTGGAAGCAGATATCGAATATGCGAAGGGTCTCGTCATGCGCATATTTGAGCGCTCTCGCAGCCCTGTCGAACGTCTCGCGGTCCCCGCGGCAAAGCACGTCAAAGATCGCCTGCCGAACTCGGTCGGCGAAAATCAGCTTGCCGTCGCGCTCGACCGGAGGCTCACCTTCGAAGAAGTATGGCGATGTAATCTTCTTCAGCTTCTTGCGCAGGTCCGGATCGTCGATCGTTTCGGTCGATTTTGAGAGAGCCTCCAGCGCCCCGAAGTCGAAGTCGAGACGATAGTCCTTGATAAGGATTATGTGTCCCTCCTCGAAGATATCGGCAACGCCACCCCGCGCCGAGATTTCCTCGAGCGGCATCTCTACGAAATAGTCCTCGATGGCTGGGTGCCGTTCAATCGTAGCCATGCTCTCGTGTCCGTTCTAGTTCACTGTCGCAACTGGTTCGCTTGGCTGATCATTGCATCGCCGCGACCATCTGCTCCTTCGTCTCGAATGCTTCTCCGAGCATCGCCTTGTATTGAAAATAGGCGTCCTCGAACTCTTCATGCTCTTCAATAGCGCCGTCGCGGAACAGGAGGAACCTGTTGCAAGTGCCCTTAAGATAGCGATGGCTGTGCGAGACGATTAGCTTGGCCTTGTCGGCGCGCTTTTCGAACAACTCGATACGGCAGCGCTCGCGGAAGCGGGCATCTCCGACCGCAAGCACTTCATCGATCAGGTAGCAATCGAAGTCGATCGTCATCGAGATTGCGAACGCCAGCCGAGCCCGCATTCCCGAGGAATAGGTCATGAGGGGTTCGTTGATGTAGACGCCGAGCTCCGAGAATTCCTTCACGAATTCGAAGCGCGGTTTGAAGTCCACCCCGTAGATACGGCAGATGAAGCGGACATTGTCTGCTCCTGTCAGCGAGCCCTGGAACCCGCCCGAAAAGGCGAGGGGCCACGAAACGGACATGTGGCGCTCAATACGGCCGAGCGTCGGTGGCTCCGCGCCGCTGATCAGTCGGATCAAGGTGGACTTGCCCGCGCCATTTTGGCCGAGGATGCCGACCTTCTCACCCGGTCGAATGGTCAGGTTTATGTTGTCCAGGACTCGCCGCGGTCCCGCCTTGGTCGGATAGTCCTTGCAGACATTGGTCAATCGAATCATTCTTCGCTCGCCGTCTGGCTTCCGATCTGGCGGACCAGGCTGAAACCGATCACGCTCAAGATGGTGTTTACAATCACAAGATAACCGATGTCATAATGAGCGCGCATGACCGAGCCGAACCAACCTTCGCGGATAAATTCGACCGCGTTGATCATCGGCACCCACAAGATCACGTCATGAGCAGCGGGAGGCAAGGCGTCCACCGTGAACGCAACGCCTGACATCGCCATCAGGATATAGGACATGGGCGACCACAGGCGCCCAACCACCTCGGCTTTTTCCGAAAGACCTCCAACCGTCATCGCAAGACCGGCCGCGAACCAGGCCAGCAGGAACCACCCGCCCAGAACCTGGAGCACATCTTCAGGCAACTTTATGAGGTCCAGCGCCCAGAGCGCCGTGGTCAACATGAATGCGACACCCGTGATGGAGATCAGCTCCAGTAAGATGCGCGACGCGAAGATGTCCATTACTGTCACTTGCCTGTGAAAAAGCAGGGAAGCATTCGATTTTACCGCGCCCACACAGCGGTTCGGGGCATTACGCCAGAGCAGCAGAGAGGCATATCCGGTCAACGCAAATTCAATGATCGGAATGTCACTGATCTGGACCCCGCGGACCTTCGTCCACAGGACTGTGATGATAAGGATGAACGCGGCCGGTTCGACGAACAGCCACAGGAAGCCGATATTATTCCTTCCGTAGCGCGTCAGCAGCTCACGGATGAGCAGCGCGCCGATGACGCGACGGTTGATCTCCCAAGACGAACTTCGAAGAAGATTGCCCGTCTGCGACGACGTATCGTTACTGAGCATGCTCTCTGACGCCTGCAAGCAACATCCGCAGGATCCCATAAGCAAGAAGGCTCAGAGCGAGCGTTGCGATGATTCCGCGCGTGCGCCGGGGTTCCATCGGTGCGTCGGGCATGTTGGGCTCGACGACGCGCTCGACGTAGGCCTGCTTGCGTTGAGCTTCGCTCCGCGCCTGTTCGAGCGAAGCGAGCGCCACAGTAAGCTGCTTGTTGGCGAACTCGTTTTCCAGCGTCAGGCGCTCGAACTGGACAGCGGTCTGTGCAAGCGACCGCCGGTTGCCGGTCACCTGACCCATTGCCTTGTCGATCTCCGACTGGATGGTCCTGATCTGCGTCCGGACCATCGGAATACGCGGATTGATCGGCGTGTACTGGGTCAGCTGCGCAAGCTCGGCCTTGGCGTTGATCAGCTGGTCCTGCAGCTTTGACACCATCTGCATCTGAACTTCGGCCTGCTTCTCCGGATCGACCACGCCGGAACGGTTACGGAAGGCCGCCAGACTTGTGCGAGCCATCTGCGCCTCGGCCTTGGCCTGGGCAACGTCGCGCAGAGCATAATTGACGAGATCGCGCTGACCGCGCTCGTTCAGTTGGTTGACCGTCTGTTCCGACATTTCCAGCAGACGCTCGTTGAAACGATAGGCATCCCGCGGGTCGTAAGCCCGGACGGTCAAGGTCGTGATCGACGTCTGGCTATCGTGCTTCAGGCCCACCTTCTTTTCGAAATACTGGTACAAATCTTCGAACGAGCCGGACAGACCGAACGGATCGAACCGGTCGAGAAAGAACGTATCCGCGCGGCTATAGGCCTTCTCGAACGCCGATCCGCGGTTCAAGGAGCGAAGCGCGTCGCGCGAGACCGCAAACGACTGGGCGGCATAAACCTCGTCCGAACCGCTCTGAAAACCTGCCGATTGCAAGATCATGCCAAGGCCTGTCGGCGCCCCCTTTTCGGGACTCCGGACGACGAAGCGCGATTCCGAAACGTAGACGTCGGACGCCAGGAACCCGTAGTAAAATACCGCGGCGAGCACCGGCAAGACGACGACGAGCAAAAACAGCTTGTCGGGGCGCGGGTACCGCCGGACCTTGACGCGAGTCACTTCGGTCTCGTGCTCCGTATCTGGGTTGGGCGTGCGAGAGATGGGCAATACTTCCATTTTGCGCTCAAAGATTTAGCGGGGGCCGTCCCATCACGATAGCGCACTGAACGGCGTTTGAACAATTGGCGGCGGTCTGCCTCGCCGGGCCGGGCTTGGCAAGACACGTGCCGGCCTGTTCATCATTGAGCAAGCGCCTCTAGCCCTCTAAGGCTCCAAACAATCCAGCGTACGGGGATCTCGATTGCTTACTGACCTTTCGAAAATCGGCCGCGCTCGTCTTGGCCCTGCAGTCGCAATCAGCATGCTCTCGGCGCTTGCGGCCTGCTCCACGATGGGCTCCGGCGGGCCGACGTCTTCCGCCATTTCTAGGGCGGACGGCGTTGTTCTCGGCAACGCGCAGATCCGCGTAGTGGACGTGACCGACGCGGTTGCGCGCAGGGTTATGAATGCGCAGCGCCTGCCGTCACTTTCCGAAACAATCGGCGATGCGGCTCCCACAGATTCAGTCATTGGCCGCGGCGACCTGCTGCAGGTGACGGTGTGGGAGGCGCCTCCGGCAGTCCTGTTCGGAAGCAACTCGTCGTTCGGCCGGGACGGTTCGGGCACGCCCACTGGCACATCGGTCGGCCAGAATTCCGCAATTCCGGAGATGATGGTGGACGAAAGCGGACGGATCCGCCTTCCGTTCGTTGGTTCTGTTCGCGCCGCCGGCCTGACTCCCCCACAAGTGGAGCAGGACATCGCCGCCCGGCTTCGCGGGATGGCCCACGATCCACAAGTTTCGGTGCGCATCGCGCAGAACGTGAGCTCAACGGTTGCCGTCGTCGGCGACGTGAAAACCAGCGGCCGCATTCCGATCACTCCGCGAGGAGAGCGGCTTCTCGACGCCATAGCGGCGGCCGGCGGAACCTCGGAAGCGATTGGGAAAGTCTCTGTGCAAGTGTCCCGGGGCGGACAGGAAGCTCTGGTTCCCCTGGAAACCGTGATTCGCAATCCGGTCGAGAACATTCGGCTGGGCCCGAACGATGTTGTGACCGTTCTTTTCCGACCGTTCAAGTTTACTGCGCTGGGCGCCACCAACTCCAGCGCCGAGATCCCGTTCGAAAGTACCGGGCTGACACTGGCGGAAGCGCTCGGTCGCGTCGGTGGTCTCAAGGACGAGCGCGCTAATGTGCGCGGCGCATTTGTCTTCCGTTATGAAGATCCGGCGGCCCTCGACCCGGCGATCGCTGCCTCTTCTCCTCGGACGGCCGAGGGACGCGTGCCAGTGATCTACCGCGTCGACCTCCGCAACCCGGCGACGTTGTTTGCGGCGCAGAACTTCCCGATGCGGAACAAGGATATCCTATACGTCTCGACAGCGCCTCTGTCAGAGTTGCAGCGGTTTGTCAGCATCCTGTCGTCCATGGCGTTCACCTTCATCGGCCTTGGTAACGCCGTTCCTTAACGAGCGCGGAATCCGTCTCGTGATGCAAGCGCGCTGGCTGCAATGCGTCTTGGTCGGGGTCCTTGCGATCCAAGCCGGCGCTTGCCGCGCTCAGCCGGCGCCGATCAGGCCACCGGACGGAGCGTTCGCTCCGCCTGTCACTCGTTCGTTTCAAGAGTTTGGAGCCATCGGGGATGGGCGCGCCGACGACACAGCCGCGATTGGCCGGGCGTTACTGGTTTCGGAGCGGTACTGCCTGGACGGCGGGGGCCGGACCTATCGTGTCGTCGGGACATTGCGCGCAGCAAAGAGCCTTTGCCTTCGCAATGCCACACTGGCCCAGTCGCTCGTCCCCTTCGACACATCGAAATACATAACCGGAACCTGTCCGGTTGTGGACGACACCCAAGCCTTCACCGATTGTGGAGATCGAGCTGTCCCGCAGGAGGAAATGACTCGTCTTCTACAGTCGTTGGGCGTCCGCACGTTGCTGATTCGGTCCAACGACGACCGGCCGGTTCGCATCAATCTGGAGCGAGTGAAGATCGATCGCGGGCGTCATACCGACGGAGGATCGAGAATCGATTCTGCGGGAATTTGGCTCGACGGAGCCGACAGGGTTGATTTTCGTGACGTGGAGATCACGGGCAACGGCAAGGGTTTCGGCCTCTTCATCAGCAACGCGCGCAACGTCACGCTGAACAATCTATGGATTCACGATCTGATCTGGTCGCCGTACCGCGGGGATGCGCGGCTCCGAGAAGCAGCGGTGGCATCCGTCGGCTGGAATCGAGTGCCGATACGCGAATTTCGCGAGCGTCGGGGCGGCGTGAAGATCGCCAAATTCTACGGGGTCCGAATTCAGGAGCAGGTGACTTGCGCACAGCTTCAGGACGTCCGCCATGTCCGAATTCAGAATGCCAGGATCGAGCGGTGCGAGGCTCGTTTCGACACCGGCGATTTGCCCTGGCAGGCCGACGGCCTCGATATTGGCCAGTCGTCTTCCGACATCGTGATCGACGGGGCCACGATCGATTCGACCTGGGAAGGCATTGACGTCGTCGCCGGCGGAACTGGCGTTCGGGACCTGGTCATTAACGACCTAGACGTGACGAACGTATTCAGTTTCGGACTCAAGCTTGGCTACGCGCTCCGCGGGGCGCGGATCGATAGGCCTACCCTAGTCAACGCAGGTCTTGCTGGTGCCGTTGTCTATGGGCCGGTGCGCGACGTGCGGATCACTGGCGCGACGATCCGGGATGTCGGTTTGATAAGTGCGAACGGAAGAACAAGGTCCCCCTGGCCGTCCGGAAACCGCTCGGGCATCCGGATCGATAGCGGAGGGGGGGGCGCAACGCCCGAGGGTGTCCTGATCGAGGATGCGACGGTTTCAGGGTCTCCTGGCAACTATGAATTCGGAATCTTGAATACCGGCGGCAGGGCGATCCAGCTGGTTCGTTTTCGCGCCCAGGGTTTTGCCCGGGCGCAATCCCAGGGCTTCGATACACGCCGCTAGCACGTGCAACGGTTGGCGAATAAGTGGCCGCTGTTATGCAATCCCCGAAACCCGGCCGCGAAATATTGCTCGACGTGTCGCGCTTGGTTTGGCGCGTCTGGAGCGGACGTTTGCCGACGGGCGTCGATCGGGTCTGCCTGGCCTACCTCGATCACTTCCGAGACCGTTCGCAGGCTGTGATGCAGCGCGGAGGATGGCAGGTCATCCTTTCACCCGCGCAGTCGGACCGGCTCTATCGCCTCTTGCTTGATGGCCGCGCGACGAAGGCCTCAGACCTTCTTCGCTTTTTCCTTGCCTTCGCATGGCGCGGCGCCCGCCGTTCCGTCGCGCGACGCGGTCTGGTTTATCTCAACGTCGGTCATACCGGTTTGAATGAATCGTCCCTACCCAACTGGATCGCTGCAAACGGACTTCGCGCAGTTTATCTGATCCACGATCTGATCCCCCTGACGCACCCGGAATTCTGTCGCCCGGGTGAGGCCCAGAAGCACTCCGAGCGGATCCGAAACGTCCTCGCCAGCGCCAGTGGGGTGATCGTAAATTCGCAGACCACTATCGACGAGCTTGCAGCCTTTGCGAAATCGAACGCACTCGAGATGCCCCCGCAGGCGGTCGCGTGGATTGCCGGATACACTTCGGGTGCAGCAAAACCGAAGGCCTTGGATCGGCCCTATTTCCTGACGGTTGGCACCATCGAAGGACGCAAGAACCATCTTCTGCTTCTCCAGGTCTGGCGTCGCCTCGTAGCGGACCTCGGCAATCGTGCGCCGATACTGGTCATTGTCGGGCAACGCGGCTGGGAGGCTGAGCGGGCGTTCGAAATTCTTGATCAGCTCGGCGCGCTCGAGGGTCATGTGCTTGAGCTAGGAACCTGCGGAGACGAGGAGCTAGCCGATTGGATCGCTGGAGCGAGGGCTCTTTTGATGCCGTCGTTCACGGAAGGATTCGGCCTGCCGGTGATTGAGTCCCTAGAACTTGGCACCCCGGTCATCGCCAGCGACCTGCCGGTGTATCGTGAAATCGTCGGTTCGATTCCCACTTACCTCGACCCGCTCGATTCCAGCGGCTGGGCCCGCTCCATAAAAGCCTTCTCGAGCGCTGCAACAGAGCGTGAAAGGCAAAAAGCGCAGATGGCGGCTTATCGCGCGCCCACTTGGGAACGCCACTTCCAGATCGTCGAGGCCTGGCTCCAACGCTTCTGACGACTAGAAGCGCCTGCCGATCTCGAAACCGATTTCGGGTTTGAATCAAGCTGGGACTATCCTAAGCCAGCTAAGCGCTCTTGGGGCGCGACAGCCTCATGGGTGTGACATGGAATTTCGGAGTTTCGAACTCCAGGGAGTGCTGGAGATCGTGCCGAAGAAAATCGGCGACGATCGCGGTTATTTCAGCGAGATCTTCAGGATGGATCGCTTCGCGGAGCGAGCTGGCGCCGTGGATTTCGTACAGGACAATCAGTCGTTGAGCCTGAAGACTGGGACAATCCGCGGGATTCACTTTCAAAGTCATCCCTTTGCACAGGGAAAGCTTGTGCGCTGCATTAAGGGAAGCGTGATGGACGTGGCGGTCGACCTCCGGCGCGAAAGCCCATCCTTTGGACGTTGGGTTGCAGTCACGTTGTCCGCCGAGGACAATAACCAGCTCTGGATCCCAGTCGGTTTCGGCCATGCCTTCTGCACCCTCGAGCCCTCATCGGTCATCGGTTACCGAGTGACCAATTACTACAGTGCCGAGGACGATCGCGGTGTCGCCTGGGATGATCCGGACATCGGCATCGACTGGCCTGAGCTGGCCGATCCCGATACGCTTTCGGGGAAAGACTGCGCCCAGCCGTCCCTGGCCGAATTGCCAGCCTATTTCACGAAAGAAGAGATCTCATGCGCGTAATCGTCACGGGAGGGGCCGGCTTCATCGGCTCAGCGCTCGTCCGCCATCTGGTCCTTGAGAAGGGCTATGACGTTTTGAACGTCGACGCGCTTACCTATGCCGGCAACGTCGAGTCACTGCGGGCAGTCGAGGGCAAGCCCAACTATCGTTTCCTCAAGGCGAACATTTGCGACCGTCAGGCCATGGAGCAGGCGTTTGCGGATTTCCGTCCCGACCGCGTCATGCACCTTGCGGCGGAAAGCCATGTCGACCGCTCCATCACGGGCGCCGCCGACTTCATCCAGACCAACGTAATCGGGACGTTCAACCTGCTCGAAGTGGCGCGCGGCTACTGGTCGAAGCTGGATGGCGCGGAGAAGGATGCATTCCGCTTCCTTCACGTCTCAACCGACGAGGTTTACGGATCGCTCGGCGACGAAGGGCTTTTCCGGGAAAACACCCCGTACGACCCGAGCTCGCCATATTCGGCTTCGAAAGCCTCCTCTGATCATCTCGCGAAGGCGTGGGAGCGGACCTATGGCTTGCCCGTCGTGGTCTCGAACTGCTCGAACAATTACGGGCCCTATCACTTCCCGGAGAAGCTGATCCCGCTCACCATTCTCAACGCCCTCGCAGGCGAGCGGCTGCCCGTTTACGGCAAGGGCGAAAACATCCGCGACTGGCTTTACGTCGAGGATCACGCAAGAGCGCTCGACCTGATTATCGAGCAGGGCCGGATCGGCGAGACCTACAACGTCGGCGGCCACAACGAGCGGAAGAACATCGAGGTCGTCGGCCGCATCTGCGACGTGCTCGATGAGCTACGTCCGGGGAATGCTCCGCGCCAGGAATTGATCGAGTTCGTCACCGACCGACCGGGCCACGATGCGCGCTACGCCATCGATTCGACCAAGCTCGAAACCGAGCTCGGCTGGCGGGCACAGGAGAATTTCGACAGCGGCATCGAAAAGACGGTGCAATGGTATCTCGACAATGAATGGTGGTGGCAGCCGCTTCGTGAGCGCTATGCCGGCGAGCGTCTCGGCCTGGTGGGCAAGGCTGCTGCCTAAGCACTGACATGCGCATCGTCGTTACAGGCCGCGAAGGGCAAGTTGTCCGCTCGCTTCTCGAACGGGGCCGGATTGCAGGCCACGAGGTTTTCGCACTCGCCCGTCCGGAACTCGACCTCGCCGGTGACGCGGCAGCGATCGTCGCGGCCGTGGAGGCTGCGCGACCGGACGCCATCCTCTCGGCCGCAGCCTATACGGCGGTCGACAAGGCCGAGAGCGACGGCGACGCGGCGTTCGCAGTGAACGCCGACGGCCCCGCTGCCGTGGCCAAGGCGGCCCGAAACTTGGGCGTGCCGCTCATCCATCTTTCGACCGACTATGTGTTCAATGGCTCGAAGGCTGCGCCTTACGTCGAGGACGACATA
>Ga0307411_10000287_pt1 | contig 16801 bp, 16 predicted proteins | sample DK1Ometagenome_2_FD_203712 | JGI IMG/M metagenome (GOLD analysis project Ga0307411, IMG submission 203712) | Maize rhizosphere microbial communities from greenhouse at UC Davis, California, United States - DK15-O-1 | ecosystem: Host-associated > Plants > Roots > Rhizosphere > Soil | place: USA...
CCGAGCTCGATCAGGATGAGCTGGCGGAGCTGGTCGTGGACGCCTGGCGGATGTGCGTGCCCAAGAAGGTCGCCGCAGCTCACCTAGGCCTCTAGATACACCTCAAGCCGACCTATCGGATAACCTGATGGCTTCGGTATAAGCACGAATAATGGGCCGTTGACTTGGCAACGAACGCGCATACGATCCTCTTAACTTTCAGGGGAGGGTCACGTATGCCCAGCTTGACTCGCATCGAAGCCGCTGGCAGATCCGCATTGTTGACCGTTCAAGACTATCGGGTCGATCTTGATCTCACGTCGAACGCGGATACCTTCCGTTCGATCACGAAGATTGTGTTCGACGCGACGGAGCCCGATTCGGCGACTTTTGTGGACCTCAAGCCCGACGCGTTGATCGCGGTCCAGCTCAACGGCCAGGCCCTCGATGTCGACGCGCTGGCGGACGGCCGGTTCCCCCTCGCCGGGCTCGCCGGGAGCAACGAGCTCGTGGTCGTGGCGGACATGGCGTACTCGAAGGAGTCGCAGGGCCTGCACCGCTACACCGACCCGGCCGACGGCCAGGTCTACGTATACGGATCGGTTTTCCTCGACCACGCCCCGCGCATTTTCGCGTGCTTCGACCAGCCCGACCTGAAGGCGCCCTTCACCTTCACCCTGACCACGCCCGACAACTGGAACGTGCTGGGCACCGGTGCCGCCGAAAAGCTCGCGCCCGGCCGCTGGGAGGTCGTGCAGGCGGTCGCCCAGTCCACCTACCTGACGACAGTCGTCGCGGGTCCGTTCGTGGCCTTCGAGACCGTCCACGACGGCGTGCCGCTGGGCGTGCACTGCCGCGCGTCGCTCGCCGAGGCGCTGGAGACCGACCTCGCCGAGATCTTCGAGGTCACGGCGCAGTGCCTGGACGAGTTCCACCGGCTCTTCGGCGTGCGGTACCCGTTCGGCCGCTTCGACCAGGTCTTCGCGCCGGAGTTCAGCTACCTCTCGCTCGACCACCCCGGCTGCGTGCTGATCAAGGAGCTGTACCTGTTCCGCACGCCTGCCCCGCGCAGCGAGCACGAGACGCGCGCGGTGGTCATCGCGCACGGCCTGTCGCTGATGTGGTGGGCAGGCCTGGTCACCAACCGCTGGTGGGACGACCTGTGGCTGGGCCAGGCCTTCGCCGACTACATGGCGCACCGGGTGCCCAGCGAGGTCACCAGCTTCACCGGCCCGCTCACCACGTTCTCCGCCCGCCGCAAGGGGCAGGCCTACGTCGCCGACCAGCGGCCGTCCACGCACCCGGTCTGCATCGACGGCCCGGACGCCCTGTCCGCGTTGCTGGACCTGGACCGGATCTCGTACTTCAAGGGCTCCTCCGCGCTGCGCCAGCTCGCCAACCACATGGGCGACGACAAGCTCCGCGAGGGCCTGCGGCTGTACTTCGCCCGGCACGCCTACCAGACCGCGTCGTTCGCCGACTTCAACGCGGCGATCAGCGAAGCCGCGGGCACGGACATGACCGACTGGTTCGACAGGTGGTTCAAGGTCCCGAACGTCTCCACGCTCGCCCCGGAGTTCACGGTGGCGGACGGCGTGATCACCTCGTTCGCCGTCACCCAGACCGAACCGCTGCGGCCGCACACCATCGACATCGGCTTGTACGGCGATGGGCACGAGACGGTGCGGGTGCACGTCGACGGCGCGGACCGAGCTGCCCGAGCTGGTCGGCAAGCCCGCGCCGGAGTTCCTCCTGCTCAACGAGAACGACCTCACCTACGCCAAAATCAGGTTCGACGACACGTCGCGGGCGAACCTGCCCGACGTGCTCGCCGACCTCGCGCCGATCAACCGCGCGATGGTGTGGTGCTCGCTGCTGCTGGGCGTCGTGGACGGCACCACCGACCCGGCCTACCACCTCGACCTGGTCACCAGGATGCTCGCCGTGGAGACCGAGCTGTCGATCGTCATCGAGGTGCTGGAGCAGGCCAGGATCGACGTGGCGGACAGGTTCCTCGACGCGGGCCTGCGCCCGGCGGCGCTGGCCCGCGTCGCCGACGCCGCCCGCGCCCGGCTGGCCGACGTGAAGCCCGACGACGAACTGGGGTTGGCCCTGTTCCGCGGCCTGATCGAGTTCACCGCGGACGTGGCGGAGCTGCGCGGCTGGCTCGACGGCGGGCAGCCGCCCGCCGGTCTGACCCTCGACGCGGACCTGGCGTGGCGCGTGCGGTACCGCCTGGCCGTGCTCGGCGAGCTGACCGAGGCGGAGATCGACACCGCCTACCAGGCCGACCCCAGCACGGACACCGAGCAGTTCGCGATCAAGGCCCGCGCGGCGCTGCCCGCGAACAAGGAGTCGGTGTGGCGCGACATCACCACCGACGCCTCCCTGTCGAGCTACCACCTGTGGGCGCGCGCTGAAGGCTTCTGGCAGCCGGAGCAGCGCGAGCTGACCGAGCCGTACGTCGAGCGGTTCTTCCGCGAGATCGTCGAGGTCGCCGCGCTGCGCAGCGACAAGGTGCTCGACACCCTGGTGCTGTTCCTCTACCCGCGCTACGCGGGCACCGCGCGGACGTTGGAGCTCGCGAACGAGCTGTTCGCCCAGGACGACCTGCCGCTGCCGCTGCGCAGGCGTGGCGCGGACCTCACCGACGACCTGCGCCGCGTGGTCCTGGCGAGGCAGCGGTGAAGATCGCCGTAGTGGGCGGGGGTGTGGCGGGCAGCCTGCTCGCCTGGCGACTGTCCGGTTGGCAGGTGGACGTGTTCGCGGGCGACCCGTCCACCGCGGACGCGTCCGGCGCGTCCGGGGGACTGGTCCGCGGGTTCGACATCGGATCGGACTCCTGCCGCCTCGCGGCGGAGAGCCTGGCCGAGGTCCTGGACAGCCCGCTGCTGCGGGACTGGACCGGCTACCAGGAGTCCGGTGCTGTGTACGTCCTGCCGGAGGGCGTCGACCCGAGCGATTCGCTGCGCACCGTGGAGAAGTTCCTGCCCGGCTCGGCGAGCGCGGTCACCGCGGGCGGGCTGGCCGAGTACGGGTTCCGCGACCTCGCCCCGGACACCGTCGGCGTCGTCGAACGGCGGGCGGGCTGGATTTCGCCCGCCCGGCTGCGTGACCAGGCACTGGCGTGGTCGGCCGACAACGGGATCGACGTGCGTCGGGAGCGCGTCGCCGAGGTTGTCGAAGGCGCGGTGCGGCTGGCCGACGGCACGGAGCGCGGGTACGACGTGGTCGTGGTCGCGGCCGGTGCTTGGACCGCTGAGCTGGTCGGGGACGGTTCGCGCACCAAGCAGATCCAGTACGGGATCCACACCGCCACCCTGCCCGGCCTCGGCGCCTTCGTCGACGACCGGACCGGCCTGTACGGCCGTCCGCACGGTGCCGGGACGTTCCTGTTCGGACTGGGCTGCGACCGCTGGGACGTGCACCCGGAGCGGGTCGAGCCGGATCTGGAGCTGGCGGACCGGGTGGTGGACCGCGTGCGCGAGCGCTTCGGCGTCGAGGCGGAGCTGGTCCGGGTGGTGGCGTCGTTCGACTGCTACCGCGACGACCCGGCCGGGCTCGAACTGCGGCCGGTCGGCACGTCGACCTCGCTGTTCACCTTCACCGGCGGCAGCGGCGGCGCGGCCAAGACCGTGCTCACCGCGAGCCGCGTCGCGGCCCGCGCGCTGGCGGAACTGGGCGCTGGCGGAACCGGTCCGGGGAGGCCCCGGTGATCCTCGGCATCGACCACGTCGGACTCGTCACCGAAGACCCGGAGGGCGTGGGGGAGTTCATGACGGCGCTCGGCCTGGACCGGGTCGAGTCGGGCATCGCGGACGCCTACGGGGTGTCCTGCGACTTCTGGCAGTTCGGCACCGATCTCGCGGCGCCCGCGGTCGAGGTGGTGGCCCCGGTCAGGGACGGCTCGGCGGTGGCGACGACCTTGGCGCGCAGCGGCCCCGGCCTCTACCACCTCGCGTTCGAGGTCGACGACCTCGCCGCCGAGACGACCCGGTTGCGCCGGTCCGGCTTCGCGCCGGTCGACGCGGAGCCCTGCAAAGGCGCCCGGCCGGGCATGACTGTCGCGTTCCTCTACCTCCGCAAGCCCGCAGGCGTCCTGGTGGAACTCGTGCACTACGAGAGCAGACGTCGATGAATCGACCTGATGGCTGCGCCGAGTAGTTGAGCTAATACTCGTTGAAACTGGGGTGATACCTGCTGTAATGATTTTATTCGCGCGGGTCGAGGTTCGTCGATCTTCGCAGTCCGAACGTCACGTGCGCCTTCTGGGGTAAGAGGGCTCGCGTCTGTTACTGATACAAAAAATCTTGTTCTGACAACAACGGTGAATGTCTCCATACGGTTCGCCTATCGCAGTGAATCTCATTAGCGAAACCCACTGGTTACCTATTGTCTGCTCGCTTACCGTACTTTTCGGCACGTTGCCATCTGGATAGGAGCGAATATGGCCAGCCAGCTCGTTGAGTTCGGCATCGCGGGCTTCGGGTACGCCCGAGGAGAAGACCAGGACGTCGAGCGGACGGCAGGTGACTTCGTCACCGACCCGGAGCGCGTGATCCGCTGGGGCTACAAGACCTTCCACCGCGCTCCCGAGGGCGTGACGGCCACCTCCCTGGCCGCCGACGCCGCGCGGGACGCGTTGACCCGCTTGGGGATCGACGCGAACGAGTTGGACCTCGTGGTGGTCGCCGCGTCCGAGATGCCCGACTACACCTATTGGGACACCTCGGCGGCGCTCGCCCGCGAGCTGGGGATCGAGAAGACGCAGACGCTGTTGCTCAACGAGGGGTGCGCCTGCGGCGTCACGGGACTCGGCTACGTGGCGGGCCTGCTGGCCATCCAGCCCGAGCTGCAGACGGTGCTCTTCGTCGCGGTCAACCGGGTGAGCGAGTTCCACCGCAACCGGATGAACGTCAACAACTCGGTGCACAGCGACGGTGCTGTCGCCACCGTGCTGCGCAGGGGCCACCAGGAGAACCAGTGGCTGTCCACCGACCAGTTCACCGACCCGGACCTGTGCGACTGGTTCCGGACCGACTACGGCGGCGCCGTGGCGCCGGTGCCCCCGGAGGGCTGGACCAGCGCGAACGCCGCACCGGGCCACGCGCGCATCCACGCGCACTTCGAGAAGGACCCGCAGCGGCTGCGCGAGTTCGTCGGCACGCTGAACCAGCGGGTGGTCGACGTGATCGACAACGCGCTGGCCCGCGCCGACATCGGCCGTGACGAGCTCAAGCACATCATCTACATCAACGACAGCGAGGACGCGATCGAGGACATCGCGACCCCGTTCGGCCTGACCATCAAGCAGACCAACGCCGCGCTGTCGCTGGGCCACGGCCACATGGGCGCCGCGGACCAGCTCTACTGCCTCGGCGAGCACCTGGAGCGCGGCGACGTGCAGACGGGTGACGTCGTGGCGCTGTGCGGGATCTCGATCGGCATGCGCTGGTACTGCACCCTGGTGCGGATCTGACATGACCGAAACTGGGGTGTTGTTGGACAACCTGCGCGCGGCTGTCGCCGACGGCCGCGCGCCGGGGGTCACCGACCGCGACGCGCTGTCGCGGGTGAAAGATCCGCTCGTGCTGCGGAAGGCCGGGAAGATCCTGGCCAAGTTGGACACCGCCGATCTGCCGCCGGTGCGGGTGGCGGTGCTCGCCACCTGCACCATCGGGCCGTTCCAGCAGATCCTTCAGGCGTGCCTGGTCGGCGCGGGCGCGTTGCCCACGATCGAGCCCGGCCCGTACGGGATGTTCGAGCTGACCTTGGCCACCGGCGGTTTCGGCGATCCGGACTTCGTCGTGTGCCTGCTGGAGGAGTCGTACTTCCTCGCCGCGGACTGGGACGCCGTGGACGTGGACGGCTTCGGCAGGCACGTCGAGAAGCGGCTGGCCGACCTGAGCGGTCTCGTGGGGCGGTCGTCGACCAACCTCGTGCTGCACACCGTCCCGCTGCCCGCCCAGGTGCGCGACAGCTTCATCAGCTGGCGGGCACGGGCGCAGGTCGCCCGGATCTGGGCGCGGCTCAACGAGGGCATCCTCGCGCTGGCCGACGAGCACCGGCACGTCGCGGTGCTCGACCTGGTCAGCGTGCTGGCCGATTCCCCTTGTGCGGCAAGGGACGACCGGCTGCACCGCTACGGCGACATGCCCTACACCGACGGCGCGCTGGTCGCGTTGGCCAACGAGGTCCGGCGGTTCGCGCAGGCCAAGTCCGGTCTGTCGCGCAAGGTGCTGGCGCTCGACCTGGACAACACGCTCTGGGGTGGCGTGCTCGGCGAGGTCGGCGCGCAGGGCGTGCAACTGGGCGGCCTGTACCCCGGCAACTGCTACACGCAGCTCCAGCGCACCGCGCAACGGCTGCGCGGGCAGGGGGTGATCCTCGTGCTGGCGAGCAAGAACGACGCCGCGCTGGTCGAGGAGACGCTGACCTCGCACCCCGAGGTCGTGCTGCGCCCGGAGGCGTTCTCGGCCACCGCTGTGAACTGGTCGCCCAAGGCGGAGAACCTGCGGGCCGCGGCGGAGACGCTGAGCCTGTCCACGCAGTCGTTCGTCTTCCTGGACGACTCGCCGTTCGAGCGCGGCCACGTCAGCGCCGAACTGCCCGAGATCGCCGTGCTCGCGGCGGACGGCGACCCGGCGCACCTGGTGCGCACGCTGCTCGCGCACGGGTGGTTCGACGTGCTCGACCTGACCGACACCGACCGGCAGCGGCCGGTGCTCTACCGGACCCGCGCGCTGCGCAGTGACTTCTCCACCGGCTTCGGCTCGTCGGAGGACTACCTGACGGCACTGGGGGTTCAGCTCACCATCGAGCTGGCGAACGAGTTCTCGGTGGCGCGCGTCGCTCAGCTCGCCGCGCGCACCAACCAGTTCAACCTGACCGGGATCCGGTTCGACGAGGCCGCCACGGCCCAGCGCAGCACCGATCCCGGTCACCTGGTGGCGTCGTTCGCGGTGGCCGACCGCTTCGGCGACGAGGGCATCGTCGGCGCGGTCTGGGTCGACACCGGCGCGGACGTCTGGCGGGTGGAGAACCTGGTGCTCAGCTGCCGGGTGCTCGGCCGGGGCGTCGAGCTGGCGATCGCGGACTGGTTGGCCCGCCGGGCGAGGCAGGCCGGGGCCACGACGCTGGAAGGCCGGTTCGTGCCCTCGAAGAAGAACAGCGTAGCCGCCGAGTTCTGGGGCAAGGCGGGTTTCACGAACACCGGTGACGGGGTCTTCACGCTCGACTTGGGCGATGCGGACGACCGGACACCGGCCTGGATCACCGTCGGCGGAGCCGACAGTCAGACGAACGTACTCGAAGGGAACGAGGTCTTCGGATGAGCGACGCCGCATCGGTGGCAGAGACCGTGCTGGACATCCTCAGCGGGGTTTTGGACGAGACGCCGGACGACCTCCGCGCCCGTCCCGTGCTGGCCAGCTACGAGTGGGACAGCATCAGCTCGCTGGACGCGTTGTCACAGCTGGAAAGCAAGCTCGACGTCACGCTCGACCTGCGCGCGTTCCACGCGGCGCGCACGGTCGACGACATCGTCGCGCTGGTGAAGCCCGCACCCGTGCAAGCGGAAGTGGTGTAGCGGCACCTCGTTCCACGGCTCCCAGGTGCCGGATGTCCACATCCGGCGCGGCTGGGCGCTGCCCAGAAAACGGCACCCGCCGCTGCGGTGCCACCGCCGACCGTCGGTTCCGCCGACGTCGCTTCGAGGCTTGGAGAGTGCGTTGGATCACCAGGAAGTAGAGCTTCTGGCCATTGGCGCAGGGCCGGCGAACCTCGCCTTGGCCGTCGCGCTGGAAGAGATGGCCCCGGAGGAGCTCTCCAGCAGAACGCTGATCGTCGAGCAGCACGACGACGTCGCGTGGCAACGCGGCATGCTTTTACCGTGGTCGCAGAGCCAGGTGTCCTTCCTCAAGGACCTGGTGACGTTGCGCAACCCGCGCAGCAAGTTCTCGTTCGTCAACTACCTGCACTCCATCGGCAGGCTCGACGAGTTCATCAACCTCGGCACGTTCACGCCGTACCGGTTGGAGATCTCGGACTACCTCCAGTGGGTCGCCAGGTCGCTGTCGACGGTGCGGATCGAGCACGGCCGTCGCGTGGTGTCGATCGAGCCGAGCGGTGTGGTCGACGGTGAGGTGACGTGGTGGTTGGTCACCTTCGCCGACGGCGGCACGGTCCGCTGCCGCGACCTGGTGGTCGGCGCAGGCCGGGACGCGTTCGTGCCTGAGGAGTTCGCGACCATCCCGCGGGACAAGGTCATCCACAGCACGGAGTTCACCACGCGGACGGCGGCCCTCGACCCCGAGGCGCCGTACCGGATCGTGGTGATCGGCGGCGCGCAGAGCGCGGCGGAGATGCTGTGGTCCTCGCACCAGGGCTTCCCGAACTCGCAGTGCACCATGGTGATGCGCTCGATCGGCCTCAACGGCTACGAGAGCAGCAAGTTCACCAACGAGCTGTTCTACCCGTCCTTCGTGGACGAGTTCAACGCGGCCCGGCCGGAGGCGCGTGAGCAGCTGCTGCGGGAGATGCACCGCACCAACTACTCCGGTCTTGCCCCGGCGATGCTCGACAACCTCTACCGGACCATGTACCTGGAGAAGCTCACCGGCGCCGAGCGGCTCTCCATGGTGACCATGGCCGAGGTCGTCGGCGCCCGGATGGACGGCGACGAGGTCGTGCTGACGCTGGTCGACCGCAAGTCCGCCGCGTCCGAGGAGCTGCGCTGCGACGTGGTCATGCTCGGCACCGGCTTCGCCAAGGAGATGCCGCGGATGACGCGCAACCTGGCGGCGTCGGTGGGGGCGGAGACCTTCTCCGTGGACCGGAACTACCGGATGCTGCTGCCCCCGGAGGTCACCGCGCGGGTCTACCTGCAGGGCGTGAACGAGTCGACGCACGGCATCGCGGACTCGCTGATCAGCGTGCTGGCGATCCGCTCCGGCGAGATCGTCGCCGACCTGCTCGCCGCCCGCCGGTCGCCCGAGGTGCCGCGCCAGGCGCCGGAACTGCTCGCCAGCGTCACCAGGCCTGTGTGACCCGTCCCGACCGATTCCACAAAGGACTGAAGCGAACATGATGGAGATCCGCAAGTTAGACCGGGAAAACCTGAAGCAGGACAACGGGCTCGTCGCCCAACGACTGATGCCGTGGGAGCTGGTGAACGCACCGTTCGAGGGCTCGTGGTGCGTCGTCAAGCCCGGCGCGGAGTCCGGTGCGCACGGCCACCACGAGTACGAGATCTGGGTCGCCATGTCCGGTGACGCCGAGATCATCACCGACGACGGCATCGTGCCGTTCGTGGCGGGCGACGTCGTGCACTTCACCCCGCACGAGCGCCACCAGGTGGTCAACCACGGCGACGAGGACTTCCAGTTCTACGCCGTGTGGTGGGACGCCGAGATGGCGGAGCGGTTCAACGCTCGCCACGAGGACACGGTGTGACCGGCAGCGCCCGCCCGGCGATCATCATCGCGGCGACGCCGACCTCCAACGGCGACCTGCACGTCGGGCACATGGCGGGCCCCTACCTCTCGGGTGACGTCTACGCCCGCTACCTGCGGGCCAACGGCCGTCCGGTGATCTACACGACCTGCACGGACGACAGCCAGACCTACGTCCTGTCCACCGCGCACCGCAGGGGCACCACGCCCGAGGAGCTGGTGGCGACCTCGACCGCGAAGATCGAGCGGTCGCTGGAGGCGATGGGCACGCTGATGACCGGTCTCCCGCCGATCGACGGGAAGTACCGGGAGACCGTGCTGCGCTACGTCAAGGCGCTGCACTCCGACGACAGGTTCCGGCTGCGCACGGTGCGGCTGCCCTACGCCAAGAACGCGGGCGTGTACCTGTTCGACGGCCTGATCACCGGCACCTGCCCGGTGTGCATGGCGGGCAGCTGCGGTGGCGCGTGCGAGACCTGCGGCCATCCCAACAACTTCGACGAGCTGCTCGACCCCAAGTACACGATCGACCCGACCGACCAGGTGGTCTACCGGGAGCAGACGATCTTCGTCCTGCCGATGGAGGAGTACCGGGAGCGGCTCACCGCGTACTACGCGGCGCGCACGCCGCGCTGGCGTCCGCACGCCAAGCAGCTGATCGGCGAACTGCTGGCCCGGCCGCTGCCGGACATCCCGGTGACCTTCCCCGGCAGCTGGGGCATCGAGGCCCCGTTCCCGGAGACCGCGGGGCAGATGCTCTACCCGTGGATCGAGGCCATGCCCGCCTCGATCTACAGCACCTGGTGGTCGGCCGGACAGCTCGGCATGTCGTCGGCGACGACCGACGAGCGGTGGCGCGCGGAAGGCGACGCGGAGCTCGTGTACTTCCACGGCTTCGACAACGTCTACCACTGGGGCCTGGTCGACCTGGTGATGCTGATGGCGCACGGCGAGCGGTACATCACGCCGGAGGCCAACGTGTGCAACGAGTTCTACGACCTGGACGGGGAAAAGTTCTCCACCAGCCGCAACCACCTGATCTGGAGCGCGGACCTGCTGGCCGAGGTGCCGAGGGACCTGGTCCGGTTCTTCCTGGCGCTGACCGCCCCGGAGTACCAGCGGACCAACTTCAGCCGGGACGCGCTGCACAGCGTCACGACCCGGCGGCTCGTCGAGCCGTGGAACGGGTTGGCCGATGCCGTCGCGCTCGGGTTGGTGGGCGTGGACACCACGGCTCCGCTGCCGACCACCGAGGCGGGGCGGCGTCGCGCGACAGCGATGGTCGAGCGCTTCCGGCTCTGCTACGAACTGCCCAACTACAGCCTCGGCCGCGCGGCGGAGACGGTGCTCACCCAGCTGGGCAGGCTCCGCGTGCTGGCCGACGCGCTCGACGCGGCGCGCAACGGGCACGCGCCGGTCCAGCCCGGCGACCTGCTGCTGGAACTGCGGACCCTCGCCGCGTGCGCGGCGCCGATCCTCGTCGACATCGCCGACGCGCTCGTGGCCGAGGGCGTCGACCTGAGCCTGGTCGTGGAGCCGCCGCAGGTGATCTCCGCGTTCCGGTTCCCCCGTCTGCCCGGCACGGCGGACAAGCCGGTGCGGTCGCCCGCACTGGACGGCGCGGCAGGAGGAAACTGATGAAACTGCTCACGATCGAGACCCGGCAGTACCTCCAGTACTACCACTCCCGCTACCAGCAGGTCCAAGCGCTGGGCGTGGACCTGTACGTGCTCAACGGCGAGGGCACCGAGGACTTCTGGCCCGCCGACCACTACCGCCTGGTGGGCAGCAAGAACATCGACGAGATGATCGCGGCGGCCAAGGAGTGGCACGCCGTCGAGCACTTCGACGGCGTGATCACCTTTTCCGAGGCGGCGGTGATCGCGGTGGCCGCAGTCGCGGAGGCCCTCGGTCTGCCGGGTATCGGAGTCGAGGCCGCGACCAACAGCCGCAACAAGCTGTTCATGCGCCAGGCCTACGAACGCGCCGGTGCCCCGATTCCGGGCTTCCGCTACGTCACCGAGTTGGACGAGGCGCTGGCCGCGGCGCAGGAGTACGGCTACCCGGTCATCATCAAGCCCACCCTCGGCGCGGGCAGCCACTTCGTCTTCAAGTGCGACAACGCCGACGAGCTGACCGAGCACTTCGAGCAGGCGCACAAGGGCATCCAGGACCTGTTCTGGGCGAACTCGGAGGCGGACGGGATCGACCTGGGCCCCAACGGCCTGCTGGTCGAGTCCTTCCTGGACGGTCGTGAGTACCTGATGGAGGCGCTCGCCTGGGACGACGAGCTCTACCTCGGCTCGGTGGTCGACCGGATCACCCCCGAGGGCGGCACCTTCGACGACGACGTGCACCACGCGCCGACGTCGATGAGCGCCGAGGACCTGGCCGCCGTGCACGAGGTCGTCAAGGCGGGCGCGCACGCGCAGGGCCTGCGGCGCAGCGTCATGCACGCCGAAGTGCGCTTCCACAACGGGAAGCCGCACCTGCTGGAGATCGCGGCACGGGTCGGTGGCGGTGGGCTCGACGCGATCGCCCGGCTGACCGCCGACTACGACCCGATCGCGGCCGTCGTCGACATCGGCCTGGGCCGCAAGCCCGACGTGCGGCACTTCCAGCCGACCGGCACGCACATCACCGCGATGTGCCTGATCTCGGACGCGGGAGTGGTCGAGCACGTGACGGTGCCCGAGGAGGTCAGCGAGTCGGACAGGGTGTTCCTGCTCAAGATCACCGCTCGGCCCGGCGACCTGATCCGGCGTCCGCCGGACGGCAACACCATCCTCGGATTCCTCGGCACCACCGGGGTTTCCCAGGAGGACGCCTTCACCAAGATGAACGACTTCGCCTCCAAGATCACCGTGACGTTCGCGGAGTAGCCGCCCGAGAGGACACCCGTGTCGCAGCAGACGATCCCGGCCCGCGTCCAACGGCAGGTCCGGGTCTCCCGCCCCCGACGTTTCCTGATGTGCCTACCGGCGCACTTCGACGTCACGTACTCCATCAACCCTTGGATGGAGCCGAGCAAGCCGACCGACAGCGACATCGCCGTGCTGCAGTGGGAACGGCTGCGCAACCTGTACCTCGGGCTCGGCCACCAGGTCGAGCTGATCGACCCGCTGCCCGGCCTGCCGGACATGGTGTTCGCGGCCAACGGCGCGACAGTGGTGGACGGCAAGGTGCTGTCCGCCCGGTTCCGCCACGCCGAGCGCGCCGCCGAAGGCCCGGCGTACCTGGAGTGGTTCCGCGCCAAGGGGTACACCACCTGTGAGGCCGAGTTCGTCAACGAAGGCGAAGGCGACTACCTGGTGACCGGCGAGCGGATCCTCGCAGGCACCGGATTCCGCACCGACAGCCGTTCGCACGCCGAGGCGGCCGCGTTCTTCGGCCGCGAGGTCGTGACGCTGACGTTGGTCGACGACCGGTTCTACCACCTCGACACGGCACTGGCCGTGCTCGACGACGACGAGATCATGTACTACCCGGCGGCGTTCTCGACGGAGAGCCAGGCAGTGCTCCTGGACCTGTACCCCGACGCCGTGCTGGCCACGGACGCCGACGCCGAGGTCTTCGGCCTCAACGCGGTGTCCGACGGCAGGCACGTGCTGTTGGCGCAGGAGGCCACCCACCTGATCGACGAGCTGTGGGCCCGCGGCTTCGTGCCGATCGGGGTGGACCTCTCCGAACTCCTGAAATCCGGTGGCAGCGCCAAATGTTGCACGCTCGAGCTTCGTGGGGAGAAGTGAAAGTGATCAATTACGACGGCAGACGATTCCGGCCCGTCGCGGACGGTGCGCCCGAGGAGAGCCGGGTCGCGGTCTACCGCCAGGAGGGCGACCTGCTCTGGGGCGAGTTCCTCGGTGGCAAGGCCCGGCGTGGCGCGCTGACCGGCACCTGCGCGCCGGACGGGAAGCTCGACTTCGCCTACTGCATGGTGCTCGACAACGGCGAGGTCATCTCCGGGCACTGCGCCAGCACGCCGAAGGTGTTGGAGGACGGGCGAATCCGGCTGGACGAGGTGTGGGAGCGCTTCGGCGCGCACGCCTCCAGCGGGGTGTCCGTGATCGAGGAGATCCGCCCGACTCAGGACAGGACGACGACATGACCGCGGCCAGCACCGTCACCGCAGCACCGACCGGCGCCCCCAAGAAGGGCGGCGTGGTCACCTGGGCGTGCGCCCCCGGCTTCCCGCCCGCGGTGATCTTCCCGTTCACCCCGGCCGAGCGCATGGGCACCCGCAACATCCTGGAGTTCCAGGCGCTGATGTACCGGACGCTGTACTACTTCGGCAGCACCGGCACCCCGGACGTCGACTACACCCAGAGCATCGGCGAGGAACCCCAGTGGAGCGACGACGGGTTGACGGTGACCATCACCGTCAAGCCGTGGAAGTGGTCGAACGGCGAGACGCTGTCCGCCGACAACGTGCTGTTCTGGGTGAACCTGATGAAGGTCAAGGGCGCGCGGTACGGCGAGTACGTGCCGGGCTACTTCCCGGACAACCTGACGTCCTACGGGAAGCTGGCGCAGGACAAGGTGTTCTTCACCTTCGACAAGGTCTACTCGAAGCACTGGGTGCTCTACAACCAGCTCAGCACCATCACCCCGCTGCCGAAGTCGTGGGACCGCACCGCCGACGGCCCGGCGAACGCCTCCGGTGACACCGCCGACGTCGAAGCCGTCTACGCGTACCTGATGGAGCAGCAGGGCGACATCGTCGCCGAGGGCAACGCGCACCGCACCAAGTGGGCCGACAGCCACATCTGGAGCGTGGTGAGCGGGCCGTGGCGGCTCAAGAGCTACACCCTGGAGGGCATCGTCACGTTCGTGCCCAACGAGCACTACTCGGGGCCGAACAAGCCGTACCTGGACGAGTTCCGCCAGGTGCCGACGTTCTCCGACGAGGAGCAGTACAAGATGCTCCAGGCCGGGCCGGACTCGCCGGACGGCGGCATCCAGGTCGGCTACCTGCCGCTGAGCTTCGCCACCGAGCCCGCCGTCGACCCGACAGTCGGCGGACCGAACCCGCTGGCGGAGAACTACACCATGCACCCGCAGGTGGCGTTCTGCATCCGGTACATCTCGCTGAACTACAACAACCCCACCGTGGTCGGCAAGATGTTCGCCCAGACCTACCTGCGCCAGGCGCTGCAGAGCGTGCTGGACCAGGACTCCGCGGTGCGCGACATCTACCAGGGCTACGCGTACCGGCAGAACGGCCCGGTGCCGATGTACCCGAAGACCGACTACGTGTCACCGCGCCAGCGGGAAGGCGCGTGGCCGCTGCCGTTCGACCCGACGCACGCCAAGAAGCTGCTGGAGGCCAACGGCTGGGACACCAGCACGACCCCGGCGGTGGCCGTCGGCGACGTCGGCGACGGGATTCCCGCGGGCACGAAGCTCAGCATCCTGATGCGCTACGTCGAAGGCCGTCCGGCCCTGACCGCCGTGATGGAGCAGTTCAAGTCCGACGCCGCCAAGGCGGGCATCGAGCTGCGGCTGCAGGAGGTCTACGGCTCCATCCTGGTCGCCGAGGACGCGCCGTGCGTGCCGACGCCGGAAAACCCGTGCCTGTGGGAGATGTGCTGCTGGAACGGCGGCTGGGCCTACCACCACCCGACCGGCGAGATCCTGTTCTCCACCGGCGCGGGCGGCAACTTCGGCTTCTACACCGACGAACGCGCGGATGAGCTGATCAACCGCACCGTCACGACCGACGACCTGGACGTGCTCTACGAGTACCAGGACTACATCGCGGAGCAGGTTCCGGTCATCTTCACGCCGAACTTCCCGATCCGACTGTTCGAAGTCGCCAACAACCTCAAGGGATTCGGCCCGGTCAACCCCTACGGGATGATCAACCCGGAGAACTGGTACTACAGCGAAGACTGAGAATTCCTTGTCCTGGAAGGAAATCCGATGACGCTCGCGGCATCGCCCATCAGCCCCATCAACGCTCATCAGATGCTGGTCCTGCTGTTGCAGATCGGTGTGCTGCTGGGCACCGCGTTCGCCCTCGGCAGGCTGGCCACCAAGTGGAAGATGCCCGCGGTGGTCGGCGAGCTGACCGCGGGCGTCATCCTCGGTCCGTCGCTGCTGGCGCACACGATCCCCGGCTTGTCGTCGTGGCTCTTCCCCGCCAACGCCGAGCAGATGCACCTGCTCGACGCGATCGGGCAGTTCGGCGTGCTGCTGCTGGTCGGTTTCACCGGCATGCACATCGACATGGGACTGGTGCGCCGCAAGGGGAAGACCGCCCTGTCGGTGAGCATGGGTGGTCTGCTGATTCCCCTGGCCCTCGGCTTCGGGGTCGGCATGGTCCTGCCCGCGTCGCTCATCGCGCAGGACACGGACCGCTCGGTGTTCGCCCTGTTCCTGGCGGTCGCGATGTGCGTCAGCGCGATCCCGGTGATCGCCAAGACGCTGCTGGAGATGAAGCTGCTGCACCGCAACATCGGGCAGCTCACCATCAGCGCCGCGGCTGTCGACGACATCGTGGGCTGGTCGCTGCTGTCGATCGTGTCCGCGATGGCCACCACCGGTCTGCGCGGCGGTCACATCGCACTGACCGTCGGCAGCCTGGTCGCGGTCGGCCTGATCGCCTGGCTGGTCGGCAGGCCGGTGGTGCGTGCGGGCCTGAGGATGTCGGCCAAATCGACCGAGCCGGGCGTCACCGTCGCGATGGTCGTGGTGCTGCTGATCCTGTCCGCGGCGGGCACCCACGCGCTGGGCCTGGAACCGATCCTCGGCACGTTCCTGTGCGGCATCCTGATGAGTTCGTCGGGCCTGCTGGACCGGGACAAGATCGCGCCGCTGCGGATCTTCGTGATGGCCGTGCTCGCCCCGATCTTCTTCGCCACGGCCGGTCTGCGGATGGACCTCACGGCGTTGGCCAAGCCTTCGGTCCTGCTCGCCGCCGTCGTCGTGCTCGTGGTCGCGATCGGCGGGAAGTTCGTGGGCGCCTACCTCGGGGCCCGCGCGGCCAGGCTGACCCACTGGGAAGGCCTGGCGCTGGGCGCCGGGCTGAACGCGCGCGGCGTGATCGAGGTGATCGTCGCGATGGTCGGTCTGCGGCTGGGAGTCCTCACCACCGAGACGTACACGATCATCATCCTGGTGGCCGTCGTGACCTCCCTCATGGCGCCGTCGACGCTGCGCTACGCCGTGCGGCGGATCGCTGTCACCACCGAGGAAACCGAACGGGAAAAGGTCTTCAGCGGGGTCGGCGGAGCCGACAACCGGACATGAGGAAAGAGGCACCAACGATGACAGCGAACCGACCTCTGCTGCTGGTGATCGGGACCGGCTGGCGGCCCTTCCGGGAGTACCTGCTGCGCTCGATCAGCGAGCGGTACCAGGTCCACCTG
>Ga0307411_10000288_pt1 | contig 16790 bp, 15 predicted proteins | sample DK1Ometagenome_2_FD_203712 | JGI IMG/M metagenome (GOLD analysis project Ga0307411, IMG submission 203712) | Maize rhizosphere microbial communities from greenhouse at UC Davis, California, United States - DK15-O-1 | ecosystem: Host-associated > Plants > Roots > Rhizosphere > Soil | place: USA...
AGGTCTGGGTGACCGAGATCGACCCCATCTGCGCGCTGCAGGCGGCGATGGAGGGCTACCGCGTCGTGACGATGGAATACGCCGCCGACAAGGCCGACATCTTCGTGACGACGACCGGCAACAAGAATGTCATCCGCCACGAGCACATGGCCGCGATGAAGAACAACGCCATCGTCAGCAACATCGGCCACTTCGACAACGAGATCGATGTCGCGTCGCTCGAGAAGTACGAGTGGGAAGAGATCAAGCCGCAGGTCGACCACGTCATCTTCCCGGACGGCAAGCGCATCATCCTGCTGGCCAAAGGCCGCCTTGTGAACCTCGGCTGCGGCACCGGCCACCCGAGCTACGTGATGAGCAGTTCGTTCGCGAACCAGACCATCGCGCAGATCGAGTTGTTCGCGCACAAGGACAACTACGCCGCTGGCCAGGTCTACGTGCTGCCCAAGCACCTGGACGAGAAGGTCGCCCGCCTGCAGCTGACCACGCTGAACGCGCAGCTGACCGAACTGACCGAGGAGCAGGCGGCTTACATCGGCGTGAACAAGGCCGGCCCGTACAAGCCCGACACGTACCGCTACTGACCCGATGCGCGCCGACCAGCTCCTCGTCGCCCAGCGTCTGGCACCGACCCGCTCGGTCGCGCAGCGCCTGATCAGCAACGGCGCCGTCGAATGGGCCTCGCCCACCGGCTGGGCCGTGCTGAAGAAGGCCGGCGAGGACCTGCCCGAGACGGCGCAGCTGCGCGTGACCGACGACGCCGAAGCGCGCTACGTGTCGCGCGGCGGGCTCAAGCTGGAAGGCGCGCTGAAGCACACCGGTTTCGACCCCGCCAGCCAGATCGTGCTGGATGTGGGCCAGAGCACCGGCGGCTTCACCGACTGCCTGCTGGCCTGCGGCGCACGCCATGTCGTCGGCGTCGACGTCGGCCATGGCCAGCTGCACCCGCGGCTGCAGGCCGACGCACGCGTGACGGCGCTCGAAGGCGTGCACGTGCGCGAACTGGGCATGCTGCGCCAGCATGCGCCGACGGGCGGCTTCACGCTGATCGTCGGCGACCTGAGCTTCATCTCCATGGTCGGCAGCCTCCCGGAGCTGCTGCCCTGGCTCGAAGTGCACGGCCACCTGCTCGTGCTCATCAAGCCGCAGTTCGAACTGGGGCCACAAGCCCTGGGCAAGGGCGGGCTCGTCAAGGACGAGGCCGATTACCCGCGACTGGAAGCCCGCGTGCGCCTGGCCTGCACGGCCCTCGGCCTGAAGGTGCTCGACTACTTCGACAGCCCCATCACCGGCGGTGATGGCAATCGTGAATTCTTTTTGTGGGCCTCTCGATGAGCACGCCTGTCAGCTTTGAATTTTTCCCTCCCAACACGCCGGTCGGCGTCGAGAAGCTCAAGACCGTCGTGCAGGACCTGGGCGCGCTGTCGCCGCAGTATTTCAGCGTCACCTACGGCGCCGGTGGCTCCACGCGCGAGAAGACGCTGGGCGCGGTGATGGACATCGCCGCGGCCGGCTTCGAGGCCGCGCCGCACCTGTCCTGCGTCGGCTCGACACGCGAGAACATCGCCGAGATCCTCGCCACCTACCGCGCGCAGAACATCCACCGCGTCGTCGCGCTGCGCGGCGACCTGCCCAGCGGCACGGCGACGGCGGGCGAGTTCCGCTATGCGTCCGAGCTGGTGAGCTTCATCCGCGAGACGCAAGGCGCCGACTGGCACATCGAGGTCGCGGCCTACCCCGAGGTGCACCCGCAGCAGCGCTACGCGGCCAAGGACATGCAGCACTTCGCCGACAAGATGCGCGCCGGCGCCGACGGCGCGATCACGCAGTTTTTCTTCAACGCCGACGCCTATTTCCACTTCGTCGACGAGGCCCGCAAGCTGGGCGTCACCCAGCCCATCGTGCCGGGCATCATGCCCTTCCACAACTACGGCCGCATCGCCCAGTTCGCGCAGCGCGACGGCATCGAGATCCCGCGCTGGGTGCAGATGAAGATGGAAGGCTTCATGGACGACACGGCCAGCATCCGCGCCTTCGGCCTGGACGTGGTGGCGCAGCTGTGCCGACGCCTCATCGAGGGCGGCGCGCCGGGCCTGCACTTCTACACGCTCAACCAGAGCGGGCTGACGCTGGAACTCTGCAAGCGCCTGGGCCTCGGCGGCTGAAGGCGCGCGGCCGCACTGAAACGCAGGGCGCGGTGCGCCGCTGTTGCGCCGACGCCCGTCGTTTTCGCCCGAGCTTGATGCATCGCAAAACCCCTCCTCTCGCAGGGGCAGGCGGCCCGCGCATGTTGCGTTGCATCAATTCCGGCCGGCGGCATGCGACGTGGAATGGCTCTGTCGGGGCGAGTCCCCATCCACAGGAACCACCATGTTCAAGAAGCTCCCCGTCCTTGCCGCCACCTTCGCCGTTCTCGCCACGCTGGCCGTCGCGCCGGCCAGCGCCGATGAAGGTCCGCTGATGGTGCGCGTGCGCGCGCTGCGGCTGGACTCGGCCAACAAGGACAGCACCGGCCTGGGCCTCTCGATCAACGACAAGACCTTTCCCGAGGTCGACATCAGCTACTTCCTTTCGCCCAACATCGCGGCCGAGCTGGTCCTGACCTATCCGCAAAAGCAGCGCATCTACTCCAACGGCACGGAGATCGGCTCGCTCAAGCACCTGCCGCCCACGCTGACGCTGCAGTACCACTTCAACCCCACCGGGACCGTGCGCCCCTATGTCGGTGCCGGCGTGAACTACACCAACTTCTCCAGCGTGGAGTTCGCGCCCGCGGTGCAGACGGCGCTGCAGCCGAGCATCAAGCGCAACAGCTGGGGCCTCGCCTGGCAGATCGGCGCCGACGTGGAAGTGGTCAAGGGCACCTACCTGAATTTCGACCTGAAGAAGGTCAAGCTGGGCACGACCATCTACGCCGCTGGCGTCGAAGCCGGCAAGTTCAAAGTCGACCCCGTGCTGGCCAGCGTCGGCCTCGGCTGGCGGTTCTGATCATGTAAATGAGCGCTTTACGTGAACAGACGTAACGCGCTCGCCCGCAGAATGCGCGGCCATGAGCCGCCCTCTCCTTGCGCTAACCGCGCTGTGCGTTAGCGCCCTGAGTACCGTCTGCGCGGCTCAGTCCCAGCCCCCGCCTCGTGCTGCGTCCCCCGCCGCTGCCGCCAGCGCCCCGGCGCCTGCGGCCGGCGGCGCTGGCAACCGCCTGGACCGCGTCGAAGTCAGCAGCGGGCCGACGGCCAACAGCCGCCGGCGCAACAGCACGGCCAGCAAGATCGTCATCGAGCGCGAGGACCTGGAGAAATACGGCGACACCGCTCTGGGCGACGTGCTGCGGCGCCTGCCGGGCGTGACCCTCGGCGGCCGCCCGGGCCGCGGCGGGGACATCCGCATGCGCGGCATGGGCGGCGGCGCCACGCAGATCCTGGTGGACGAGGAACGCCCGCCGCCCGGTTTTGCCGTGGAAGACCTGCCGCCCGACCAGATCGAGCGCATCGAGATCTACCGCGCGCCCACCGCCGCGACCGGCGCGCGGGCCATCGCGGGCACGATCAACATCGTGCTGCGCGAGCCGCTGCAGAAGTCCAACCACGAGGTGCGCATGGGCGTGGGCTGGGACCGCAACGAGCCTCAGGCCGACGCCAGCTGGACGCGCAACCTGAAGTGGGGCGGGCCCAACGGCGACGAATTCGTCGGCGCCATCTCCACCAACGGCAACATCCGCCGGTTCTTCAACAACGTCGACACGGGCACCCGCAGGACCGACACCGAGACCGGCGAGGTCGTCGAAGAGAACACGCAGGTCGGCAACAGCGAGAGTCAGAACACCAGCCTCAACGGCAATGTCCGGCTGCGCTGGAAGTACAGCGACAAGCTGAACTTCAACCTCTCGCCGTCGTTCTTCCTTTCGCAGAGCGAAGGGAGCAGCCAGACAGAAGGCAAGGGCACACGCTTTCGCGACAACCACAGCGAGAACGACGCCAAGAACCACAACCTGCGGCTGAACCTGTCAGGCGACTACCGGCCCCAGGTGGGCGAGAGCTTCAGCGTGCGTCTGGGCACCGGCACCTCCAAGAACACCCGGAACAGCGAGCGCCGCGACAAGACCATCACCGGCGGCGTCACCACGGACCGGACGCAGGTAGACCACAACTCGGTCGAGGACAACCAGACCAGCCTGAGCGGCCGCTGGAGCCTGAAGACCGCCCAGGAACACCAGTGGGTCACCGGCGCCGAAGCCGAGCGCAGCCAGCGCACGCAGGTGGTCGACACGCTGGTCAACGGCGAGCCACCGCGGGGCTTGGTGCGCTTCGGCAACACGCTGAGCACGCGCAACGAGCGCTTCGCTGCCTACACGCAGGACGAGTGGAGCCCGAGCAAGCAATGGTCGCTCTACGCCGGCCTGCGCTACGAACGCATCGAGACGACGGTCGCCGCCGCCGGTGAACTGCCCGAGACGCGCAACCTGTCGCAGGTCACCTCGCCGCTGTTCCACATCCTGTGGAAGCCCGAGGCCTTCCCCAAGGACCAGGTGCGCCTGAGCCTGACGCGCAGCTACCGCTCGCCCAATCTCAACGACCTGGCCGCCCGGCCCAGCATCAACACCACGTACCCCGAGGGCCCCAACGAGCAGACCCACGCCGACCGCGCCGGCAACCCCGACCTCAGGCCTGAGCTGGCCACCGGCGTGGACCTGAGCGTGGAGCATTGGCTGCCCACCGGCGGCATCATCTCGGGCACCGCCTTCGTGCGCGACATCAAGAACGTGATCAGCAGGCAGGTGCTGCTGGAGACGGTGAGCTGGGACACCGCGCAGCGCTGGGTCTTGCGCCCGCGCAACATGGGCAGCGCGCGCATGACGGGGCTGGAGTTCGAGTTCAAGGCCCGCATGGACGAGCTCTGGGAAGACGCGCCGGCCGAACTGCAGATGATGCTGCTGCGCTTCAACGCGGCCGTCTTCAAGAACCAGGTGCAAGGCATGCCAGGCAACAGCAACCGCATCGGCGACCAGCCACGCGGCAGCTTCAATTTCGGCATCGACCACCGCTGGAAGGCCTGGGGCCTGAACTTCGGCAGCGGCTTCAACGCCAACTATGTGCCTGCCACCCGCGAGCAGGTGACCGAGACGCTGCGCCGCGACATCACGGCACGCCGCCAGTTCGACGCCTACCTGTCCTGGAGCAGCGGCGCCGTGCGTGACGGCATCAACTGGCGCCTGACCATGGCCAACCTGACGCCGCGCGACGCCGAGGACAGCTCGGAAGGCATCAGCACCAGCCGTCTCACCAGCCGCGAAGAGCTGACCGAGAGTTGGTCGCGCAACAAGACCTTCCGCGTCATCTCGCTGCGCGCCGACATGCGCTTCTGAAGAAAGGGCACCCCTCGGCCAAGGCGTACCTTGGCCGGTCCCTGTGGGGACGGCGGGCCGGCTTGGTGAACTGGAGTCGGACACAAGCAGTCCCTGCGGACTGCTTGTGCCTACGGAAGGCCACGGGCCTCTGGCCCATGGCGGGCCCGGCACTCGGCCCGAAGAAAATGCGGCCATGACACGCCGCATCCTCTTCTTCTGCATGGGCAACATCTGCCGCAGCCCGACGGCCGATGGCGTCATGCGCGCCAAGCTGAAGGCCGCCGGCCTGGACATCGAGGTCGACTCGGCCGGCACGCACGGCTACCACGTCGGCGCGCCGCCCGACGCGCGCAGCCAGGAACATGCGCTCAAGCGCGGCTACGACCTGAGCCCGCTGCGTGCCCGCCAGCTGGTGGCGCAGGACTTCGAGCGCTTCGACCTCGTGCTGGCGATGGACGCCGACAACCTGGCCCACGCCGAAGCCCTGTGCCCGCCCTCGCAGCGCCATCGCCTGAAGCTGCTGCTGGACTACGCGCCGCACACCGGCAGGCGCCACGTGCCCGATCCCTATTACGGCGGCGCCGTCGGCTTCGAGGACGTGCTGGATCTGGTGGAAGCGGCCTGCGACGGGTTGGTCGCCTCGCTGCGCCCGCGCTGAGCCTCGGCCCGCTGCGGCCCGGCCGGGCCTGGCGCTCAGGCCCGCGCGGGCTGGTCCGCGCCCTGCGGCGCGAGCTTGTTGTTGCCCCAGCACTCCTCGTACGTCCAGCCGGTCAGCTCCTCGGCGACGGCACGGGCCTCGGCCGGCGCGTCGGCGATGCGGCCGCCGGCCTTGACGCGGGCAATCTCCTGCAACAGCACCGCATGGTTCTTGCGGTCGAGCTTCATCTGGTAGGTGTAGTACACGCCGCCCAGGCCCAGGCCGATGACGCCCAGCGTGAAGATGCCGATGATGGCGTTGACCGCCGTGTCCGGCTGTGCGGCCTGGCCGGACAGGAAGCCGAACTGGCCGAGGATCCAGCCCATCGCGAAGACGATGGCCGAGCGGGTGATCTTGCCGGCGAAGGTCATCGCGCCGGCATAGATGCCTTCACGGCGTCGGCCGGTCAGCACCTCGTCGACGTCGGCCAGGAAGGTGTAGACCGTCCAGGGGATGTAGTAGACGCCGCCCGTGCCCAGGCCGAACACGGCCGTGATGGCGAACAGCGCGATGACGGTCGTTTCCTTGGACCAGCCAAGATAGAACAGCGCGGCATAAGCCAGCACGCTGCCGCAAACCACCAGCAGCGCAATGCGGTAGGGCCGCGCAAAACCGAATTTGATGCACAAGCCGATGAACGCCATCGTCGATATCAGCTGCATCACGGAACTGAAACTGTTCAGGTAACCGACGGTGGCCTTGTCCTGCCCGATGCAGAAAATGATGAAGTAGGTGAATATCGACGCAAACAGCCATTCCGCCCCGAAACCCAGCAAATACATGCCGAGGTGCTTGCGGAATATCTTCAGGTGGAAGGTGGACAGCATGTCCCGGCAGAGTTTCTTGAGCGCTTGCCACAGGCTGCCGGCGCGCTCGTGCACCACCTCGTGCGCCGGCCGCTCCCAGGACGAGAAGTACAGGGCTGCCATGGCGCCGCACATGATGAGCGCGTAGATGATGCCGGTCAGCAGGAAGGGCGTGGCCGAATCCTTGCTGTAAACCAGAAAGAGCTGCGCCGGAATGAAGGCGGCCAGGAAATTGGCCGCCTTGCCGAACATGGCCTTGGAACCCGTGAGTTTGGAGCGTACCGCGAAATCGTCGGTCATCTCGGTGGCCAGGGTTTCGTACGGCACCATGATCATCGTGTACACCAGCTCGAACAGGATATACATGCCGAGGTAGTACCAGAACCCGAAACCCTCCAGCCACATCAGCGGATACACCAGCACAGCCGGGATGCCGACCAGGATGAAAAACCGCCGCCGCCCGAATTTTCGACCCAGGCGCGTGTTGTAGAAGTTGTCGCTGATATACCCGATGACCGGGTTGCTGATGGCGTCGATGATGTTGGCGACGGCGAAGATCGTGGCCGCCTCGACGACCGTCAGGCCGCAGAAGGTCGTGTAGAAATAGAGCAGCCATGCCGACGCGATCGCCAGCGCGCCGCTGCCCAGCAGGTTGGCACTGCCATAGCTCAGCGTGTGCCTCATCGTGATGGTTCTGCTCATGACCTTGCTGTCTCCTGCCTTAAATGGAATCTAGTTCCATTTTTTGTGGCCTATGGTTCCGACAATCAGTATCCCATGTCCCGCCGGGCTGGCACCTGCCGTGAACCCGAAGGCGGACACCGCTGCGGCACCGGCCGGAACACCCGGTTTCCCCGGGGTTAACCGTATTTGTTCGGGAGGCGAACAAATTAGCATGTCGGTACTCGAACAAGACGTGCTGGAGACATGAACCCCATCAAGCCCCTGCTCGGTGCCCTGCTGCTGGCCGGCGCCGCGGCCCACTCGGCCCCGCCCCAGGACGCGCCCTACCGCTGGCGTGAAGTCGCCATCGTAGGCGGCGGCTTTGTCGACGGCATCGCCTTCCAGTCCGCGATCCCCGGCCTAGCCTACGCCCGCACCGACATGGGCGGCGCCTACCGCCGTGACACTGCCACCGGACCCTGGCAGCCGCTGCTGGACTGGCTGCCGCTGGCCGACGTGAACCTGATGGGCGTCGAAAGCCTGGCCGTCGATCCGAACAACCCGGACGCCCTCTATCTCGCCTGCGGCACCTACACCAACCCGGCCGTGCCCAACGGCGCAGTGCTGCGCTCCAAGGACCGCGGCCGCACGTTCCAGCGCATCGACCTACCCTTCAAGCTCGGCGGCAACGAGGGCGGCCGCGGCAACGGCGAGCGCCTGGCGGTGGACCCCAACGACGGCCGCATCCTCTACCTGGCCAGCCGCCAGGCCGGCCTGTGGCGCAGCGGCGATGCGGCCGCCAGCTTCCAGCGTGTCGACGCCCTGCCCGATTCGGCCTGGCGCCGCGACGCCTCCGACGGCCCGCTGCCCAGTTGGGGCGGCAGCGACGGCAAGGCGACGATCAACTTCGTCCTCTTCGACCCCAGCAGCGGCACGCGCGGCCAGCCCAGCCGCACGATCTATGCGGGCATCTCCGTCGTCGGCCGGCCCAGCCTGTGGCGCAGCACCGATGCGGGCGCGAGCTGGCAGCCCATTGCCGGCGGCCCGACTCAGCACCGCCCGATGCGCGCCGCGCTCGCCAGCGATGGCCGCCTCTACATCGCCTATGCCAGCGACCCGGGCCCGCACCGCATGGGCAACGGCTCGGTCTGGCGCTACGACGTTGCCCGCGAGGCCTGGACCGACATCACGCCCGAGCGCCCCAGCGCCACGCGGCCCTTCGGCTATGCCACCGTCACCGTCGACCCCGCCCACCCGCAACGCCTGCTCGCCAGCACGGCCGGCCGGGGCGGTGGCGACGAACTCTTCCGCAGCACCGACGGCGGCGCGAGCTGGCGGCCACTGTTTGCGAGCGCCAAGTTCGACGCCGCACTGGCGCCCTATGTCGCCGACACGCACCTGCACTGGCTCTTCGACGTCAAGATCAACCCGGCCAACCCCGACCACGCGATCTTCACCACCGGCTACGGCGGCTGGGAGACGCTGAACCTGACCGCCGCCGACAAGGGCGAGCCGACACGCTGGCAGGTCATGAGCCGCGGCATCGAGGAGACCGTCGCGCTGGCGCTGCACAGCCCGACGAAAGGCGTGCCGCTGGTCACCGCCATCGGCGACTACTCCGGCTTCGTTCATACCGACCTCGACACGCCCGCCCCCGGCAACCCCAAGCCGCCCTTCTTCGGCAACACCCACGACGTGACCGGCGCTGAAGCCGCGCCCGAAGTCATCGTGCGCATCGGCAAGCCGCGCGACGGCCACCGCAACCTCGGCTATTCGCTCGACGGCGGCAAGACCTGGCGCGAGCCCGCCAGCGTGCCCGACCCGAAGTCCGGCGACGGCGCCATTGCCGTGTCCGCCGACGGCAAGGCCTGGGTCTGGACGCCCAAATCCCGGGAAGGCGGGATGCCCCACGTCAGCCATGACCGCGGCGACACCTGGACGCCCGTCGCCGGCCTGCCCGCGGGCACCCGCGTCGTCTCCGACCGCGTGAACCCCAGGCGCTTCCACGCCATGGCCTTGTTCGACGACAAGCTGTACGCCAGCGACGACGCCGGCCTGAGCTTCAGCGCCCGCCCGCTCGCCCTGCCGGACGGCCCCGTCGTCCGCCCAGAACCCGGCGGCCACAACCGAAGCAACCGCGGCGACGACCGCGGCGGCCAGGACCGCCTCTACGCCACGCCCGGCCGCGAGGGCGACTTGTGGCTGGCGGCGCACCACGGCCTGTACCGCGCCGGCGATGGCCAGGCCTTCAAGCGCCGGCCGGCCGTCTCGCAGATCCAGGCCTTCGGCTTCGGCCGCGCCGCACCGGGCGCCAACGAGCCGGCCCTCTACCTCGTCGGCACCGTGTCAGGCCAGTACGGCGTCTTCCGCTCCACCGACGGCGCGGCCAGCTGGCAGCGCATCAACGACGACGCCCACCAGTGGGGCCTGATCCTGCAGGTCAGCGGCGACCCCAAGGTCTTCGGCCGCGTCTACGTCGGCACGCATGGCCGCGGCGTGCAGTACGGCGACCCGGCGCGCTGACTACTTGCGCGGCGTTGGCGCCGGCAGGCGCCGCAGCTGCGACTTCAGCAGCCGGTCATCGGCGCCGAACAGGCTGACCAGTTCCAGCCGCAGCGGCGCGTCGGGCGCCTTGATCTCATGCACACGGCGCTGCAGCCGCCGGCCCGATTCGAAGCGCAGGTCGTCGCTGGCGGGCCCCAGCCGCTGCGCGACGTCGGCCGGCGACAGCCCGCGCGTCAGCGGCAGCGCCAGTGCGTCGCGCGTCCAGTCATCCGGCAGCGTCTGCAGAACCGCATCCGGCGGCGCAGGCGGGTCGTCCATGGCCTCGAACAGCACCCGCGTGTCGTCCGGCCAGCTGGCGTCGCCGATAGGCAGGCGGAACATGCGCTCGCGCAGCGAGTAGCCCCAGTCGTAGTGGGCTCCGCCGTCGTCGCGCAGGCCGTGCAGCAACCGCGCGCTGAGCGTCTGCCGGCGCTCGCCATGCACCAGCGTCACGGCGAAGACCGGGCGGTCCGCGAAGTTGCTGGGACTCCAGGTCGGGTCGTCGCAGTCGGCGGTATCGAACCGCAGCAGGCCGAACAGGAACGTCGCGCCGCGCGCCACGCCACTGCCGAAGCCCACGCGGCACTGCAACCGCAGGTCGCCCAGGCGCCGTTCGCCGTCCGCGACACCCGGCGTGCGGATGTCCGGTCGCCACGTCACGCGGCCGTCGGCCAGCCGGCTGCGCAGCTCGGTGTGTCCGGGAAGCTGCCGCCAGGCCGGGTCGATGACGAAGCGGTCGTCGCTGTCCAGCGGCACCGGCTGCCGGCCGGACGGCGTCATCAGGCCCAGCTCCAGCCGCTGCGTCGCTTCGGCCTGCGTGCGCGCGTAGACCTTGAACGTCAGCGCCGCAGCCGGCGCCAGCGCGTGGTGTTTCAGGAACAGCGCCTCGGCCTTGAAGAGCTGGGCCAGCGTCTTCTTCTCGCGCGCTGTGGCGGCCTCGCCCTGCACCTCGACTCGACCCAGCTGCGCATCGGGCGCCGGCGCCTGCGCCTGCGCGTGGGCGGGCAAGGCAGGCAGCGCGAACGCACCGGCCAGCAAGGCCGCCAGCGCGCGCATCACAACGCCGCGAAGGCATCCCGCGTCAGGTTCTCCGGCGCCTCGCCCGCCGCGCGGCAGGCCACGTCGTCCTCGATGCGGATGCCGCCGTAGCGCGACAGCCGCTCGACGGCGTCCCAATCGACGTTGCCGGCATGCTTGGACGCCCGCAGCTCGCGCAGCAGCATCGGGATGAAGTACAGCCCCGGCTCGATGGTGACCACCATGCCGGCTTGCAGCGGCCGCGTCAGGCGCAGGTAGCGGTGGCCTTCGGGCTTGGTCGCAACGCCGCCATTCGCGCTCGCCATGAAGCCGCCGACGTCATGCACCTGCAGGCCCAGCAGGTGGCCGATGCCGTGCGGGAAGAACGGCTTGGTGAGCCCTTCGGCCACCATTGCCTCTTCGTCCATGCTGACGATGCCGGCGTTGCGCAGCACGCGGGCGATGCGCCGGTGCGTGCTGAGGTGGATGTCGCGGTAGTCCACGCCCTCGCGCACCTCGTCGACGAGTCCGAGCTGCTCGGCCTCCATCGCCGCGACCAGCGCGGCGAACTCGTCATGGCCGGGCGCCGCCCAGGTGCGCGTGATGTCGCTCGCATAACCGTTCACATGCGCGCCCGCGTCAATGAGGAAGCTGCGCGACTCGGGCGGAGGGCTTTCGTCCTGGTACTGGTAGTGCAGCACCGCGGCATGCTCGTTGAGGCCCACGATGTTGCCGTAGGGCAGGTCGCGGTCGGTGTGGCCGGTGGCCAGCAGGTAGGCGCGGTGGATCGCCGCTTCGCTCTCGCCGCGCAGGAAGGCGGCGCGGGCGGCGACGTGACCGGGCACCGCGCGGCGCTGGGCCGCGCGCATCTGCTCCAGCTCATAGGGCGTCTTCACGCCACGCGCCCAATGCAGCAGGTTCAGCAGCGGCTCGGGGTTGTTGGGGGTGAGGCCGGGCAAGGCCGCGTCCGCCTCGCCCAGCACGGCGGTGCGCGGCGTCAGGCAATCGGCCAGTGCCTGGGCCGCCTCCGCGGGCTCGCGGATGACGACCAGCTCGACGGCATCCACCCACTCGCCGCTGGGCGCGCTCGGCGGCACATGCCAGTAGTCGTCGGGCTGGTAGTAGACGACGCGTGGCTTTTGCCCCGGCCGCACGGCCAGCCAGGAGTGCGGGTGGTTCGTCAGCGGCAGCCAATGCTTGAAATGCGGATTGGGCTGGAACAGGTAGGGCCGGTCGTCGAGGAAGGCGTACTTCTCGATGCCGGAGGCGATCAGCAGCGCATCGAAGCCGGTGCGCTCCAACGCCGCTTCGGCCTGGCGCTGCAGCATGGCGAGGTGGTCAAGATAGAGGCTCATGGCACGGGGCAAGACTTATGGGGGTGCGCCGATTGTGCCGAGCCGGTACCGTCGCCCGCTTGCGCGTGCAAGGAGCATCCATGGTCTTCGATCACATCGGTTTCAACGTCACGGACTTCGCGGCCACCAAGGACTTCCTGGTGAAGGCGCTCAAGCCGCTCGGCATCGGCATCACCGCCGAAGGCGATGGCTGGGCCATGGTCGGGCGCGAGCGCGAGGGCAACTTCTGGTTCGGCTCGTTCGGCAACTCGCCCGGGGCCATCCACATCGCGTTCGCGGCCAGCAGCCGCGAGCAGGTGCGGCAGTTCCACGCCGCCGCACTGGCCGCGGGCGGCAAGGACAACGGCGCGCCGGGGCGGCGGCCCCACTACCACCCCGACTACTACGGCGCCTTCGTCATCGGCCCGGACGGGCACAACCTCGAAGCGGTCTGCCACCGGCCCGAGCCCTGACCCGGCTCAGCCCTCGCGGTCCCACACGACACCCTCCTCCGTCAGGATCGCGTCCAGCGCCACGTCCAGCGGACTGGCCTTCAGCAGCGGCAGGAAGCCATGCGCATAGCCGATGCCGACGGCGGCCGGCCGGGGCTGCATCTCCGCGAGCGTCTTGTCCATGAAGCCGCCGCCATAGCCGAGGCGCAGCCCAAAGGGGCCGAAGCCCAGGCAGGGCACCAGCATCAGCTGCGGCTGGAACTCCGCCGTGCCCTTGGGCTTGGGGATGTGGAAGGCGTCGTCCTCCATCGGGCAGCCGGGGTACCAGACGTGAAAGCGCAGCGTGCCGTGCACCTTGTCGACGACCGGCAGGCCGATGCGCCGCTCGGGATGGTCTTCGCCCCAGCGGTACAGCGCCGGCAGCGGGTCGAACTCGCCCTTGATGGGCCAGTAGGCGCCGATGGTGGTCTCGGGCCGGCGCAGCAGCCAGACGCGCAACACCTCCTGCAATTGCTCGGCGAGCGACAGCCGGTCCGGCAGGGCCAGGCGTTGCTCGATCAGCTTGTGCCGGATCGCGGCGCGGTCGTTCGCATCCATGGCGGTGGAGCTTACATTCGCCGGCATGGACCCCTTCACCGATCTCTGCGTCGAATTGCTGTCCCCCCTCGGCCCGGTGCGAACGCGCGCGATGTTCGGCGGGCGGGGCTTCTATATCGACGGGTTGTTCGCGGCGCTCATTGCCCAGGGGCAGCTGTTCCTGAAGACGGACGACGTCACGCGCGAGCGCTTCATCGCGGCCGGCTGCGTGCCCTTCAGCTTCCTCACGAAGGACGGCGAGCGCATCGTGATGGGCTACTTCCGCGCGCCCGAAGAAGCGCTGGAATCGCCGCCGCTGATGCTGCCGTGGGCGCGGCTGGCGTTCGAGGCCGCGCTGCGCGCCGCGAACGCCAAGGCGAAGAAGCCCGCCGCCGGCAGGAAGCCGGCGGCCAAGAAGTCAGCCGCCAAAAAACCGGCGACCAAGAAGACCGCGGCCCGCGGTTGACACGGGCGGTACCAGCAGCTCGAAATCCGCCGCCGGCCAGCCTTCCAGCACGGCCGTCTGGCCCGGCGCCAGTGCCACGGCCTCGCCGGCCTGCAGCCATTGGTCCTCGGCCGGCTGGTCGGCGGTGCCGGACAGCGTCAGCCACACGCGGCCACGGGCCACGGCGAGGCGGCGCGCTTCGGCGCCTGCCGCCAGGGTCAGGGCCCGGCCGCCGTCCAAATGCCATACAGATTGCGCATCACTCATGATGACTCTCCTGGGTTGATGTTCGGGATTCTGCTGAGATCACCCAGGGCGGTCCAATGAATGCGAAGCGCGGATTGATACCATCCGCGCATGAATCAGCCCATCCGCCAACGCCCGCTTTCGATCGGCCCCCTGCGCGCTTTCGAGGCCGTGGCCCGGCTGCTGTCCTTCCGCGCCGCCGCCGAGGAGCTGAGCCTGACGCAGTCGGCCATCAGCCGCCAGATCCAGGCGCTGGAGGAGGAAATCGGCTGCACGCTGTTCCTGCGCGGCACGCGCAAGGTCGAGCTGTCCAGCGACGGCTCGGTGCTGCTGCCCACCGCCGTGGCCGTGCTGTCGCGGCTGGACCAGACCGTGCGCCAGATCCGCCGCGCCCGTGGGCGGCGGATCGTCAACGTCAGCACCTTCGCGTCCTTCGCGTCGCTGTGGCTGATCCCGCGCATGGAGGCCTTCCAGCGCGAGCATGCAGACATCGACATCCGGCTGTCCGCCTATGACCGCAAGGTGGACCTGGAGGACGGCGAGAGCGACCTGGCCCTGCGTTACGACAGCCGCCCGTCGGTGCCGGCCGACGCGCAGTTGCTGTTCGAAGAGCTGCTGTCGCCCGCCGTCAGCCCCTGGTACCTGCAGAACCCGCCGGCGCCGCTGAAGCGCCCCGCCGACCTCGCGGGCCACGCGCTGGCCGAGGAGGACGACCAACGGCCGAGCGCCGAGTACCTGAGCTGGCGGCGCTGGCTGACCGAGCAGGGCGAGCCGGACCTGCAGCCGCGCCGCTGGCTCTACCTGAACTTCACCTACCAGCAGATCCAGGCGGCGCTGACCGGCCAGGGCGTGGCGCTGGCGCGCCTGCCCATGGTGCACGAGCACCTGCTGCGCGGCGAGTTGGTGGAGCCGTTCGGCAAGAGCGGCCGCCTGGGCAGCCCCTTCGGCTACTGGCTGATCAGCGGCCCCACCGCGGCGCGGCGGCCCGAGGTGCAGCAGTTTGCGGACTGGGTGCGCCAGCAGGCGGCCATCACGCGGGACCAGCTGGCGGGGGTTTGAGCGGCCGCTCCGGTGGCCGGGTGCTGACTAGGGCCTGTTAAGGACGCGCTGATTAATGAGGTCTTTCAGTGGCGCTTCGCGAAGGTCCTCTGGACGAACAAGCGGGCGAGCAGTTTTTCGCAGTGATGCGCGACTCTCGCAGTCGTTTTGAGGCCCTTTTTGGGCCGGTTTCCACCCTCAAGACGCACCTCGGGCGTCAAGCGCCAACAGCTGCCGCTTGGCGAGTACGAGATTGGCCAGCCCGAACAGGGTGAACAGCTGGCCTCCGTTCTTGGCCATGCCCTTGTAGCGGGCCTTGCGATGACGGAACAGGTTCTTCACCACATGGAACGGATGCTCCACCTTGGCTCGCACGCTGGCCTTGAGCTTCTCCGCCTTCTCCAGCATCTGTGCCCACTTGAACTTCGGGTCCAGAGCCTTGCGCTTGCCAGGCTGCATCGCGACGTGCCAGATCGGGCCCTTGGCCTCCTCGCGCTTGTCCACGCCTCGGTAGCCCGCGTCGCCGAACGCGACAGTCTCCTGGCCATGCAGCAGCGCCCCGGCTTGGGTGACATCGTTGACGTTGGCGGCCGTGGCGATGACGGTATGCACCAGCCCCGACTCGGCATCCACGCCGATGTGCGCCTTCAGTCCGAAGTGCCATTGGTTGCCCTTCTTCGTCTGGTGCATCTCCGGATCGCGCTGGCCTTCGGCGTTCTTGGTCGAACTCGGCGCGGCAATGATGGTGGCGTCCACGATGGTGCCCGCTCGCATCAGCAGACCCTGTTCACCCAAGTGCGCGTTGATCTCGTCGAACAGGGCCTTGGTCAGCTCGTTGGCCAGCAGCAGCCGCCGGAACTTCAGCAATGTGGTGGCGTCGGGCACCGACTCGCGCGACAAGTCAATGCCCACGAAGTCCCGCATCGCCTGGCTGTCATACAGCGCGTCTTCCAGCGCCACGTCAGCCAGGCCGTACCACTGCTGCAGGCAGTACATGCGCAGCATCTTGGGTACGCCTATGGGCGGGCGGCCGACGCGACCGCTGCGCGGGTACGACGGCGCAATGGCCGCCTCCAATCGCGACCACGGGACGATGCGCTCCATGTCGGCGAGAAACATCTCTCGCCGGGTGCGCTTCTTCTTCAAGGCGTACTCGGCGCTGGCAAAGCTGCGTTGACTCATATCGCGATCCTGCCGTCGCCGCGTCCACCGCGCATCGCTGTCAGCCCGGATAAATCAGCGTTTCCTTAACACTACGGCAATGGGCCGCGAAGGCCGGTAGCCAGGGGCCAATCAAGGCGCAGTGCGCCGCCCGCACTCGCGTGCGGGCAAGCGCTGCAACGCCGAGTGGCCCCTGGCTATCGGCCTTCCCGAAGGGTTGTGACCAAAAAGGCCGCGCGCGGCGTTGCAAATCCTCGCCGGGGGCCCAACCCGGCTGCGGTTTGCGCCTTGCTCGCGACCTTTCTGGTCACAACGCGGCCCGTTGCCGTAGTGTTAACAGGCCCTAGCCTGGATATTTCACGAGCGAAGGTCGGCAGCCTCGTGCGTGAGCGCGTTGTCATAGGTATCTGACGCCAATGACAACCGAGGACTGCCGATGCCAAAGTGTACGAACGAGACCGTGGGGT
>Ga0307411_10000289_pt1 | contig 16753 bp, 17 predicted proteins | sample DK1Ometagenome_2_FD_203712 | JGI IMG/M metagenome (GOLD analysis project Ga0307411, IMG submission 203712) | Maize rhizosphere microbial communities from greenhouse at UC Davis, California, United States - DK15-O-1 | ecosystem: Host-associated > Plants > Roots > Rhizosphere > Soil | place: USA...
GGGAACTGAACATGTCCCCGCATCTGATGAAAAAACACGACTGACCCAACGGCCTGGCTTTTTGCCGGGCCGTTTTCTGTCGACTTGGGTAAACTGGCCGCCCTTCGCGGAGGCTGACATGCAAGACAACGATTTTTCTCTGTTCAAAAGTGCGATCCAGGGCGTCAAGCCGATCAAGCACGACCGCGCCGACACCGGCAAACCCAAGGCTGACCGCGCGCAGATCGCCAAGCTGCGTCAGTCCGCCACCGTGCGCAGCGACACCACTATCATTGACGGCTTGTCCGACCAGTTCGTGATCGACGTAGGCCCGGAAGACGAGCTGATGTGGTCCCGCGATGGCGTGCAGGAAAGCCAGATGCGCAAGCTCAAGGTCGGGCAGATCCCGTTCGAAGGCAGCCTCGACCTGCACGGCATGAGCGTGGAAAAGGCCCGGGAGACGCTTTGGGCATTTCTCGCCGAAGCAACCAAATTCGAAATCCGCTGCGTACGCGTGACTCATGGCAAGGCTGTGCGCCTGGATGGCAAGCGGCCGATGATCAAAAGTCATGTCAACACCTGGCTGCGCCAGCATGCGCAAGTGCTCGGTTTCTGCTCCTGCCAGGCCCGCCACGGCGGCGCTGGCGCGGTTTATGTGATGCTGAAACGGACGATGATGGAAGGCCGCGACGAATAAAGCCGTCACACCGAACTTGCAGGGTTGTGTCCGCCACCGTACCCTTGCCCTTTGCGAAAATCCCCACAGGTAGTTTCATGTCCCTGGAACAGAATTACACCGCGATGTCAGATAGCTTCTGATGGGTGCTCCGAGGCAATTCAACCGGGGATTTTCGTTTCTCAACGATCTCGTAACAACCTCACGAAATCACGCATTGGTACGGAAATTGGTACGAGCCTAGTCGTACGAATCCAGTCTCCCAGCTCTTGTCCAATCGTCGCGAATAAATTCTAGTGAACGGGAGAGATGCAAAGGTATTGACCTCCTCCGAGATGAGCGAGAACCAATCATTACGGTGTAGGCTGCTAACACATAGGGGAGCGTACCAGTGAAGAAAAGAAAGGCGTCTGATCTAAATAGAGAAAGGATTTCTCGCCGACGTGCAGCATATTGTTTAACCCGACCACCTTACAAATACAACCCTTACAGCACACCATCTGTGCTGGGCCGACATACAATTACTTTACCAAACACGCTCAGTGTATTTAGCTCAAATACCAGAGAAAAATTATATATACTCTTGAGACAACTTAGAGAAATCCCCTTAACCTCAAAGCTAACGTTGGATTTTTCTAATCTCTCAAAAATAAAAATCTCTGCGGTACTAGTACTTTTTGCACACTTAGAGATTTTATTAGAAAACAATAGAAACTCACGTCTCATCTGGAAAAAGCCTGCAGACCCGACCATCGATGCAAAGCTTTCAGAACTCGGCTTATGGGCTCTACTGGGTGAAAAATACCGACCTGTCGAGGGCGCAATTAGAATCTGCTCAGTCTCATCTGCCCAGAACCAAATTGATGAAAAACAGCCCTTACGAGATGCGATAAACTACGCAAAAAATGCTATATCCAGCTATGAAATGCCTGACTCACCAGAAGACACGGATAATGCTTCATTTGCAGCAATATCTGAGTCTTTCACTAACGTGTGGCAACACGCCTACGCTGAAGACCTGCAAAAAAGCCACCCTACGCTAATTAACCCTTCAAAAATTCAGAAATGGTGGATTGCTCAAACACATATTGATGGCCAGTTGTTTATGGCAGTGTACGATGTCGGTGTAGGAATTCCATTTAGTACCCGCAGAAGACCTTGGTATAAGTTTCTGCATAGCGATATACTTCATACTCTAAAAGGCATGAACTCTGATAGCCGTGACATTCAAACCGCTCTCGCTTATGGAACATCACGATACAAACAGCAGGGTCGGGGAAACGGGCTCCCTACAATGAAAAGATTTGTAGAAATCAATCCTAACGGTGAGCTTTGCATTATCTCAGGAAAAGGCGTATACAAATACAAGTCCAAAGACAACCGAGAAGAATTTAGCAACTTAGAATCAAGTTACCCCGGGACATTAATCCAATGGAACATAGCACTAACTGAAGATCACGGCAACGCAGATGAAGACTGAAACAACACTTGATGTGTCAGAATATACAGATCTACCAATTGGTCGAAATCATCTCGACGGCCCTAAAAATGGCGCGGACTATAGGGACAATCACGTCATCCCCGCACTTGACGAATACTCAACTGTTAAAATTGACTTCACTAAAACCTTGGGAACCACTCCGTCTTTTCTCGAGGAATTATTTGGCGGATTAATTAGATCAGGATATATAGATACTTCTAACCTACTAAACAGAGTTCATGTTATTTATAAATATGAAAGCGTAAAAAATAACATCAAGAAGTACATCATTGAAGCTGGCGATCACTTAGAAAAAAATCGGAAGAAATAAGCATGGATCTTGCGCTAATTGTTGCTTTAATAGCGATCGCCGTAACAATAATGTCCGCAAATGCTTCCAGCACGCGAAATGAAGCACATCATCAAGCAACCATGATTCAGGACCTATTGAAAGACATCTCCGAATCAAGCCATAACTATTTAATCGAATCATCCAACCATGAAGCAAAGTCAGCCAACGCCTTTGAAGCGTCGAGCAATACAAAATGTGACCTGCTGGAGTCGACCTTCAACCTTCTTATCCGAAGATGCTCTCGTTATTTTCTCTTTGACGCAGACATTCGGAAGTTTGAAAAAGAATTCATTTTTTTACTTGGTCGACTAAGAAATGAGATCTCTCAAGCAGCCTACGCAACTGACAACCAATCCCCGCATATAATAAATGCCCTTATCACCGGCTTGTACACCAAACTTAACGACTATATAGGGGAGCGGTTCCGACCAATATTCGAGCGTCGCTCCAATTAACATTTACATCAAAGGCATTAGTTTCGGATTGCCTACCTGTCTATTCGATCTATTGATACTACTGAATATCGGGATTGGGATTTAAAATTTCAGGCATCCTACCAGGCCGCCAAATACAGCCATACAAAGAAGTGATTCCTACTCAAGTGGCATGCACGCCTGTATCGGCCTCATAAATACCCTTAAACTGCCCTAACTTCTACTCTTCGTAGAGCACCTGTGGAGCTTGATCAAGCAATCCAAAAGGATACTGAGATCGCAAAAATCTCCACGGACGTCGAATGAAGGCAGGTCTGAAGCAAAATCACAATACCGCTCTAGTGTTACTCGCTCGAAATCCTCCGCCCCCGGTTACGGCCCTCGCTCTTCTGACGCCGCTGATAGAGTCAACGATTCGAAATCTCTGGCTTTTACACGTTGCCCGCGATGAACTGGTCCGGAAATACTGCCATTACGGAACGAAGCTAGATATGGCGAGTATGATAACCGCGATCGGCAAAGCAGTTGGCCTAAACGCGCACCAAGCAATTTATAAGCACTGGCATGCGCTGTCTGCGTATATGCATCCCGAGGAGCACCAGAGTGCCGGACCTCTATGATCACAGCATCATTGCAGGTGCCAAAAACAGGAATTTAATAAAACACAAATAGCACTGCATTCATTGGGTATGGATACAATATAAGCAGTAAAATGTGCTAGAAAATGTACTTTTATCTCATTTCTTCTTCTAAGATCAATTGATACTCCCACTGAACCAAATTATGATGATGAGGCCGCTGACTCGGCCGATTTTTATAGCCGCGTCAAGCAAAGACCATCGGTGATGGGCAGCACAGATGCTTTAATAAGCCAATAATTAAGACTTGGCATTAAAGACCAATACGCGGTTTACCACGACCACCTTCGAAGGATTGTAAAGCACTGGAGTTTCACATGAGTTTTAGATTGGATTTAGTTAATCGAGCTGGCCTATTTAGAAACTATGCAGAGTGGCACGAGACAGAAAAAAATTGGTCTGACCTTAGCCATATCAACATGGCGCATGCACTGTCTTCTATCGTGTATGCATTAGAGCGCATACACTTACTAAAAAAAGAATGCCTAAATCAATATACACTATTTGATGATAAGTATAGATGGCCTCAACCAGAAATTCTTTTTCGCTCGCCAAGCATGTTTGACCTGTTTGCAAGTTACTCTGCATACTTGCTCAGCATTCGACTGGCACAGAACTCAATATTAAATATTCTGGGAAAGAAACTTGGCCTATCAATACCTCAGAGCATGAATGGTATTACTGAATGGAAAAGAAAGAACAAAATCCCCAAGAAAACTCTTGACCTCATCATTTTGTATTGGGAACAATCCGGCTTCGAAATTAAGCAGTATCGAGATCTAGATCAGCACTACGGACTCGTAGCACGTGATGCTTGGGTTGTGAGATCCAGTCAAGGCGTAGATCTGAAAGTATATTTGCCTGATGACCCAGCAATTAAATCCGAGTCCAAGTTTACCTTCATTCTAAAGCGTGACGCTTTCAATTATGCCGACAAGTCGTTCGGGCTTTTTCACAGTTTCGTAAATGACTTGAGCGCGAGCTTAGGATATATCAGTGAGCGTGATTTTGATTACAATATGAACCTACCAATTGATTCTGGAGTTTCAGTTCATATCACGTCAGACCCATACCAGAAAAAACTTTGCGCCACAGAGTTGAATGTATCTACCAACGAATTTCAGATTCATGAAAGCTTAGAGCGATTTGATAGCTATACCTACATCAAAATTAATAAGCACTTTCCAATTAAACATAGCTTCCTTAAAGAAACACCACAATCAGGCAAAACCGTTTCATTAGACTAGCTTCATCAATTTTTCCTTCCGGAAATTTTCCCACATCTTTTAGATAAAGGGTGTGGGACCGACGAAATCACGCTCACCACAAGCTATCCCGCAAGTGACTACAGCAGATCAAGCTCTCCATTCATGAGGGCTAGCTATCACGGTGCGAACTATGGGCTGATGAGCTCAGTCGTGGTCAATCCGCTTGGCCTACAGCCGCGTTCGCCCCATATTGACTTCAGTCCAGCCGAAAAAAGGCCCATTGTCAGCTCGTATGCAGCCTCTACAACCCGCCCCACTCACCCGCCGCTTCTCCGTCGCCCCGATGATGGATTGGGCGTAGTCCCTCGTCTGCACCCCGGCCAGCCTGGCTATGTCCTCAAAGACACAATGCTTTGTAGCAATTTCTAAGCATCCAGCAACTACCGCCCACAAAGGGCACTACCGGTACTATGCTTTCCTTTTTCGAAAGGAGTCGATGCTATGGCTGACGAGTATTCGTTATCGGATGTGCTGGAAAGGATCTACCAGAATCAGCTCGGTCTGGAAGCAGCCCTGATGGAGCTGACGCTTCATGTTGAACAGCAAGGTTTCACCGAAGTCGGAGACAACGTTCGCGGGGCCTTGTGGGCGATTGGCGAAAACGCCGGATACATCAAGCAAGGACTGGCCAAGCTGAAGGGAAAGAGTGGGAGCTAAAACGCATCTATTTTCGGGTGCTGAAAGGAATGGGAATGGGCTGTCTAACATGATTCACTACCCAATGTGTTTGGTAGCCTGTAGCTCGGAATGGGCAAAACGAATGTAGCCAAGTATAGTGCGCTAGGTGTCCGTAGGTCGCATACCTATGGGTCTGATCGTTTTGCTTTGGAGTGTCAATGAGTACGGTAATTAGAAGTTCAATCGAAAGACTCCTAGGAATTGAGGAGGTATCACCTGAGATCAAAAAAATTAATGCCTCAAACCCTGGAACTGGCGATTTGGTGTCATTTGACTTCAAGTATGGAGGTGTTACTTTTCATTGTTCCCAAATTCAATCCCCTCAGTTTACTGTTAATAAGCTTGAAGCTCTTTTTAGCTTCCCCACCTCTAAAAAGCAGGATCGGTTGAAGTTGCTGGGCGCCATTAACTCGTTCAATAAAAGTAGGGTTGCGCTGAAGGCCGTGTTAGATGACGTGGAAAAAAATGAATTTCAAGTTGTATTCAGCAGCGAATTCATGTGTCCAGATGATTCTATTGTGGACGACATGACCCACCCCATCATTAGGATCTTAAAGGGATCCGGAAATATGTTGGTTAATATTGCTGGAGGTCATGGAATTTCCATTAAGGGCCTAAGGAAAAATGATTAAGCCAGCCCTCGTCACCTATGCTTCTGCAACTTTATTATTATACACCGGGGGTGTTTGGTATCTTTTTTCAAACGAGCAAGATCTAGCCGTCGGATATAATGTTTTAATCGTAGTTATAATGACTGTACTAATTGTCGTGGGGCGAGAGTGGCTAGTGCGTCGTAGGTATCTTAGCGAGCTTGCTCGAAAAGATGCGAAAATTGAAACTCTGAACAAGACTATCGAAAAAAATAAAGCTGCTGTACGCTCAGCTAAGCTGAAGGTGGTTCATGTCCCGGTTAATAATGAAGGTAGCGACGTCTTACTTAGCGTTATGCATGATTTAGAGTCGCTTTTGAACGAAAACCATGCAGTCAATACTATTGATTTTAGCAGCAACGAGTACGCGGCAGAGTATCTGCAGCTAGCCAAAATGAGTGCTCGAGTTAAATAGGAGCAGAATAAACATCAGAGACCTACTGTTTCGATACTGTTATTCGCATGGAGTTGGCCAGCTGGTGGACTAAATAAAACCATTGTCTATTGTGATATTTTATTTCGGTCTCGCTCTAGAAAAATGATAGAACTGAACTGCTAAAAGCAATGCAGTTGTCGACCAGCCTGGTGATGGAAAACATTGATTTTGTTCGGAAAATATGAGGCTGTGGGGAAATGAGTTCTTTTGTTTTGAATGTGAGTAGCTCAAGCTGCGTAAATGTCATGTGCTCACCAATGACAGACCTGCAAGGCGTTAATTTCTTATTGGAATCTTTTAGTTCGCAGCCAAATTATTTTTATTTTGTGGCGATTTTGCTTTATATCGTACTGATTGTTGCGTTGGTTTTTTGGTCTCGAAAACTTGGTGAGAGACTTGCAAGTTACTGTCGCGTGGCCGCGGTTCTCAGTTTTGTTTTTTTGCTGTATGGGTCCTATCTAGTAATGCTGTTGTGGGATGTTTCTTTTTTGAATTTATTTGATAAAGCAAGAGAAGGTGTATTTGGGGATAGCTTCGGCACTCTGAATACACTGTTTTCCGGCTTGGCTTTTTCTGGCGTATTAATAACTTTAATGTTTCAAAGAAAGGACTTATCAGAAACTAGAAAGCAAATTGCGTCTCAGCAGGTGGAGTCACAATTTTATAATATGCTCTCCCAGCAGCAAGAAGTCGTTCGCGGGCTAGATCTACAAAGCCGAGAAGACAACGAAGTAATTGCGCGCGGTCGGGATTGCTTTCGCGAGTGGCATGAGAATTTACAAAGCATGTATAAGGATATAGGCAAAAATCAAAAGTTGCGAGACCCCTATGCGTTATCTTATGGGTGCCTATTTGAGGTGCATAAATCTGATTTGGGACTTTATTATCGAAGTTTGTATTCTGTGTTTCGGTACATTGAAAGATGCGGGCACGATGACGCGAAGGAGTTTGGCCGAATCCTACGATCGTTGCTCTCGGACTACGAGTTGGTTTTGATTTTTTATAATTGCTTGACGGAAAGAGGTGAGAATTTCAAGCGATTTGTTTATCAGCATGGTTTATTTGATAATATTGACCCGACTTTACTTCTATCTAAGCATCACGTTAGAATTTTTGACGCAGAGGCGTATGGGAGTAATAAAAAAATGGTTGATCAGCTGAAGGAATCAGCGGGTGCGGACCCCGAAGCATGAATATCGTAAATATTTACATGTCTAACGTAAATTTTAACTTGGAGGGTGTGGTTAGGCGGAGGACTAATTCAGAATCGTATTCGAGCTGTGTTTGCAGCAGCATCTTTCCTGCATTTCATGAAATTATCAATATTTTCTCGGCCAAAGTACGAATCCTGAGAACTGTCACCGAGCCGTTTTGCTGTCTCATCTTTGGATCAAAGCGCACCGCTGGATCAGCCCCTTCTTAGGTCCACCAGAAGGCAGTACCAACCACCCAGGCCATTGGCTCGGGGTGTGGTGGAGCTTGCTCATCTGCAAGGTGGTGCCAGCTATTGACCTCGAACTTTGCTGGGCGCAGTCCAAGGCTGATACCGTCCTCCATTACCACTGTGACGGCGCCGTGGCTATTTTTCCACACAGGATGGTTCGACCTGCCTTAGCCTCCGGCGCATTGTCCTTGATGTAAGCGAGCCCGATGCCAGGTATAGGGGCGGCGGTGACGGTCTTCAGCATCCGGATCTTGGGCGGTACTCGATCGCCGAACGGATGGCTGCAGCTGCGCTTGTGTAGTTCCGGGCAATTGATTTTGTTTTCTATAGGCATGGAGATTACTCATGCGTTGTGAATCGCTCCGGGTTTTAAGTCACTTCTGATAGCCTGCTTCTGGCCGATAGCGGACGACTTACTACCTACAGTTGATTGTCCACAATTGATCCAAGCGCGTAGTGTAGCTCTGACTCATAAATTCACGCCGCATGGCCCACTCTGGGCTTCTAGGGACGCTCGCCGCTCGCAGCGTCCCCCTTCCCCACCGCTCGTTAATCTGATCCAGTACGGCCATGACCTTGGTAGATTCGGTCGGTTGAGAAGCCGCAAACAGGTCGTCCGTGTATTCGCCCGGCTGACACAGGTTCATCAGCAATACCTCTGCCTTGCTGTACTTGAAACTAGGGCGATATACCCTATCCAGCACATCAACTGCGGCCTTGGTCAGTAGCCGGACATCATCCGTGGGGTAAGGCATATCGATCACGACACCATTGGCGTACTTCGCCTCCTCAGGATTGAACATCCCGGTACGGATGCTCACGCGCACTTTCTTGCACAACGACTTTTGCGCCCTGAGCTTTTCTGAGGCGCGCATCATGTACGTGGCCACCGCCTCCTTGATCTGTGCCAGTTCCGTCAGCCGGGTACCGAACATTCGACTGCAGCAGATCTCCTGTTTCGGCGGATCGGGCTCCTCTAGCTCCAGACAGGGAGTGCCGGCCAGTTCGCGCGCTGTCTTTTCGATCACCACACTGAAGTTTTTGCGCAGTGTCCAAGGGTCGGCTTTGGCCAGGTCCATCGCACTTTTAATGCCCATGGTATCCAAGTGCGCTTTCATGCGACGCCCTACACCCCACACCTCTGAAACGTCGGTGTTACGCAGCACCCAGTCACGCTTAGTTGGGTCGCAAATATTGACGACCCCACCTGTCTGCGCCTGCAGGCGTTTCGCCGTATGGTTGGCAAGCTTGGCCAGGGTCTTGGTCTGGGCGATACCAACGCCGACTGGAATGCCAGCGCACCTCAGCACCTGACTCCGAATCTGTCGGCCGAGACCGTCAAAATCGGTGATGCCAGTGAGGTCGACGAAGGCTTCGTCGATGCTGTAGACCTCGACTGAGGGCACCATGGACTCGATCAGCGTCATTACGCGCTCACTCATGTCACCGTACAGCGCGTAGTTCGATGAGAACGGTATGATGCCGTGCTGCTTGAGCTTGTGCTTGATCTGGAAATACGGCTCGCCCATTTTCACGTAGGGCTTGGCGTCGTAGCTTCGGGCGATAACGCAGCCGTCGTTGTTCGACAGCACCACGATTGGCACTTTGGCCAGGTCTGGTCGGAATACACGTTCACAGCTAGCGTAGAAGCTGTTGCAATCGATCAGGCCGAATACCGGCAGCGCCTTAGACATGACTGCGCACGCTGCTGGTGATCACACCCCAGATCGCCAGTTCGTCACCTTCAAGGACGTACCGTGGCGGATACTTGGGGTTTTCTGACATCAGGATGACTTCTCGACCGCGAAGGCACAGGCGCTTGCAGACGGGTTCATTGTTCAAGAGCGCGATGACGATGTGGCCGTGAGCGGGCTCGATTGATCGATCGACAATGGCCAGGTCTCCCTCATAGATCCCGGCGCCCTGCATGCTTTCGCCAGTGAGCGATACCAGGTAGACGTGAGGCGCACGGATGTTCAGTACTTCATCCAACGAGATCTGCGCTTCGATGTGATCTGCTGCCGGCGACGGAAAGCCTGCCGGAACGCGGAAAAGACACAGCCGGCACCTTCGAGCCGCCCTCACTGATGGGACCGAGAACTGAGTAATTCATGACGCACGACTTCCAATACTGTACGAATATACAGTTAACTTTCTGAATGCCTTGAGGTCAATTCTTGTAGGAGATATCGGACAGACGGGCCGATCATGGACGGACAGCCGCACGTTCAAACGTTTTCTGATAGCGATCCAACATCCGATACCCTTCCCAGATTTCGAATTGCTATGTGGAGCGCCGGTTCCCAACGCTGAATTTAACTTTCACTTTCACGATAGCTTTCCAGGCACAATTACCAACGTCGAATTTTACTACGGCGTCCACGTTAGCCTCCGACCTCAATTCCCAACGTCGGATTTAACTACCGAATTCACGATAGCTTTTCCAATCTCAATTCCCAACATCGTATTTAACTACCGATTTCACGATAGCTATTTCAATCTCAATTCCCAACATGGGATTTAACTACCGATTTCACGATAGCTATTTCAATCTCAATTCCTAACATCGGATTTAACTACCAATTTCATGATGGCTTTTCCAAACTCAATTCCAATAATAGGATTTGATAAAATCTCCCACTAGCCTGGCCCCTTCACTGCCGAACCAAGACAGCCAGAAAGCCTTGATATACAAGGGCCACAGACAACACAACACTATCAGCACCCGCTCAACACATGAGGTTTGAGCTACTTTTTTTGGAAAGCAGCACCATCACATGTTGACGCAGTTATTTATCTAGCCGTACTGTTAGCAACAGTTACAGAGAACTCCATCCCTCAAGCACCGCCACAACAACGGCGCGTACCTCTGCGAGTATTTAAAATGATAAATGCACTGCTGATTGTTGCGTACATCAAAACCATCAACCTTATTACTCTTATTCTTACTTTGTATGCAGGCGGGCAGCTCTGGGGCTAGAACAGGCCGCCCAGCATTGCCGGCTCCCAGTTCATGATCACCAACTCGCCACTTACGTCGGCCTTCCCCTGACGCTGATTAGTAGTAGTGTAGCGGATGTCCAGAGTCTCGAAATGGAAGCCTGCAAACACGCGGCGGATATCCGGATGGTCGTTGATGCTGACCATCACCTTGCCTTTACAGCGGCGCATGAAGTCGGCCATCCGCTCGTAGTTCTCGAACGGAAAGTCCACGCCATAGCCGGCGGTCTGCCAGTAAGGCGGATCCATGTAATGGAAAGTATGGGCGCGGTCGTAACGTTCAGCGCATTCAAGCCAGGGGAGGTTTTCGACGTAGGTTCCGGACAGGCGCTGCCACGCGGCCGAGAGGTTTTCCTCAATGCGCAGCAGGTTGATGGCCGGTCCAGTAGTAGCGGTACCGAATGTCTGCCCCGAGACCTTGCCGGCGAAGGCATGGTGCTGCAAGTAGAAGAAGCGGGCGGCGCGCTGGATGTCGGTAAGGGTTTCGGGGCGGGTCATCTTCTGCCATTCGAACATCTGCCGCGAGCTGAGCGCCCATTTGAATTGGCGCACAAATTCTTCGAGGTGGTTCTGCACGACGCGGTAAAGCGTGACCAGGTCGCCGTTGATGTCATTGAGGACTTCGACCGGCGATGGCTGGGGCTTCATGAAGTAGAGCGCGGCACCGCCGGCAAAGACTTCAACGTAGCATTCGTGTGGCGGAAAAAGCGGAATGAGGCGGTCGGCCAGGCGGCGTTTGCCGCCCATCCAAGGGATGATGGGTGTAGACATAAAAAGCAAGACCTTTACTGTATGGATAAACAGGTGCTAGGCTCGCCGCGCTTTGTGCACGGAGCAAGAGCCTTGGCTGGACTTGCAGGGACCATCTGCAGGGACGGCGGTCGATCCGGATGTTGACGCATCTGGACCGGCCGCTCTTTTTACTTCGGTGTTGAAACTTCTTTGGCGTATGCCTGACAGGCCGCGAGGGCAATCAGCCCCCGGTCGCCGTCATCGGTGACGCCGATAATTCGTTGAGCATGCGCTGGGTCAAGTTCGGCTCTTGTGGGGCCATGAACCACGCCGCCGGTGGCGGTGGTGGCTGACAGCGATCCATTGCCGGCGCCGGCGGTGGCGTCGAGTAGGACTGACAGGCGCAGATCAGCAGTGGCAAGACGGTCGCGCAGGCGACCTTGATCACGTTGGGCATCGCTCAAAGCTCGGTAATGGGTTTGTTCACTGGTGGCCAGGCGCTGCTCGAGCGCGAGGCGTTTATCCTGTTCGGCACGCTGCTGAGCGGCCGAAGCAAGGGTTATCTGATTGAGCGTTTCGGTGTGGAGTCGGGCCTGCTCTGCGAGCTGTTTGCCGTAGCGCCAATCCTGTAATTGCCAGGCGATGGCGGCGGAAGCACCGGCTAAAACGGCCAGCAGCACACCTTTGGCCACCAGTCGATACGGCGTCGGGATCAGTTCGCCGAGACGCATAGCACCGCCCTCGCCCGCCCCCACAACTCCAGCCGATCCTGTAGGCCGTTGAGGCCACCGTTGATCCTGCGGGTGATCGTGTTGAACTCGCTTTGATCTGCCAGTGCGTTCAGCCCATTCACGGACCAGAACCACGCGGCCGATTCAGCGGCCCACTGCGGCAGCTCCAGTAGCTCAGGGGTGCGCAGCAATCGCTCGTCGCCGAACAGCGCCAAGCTGCAGCGTAGATAATTGTCGTGACCGGTGACCTGGATCAGACCGCGACCGCGATAGCGCTGGCCATCACCATCCGCTGCCGGGGTGTTGCCCAGTTTCGCAGCCAGGTTGCCGGTGTCGTATTTGCTCAGGTACTGCTCGCCGCCCAGTTCCCGTACATACTGCAGCTGACCCGACTCGTGACCGACTTGCGCCAGAAACGCGGCTTGCCGTTTCGGCGTGTTGATCTGCCGGTGGGCCATGGCTGCGTTGAGGGCGGATACAAAAACGCCCGCTTGTCGGCGGGCGTTGGGCATGATGCTTTGCAGCTGTTGTTCAGTGATGGACATACAAACTCCAGACATAAAAAAACCGCTCTTAGGCGGCGATGGGATGCGGCTATTGCTTCTCGATGTTCACTACCTTGAGGGGTGGTTTTGGCCCCTTCTTTTTCTTGCCCTTGGATTTACCGGCTTTGCCGGCATTGCATTCGACCGTGGTCGACCAGCCGGACTGGGTGAACACCTGCTCGACCGAATCCGCCAGGTATTCACCATCAAGCCCGACCTTGAAACCCTGAGCGATGATGGGACGCTCGGCAAAGATGTCGGTGCGGCCGGGCATCTCCAGCCGCACGTCGGCGGTCGAGCGATTAAACGCCGACAGACGTGCCTTGGCCGCCGCTTCAGCAGCGCCTTTGTCTGGGTAGATATGACGGTCGGTATGCACTGCCGGCAGACCGTCCGGAGCGTCATCGTTGTCGATGGTAACCACCGCAAGTTTGCCGTTCTTTTTGTCCTGATGTTTGGTGGCCACCGCCTTGTGCGAATTGCGATCGCCGAGACTGAATTGCCAGCGGCTAAGGTCACTGCGGGTCAGCGTGATAGCGCCGAACGCCTTGCCGCTGGCCGTCTGGCCACCTTGGCGCGGCATCACCAACAGCTTGCCGTCGGCGACCTTGGCTGTGCAGTCGTACTGCTTGGCCAGGCGGGTGATGAAATTAAAATCGGACTCGTTGAGCTGGTCGACGCGGGCGACCTTGGTCGACACTGGACACACCGGTGTCCAGCCATTACGAGCGGCCACATCTGCCACGATCTTCGAAAGCGGCACGTCTTCCCAGCTTCCGCTACGGATGGTCTTGCCACTGCCACGCATGTCGCTGGCCTTGCCTTTGATCACGATGGTATCGGGTGGGCCTGATACCTCGACCGTGTCCACGGTGTAACTGCCCATGCGCGCCAAGCTCGTTTCCGCATAGCCCAGGTAAATCTCGATTGAGCTGCCACGCCGTGGCAATTGCACTTGCCCATCACGGTCGTCGATACGCAACTCGAACTCGTCGGACTCCATGCCCGGCTTGTCAGAGGTGCGCAGCAACAACAGTCGATCATTGATCTTGGCCGTGACGTCGGCCCCATCGGCGACAATGCGAAACATCGGGGTCATGGTTTTTTCCAATAAAAAACCCGCGCAAGGCGGGCCAGAAAAACAAGGCGTCGTTACGCGTAACGTGACGCGGCGCCGACGAAGGCATCGTCCCGGGTCAATCCCACAAACTGACGCCTTCATTGGTCGGGCTGGGCAGATCCGGCAGGACGATGATCACGCCCAACCGGAACGGCTGAGGCTCATCGGCCAGCCCCTGATTGGCATCGAGCACGGCCTCGACGCTGCCATTCAGATGGCCGTAAACGTTGTTGCAAATGACATCGAGCATGTCGCCGTCAGACGTCCTGCATGTCGTCGCCATAGCGCTCAAACTCCAAAGTGAACCCCTGTTTGCGAGCAATCCCGCCGTGCAGCAGTGCGGACTGTTCCTCGTTGATGTTTTTCAGGCACCACGTCCCGATCACCTCGCCATAGCCCGTGGTCAACGTCAGCGGTTGCAGCCTGGCCCCGATGGAACGCAGGGTGTCGAGCTGCTTTAAACCGCCTTTGAAGCCCGGATAGATCGTGCCCTTGAGCGTCAACTTTTCATCGCCCATACCGATAGCCTGCTTCGCCGGCCGGCGCGTCAGCCGCTCCTGCGAAGCCCAGCGGAATTCGGTCGAACGGCTCAGCTCATCAAACGCCGCCGTATCTAGATTGAAGTAATACGGCTCAATCTTCGGATCGCGCGGCTGAATGATCATCAGATGCGGGAACGGCTTGACCGCCTCCGGCGCCGGCGTGGCCTCCACGGCAAAGGAACTGGTGGGCACGATGTTGGCCAGCGACGGACTGACCTTACCGGCGACGTTGTTGATCGCCGTGGCCGCCTTGCCCGCCTGTTCCTTCAGAGTACCCAGCCGATCCTGCACTTCTGCCGCCGCGCGGGTGGCTCGGCCGTACACCGCCACCACCTGACCGACCTTGGCCTGAGCCGCGTCGACGCCGCGCATCACTCGCTGAAGTTTGGCGCCGATGGCGGGACCAACAAACGGGATGTTCTCCAGCTCGGACGCAGCGCCGGTCAGTTCGCGGATCGCACCGTTGACCGGGGTCAGCATGCCGTCAGCACTGCGCCGTCCGGTTTCCGCTGCCTCGACCAGATATTTCAGGCTCGATTGCATTTGCTCCATGTAAGCCATGAAACCTCCTTAGACATGGGGTTCGTCGTACAGCTTGGCGGCATTACTCTTCGCCGCGTCCGCCATCATTCGCTGCATGTGCGGCATCAGGTCCTGCGCCAAAGTCTGCGGATCCTTGACGTCGCCCTGCACGGTCACCGGCATGCTCAGTGAATACTGAAACTGCTGATCCACCTTCGCAGGCACCGGCTTTTCCGCCTCCTTGGGCTGGATAGCCAGCGCCGCCGACTTGAGCGGCGCCGTCACCGCCATCGAGCGCGCGACATCCCCCAACACCGGGCGCTGCTGCGCCGCTGACGCCATCATGAGCGGCGTGGTTGGCACCGGCGCCTTTGCCGTTTGCTCGGGCTTTTCATCCTCACCGCCGAACAGCGACTTACCCAACGACCCGCCCAGCGCCGCACCGCCCTGACTGCCCAGATAGGCACCGATCATGCCGCCGATAGCGGTGCCGATGATCGGCACAACCGAACCGATGGCGGCGCCTGCTGCTGCACCGGCCATGGTGCCGGCTAGGTTGCCCGCTGCCGAACCGTAACCTTCGGCTTTTTCGTCCTTGGTCTTGGCGTTTTGAAAGGTTTCAAAAGCCATCGCGCCGGACTCCAGCAGCGTGCCGCCGGGAATAACCTTGGCCGCCTTGCCGACCTTACCGACGGCTCCTGCGACGACGCCGAGCTTGGACAATGCCCCACCTGGAACGGAAGGGACTGATGGGACCGAAACGGGGGGACGCGGAACCGGAACAGATGGACGTGTAACCGATACAGGCGGACGAGGCACAGACGGGCGAGGACCGCTCGAACTCGGCAACGTCCGGCGCCGAGCGCTACGGCTTGATCCACGTCCGCGTCGGCGCGATTCGCCCGGCGCATCCACACCGCCACCCATAGCGCCGGCATTGACGACGAAAACCTTTTGGACGCCGTCGTTACCTGCATCATTTGCAGCACCAAGGCCACCGCCTGTAGCCGCTTCCTTCACCCGCGAAACAACATCCAGGCCAGTCGCTACCAAATCAAGCTCACCGGAATTTTTATTGCGGGCTTCGCTCCCACCCCGACCACCGCGCGACCCACGCGCAAGGTTTAGCAGCCCCTTGCTGATCTTGATCGTGCTGAAGATACCTTTTAAGGCGATCAGCCCCGCCCCGACCGTGGCGATACCGGCAACCACCCCGGGCGCGCTATCCGTCAGCGACGTAATGCCTTTAGTGACCTTGGTCAACGACTCGGCCACGGTGTCCGTCACCGGGCGCAGCGCATCACCGATGCTGCGCATGGCGTCATCCATCGACTGGGCCATTTCCGCCCATTTCTGCGATGACGACTCGCGCCGCTCGGCGAGGTTCTTGTCGAGGATTCCGGTCGCGTCACGCGAATCGTTTTTGAGCTGGCTGTACAGCGCCTTGTTCTGCATGTAGGCCGACAGTGCGGCCTTGACCTGCATGTCGGCGAACAGGTCGCCGGTGCGCAGGGATTCTTCCAGCG
>Ga0307411_10000291_pt1 | contig 16720 bp, 20 predicted proteins | sample DK1Ometagenome_2_FD_203712 | JGI IMG/M metagenome (GOLD analysis project Ga0307411, IMG submission 203712) | Maize rhizosphere microbial communities from greenhouse at UC Davis, California, United States - DK15-O-1 | ecosystem: Host-associated > Plants > Roots > Rhizosphere > Soil | place: USA...
TGGCCGCCGCAAGACTGACGCCGAGGATCGCGTTCGCGCCGAGCCGCGCCTTGTTGTGCGTTCCGTCGAGCGTATTCAGCGTCAGATCGAGTTCGGCCTGGTCTTCGGCTTCGAGCCCGACGACCGCAGAGGCAATCTCGCCGTTGACCGCCTGCACGGCCTTTTCGACGCCCTTGCCTCCCCATCTGCTCTTGTCGCCGTCGCGAAGCTCCACCGCCTCGTGCGCGCCCGTCGAGGCACCCGACGGGACAGCCGCCCGGCCCATGCTTCCGTCTTCCAAAGTGACGTCAACTTCCACCGTAGGATTGCCGCGGCTGTCGAGGATCTGGCGGGCGTGGACATCGACGATCGCGGTCATGCTAATCCTTCTTTCGGAAACGTAATGATTTGGAGGCGCGCTGCACCTATAAGCGGCGCGTCGGGCCGTGCAACTTTCGCTTCCGCAAACAGGAACGAGGGCCGCGCTGCCGGGTTGAGAGCGGACAAGGAGGACTCGCACATGGGCGATGACAGGAACGACCTACCCGAAGGTACCGACGCGGTAATTGCCGGCGCATCGAATACGGATGGCGATGCCGGCGCTCGCACAACGGAGTCAACATTGGTGACCGATACCGATCTTCCCACGCCTCGCGACGACCTGCCCACGAGCGGCGCTCCGGACACCGGCATCCGCCAGCGCATCCGCGACGGCGGCGAGCGACTGTCGACGGAAGCCGGCGATCGTGCACGCGGATTCGTCAGCCAAGGCCTCGAACGCTCGGCCGAAGCACTCACCAATGTCAGCAGGATGGTTGGCGACACTGCCGACGGCATCGAGGAACGGCTGGGCGCCGAATATGGCGACTATGCCCGACGGGCTGCCTCGGCGATCGAGAGCACGGCAAACAGCCTCGCCTCCAAGGATCCCGACGAGTTGATCGAGGATACGCGCAATTTCGTGCGCAACAGTCCGGGCGTAGCCATTGCCGGCGCCGCCATCGTCGGGTTCGTCGTTGCTCGGCTGTTCAAGTCCGGCCTCGGCGGCCGCGACGAAGACGAGGCCTGAGGCACGAACGTGCTCAAGCCGCCCGCCGAGGATCCGTCGAACCAGCGACCCGACCAGCCGGTCGGCGAACTGATCGGCCGCATCCTTGAGGACGGCAAGGCCTATGCGCTTGCGGAGTTGAACGTCGTCAAGGCGATCGCCGAGGAGAGGATAAGCGCGTTCAAGGCTCCGGCCATCGCTTTGGTGGCTGCCCTTCTGGTCTCGCAAGCGGCGATCATCATCTTCGCGCTGGGCATCACGCTTGCCTTGGCCAACCTGGTCGGCGGGCTGCTCGCGGGGATCATCGGATTCCTGGTGTTCGGCGGCATTGCCGGCGGGCTGGTGTGGTGGGCATCGACCAAAATCCGGAACGAACTGTGAAACCGGAACCGCCTTCCGTCACCGCCGCCCGGGCAGAGGTCGAGCGCACGCGTCAGCGACTGATCGGCACGTTTGACGAGCTGCAACAGCAGTTCGCGCCGCATACCTTGATGCGCGAAGCATGGGAGACTGCGAGAGACAAGGGCGTCGACCTAGCGGAAAACGCCGTCGATGCCGTGCGCAAGCGCCCTGTCGCCGCGACGAGCGTTGTCGCCGCAATCGCCTTGTTCATCGCTCGCGAACCCTTGATGAACCTCGCGGGCAAGGTTGCGGGCAAGGGCAAGAAGGCACCGAAACAATCACGTACGAAGAAATCCACGGAGAGTATCGCATGACGGACAGTCGCATTCCCGCCGAAGACACCGAAACCGCTTCATCGCCGCGCCAGCGCGCAATCGAGGCCTATGGCAATGCCCGCGACCGAGTCGGCAGTGCCGGACGCCGTGCCGGCGACGCCCTTGAGGAAGTTCCACTGATCGCACTGGCCGCGGGTCTCGCTGCCGGAGCCGCCATCGCTGCCCTTCTCCCGCGCACCCGCACCGAGGACCGGCTGCTGAAGCCGGTGACCAACCGGGCTCGCGAGACGGCGCAGTCCGCCTTTCAGGCCGCCAAAGACGCGGGACGCGAACGGCTCGACGAGCTGGGGCTGACCAAGGACCGCGGGTCGGATGCAATCCGCTCGATCATCGACGGGGCGCGCGATGCGGCGAAGGCCTCGGCTCAGGCTGCCGTAGGCACCTACCGCAAGGGCGAATGAGGCCTCCATGGCCGGTTCGCATCTCGCAGAAATCCTGCTAGCGGACCGGCCATGAGCAAGCTTCACCTGGTGTTCGGAGGCCGCGTCAAAGATCCGCAGGGCCTCGAATTCGTCGATCTCAGCGCAATCGACTTCGTCGGTCTGTTCGAAAGCTACGCCGAGGCGGAAGACGCTTGGCGCGGGCGCGCGCAGCGGACCGTTGACGATGCCGAGATGAAATATGTCGTCGTCCACCTGCACCGGCTGCTTGAGCCGGAAAGCGATAGCACTGTCCCCGCCGCTTAGGCCTTGCGGTAGCGCCACAGCAGCAGGGGCCGCTGAAGCAACAACCCCGCGACGAATCCGCCGATGTGCGCCGGCGTCGCCAGCAGGTAACCTTGGGTCCCGGCAAGCAGGCCGGTCATCATCTGCAAAACGACCCACGCCGCGAGCAGCCACAGCGAGTTGAGCGCTCGATTGAGGCCCGGCGAACTGACCAGACGCTTCTGCTCGCCGAAGCTCAGCGCGAAGGCGCCAATCACGGCGCTTATGGCTCCGCTGGCGCCGATCATCGGCGTCGGGGACATTGGAGACGCAATCCACTGCGCCACCGCCGCCGTGAAAGCACCGACGATGTAGAGGAAGACAAGCGGCCCCGCGCCGAGAATGCGCTCGACCTTCGTCCCGCACCAGACGAGCATGAGCAGGTTAAGCGCCACATGGAGCGCGCCGCCATGCACGATCGTCGAGGTGAGCGGCGTCAGCCAGGCCGGAGGCGCCGGATAGAGCGTAGGCACACCACTGAACCGCGCGGGAATGAACCCCAACGTCATCGCCGCCCAATTGTCGTTGCCGGCGAACGCGACCAGAAGCCACGCCACGCCGGTGACGATGGCAATAATCGCGGTTGCGGTTTTGGGAATGCGCATCAGCGCAGCGCCGCTCAGACGAACTCGATCTTCTTGATCTCGTAGTAGCGGTCGCCCGACGGGGTCGAGACCTCTACCTCCTCGCCGACCTGGCGCCCGATCAGGGCGCGGCCGAGCGGCGAGTTGTAGCTGATCTTGCCGTCCTTGGCGTCCGCTTCGCTCTGTCCGACGAGCTGGTAGCGAACCTTCTTCTCGTCTTCGTCAAGCAAGGTGACCGTCGCACCGAACACGACCTTGTCGCCCGACAAAGTCGTCGGATCGATGACCATGGCGCGGCTCAGCTGGTCGTCGATGTCCGCGATCATCGCCTCGATCTGGCCCTGGCGCTCCTTGGCGGCGTGATATTCGGCATTCTCGGAGAGATCGCCGTGCGCACGCGCATCCTCGATCGCCTGGACGACTTCCGGACGCTCGATGGTTTTCAGCTGGCGCACCTGATCGCTCAGCTTGCGATGGCCTTCGGGCAGCATCGGTACCTTGTCGGCACTCGCCATGATAGTCGGCCTTTCCTCTTCAAAACGCCGCCCGCCGCGCCCTTCCTTAAGGGTCGCGAAGCCGGGCGGATTGTCAGGTGAACTCTGGTTCAGGAGGCGGAATAATAGGATTGGAGCGAGCGGACTTCAAGCGCACGCCCCCGCAAAGCCTCGATAGCCTGTGCAGCGGCCAGGCTGCCCGCCGCCGTCGTGAAGTACGGAACCTTGCGGATCAGCGCCGTTGAACGGATGGAATGGCTGTCCTTCAACGACTGCCAGCCCTCGGTTGTGTTGAAGACCAGCTGCACCTCACCGTCCATCAATTTGTCGACGATATGCGGCCGCCCCTGCGCCACCTTGTTGACCCGCTCCACCGCTAGCCCCCTGGACGTCAAATGCTCGGCGGTCCCGCTGGTGGCGATGACCGAATAGCCAAGCTCCAGCAGCTTCGCGACCGCAGGGATGATATTGTCCTTGTCGGCGTCTTTCACCGACACGAACGCCGTCCCCTTGTCCGGCAAAGCCATGCCCGCGCCAATCAGCGCTTTCCCGAACGCCAGCCGAAATTCACTATCGATTCCCATGACTTCGCCGGTGCTCTTCATTTCCGGTCCAAGGACGGGATCGGCACCGGGGAAGCGAGCAAACGGGAAGACCGACTCCTTGACCGCGATATGCTTGATGTCGCGAACGATCGGATCGAGGTCGGCCAGCCGCTCGCCCGCCATCACGCGTGCAGCAATCTTCGCCACCGGCACGCCGATCGCCTTGGCGACGAAGGGCACGGTGCGGCTCGCCCGCGGATTGACCTCGATCAGGTAGACCTCGTTCTCCTTCACCGCGAACTGGACGTTCATCAGCCCGCGAACGTCCAGCGCCAGCGCCAGTTCGCGCGCCTGGCGCTCGATCTCGGCGACGATCTCGTCAGACAGGCTGTGCGGCGGTATGGAGCAGGCGCTGTCGCCCGAATGCACCCCCGCTTCCTCGATATGCTGGAGGATTCCGCAGACGGTCACGTCCGTGCCGTCGCAGATCGCGTCGACGTCGACCTCGATCGCGTCGCGCAAATAGCGGTCGATCAGCACCGGGCTGGACCCGGACACAGCTACCGCCGTCGCGATATAATGATCGAGCTGCTCCGGCCCCTCGACCACCTCCATGCCCCTGCCGCCCAGCACGTAAGATGGACGCAGAAGCACCGGGTAACCGATGCGCGAAGCAACCTGCACCGCTTCGTCGCGGCTGCGCGCCAGGCCGTTCTCGGGCTGCTTCAGGCCAAGCTTGTCGACCAGCTGCGCAAACCGCTCGCGATCCTCGGCCAAGTCGATCGAATCCGGCTTGGTGCCGAGGATCGGAATGCCCGCCGCGCCGAGGTCGGCCGCCAGCTTCAGCGGCGTTTGCCCGCCCAACTGGACTATCACCCCGAGCAGTTCGCCCTTCTCCGCTTCGCGCTCGAGGATCTCCAGCACGTCCTCACCGGTCAGCGGCTCGAAATAGAGGCGGTCGGACGTGTCCGGGTCGGTCGAGACCGTCTCCGGATTGCAATTGACCATGATGGTCTCGAACCCGGCCCCGTCGCGGCCGAGAGCGAAGGCCGCATGGCAGCAGCAATAGTCGAACTCGATGCCCTGCCCGATCCGGTTCGGGCCGCCACCGAGGATGACGACTTTCTTGCGGTCGCTGATCGCCGCCTCGTCCTCGGGCTCGCCGAACAAGGGCGCCTCGTAGGTAGAATAGAGATAAGGCGTGGCCGCATCGAACTCCGCGGCGCAGCTGTCGATGCGCTTGAACACCGGCCTGACGCCAAGCTTGATGCGGTGGGCCCGCACCTCGGCTTCAGTCACGCCGCCGGTGATCGCCTTGAGCGCGCTGTGGACGATGCCCGATCCGTGCGCAGCGACCGCCTCGCTCATTTCGCGGTCCATATTGGCCGAGCGCAATGCCAACTGCGCCAGCCGAGCATCGGAAAAGCCCATAGCCTTCAGACGCCGCATCTCCATGGCCTCACGCGGCAGGCCTTCGCGCCTTACCTGCGCCTCGGCATCGACGATCTCCTGCAGCCGCTGGAGGAACCATGGGTCGAAACCCGCGATCTCGTTGATTCGCTCGACCGTAAAGCCCTGCCGCAGCGCCTCGGCCGCCACCAGCAGCCGGTCCGGCGTCGCCTTGGCCAGCGCATTCTCGATGACGGCAGGGTCCGCGCCGTCGAACTGATGGACGCGATCGAGCCCGCAAAGGCCCGTCTCCAACCCGCGAAGCGCCTTCTGCAGGCTCTCCGCGAAGGAACGACCAATGGCCATCACCTCGCCCACGGACTTCATCGACGTGCTCAGCAGCGCCGGCGAACCCGCGAATTTCTCAAACGCAAAGCGCGGGATTTTCGTGACCACATAATCGATGGTCGGCTCGAAGCTCGCCGGCGTCGCGCCACCGGTGATGTCGTTGGAAATCTCGTCGAGCGTGTAGCCAACCGCCAGCTTCGCCGCGACCTTGGCGATCGGGAAGCCGGTCGCCTTCGATGCCAGCGCCGAAGAGCGCGAAACGCGCGGGTTCATCTCGATCACGACCATCCGCCCGGTCTTCGGATCGACTGCGAACTGGACGTTGGAACCGCCTGTTTCGACACCGATTTCCCGCAACACCGCAATGGAGGCGTTGCGCATTCGCTGATATTCCTTGTCGGTCAGCGTCAGCGCCGGAGCGACGGTAATGCTGTCGCCCGTATGCACGCCCATCGGGTCGATATTCTCGATGGAGCAGATGATGATGGCGTTGTCGGCGCGGTCGCGCACGACTTCCATCTCATATTCCTTCCAGCCGAGGACGGATTCCTCGATCAGCACCTCGGTCGTCGGGCTGGCTTCGAGCCCGCCGCGGACGATCGCCTCGAACTCCTCGCGATTGTAGGCGATGCCGCCGCCCGTGCCGCCCAGAGTGAAGCTCGGCCGAATGATCGCTGGCAGCCCGATCGCCTCCAGCGCCGCCCAGCCGTCGTCCATGCTGTGGGCAATGGCCGAACGCGGGCTTTCCAGCCCAATGCTGTCCATCGCCTCCCGAAACTTGAGCCGGTCCTCGGCCTTCTCGATCGCCTCGGCATTGGCGCCGATCAGCTCGACCCCGAGCCGCTCCAGCGTCCCGTCCTTCGCCAGCGCCAGCGCCGTATTCAGCGCCGTCTGCCCGCCCATCGTCGGCAGGACAGCGTCGGGCCTTTCCTTCTCGATGATCTTGGCGACGAACTCCGGCGTGATCGGCTCGATGTAAGTCGCGTCAGCCAGCTCCGGGTCGGTCATGATCGTTGCCGGGTTCGAATTGACGACGATGACCCGATAACCCTCTGCCTTCAGGGCCTTGACCGCCTGACTTCCGGAATAATCGAATTCGGCGGCCTGGCCGATGACGATCGGCCCGGCGCCGATGATCAGGATCGAGGATATGTCGGTGCGTTTGGGCAATTCAGTCGGTCTTTCCTTGGCGTTCCATGGAACCCTCCCAGCCGTCGTATTCCGCGCCGAACCGGTTGGCGAAGTCGCACATCCGCTTCATTTCGGTTTCCGACCAGGCGCGGTCCGTCACCGCATGGTTCTCCGCGATGACGCCTGGCGAGTCGGCAGTCGGGCGTACCGTGTAGCCTTCGTCGCTCAGGGCCTTGGAAAGGCCATGCACGTCCCCGTCGTAGAAGTAATGAATGACGTGGCGAGTATCGGACAGATCTTCGCCGTGGGAGGTCAGAGCCTCGAACACCGGTTCGTTACTCGCAACCTGTGCGTTCCAGTCATTGTGGACCATCGAAAGCCTCCATTGCCCGCATCAGCTCGCCAGCCCTTCAGCATTGACGAATACCAGCTTCAGATGCCGCTCACGCGCCCAGCGGTGGACGCATGCGCGTTCTTCGGCCGTCGCGCCGTGCCGGATCATGAACAACAATCTCTTCTCGCTTTCGTCCTGGAAAAGCTCCCCGAGCGCGAGCCCGCACTGGCGCGTGACGCCATTAAGTTCGGCCTCGGTGTGCATGCGCGCCGTGACGCAGCCGGAGGTCATTAGTGCGCAGCTGATTGGCAGGAGGTGGCGAAAGGCGAGAACTCTCGACATTCAGTTGGCCGGGATCACGATTGCCGATGGCGGTTCTGCGCTGGCGTCCGTACCCAAGTCGATGCCATCCTGCGCCTTTTCCTTCGTAATTATCATAACCTCGAGCTTGAGCTTTCCGAAGCGTCCGCTGAGGGCGTCCCGATAGGTTTGCAGTCCCGCAAGATGGTCCGAACCCGGCGGAAACATCACCATGACTTCAGCTTCTTCCTTGTCATTGACTGAGCGGGTGACAGGGAGCCTCAAACTTGTTGCTCGTTCCTGCAGTTTTACCATGTTGGCCTCTGAGCCCACGGCGAGAAAGCCCAGAAAGATCGTTGGCTGATGTGAACTCGCTTCCTCGACGATGATGAGCGGCGGCGGAACGGGGATCGCATCAAACATCAACCGAGCTCCTCATCGCCCCGACAAACTTCTCAAACAGATAGAAGCTGTCCTGCGGCCCCGGGCTCGCCTCGGGGTGATACTGCACGCTGAACGCCGGTCGGTCGGTCAGCTCGATCCCGCAATTGCTGTTGTCGAACAGCGAGACGTGCGTCTCACGCACGTTCTCCGGCAGGCCCTCGCGCTCGACCGCGAAGCCGTGGTTCATGCTGGTGATCTCGACCCGGCCATCCTCCAGCCGCTTCACCGGATGGTTGGCGCCGCGATGGCCCTGGAACATCTTGCTCGTCTTGCCGCCGACGGCCAGCGCCAGCATCTGGTGGCCGAGGCAGATGCCCAACAAAGGCTTTTTCGTCTCCAGCATCTGCCGGATCACCGGCACCGCATATTCGCCCGTCGCCGCCGGGTCGCCCGGGCCGTTCGACAGGAAGAAGCCGTCCGGCTCGTGCGCCATGATCTCGTCAAACGTCGCGCTCGCCGGCACCACCGTCACTCGCGCGCCGGCCTCGACCAGATTGCGGAAGATGTTGCGCTTGTTACCATAGTCGACGGCGACGACGTGCGGGCGGGACTCGTCGTCCCCGCCCAGTTCGTACCCCTCGCCCCACTGCCACCGACCGCCCGTCCAGCGCTCGATCTGCAGCCGGCTGACGTCCTTCGCCAGATCCATGCCCTCGAGCCCGGGCCAATCCGCCGCCAGCTTCTGCAGCCGCTCCAGGTCGAATTCGCCCTTCGCGTCATAGGCAATGGTGACGGTCGGAGGTCCCTCTTCGCGCACCAGCTTGGTGAGCGCGCGCGTGTCGACGCCGCAGATCCCGATCCGGCCCCATTTGCGCATCCAGTCCGCGAAGCCCTCGCTGGCGCGATAATTGCTCGGTTCGGTAACCACCTCGCGCACCAGGCAGCCGAGCGCGTGCGCATCCGCCGCCTCGACGTCCTCGTCGTTCGCGCCGACATTGCCGATGTGCGGAAAGGTGAAGGCGATGACCTGCTTCGCGTAGGAAGGATCGGTCATCACTTCCTGGTAGCCGGTCATGGCGGTGTTGAAGCACAGCTCGCCGACCGCTTCGCCCTCGGCGCCGAAGCCTTTGCCCCAGACCACCCGGCCATCGGCGAAGACCACGACTCCCGTCGCGCCCTTGGGTTGCGGCGCAGACATGGGTCGGGCGTCGGCCATCGGCGGGAGGAGCCTTCCGTGAGTGTTTTGCAGCGATGTCGCTAAGACGTTGCCGCTAGGCACATATGCGCGCCGGGTCAACGCTGGTCAGGGCCGAAATGCATGGCTAGTGCGATTGCATGATCCGCGACGACATCAAGACCGCCCTGGTGACCGCCATGAAAGGCGGCGACAAGGCCGCCACCGGCACGATCCGCCTCATCCAGTCCGCCATCAAGAACCGCGACATCGAGCTGCGCACGTCCAGCGCCACGCCCGACGACGACCTGCTGATCACCGAAGTGCTGCAGAAAATGATCAAGCAGCGCCGCGAATCCGCCGAGCTCTACCGCAAAGGCAACCGCGAAGAACTGGCCGCGACCGAAGAAGCGGAAATCGCCGTCATCGAACGTTTTCTGCCCAAGCAGATGAACGACGAAGAAGCGAGCGCCGCCATCCAGGCGATCATCGCCGAAACGGGCGCAGCGGGCATGAAGGACATGGGCCGAGTCATGGGCGAGGTGAAGGCGCGGCTGGCCGGGCAGGTCGATCCGGCGAGGGCGAGCGCGATGGTGAAGGCTGCGCTGAGCTAGCTACTTCTGTGGATAATTCCGGATGTTACGCTTGCGGCGAGCCGAGTCGGAATGCCAGTCTCAGACCTTCGTTCGTCCTGAGCGAAGTCGAAGGGCGCTGGCACAACATCGATGCAGTTCTACGTCTACCTGCTGCGCTGCAGCGACGGCTCCTACTACGCCGGACATACCGACAATCTGGAAGGCAGGCTCTGGCAGCACGAGCAGGGGACTGGTTGCGACTGGACTTCACGGCGAAGGCCGGTCGACCTGGTCTGGTGCGATAGCGCACCTACCAGAGATGAGGCACTGGCCTTCGAACGCCGCATCAAGGGCTGGACCAGGGCCAAGAAGGAAGCCCTGATCGCAAGTGATTGGGATAGGGTGAAATGGCTTTCGCGAAAACCGTCCGAGCGTGCCGTACGTCCTGAGGGGAGCGCAGAGCGCACAGTCGAAGCGCGCCAGGCGCAAGCCTCAACACAACGCCCTTCGACTTCGCTCAGGACGAACGAGGTTGGCGCCTCGCAATGACCCTCTCTCCCGCCTTCCTCGACGAACTCCGCGCCCGTACCGTGCTTTCGGCCGTCATCTCTCCGTCCGTCAAACTCCTCCGCGCAGGGCGCGAATGGAAGGCGTGCTGCCCGTTCCACAACGAGAAGACGCCCAGCTTCACGATCAATGACGAGAAGGGCTTCTACCATTGCTTCGGTTGCGGGGCGCACGGCGACGCGATCCGCTTCCTGACCGACGCGCGCGGCCTGCCGTTCATGGACGCGGTGAAGGAACTCGCGTCCAAGGCCGGCCTCGACGTCCCCGCCCCCGACCCGCAGGCCCGCGAGCGCGCCGAACGCACCTCCACACTCACTGACGTCATGGCGGCGTGCCAGAAATGGTTAGCCGAGCAGCTCGCCGGTATCGAGGGCGCCGACGCCCGCGACTACCTCAAGAAACGCGGCATCGAGCCCGTCGCCGTCGCTCGCTTCGGCATCGGCCTCGCGCCGGAAGGCCGGAACAGGCTCAAGAGCGCCCTCTCCCACCTCGGTGAGGACAAGCTGGTCGAGACCGGCATGCTCATCCGCAACGACGAGGGCGAGACCTATGACCGCTTCCGCGGGCGCCTGATGATCCCCATCCGCGACGCTCGCGGCCGGGTGATCGCGTTCGGCGGCCGAATCCTCGGCCAGGGCGAGCCCAAATATCTCAACTCGCCGGACACGCCGCTCTTCGACAAGGGCCGCACCCTCTACAACCTCGACCTCGCAAGCCCCGCGACCCGCGCCGCCAAACGGCTGATCGTCGTCGAGGGCTATATGGACGTCATCGGCCTCGACCGCGCCGGCATCACCGAAGTCGTCGCCCCCAACGGCACCGCGGTCACCGAGGCTCAGCTCGAGCGCATGTGGCGGCTCGATCCCAATCCCATCCTCTGCTTCGATGGCGACAGCGCCGGGCAGAAGGCCGCGATCCGAGCCGCCGCCCGCGCCCTTCCCCACCTCGGCCCGGAGCGCACCCTGCGCTTCGTCGAGCTTCCCGCCGGCCAGGACCCCGACGACCTCGTCCGCAGCGGCGGACGCGCAGCGGTCGAAGCCCTTCTGGAAACCCCAGAGCCCCTCGTAGACCGTCTCTGGCGCCACGAGGTCGCAGCGCAGCCCCTCACCACGCCGGAAGCCCGCGCCGGCCTCCGCCAGCGCCTGATCGAACATTCGCAGTCCATCCACGACCAGGCGCTCGCCCGCCTCTACCGAGACGACTGGCTCCGCCGGTTCAGCGACCTCGTCCGCCCGCAGCAGGATTACGCCCCCCGCGCGCCCCGCCGCGAATGGAAGAAGCAAAACGGCCGATTCTTGCCCCCCGAAAAGCGTCCAGGCGACGTCATGCGCCGCATCAGCACCGGCGGCATCGGCGTCGAGCATGCCCGCGCCCTCATCCTCGGCTTCACCAATTTCCCGGAGGCCCTGCACGACCATTGCGAGCAGCTTGCCACCCTCCCGATCCGCGAAGCGCCCCTCGCCCGCATCCGCGACAGGCTGGTCGATGCGGCCGTTTCTGGGGAAACGCTTGATCGCGAGGCACTTGCTACCATATTGCGGGACAGCGGAGCGGCGGCGGACCTGGAGCGAGCGCGTCGAACCGGTACAATGGCTTTTTCCTTCACCCGCAGCGACACGGCGCCGGACCGGGCCGTTCGCGACCTCGGGACCGCGATCGATGCGTTGATGGCGGACGGGGAGATCGGCGCAGCCCTCGCGGCGGCGACCGAGCGATTGAAGGAAGGCGAAGAGGATGCGTTCGAGGAGCAGCGTCGGCTGCACTCGCAACGTGAGGAAATCAAGGAGCGGCTGGCGTCTCTCGCTGGCAGCGACTAAGCGGCGCCAAAGATTGCAAGGGCCACCATGGCGAAGAACGAAGCAGTAGAGACCGAAGCACAGGACAGCGGCGATGCGCCGCTGATCGACCTCAACGACGCGACGATCAAGAAGATGATCGCCCGCGCGAAGAAGCGCGGCTTCATCACCATCGACGAGCTGAACGAGGCCCTTCCGCAGGACCAGATGGCGTCCGAGCAGATCGAGGACGTCATGTCCGCGATCAACGACATGGGCATCAACGTCGTCGAGAATGAGGAAGCGTCGGACGACGACGAGGAAAAGGAAGAGGAGCAGGCCGAGGACGAGGTTGATCCCCTCGACGACGGCGGCCCCCGCCCTGCCGCGGCGACCAAGAAGGAACCGACCGACCGCACGGACGACCCCGTCCGCATGTACCTGCGCGAAATGGGCGCCGTGGAGCTGCTCAGCCGCGAAGGCGAAATCGCCATCGCCAAGCGCATCGAGGCCGGCCGCGACATCATGATCTGGGGCCTGTGCGAAAGCCCCATGACCTTCAACGCCATCATCGGCTGGTCCAACGCCCTCAACGAAGGCCGCATGCAGCTGCGCGAGATCCTCGATCTCGAAGCCATGCTGTCCAAGGGCCCGACCGCCGAGCAGATCGCCGCCAGCGAGGAAGGCGAAGAAGGCGCCGAGGGCGAGATCAGTGAAAAGACCGCCGGCCCGACCATCAAGGAAGAAGAAGACGTCGCCGACGAGCCCGAGGAGGGCAAGAACGAAGACGACGAGGACATGGTCGACCGCCGCGCCAAGCCGCAGGCGGAAGAGGAGGACGACGAGAACGCCCTCTCCCTCGCCCAGATGGAAGAGACCCTCAAGCCGCAGGCGCTCGAGAAGTTCGCGACCATCACCTCGCTCTTCAAGAAATTCTCCAAGCTGCAGACCGCGCGCCTCGAAGCGCTCGGCAGCGGCACCGAATTCCCCGCCTCGGACGAAAAGAAGTACCAGAAGCTCCGCGAGGAGCTCACCGCCGAGGTCGAGAGCGTCCAGTTCCACGGCGCCAAGATCGAATTCCTGGTCGAGCAGCTCTACAGCTACAACCGCCGCCTGATGGCGCTTGGCGGCCAGATGCTGCGCCTTGCCGAACGGCACCGCGTCCCCCGCCGCGCCTTCCTCGAAAGCTATACGGGCAGCGAGCTGGACGACAGCTGGCTGGACCGCGCCGCCGGCATCGACAAGAAGTTCGCCGCCTTCGCCGCCGCCGAGCGCGACAGCGCCGAGCGCATCCGCACCGACATCAGCGAGATTGCGCAGCAGGTCGGCACCTCGCTGCCCGAGTACCGGCGCATCGTCAACATGGTGCAGAAGGGCGAGCGCGAGGCCCGCATCGCGAAGAAGGAGATGGTCGAGGCCAACCTCCGCCTCGTCATCTCCATCGCCAAGAAGTACACGAACCGCGGCCTGCAGTTCCTGGACCTCATCCAGGAAGGCAACATCGGCCTGATGAAGGCGGTCGACAAGTTCGAGTACCGCCGCGGCTACAAATTCTCGACCTACGCCACCTGGTGGATCCGGCAGGCGATCACCCGCTCGATCGCCGACCAGGCGCGGACCATCCGCATCCCGGTCCACATGATCGAGACGATCAACAAGCTCGTCCGCACGGGCCGCCAGTTCCTGCACGAGACCGGCCGCGAAGCGACCCCGGAGGAGCTCGCCGAGCGCCTTTCGATGCCGCTCGAAAAGGTCCGCAAGGTGATGAAGATCGCCAAGGAGCCGATCAGCCTCGAAACGCCGATCGGCGACGAGGAAGACAGCCACCTCGGCGATTTCATCGAGGACAAGAACGCCGTCATCCCGGTGGACGCGGCGATTCAGTCGAACCTCAAGGAAACGGTGACCCGGGTGCTGGCGTCACTCACCCCGCGCGAGGAGCGCGTCCTGCGCATGCGCTTCGGGATCGGGATGAATACTGATCATACGCTGGAGGAGGTCGGGCAGCAGTTCAGCGTGACCCGCGAGCGTATCCGGCAGATCGAGGCGAAGGCGCTGCGGAAGCTGAAGCATCCGTCGCGGTCGCGGAAGATGCGGAGCTTCTTGGATCAGTAGTGAGCGTCGGAGAAAATTAGCGTGTCTTTTCAGTCTCGCGATGAGGTTCATCGAGACTACCATGCATTCTTCGAACTCTTAGGCCACTTCGTCACTCGTTATCAGTCGGTCGAAGATTATCTTGTCCACGTCTTCGCCTCATTGCTGGCCGAAGACAAGGAACGCAGCAAAGCGATCTTCGCGACGGCTCGCGGAATCGACCCTAAACTCAAGTTGATCGACGCAGCCCTAATCGGACACGACCGATCGACTCAGCGCATGTGGAAGTCGCTCCGGAAATGCGTTTCCAAGGCCCATGAGACCAGAGGTTATCTCGCGCACTGCAGCCCGATCTCTACCGGTCGAATAGTCGTCTCCCTCGACGACGATCAGCCAGGTTATAGCACTCGTTGGATGGAGGCGCGGAAGCTTACCAGGAAGGGCGAGCGTGCTTGGAAGACTGATGACCTTAAAGCTGAACTCAATCTGGTTTCGAAGCTACTCGATGCACTGATTGCATTCGTGCACCTGCGCACTGGCAAGCGACCAGCAGACCATTTGATGGCGGCACTCAGCGAATTAACACAATAGAGCCGAACTTCATTTCGAGGAGTCTCGAATAATCGTTGACACGAACGCGCCGGCGTGACATTTCGATCCAAGTCGAAATGAGGGTTATACGTGAAATCTAGTTCTGCAATCGAGGCGCTTGGCGCACTCGCGCAAGAGCATCGCCTTGCCCTGTTTCGGCTGCTTGTGCAGGCTGGGGATCAAGGGTTGGCAGCTGGCGCGATCGCGGAGGCCCTCGGCGTCCCGAACAGCTCCTTATCTTTCCACCTGACACAACTCCGCAATGCGGGACTGATCTTGCAAGAGCGCCAGCACCGCTCGCTAATCTATCGCGCCAACTATCCGGCGATGAACGCGCTCGTCGGCTACCTCATGGAAAATTGCTGTGCCGGTGCCGACTGCGGCGCCGAGGTAGCTTGCGAAACACCCGCTCAAGGAAGGAAGTCCGCATGAAGCGTCTGCACGTCCACGTCGGGGTCGACGATCTCGCCAACTCAATGCGATTCTATTCGACGCTCTTCGGCGCCGAACCAACCGTGGTGAAGGACGACTACGCCAAGTGGATGCTTGAAGACCCACGGGTCAATTTCGCCATCTCCGAAGGCAATCACGCCAAGAAGGGCATCGAGCACCTCGGCATTCAGGTGGAAAGCACCGACGAACTCTCCGAGGTCTACGGTCGCCTGAAGGCTGCCGACCGGCCCGTTCTCGAAGAGGGTCAGACGACCTGCTGTTACGCCAAATCCGAAAAGAGCTGGATTTCGGACCCCGACGGCGTGGTCTGGGAAGCCTTCTTCACCAACGGCGAAGCCACGACCTACGGCGACAGCCCAGCGCTCGGCACGCTCTCCGACAGCTTGGGTGAGGACAAGTGCTGCCTGCCCAAGGCGGCGGCGTGAGCAGGACCTACAACGTCCTGTTCCTCTGCACGGGGAACTCCGCTCGCTCGATCGTCGCCGAAGCCATTCTCAACAAGGAGGGCGTGGGACGCTTCAAGGCCTATTCGGCGGGCAGCTTTCCAAAGGGCCAGGTGCACCCAGCTGCCTTAAGGCTGCTTAGTGAGCTGGGCTTTGCGACCGATGGCTATCGCTCGAAAAGCTGGGACGAGTTCGCCGGCGAAGGCGCACCGCCGCTCGATTTCGTCTTCACCGTCTGCGACAATGCGGCAGGCGAGGTCTGCCCCGTATGGCCGGGCCAGCCGATGACCGCGCATTGGGGGATCGAGGATCCAGCAGCAGTCGAGGGGAACGGACAGGCACACGCGTTCCGGAACGCTTTTCACGCCCTGCAGCGCAGAATCGGATTGTTCCTATCCCTGCCCTTCGAAAGGATTGACGAGCTGAGCCTTCAGACCCGCCTGCGCGAAATCGGGCGTACCAACGGCCAGAATGGAGCCTGAGCCGCCGCTCGTGCGGCGCCTCGTGGCGGAGGGCCTCGGGTCTTTCTTCCTCTTCGCCTGCGTCATCGGCTCCGGAATCATGGCCGAGCGTCTGTCGGGGGGGAACGTCGCTGTCACCCTTCTCGCGAATACCTTGGCGACCGGAGCAATCTTGTTCGTACTTATCACGATGCTCGGGCCTATCTCCGGCGCGCATATGAATCCGGCGGTCAGCCTCGTTGCCGCGTCGCGCCGAGAACTGCGGTGGCCGGATGCGGCGGCCTACATCCTTGTCCAATTTGCTTTCGGCATCCTTGGCGCCTGGGCGGCGCACCTGATGTTCAACCTGCCAGCGCTGCAGCTTTCGGTGAAGGCTCGCACCGGCCTCGGGCAATGGACCGGCGAGGCGATCGCTACCTTCGGCCTGATCCTGACGATCCTCGGCACCGTCCGCTTCCGGCGCGAATGGGTCCCGGCGTCGGTCGCGCTCTACATCACCGCTGCCTACTGGTTCACCTCTTCGACCAGCTTCGCAAACCCAGCGATCACTGTTGCCCGCAGCCTGTCGGACACTTTCGCGGGCATTGATCCAAAGGACGTTCCTTCATTC
>Ga0307411_10000293_pt1 | contig 16705 bp, 18 predicted proteins | sample DK1Ometagenome_2_FD_203712 | JGI IMG/M metagenome (GOLD analysis project Ga0307411, IMG submission 203712) | Maize rhizosphere microbial communities from greenhouse at UC Davis, California, United States - DK15-O-1 | ecosystem: Host-associated > Plants > Roots > Rhizosphere > Soil | place: USA...
GCGCGCGCGGGCGCGTGCCAGGGTGGAAACGACCTTCGAGGCGGCCCTCTGGACCAGGAAAAATGACTTCAGGCATGGATTGCTTTGGTGCTCGCGTAACGACAGTGAGCCGCTAGCGCGGGTGCGCAGCGGCGGCGGCTCCTATATAGGCAAGGGGCTCGGAGTAGCAATCAGCAGGAAACGCCAGGTTTGACCGCGCAGAACAGGCTCTATCTCGATCATGCGGCAACGACGCCCGTGCTCCCCGAGGCGCGCGAGGCGATTGCGCATGCGCTGGAGACCTGGGCCAATCCGAGCTCGCCGCATGCTGACGGCCGGGCGGCTCGGGCTGCGCTGGAGCGCGCACGGGCAGACGTGGCCGACGCGCTGGGCTGGCGTCATGACATCATCTTTACGTCCGGGGCGACGGAGGCGATCGCCATCGCCGCCGCTCGAGCGAAGGTGAGCGGGCGCGCATATGGAGCGACCGAGCATGACGCCGTCGGCGCTGCAATGCCGGGGGCTAAGGTGCTTCCGGTGGACTCGAACGGTCTGGTCGACATTAGGGCGCTCGACGGCCCGGCACTGGTGGCGATCCAGCAGGTAAATAACGAGACCGGCGTGGTTCAGCCGCTCGCCAGCATCGCGGAGCGCGTCCGCGAGGCCGGTTCGCTCCTGCTTGCCGATTGTGCGCAGGGTGCGGGGAAGCGGGAGCTGCCGGACGCGGACTTCATTGCGATCGCGGCGCACAAGGTCGGTGGCCCACCGGGATTCGGCGCCTTGCTCGTGACGGATGTCGCCAATCTTGCGGCCAGTGGCGGACAGGAGAGGGGGTACAGGCGCGGCACCGAAAATCTGCTGGCGGCTGCTGGACTCGCTGCTGCTCTGAAGTCGCGTGCATTTGCCGACGCGATGCCGGGTCTTGAAAAGCTTCGCACGCAGCTTGAGCACGAAATTGTCGCTAGCGGCGGCTTGGTCATTGCCGCGGAGGTTGAGCGCAGCGCGGCGATCGGCGCCTATGCGATGCCCGGCGTCGCCAGCGCGAGCCAGTTGGTCCAGTTCGACCTCGCTGGCATTGCAGTCTCTGCGGGAAGTGCTTGCTCGTCGGGGAGCATGAAGCCGAGCCGGGTACTTGAAGCCATGGGAATTCCGGTCGAGACCGCGTCCACCGTAATCCGGGTCAGCTTCGGACCGCAGACGACAGAGACGGATATCGAGCGCTTCATTGCCACATGGCGGAGCATCCGCGAGCGTGCGTCTTCGAGGGCGGCATGATCTATCTGGACTATCAGGCGACTACGCCCGTCGCCCCAGAAGTCGCGGAAGCGATGCGGCCCTGGATCGAAGAGAAATTCGCCAACCCGCATTCTCCGTCACGCTGGGGCCGGGAAGCCGCAGCCGCGATTGAAGTCGCGCGCAAGCATGTCGAGCAGGCCATCGGGCTCAGCGACGGGCGCCTCGCGTTCACCGGCAGCGCCACCGAGGCGCTGAACTGGGCGCTGAAGGGGACGATGGAAAAGGCGCCGCCCTCGCGGAGGCGCATCGTCACCGTCGCGACGGAGCATGCGGCCGTGCTCGACACGTGCGAGTGGCTGGAAGCGCAGGGCTGTGCGGTGACTCGCCTACCGGTGAATACCGGCGGCCTGGTGGATTTGGAGGATGTCAGGGCGGCCGTGGACAGGACGGTTGCTGTCGTTGCCGTCATGCTGGTCAACAATGAAATCGGCGTGGTTCAGCCGATCGCGGAGATCGCTAGCATCGCCCACGAGGCCGGCGCGCTGATGCTCTGCGACGCGGTGCAGGGGTTCGGACGGCTGTCGATCCCCGAAGGACCAGACCTGATCGCGGTGTCCGCGCACAAGATTCATGGGCCGAAGGCAATCGGAGCTTTGTGGATGCGGAACGGTGCCGAGCCGGCGCCACTGATTCATGGCGGAGGGCAGGAGCTGGGCATCCGGTCCGGCACGCTTTCGCCGGCATTGTGCGTCGGCTTCGGAGCGGCGGCGAAGCTCGCTGCGGAGCGGCGCGAGGCCGATCATGCTCACGTCGAGACGTTGTGGAATGCAGCGCTGGGTCAGTTGAGCCCCGGCTGGACCGTCAACGGCAGCGCAGACCATCGTTACCGCGGGAATCTGAACATCAGGCACGATCGCCTCGACGCGGCCCGCTTGATTTCCGACCTGCGAGACATCGCCTTTTCTCTCGGAAGCGCATGTGCCAGCGGATCTGGCCGTCCAAGCCACGTGCTTCGCGCCGTCGGGCTCTCCGATCGAGAGGCCCGCTCGTCGATCCGGCTTGGCTTCGGTCGATACACTGGCGCGGACGAACTTATCGATGCGGTTCGGCGTATCGACACTGCGGCTCGCGGCCAGCAGGGCCTCGCAGCATGATCAAGGTGCGATTTCACAAACCCGATGGGACGCTCGACAAGGAGATCGAAGCGAAACCGGGATCGCGTCTGCTCGACGTTGCCTGGGCCGCCAAGCAGCCGCTCGAAGGCGCGTGTGAGGGCGTGATGGCCTGTTCCACCTGCCATGTCATTGTCGATAAGGCCGACTTCGAGAAACTGCCGCGCGCCAGCGATGAGGAGGAGGATCTCCTGGACCTTGCCTCGCATGCCACTCGGACATCGCGGCTAGCCTGTCAGATTATCCTGGATGAAAAGTTGGAATCCCTCAGCGTCCGCATCCCCGGGGGTACGAAGAACTGGCTCTACGGCTGATGAAAGTCACCTTAATTTCCGGCTGGGAACGGAACGCCAATTCTCGTGTCGACGGCATTCTTGGAACGTTTGACGCGACGACCGTCCTTGGGCCGGGAGGGTAGCAGCATCCTTAGACTCTCCATCGTAAGATAGCCCAATCGACTGCTGTCCAGCAGTTGAAATCGGTACGAGGCGGCGTTTCTGAATTCGTCCAGAGTGACGATCCGATTGAAATCCGCATCCGCGCCGGAAACCGGCTCAGGAAGATTGAGTAAGCCGTATCGGGCGGCACCCTGCAGGCCGTCCGGCTGATAGCCATCGACGGTATTTCGCGATCGTCGTTCGCCGCGATCATGATTTTCCCTCGCCCGCGCTTCTGCCGCTTCCTGCCTGGTGCGTTTCCAGGCCGAGTTAACCTGAACTTCGGGTGTGATTGTCGCCTCGTAAGCCATTCGTTCCTCCGAACCGATCCGGCCGTCCCGATCAGTGTCGAGCACGGCGAAGAAGCGTTCGGCATCGGCCCGCATCTCGTCGGGCGTCAGCACGCCGTCCCGGTTGCCGTCAGCCTGGTGAAACCAGCGTGCAAAGGTTTCGTCAGAGCGGCCGCGGAACGGCTCGCCCATTGGGCTTATGAAAGGCGCCCAAGGATATGCAGTGACCGTGACCGGTTCATCGGCTTGCGCAGCGGCAGCGAGGATCGGAAGGATTGCGGCGAGAAAGATCATGCGGGTAGCCATCCTGTAGGCCGCGTGAACGATTAGTGAAGGGATGTTGAGCCGCCGGCAAACTTGCGCGGCACAGGGTCTTCACCCATATGCGCGGCGGGAGTCGGGCGGACGAGGCTGTCGCCAACCTGGTCAGATCCGGAAGGAAGCAGCCACAACGATTTCGTCTCGGGTCGTTCGGCTCCCACCTCTAGACATTGGCGCGGACACGCTCTCGCCCCTAAACCCCTGTTGATGGACGAACCCGAATCGCTTGGCCTGGGCCTCGACTTGCCTGAGGTGCCGCAAAAGGCAGCTGCCTCCTCTCCGTATCGCGTGCTTGCACGGAAGTACCGGCCGCAAAATTTCTCCGAGTTAATCGGCCAGGATGCGATGGTTCAGACGCTCGCCAATGCGATCGAGCGCAACCGCATCGCCCATGCCTTTCTCCTCACAGGTGTACGCGGCGTCGGCAAAACGTCCACGGCGCGTTTGGTCGCCAAGGCGCTCAACTGCGTAGGTCCGGACGGGCAGGGTGGTCCGACGATCGACCCTTGCGGCGTCTGCGAGCAGTGCAAGGCGATTGCCGAGGGCCGACACATCGATGTGATCGAGATGGACGCGGCATCACACACGGGTGTGGACGACGTCCGCGAGATCATCGACGCGGTCCGGTATGCGTCGGTCAACGCGCGCTACAAAATTTACATTATCGACGAAGTTCACATGCTCTCCAAGAATGCTTTCAACGCGTTGTTGAAGACCCTTGAGGAACCACCTGAGCATGTGAAGTTCCTGTTTGCGACGACCGAAGTCGACAAGGTTCCGCTGACCGTGTTGTCGCGGACGCAGCGTTTCGACCTGCGGCGCATCCCGGCTGAGAAGCTGGCGGCCCATTTCGCCGATGTTTCCAGGAAGGAGGGTGTCGAGGTCGAGGAAGACGCGCTGCGCATGATCGCTCGCGCCGCGGAAGGTTCGGCGCGCGACGGGCTCTCGATCCTCGACCAGGCGATCGCCCACGGCGGTGGGACAGTCTCCGCCGAACAGGTGCGCGACATGCTCGGCCTTGCCGACCGCGGGCGCATCCGGCGCCTGCTTGAGCACGTTCTGTCTGCCGATGCAGCGGCTACACTCGGAGACCTGGATGAAGCGCATGATCTGGGCATGGATCCGGCATCGCTTCTTCGAGGACTGATGGAGGAATTGCACCTCGCAACCCGAACGAAGGCCGGCGCGACCGCCGAGGCACTTCCCGCCGAGCAGCGGGAAGCCGCCGAACGCCTGGCCGGACAGCTCGGGTGGGGCCAAATCCATCGCATCTGGCAGATGCTCCTCAAGGGTCTCTCCGACGTACAGATCGCTCCCGACCCCCGTGAAGCGGCAATGATGGCGCTCCTGCGCCTTATCCACGCCGCGGACTTGCCCGATCCGGCCAGCGTTCTCTCCCGTCTCTCGGGGGAATCCGGTACCTCGTCCGCGGTAAGCGTTGCACGGTCGAGACCGAGTGCACCGACGGCGAAACTCCCGGGTGATTTCAACGGATTGATCGAACTCCTTGAGAAGAGCGGCAAGCACCAGCTCGCGGTGCAGCTCCACGACCAGGTCGGCCTCGTCCGCTACGCTCCCCCGGAATTGGTGCTGAAGCCAACGCGCCCGCTTGGAACCGACTGGCCACGCGAACTCACTGCGGCGCTGAAGTCCGCTACGGAGAAGACTTGGCAAGTGTCGCTTTCGGACGAGCCTGGCGAGCCTTCCTTGCTGGATCAGGAGAAAATGGCCGAGGAGCGCGTTCGCTCCGAAGTGCTGGCCGATCCAGCTGTCCGCGCGGCATTCGAGGCGTTCCCTGATGCCACGCTCGAATCCTTTGCTTCCACGAAAGGCGCCTGAAACATGCCCGACCTAGACCTGAACAAGCTCATGGAAATGGCGCAAAACGCGCAGTCAGAGCTGCAGAGGGCCACGCAAAACCTGGAAAGCATCGAGGTCGAGGGCGTCTCCGGCGGCGGGCTCGTGAAGATCCGCGCGACCGCCAAGGGCACGATCCTGGGCGTCGACATAGATGAAAGCCTTTTGCAGCCGTCCGAGAAGGCAATGCTGGAGGACCTGATCGCCGCCGGCCTTAACGACGCTCGCGCCAAGGCCGATCAGGCGGCCAATGCGGAAATGCAGAAGGTCACCAGCGGCTTGCCCCTTCCGCCGGGCATGAAGCTTCCTTTCTAAATCGCTCGACCCGTAGCTAAAACGAACCTGTTGTCGGCCGCACCCCGACAGTTCACACTGCTGTTGCTGTGATTGGGGAGAAACAGCGGTGCAGCTGGGAGCAATGCAGAATTGGCCGTTGCGCGTTACGCGCCTCGTCGACCATGCCGAGCGTGAGCATGGCGACGGCGAGATCGTCACGGCCTGGGCGGACGGACGAATAACGCGCACGAACTGGCGTAACGTCTCCCGCGACGCGCGGAAGATGGCGCAAGCGCTTGAGCGGCTCGGGATCAAGCCTGTCGACCGCGTGGCGACTCTCGCGATGAATCACGAGCATCATCTGATCGCCTGGTACGGCACGGCCGGCATGGGCGGCGTGCTGCACACCATCAATCCGCGTCTGTTCGAGGATCAGCTCGACTATATCGCCAATCACGCCGAGGACCGCGTACTTATCTACGATCGCGTATTCGCGCCGCTCGTGGAGAAGATGAAGCCGAAGTGGAAGACGATAGAGCATTACATCTGCTTTGATCCCGCCGAAGGCGAGAGCGGCTTCCGCGAATGGATTGAAGCGGAAGACGGCGATTATCAGTGGATCGACGGCGATGAGCGAGCGCCGCTCGGTCTTTGCTACACCAGCGGGACGACGGGAAACCCGAAGGGCGTGCTTTACGAGCATCGTTCGACGATGCTGCACACCTTGGCGCAGCTCAGCCCGGATATCATGGGCCTGTCGAAGCAGGCGGTGGTTCTTCCGATCGTGCCGATGTTCCACGCCAACGCCTGGGGCGTGCCGTGGGCCGGTGCGGCGACAGGCGCAAAGCTCGTGCTGTCGGCGGATTATCGGCCTGAGCGGATGTGCCAGCTTTTCCGCGAAGAGCGCGTCACGCATTCCGCCGGTGTCCCGACCATCTGGCTGACGATGATCGAGCATGTCGAGCGGACCGGCGAGACGTTCCCCGACCTGAAGCAGGTCACCATCGGCGGCTCGGCGGCGCCGCGGGCAATGATCCGCTGGCTTCGCGCTCGAGGCGTCGAGGTTGGCCACGCCTGGGGCATGACGGAAACGTCGCCGATCGGGACCTGTGGCGCTCCGCCTGCCGGCTGGGACGAGCTTAGCGACGAGGAACAGGTCGAGATCATCGCCCGGCAGGGAAGGGTGCCCTTTGGGGTGGAATTGCGCACTGTCGATGATGAGGGGAACGTTCTGCCGCGCGACGGGGAGACGTCGGGGCGGCTGCAGTGTCGCGGCCCGTGGGTGATCCAGCGCTACTTCAAAGCCGATGAGGACGCGACGGACGACGAGCTGTGGTTCGACACCGGCGACGTTGCGGCCATGCATCCCGACGGGACGATCCGGATCACGGATCGCTCCAAGGATGTCATCAAATCGGGCGGCGAGTGGATCAGCTCCATCGAGTTGGAGAATGCCGCCGTCGGTTGCTCGGGCGTCGCCGAGGCGGCCGCAATCGGAATCAAGCACCCGAAGTGGGACGAGCGGCCGTTGCTCTGCGTGGTCCGGGCAAATGGAAGTGACGTCAGCGAGGCCGAGATCCGCGACCATCTGAAAAAGCACGTGGCCTCCTGGTGGATGCCCGACGCGATCGAGTTCGTGGACGACCTGCCGCACACGGCCACCGGCAAGCTATCGAAGCTCCAGCTTCGCCAGCGGTTCAAGGACTACAGCTTTGCGAATGTCGAGGAGATGATCGGCCGCGACTGACGGGCTGGAAATTCGGCACTCTATCGCCTAACTCGCGGCTAAATCCCGAACTCGAAGGAAGCTTGCGACCCCATGGCCGCCCAATATGCATATGTCATGAAGGACATGACCAAGTCCTTCCCCGGCGCTCAGAAGCCGGTGCTGAACCACATCAACCTGCAATTCTATCATGGCGCGAAGATCGGCATCGTCGGCCCGAACGGCGCCGGCAAGTCTACGCTGATGAAGATCATGGCCGGCATCGACACCGATTTTCAGGGCGAAGCCTGGCCGGGCGAGAATGTCACGGTCGGCTATCTGCCGCAGGAACCTCACCTCGATCCGAGCAAGAATGTGCTCGAGAACGTCAAGGACGGCGCTCGCGCGGTTGCCGACATGGTCGATCGGTTTAACGCGATCTCGGCCGAGATGGGCGATCCTAAGGACGACACCGACTTCGACGCATTGATGGAAGAAATGGGCGATCTTCAGGGCAAGATCGACGCGGTCGACGGCTGGACGCTCGACAACCAGCTCGAGGTCGCGATGGAGGCGCTCCGCTGTCCTCCGTCGGACTGGCCGGTCGAGAGCCTGTCCGGTGGTGAGAAGCGCCGCATCGCGCTCACCCGGCTGCTGATCCAGAAGCCCTCGATCCTCCTGCTCGACGAGCCCACCAACCACCTCGACGCGGAAAGCGTTCAGTGGCTCGAGACCCATCTTGCGGAATACCCTGGTGCGGTCCTGATGATCACCCACGACCGCTACTTCCTCGACAATGTCGTCGAGTGGATCCTCGAACTCGATCGCGGGAAGTACTTTCCTTACGAGGGCAACTACTCGACCTACCTGGAAAAAAAGGCCAAGCGCCTCGAGCAGGAAGAGCGCGAGGAATCCGGTCGCCAGAAGGCGATCAAGGACGAGCTCGAATGGATCCGGCAGGGCGCCAAGGCCCGCCAGACCAAGTCGAAGGCGCGTATCGCCAAGTTCGACCAATTGGTCGCGTCGCAGGAGAAGAGAGTCCCCGGCAAGTCCGAGATCCTCATCCAGATCCCGGAGCGCCTCGGCGGCAAGGTCATCGAGGTAAAGGGCGTCACCAAGGCCTATGGCGACAAATTGTTGTTCGAGGACCTGTCGTTCACGCTTCCCCCGGGCGGTATCGTCGGAGTCATCGGGCCGAACGGTGCCGGTAAGTCGACCCTGTTCAAGCTGATCACCGGCCAGGAAAAGCCCGACTCAGGCGAAGTGGACATCGGACCGACCGTTCACCTCGGCTATGTCGACCAGAGCCGCGACCATCTCGATAATTCGAAGAACGTCTGGGAAGAAATTTCGGACGGCCTCGACTACATGAAGGTCAACGGTCACGACCAGTCGACCCGCGCCTATGTCGGCGCCTTCAACTTCAAGGGTCAGGACCAGCAGAAGAACGTCGGCAAGCTGTCGGGCGGTGAGCGCAATCGTGTGAATATCGCCAAGATGCTCAAGCGGGGCGGCAACGTCCTTTTGCTCGACGAGCCGACCAACGACCTCGACGTCGAGACGCTGGGCGCGCTCGAGGAAGCGATCGAGAATTTCGCGGGTTGTGCCGTGGTCATCAGCCACGACCGTTTCTTCCTCGACCGCCTGGCGACGCATATCCTTGCGTTCGAGGGCGACAGCCGGGTCGAATGGTTCGAGGGCAACTTCCAGGCGTATGAGGAAGACAAGGTCCGTCGCCTGGGCGAAGAAGCCACCCGGCCGCACCGCACGACGTATCGCAAGCTCACGAGGTAATCCGGCATGGCGGAGACCGCCGCTGCGCATGACCATGAGCATGTAGCGAGCGGCATCCTCTGCCGGATCGGGTCGGGCTTCAGCTTCGCGACGATGGGCGCGTTGTTGAAGCTGGCGTCGGAGCAAGGGCTCAATGCACCTGAGCTCGTATTCTATCGGTCGCTGTTCAGCCTGCCCGTGATCCTGTTCTGGGTGCTGAAGCGTGAGAGCCTGGCCTCGCTCCGGCCGAACCGGCCGCTCGCGCATGTCTGGCGCTGCGGCCTGGGATTGCTCTCGATGGGCCTGACCTTCCAGGCTCTGATCTTGCTGCCGCTGGCCGATGCGACGGCTATCAACTTCACGGCGCCGATCTTCGCGACGATCCTGTCGTTCCTGATCCTGAAGGAGCATGTCGGCGTGCATCGCTGGTCGGCGGTGGTCCTGGGGTTCATCGGCGTCCTGATCGTCGCACGACCGGGCGGGTCGAGCCTGCCACTGCTCGGTGTCGTCATCGCCTTGGTGGCGGCCGTGGGGCAGGCGGGGGTCACCACTACGCTCCGCCATCTTCAACGAAGCGAAAACGTCTCCGCCATCGTCTTCTGGTTCGCCGTGTCAGGCGTCCTTGTGGGCGGTCTCGTCATGCCCTTCTTCGGGGAGTGGCACAGTCCGCAGGCCATGGGCATCGTGCTGGCCGGTGGGCTCGCCGGTGGATTGGGCCAACTGCTGATGACGGCGTCGCTCCGAGCGCCCGTCTCCGTCGTAACGCCGTTCGACTATCTGCAGATCGTCGCGGCCACCGCTTACGGCTGGATGCTCTTCTCGGACGTACCGAGCACGCACACGATCGCCGGGGCTGCCCTGATTGCCGTGAGCGGGTTGTACACGGCGTGGCGCGAGAGCCGGCTGCGACTGAAGCGTGCGGCGGCGGCTGTTCCCGCGGTCTAAGTCGAATGATCCATCTTACCGCAAGACTCTGGCTGTGGACCGGCGAATCGGCCAACTGGCATTTCGTCACCGTGCCGGAAGAGCTTGCGGTCGAAATTCACGCCCACAGCTTGGTCCATCGCAGCGGCTTCGGATCCGTTCGGGTCGAGGCGACCATCGGCGAAATCATCTGGCGAACTTCGGTCTTTCCGCAGAAGAGCGGAGGCTATGTATTGCCTGTAGAAGCGGATGTGCGCCGACGCGCCGACATCGCCGCCGGGGACGAGGTGAGCCTGAAGCTGGAACTGCTTTAGGTTGAAGTCGGCCGCCTTAGCGCAGCCTCTTCACCGAAAGGCTTCCATCGGGAGCGGTCCGAACGTCGAAATTCGGCACGGACCGGATTAGGTCCGACAGGCGCGTGAATCCGTAATTCCGCGCTGCGAAGCTCGAAACCGCCGTCGCGCGCTGACCGAGCTCGGAGAGTGAGGCATAGCCGTCGTCATCCCGCTTGGACGCCTTGTAGGCTGACCCGAGCAATTCGATGAGTTCCGGGTCTACGGCGTTTGCAGATTCCGCCTGCGGAAGCGCAGCCGACTGCGCATCGTGCGGCAGATGCAGAGCCGCGACATCGAAGAAGCGCGTGCAGGCCTGGCGGAAGCCGAGGGGGGTCTTGGCCGTACCGAATCCATAAACCGGAAGGCCTTCCTCGCGGATGCGCTGGGCAAGCGGCAGGAAGTCGCTGTCGCTCGACATGATCCCGAAGCCATCGACATGGCCGCGATAGAGCAGGTCCATGGCATCGATCGTCATGCGCATGTCCGTCGCGCTCTTGCCTTTCGCGACGTCGAATTGCTGCATCGGCACGATGGAATGAATGCCGGTCAGGTTGCCCCAGCCCTTTAAGCTGACCTTCGCCCAGTTCCCGTAGGCCCGGCGGACGTTGATCGCGCCCAGCTCACCGAGAACGAGGAGGACTTCATCCAGGTGCTCCGGGCTGGCATTATCCGCGTCGATGAGCAGCGCGATATTGTCTTCCCGTTCGTCGTGCCTGTCTGTCATGTCGCGTCTCTTAATGGATCGATGCGGGAACGAAACGCCTGTTTGAGCACTTGAACCTGCAATGGGAGGAATAATGGGCTTGGAGGAGCAGTCGATGAAGAAAGTAGCACTTAGTGCGGCCCTTGCCGCGAGTTTCGCTGTAAGCGCATGCGCAACCAATCCGTATGGATACAATAACGACCCGTATTACGGCGGGAACAATAGCAGTCAGGGCCAGCGTGCCGCTACCGGCGCTGCCGCCGGCGCAGTGGCAGGCGGCGTGCTTGGCGCAGTCGTTCCTGGTGTGAGCACCGTTGAGGGCGCCGTTGCCGGCGCGGTTCTCGGTGGCGTTCTCGGCGCGGTCGTGAACAACCGTCAGTATTACCGCGATACCCGCGGCTATTGCTATTACGTCGACCAGCAGGGTCGGCCGATCTACGACTACAACACCCGTTGCTAGTCTGAAGGCTCAGGCGGGGCGGAAGACACCTTCCGCTTCGTCGAGCACGTAAAGTTTTCCATCGTTGATGGAGAAGTGACAGCCGTGGAGCGCAAGCTTCGCGGCTGTTTCACGTTCGGCGATCCAGGGGAAAGTGCGCAGGTTCTTCATGGAAACCTGCACAGCCCGCAATTCCATCTCCAGAAACGCTTTCTCGTCGAGCGCCGAATGCTCTTTCGTGACGGCGTCACGGGCTTCATCGAGCATCTTGACCCAATTACCGATGAATCGGCCCGAGCCTGTCTGTGCGTGCTCGAACTGCCTGGTCAGAGCGGCAGCGCAGCCGCCGCACGAACCATGGCCCATCACGACAATTTCTTCGACTTCCAGCTGCGTAACGGCGAATTCCAGCGCAGCTGAAACACCGTGATGGCCGGGCGTCGTCTCAAACGGCGGAGCGAGCGCGGCAATGTTGCGCACAACGAACATCTCGCCGGGCCGGGCGTCGAGAATGATCGCAGGTTCGACGCGGCTGTCCGAGCAGGCGATGACCATCACCTTCGGACTTTGACCCTCGGCAAGCTCGTTCCAACGTTCGCGCTCGGTTTGCCATTCGGTCGTGCGAAACCGGTAATAGCCTTCGATCAGGTCGGTAAAGCGCGTCATGGCCGCCCGCTAGCCGTAGCAGGGCAGGGGTGGCAAGCCGCGAGGGCAATCGCTATCTGGCCCCTATGACCGAACACGCGCCGGCAATCCGTCAACGCAAACCGGACTGGATCCGGGTGAAGGCCCCGACCAGCCCCGGCTATGCCCAGACGCGCAATCTGATGCGATCGCTCGGGCTTGCGACCGTGTGCGAGGAAGCGGCGTGCCCGAATATCGGCGAGTGCTGGACCAAGAAGCACGCAACCGTGATGATCCTTGGCGACACCTGCACGCGGGCCTGTGCCTTCTGCAACGTGAAGACGGGCATGCCGCGCGCCGTCGACCCGCTGGAGCCCGAGCACGTAGCGGTGGCGGCGGCCGAGCTTGGCCTTGAGCATATCGTGGTGACATCGGTCGACCGTGACGATCTGCCGGATGGCGGTGCATCGCAGTTCGTGAAGGTGATCGAGGCGCTGCGGAAGCGGACGCCGAATACGACTATCGAAATCCTTACCCCGGACTTCCGCAACAAGAGCGAAACGGCGGTCGAGGCGATCGTCGATGCCGGTCCCGACGTCTACAACCACAACCTCGAGACGGTGCCGAGGCTCTATCCCACAATCCGCCCCGGCGCGCGCTACTATGCGTCCCTTCGGCTGCTGGAGAGCGTGAAGCGCAAGGCTCCGCACATCTTCACCAAGTCCGGCGTCATGGTCGGGTTGGGCGAGCAGCGCCTCGAAGTTCATCAGGTCATGGACGACATGCGCTCCGCGGGCGTCGATTTCCTGACCATGGGGCAGTATCTGCAGCCGACCCCGCGCCATGCGAAGGTCGAGGAATTCGTCACTCCGCAGGCATTCGACGCCTACGCCGCGATCGCTCGCGCCAAGGGCTTCCTGCTGGTGGCCGCATCGCCGCTGACCCGCTCGAGCTATCACGCGGGCGACGACTTCAAGAAGATGCAGTCAGCCCGCAACGCCCAACTGGAGCGAGCGAACGGCTGATGCCGCGTCACACCGAGAAGAAGCACCTTCCGTATTCCCCAGAGCAGCTCTTCGACCTCGTCGCAGACGTGAGTCGTTACGATGAATTTCTGCCGTGGGTTGTTGCGGTTAGGGTTCGTTCTTCAAGTCCGGCGGAAACTGTCGCGGACCTAGTTGTCGGCTTCCACGCGTTCAAGGAGCGCTTCACGAGCCGTGTCGTGAAGGAGAGGCCGAATAAGATCCTCGTCGATTATGTCGAGGGCCCGCTGAAATTTCTTCACAACGAGTGGAGGTTCGAACCCGCTGACGACGGAGGAACGAACCTCTGCTTCTCAGTCGATTTCGCATTCCGCTCGCGGATATTCGAAGCTCTCGCCGGGCAAATGTTCGACCGCGCACTGAGGCGAATGACGACGGCGTTCGAAGAGCGGGCGGCGGTCCTCTACGGCATCAACAGCTCGAGCGCGCAAAGCGCGGCCTGAAGGCGCACGCCGGCCCGGTTGGGCTCGTCGAAGAACTTCTGGTCCGCCACGATCTGAGACGGGTCCTTGCCACGCTCCGCGCGGGCGAAGACAACCGTGCCCACCGGCTTGCTCGCGCTTCCGCCGCGCGGACCCGCAATTCCGGTAATCGCTACTGCGATATCGGCGTCGGATGCTTGCAGGGCGCCTCGTGCCATCGCCCAGGCCGTCGCTATGCTGACGGCACCGAAAGTCTCCACGACTTCCTGGCTGACATGCAGGTCGGCGATCTTGGCGGCGTTGGAGTAGGTCACATAGCCGGCTTCGAACACGTCGGACGATCCGGCGATTTCGGTGATGGCCGCACTGACCAATCCGCCGGTGCAGCTTTCCGCGACCGAAATGCGTTTTCCGGCGGCGCGATTGGCCTCGACGACCTGGCGAGCCTGTTCGATCAATTCTTTAGGGAGCAGATAATCCTTCACCGGTTTAGCTCCATGCGAATGCTCGCCACCGCCTGAGCAGCCATGCCTTCGCGCCTTCCGGTGAACCCCAGTCCTTCGGTCGTCGTCGCTTTCACGCTGATTTGCTCCAACCTGACGCCAAGGACCTCCGCAATTCGAGCCCGTATGGCTGAACGATGCGGACCGACTTTCGGCTCCTCCGCAATCACAGTGACGTCAACATGATCGATCATCCCGCCGCGTGTGATGATCAGCTCCGCCACATGCTTGAGGAACAGGTCCGACGGAGCTCCCTTCCACTGAGCGTCCGAAGGCGGAAAGTGCTCCCCAATGTCGCCGAGGCCGGCCGCGCCGAGGAGAGCGTCCGTGATCGCGTGTAAAACGACGTCCGCGTCGCTGTGCCCGGCGAGTCCTCGCGAATGGGGTACGGCAATTCCTCCGAGCATGATCGGGCCTTCGCCCTCGAACGCATGGACGTCGAAGCCCATTCCGGTGCGCGGGGTCAATCGCGAGGCAAGCATCGCCTCGGCGCGGGCCCAGTCCGCCGGCGTCGTCAGTTTCTCCAGCATAGGATCGCCTTCCACTGTCGCCACCTTCAGCCCCGCGGCCAGCATGATCGTGGATTCGTCGGTCGCCGGCTTCCGGCCCGCTTCTTCGTAGGCATAGATTAGGTCTTCCACGTGAAAAGCCTGCGGCGTCTGGACGCGGAGAAGGCGGGCGCGGTCGACAGGCTCTTCCAGCAGGTTGGAGCCAAGAGCCAGGGTGTCCGCGACGGGAAGCACCGGAACGGCGCCGTCGTTGCCTTCGAGCGCGCCCAGGAGACGATCGACGACTTCGGGTGGACAGAAGGGGCGGGCGGCGTCGTGCACCAATACAGCGCCGTCGCCGATCGCCTGCAAGCCATTCATGACGCTGTCGGAGCGCTCCGCTCCGCCCGCGACCAGTTCGCCGACGTCGAGACCCTGCAGGGCGCGCTGTGCAAGGTCCTGCTGTCCGTTGCCAATCACCACCCGAACCTGGTCTATCGAGGGATGTCCGACCATCGCCTCCACTGCCCAGCGGAGAACCGGCTTGCCGCCAATGCTTTGGTATTGCTTGGGCGCGTCTCCGCCCAGGCGTTCGCCTTTCCCGGCAGCGACAATGAGGGCTGTGACGGTCATGTCGCGGGGGCTTAGGGCCGCTTGCCTTGTCCGCCAAGGGCAGTTCCCCTACATGCGCCCGACCCATGACCGAACTGAAGTCCATCTCGATCGGCCCCGTCCAGATCGCGTCGCCGGTGATTCTGGCGCCGATGACGGGCGTCACCGACCTGCCGTTCCGGCGGGTGGTGAAGCGCTATGGGGCCGGCCTCACGGTCAGCGAGATGATTGCCAGCCAGGCGATGATCCGGGAGACTCGCCAGTCGCTCCAGAAGGCTTTGTGGGACCCGGTTGAAGAGCCGGTGTCGCTCCAGCTTGCCGGTTGCGAACCTGCCGTCATGGCCGAGGCGGCGAAGCTCAACGAGCAGCGCGGTGCGGCGATCATAGACATCAACATGGGCTGCCCGGTGAGGAAGGTCGTCAACGGCGATGCCGGCTCGGCCCTCATGCGCGACTTGCCGCTTGCCGCTGCTTTGATCGAAGCCACGGTGAAAGCCGTCGACATCCCGGTCACGCTCAAGATGCGCATGGGCTGGGATCATTCGAGCCTCAACGCTCCGGAGCTCGCGAGAATTGCCGAGGATCTCGGAATCAAGATGATCACCGTACACGGGCGGACGCGCTGCCAGATGTACAAGGGGAGCGCCGACTGGGCCTTCATCCGCCAGGTGAAGGATGCGATCTCGCTACCGGTCATCGCCAATGGCGACATTTGCTCGATCAATGACGCACGAACTGCGCTCGACCAGTCTGGTGCGGACGGGGTGATGATCGGTCGCGGCGCTTACGGTCGCCCATGGCTTCTCGGTCAGGCCATGACCGAACTTGGTGGGGGAGGGTCGAAGCCCGATCCCGAGCTGGACGAGCAGCTAGGGACGATGCTTGAGCAGTATGACGACATGCTATCGCTGTACGGCACGCAGACGGGCGTGAATCTCGCCCGAAAGCACGTCGGCTGGTACACCAAGGGCCTTCCGGGTTCGGCCGAGCTTCGCAACAAGGTCAACCAGCAGGACGACCCGAGCATCGTCGTTGCAATGCTGCGAGAATTCTATGCGCCTTGGCTGTCGCGGGCCGCAGCTTGAAAAAGCGCTGAGACGATTCAGCAACTGTGTTTTTCATGCAACTACCGTGCTAGGCGACCCGTGTGGACGCGCCTGCCGCAGATTCGCAGTTGAATAGGAACGACTTCGCCTCCTGGCTCGCTCGTAACCGGGCGACCGGACGCGTGTCGCAACTCGCGACGCTTGGAGTGGCCGCGGTTCTCGTTGCCACAGTCGCCTTCACGATCTGGGTACTGACAAGCGGAGCCGAGCCGGGTTCGCTTCTTTCACCGCCGCTGATCGCCGTTCTCCTCGTAGGCAACCTGATTCCGGCCATCGCCTTGATGGTCCTCTACTCGCGCCGCGTTGCTCGTCAGCGGGCAGAGCGGGAGGGCTTGGGCAGCGGCAAGCTGCACGCCCGGCTGGTCACTCTCTTCTCTATCCTGGCGGCGGTCCCGACCGTCATGGTTGCGATCCTGGCTTCGCTTCTCCTGCAAAGCGGTCTGGAATTCTGGTTCTCGGA
>Ga0307411_10000294_pt1 | contig 16682 bp, 10 predicted proteins | sample DK1Ometagenome_2_FD_203712 | JGI IMG/M metagenome (GOLD analysis project Ga0307411, IMG submission 203712) | Maize rhizosphere microbial communities from greenhouse at UC Davis, California, United States - DK15-O-1 | ecosystem: Host-associated > Plants > Roots > Rhizosphere > Soil | place: USA...
TCCGGGATCGATCCGCAGACGCCCGGCTTCGATGCGCGCGACGTCGAGCAGGTCCTGAATGAGGGCGTCAGCCTGGACGGCCGCCTCGCGGATGACCTCCACCTCGTCGCGCACCGAGTCCACGGCCCCCCCGGCATCGATCGCGCGGACCACGTTCGCGGCCAGCATCCGCACGGCACTGACCGGGTTGCGGAGGTCGTGCGAGACGACCGCCACAGTCTCGTCGCGCGCCCGAATCGCGCGCTGCGCCGCCTCGTACAGTCGGGCGTTGTCCAAGGCGAGTGCGACCCGGCGCGCGTACTCCGTGGCCCACCACAGGTCGTCGGGGCCATACCGTGACCGCCGACTGTACAGGCTCAAGACGCCGATGGTGTTGTCGCGGGCGAGCAGCGGCAGCAGCAGCGCCGACCGCGCGCCCACGAGGCGCGCGGCGGCGGCGTGCACGGGCCAGTCGGTCTCGCCGCCGCGCGCTCCGTCCTCCGCCATGTCGGCGAGGATCACCGGCGCCCGCTCGCGCAGGCAGCGCGCGAACGGGCCGCCGCCGCGCGCGTTCCGCGGCAGCTTTCGGCACACGTCAGTCAGGTCGCGCTCGAGCGCCTCGTCCACGGCCGCCACAGCCGCAAGCTCGCGCACGCCTGGCCACACCTGATCGATCAAGCACGCGTCGCCCAGTGTCGGTACGGCGAGTCGCACCGCGCCCTGAGCCGTCACGGCCTCGTCGAGCGAACCGGCGAGCATCTCCCCAGCCTCGGCCAGGAAGCGCTGGGCGTCCTCGGCGTACTTGCGCTCGGAGATGTCCCGGAGCACCACGCTGTACACGGTCGCGTCGTCCACCTGGAAACGGGAGATGGACGCCTCGGCCGGGAACTCCTCCCCGTTCTTCCGCAGGCCCGAGATCTCGCGCCGGTGGCCCATGCGGCGGGCGTGGGCCTGCCCGGCGCCGAACCCCTCGACGTGCGCGCGGTGCGTGGCGCGAAAGCGCTCGGGGAGCAGAATCTCGAGCGGCTGCCCGAGCACTTCGTCGGCGGCGTAGCCGAAGATCTGCTCCGCGCCCGCGTTGAACAGGATGATGCGCTGCGCCGCGTCGATGGAGATCACCGCGTCGGCGGCAATCTCCACGACCCCGGCGAAGCGCGCGTCCGCGAGGCGGAGCGCGCGCCGGAGCGCGGTGACCTCGGCTCCACCGCGCGCGGAGTCATGTTCACTATGCTGTACGTCGCTCATCGTGTACGTCGCTCATCGGCGTGCTCGCATTCCGGTGTAACGTGGCCAGCGCGCCTGGCGCGAGCAACCCGCCGGCCGCGTGGGCGCCTCCTCGCGCCACCGGCACCTCCACGTCGGGCCGTCATGGAACGGGCGCGAAGAGTCCTTCCACGGACGAGTAGCGCCCGCGCGTGTTGTAGCCGAAAGTCAGCACGCGACTGCGCTCGTGCACGTCGGGGAGCTGCTTCGGCACGGGCCGCCCGCGCCGCGCGTGCGGTCGGCCGCGTATCAACGCGGCCGCGCTTCGCCCTTAGCCGCGTTTGCGTGCAGTCGCGCTAGATCTGGTAATCCAGGGGGTAGTCGGCGTGCGTGGCCTCGGCGCGCTTCGCGTAGGTGACGACCGATTTGGGCGGTACGCTGTGCGTGAGCCAGACGTTGCCTCCCACCACGGTGCCGGAACCGATGACGGTGTCGCCGCCGAGGATCGTCGCGTTCGAGTAGGCAACTACGTCGTCGCCAAGGGTCGGGTGGCGCTTCGTCCGGGCCAGCCCCTTCCGCACCATCAACGCCCCGAGCGTCACGCCCTGGAACAGCCGCACCCGGTCGCCGAGCACCGCGGTCTCGCCAATCACCACGCCCGTGCCGTGGTCGATCGAGAACGCGCGGCCGATCCGCGCGCCGGGATGGATGTCGATCCCCGTCATGCGATGCGCGAACTCGGCGAGAAGCCGCGGGAAGAGCGGCACGCCGGCCTCGTACAGCGGATGCGCCAGGCGATGCACTGCCGTCGCGTAGAACCCGGGATAGGCGAGGATCACCACGTCGAGGCTCTCGGCGGCCGGATCGCCGTCGAGTGTCGCCTGCGCGTCGTCCACCAGCGCGGCGCGGATCGCCGGCAAGTGCGCGAAGAACCTCGCGGCGGTCCCCTCGGGGTCGCGTCCGCCGGCGATGACCAGCGAGGACAGCACGCGCCCGAGCAGGTCCCGCAGCCGCTTCGCCTCGGCGGTGACGGCGTGGGCGTCGCACCCGGACTCGCCGGCGAACTGCGGAAAGAGCAGCGCGAGGACGCCCTGCGCGAACTCCTCGGCCAGGCCACGCAGGCGGTGGGGTAGCGGGTAGGCGCGCCGCGCTTCGGCAACGCCGGCGAGGAACTCGTCGGCCGCGGGGGGCGTCATGGAGGCGTGGAGCGGTCCCTGGGTCGTAGACATGGTGTTCATTGTGTCACCCTCGCCCGCCGACGGCTAGCGGCGCCGCGATGTTTCTTCGCACCAAAATCACGAGCGGCAGGACTCGTACGCGCTCAGCTCGGTCGGGGCCGACGACGGCTCTGCGAGATCAGCGCTCCGCCCTGCGCCGGCGTTCCCGCCGCGGGCGGCCGAACTCGCGCCTCTAGGTGCCCGCGCCACGCCAGCGGCGTCGCCCCTATCGCCGCCGTGGCGCACTTGGAGCCGCGTGACGCGCACCGAACTTCAGGCCTCGGACGGCCGCGGGACGACGACTCGCAGGGCGCCGCGCGCGAGCCGGTACTCGAGCGGTGGCGCGTCGCGGACCACCTCACCATCGGTCGCCACTCGTACGCGCCGGCCGCTCAGAGAGACTGTACAGCGCTCCACGACGAAGCTATCCACCTCCGGGAGGCGCTGGATGCCGTCCTTCCCTTCGCGGGCCGCGGCCAGCGCGAGCGCGACGAGCGCCGCCACGCGGGGCCCGCGCACGACAATCACGTGCAGCCCCTCCCGTCCCTCGGCGGGCCGCTCCCGCATTCCGGTCGGTGACAGCGCGCGCTCGCCAACCCCCACGAACACGAGCGTCGTGTGATAATGTCGCACCGTTCCCTCGACCTCGACGGTAATGCGGTAGAGCGGGAGGCGGAGCAGGGTCTGCACACCAGCCAACAGGGATGACAGCCAGTAGCCGAGGGCCGGCTCCAGGCGCTCGCGCGAGCGGACGAACGCGACGTAGGCGCCGACGGAGCTCGTATTCACGAACAGGCGCTCGTTGACGTAGCCTACGTCAACGAGGCGCACGGCGCCGGTGGTGGCGACCTCGACCGCGGCGGCCGGCTCGGTCGGGATGCCGAGGTGGCTGGCGAAATGGTTGAGCGTGCCGCCGGGGAGTATGGCCAGCTCGACCGGGGTCTCGGCCAAGGCGCCGGCCACGGTAGCGATGCTGCCGTCGCCGCCGGCAACGAGCACCCGCCGCGCGCCACCGGCCGCCGCCCGCCGGGCCGACTCAGCGAGCCGGTCGGGGGCCACCTCGTGAATGGCGAAGCGCGGATCCTTCGCGAGCGCGTCCCGCGCGGACTCCGCGCCCCCGGCCGCGGGGTTGATGAAGGCCGGTATGACGGCGGACGGAGGCTCGCCGGCTGCCGCTGTGCGCGACGAATCCGGTGCGACCGGTCGCGGCGCACTCGTCATGCGCCTGACGACGGCGAGTCAGGGGGCGAAGCGAGGCGCGTCACGGGACGGTCATGGAGTGGCGGGTGCACGGCACGGCCTGAGTAGTACGCCCCCGGCGCCCGTCAGTCCAGTCCCGGCCGCGGCTCCGCGGCCCGAGCTAATCGGCGGGCGGGACCGCACGCACTCGCATCCGCCAGCTGCGCCTTACGCGAACCACTCCCGGGGGCGGTCGCGCTGCTGGCTGGCGGCCTCGACGATCCAGTGTTGGCTTGTCAGGTCGGTCACCTCACTCGGCACGCGATCGAACCACGAGCGAGCCACGCGAACGTCGCCCACGCGGCGCCACAGCTCGCCGACGAGATAGGTGACCACCGCGCGTTCGTCGCGCGCGAGCGCGTCGTACATGGCGAGGGCCCGCTCGAACGCCCACGCCGCCTTTCGGCGGAAGTAGCGCTCCGCCTCGACGTCGTCCTCGTCGACGCAGCACCAGGCGGCTCGCAGCAGCAGGTCCGCAACCTGCCGCTGGCTGGCGCCCTGCCATTCGGCCACCTTGGCCGCCGCCTCGTACTTCTCCGAACCTGTCGCCGGCTGCGTGCCCACGCTCGGGGCAAGCTCGCTCCACACTCGCTCGCGCAGCGGGGGGCGAACGTCGGCCGTGCTGAAGTCGCCCTCGGCCCCACTGAAGCCGCACCGCCCGCACATGTGGACGAGGTACGGGAGCGGCTGCGTCCCGGCCGCCCGCTCGTGGAAGTCCGTCCGCTTCCCCCCGAACGAGTTCGTCGACACCACCGCCTGCGACCGGAACCGCGTCTCGCACACGGGGCACCGCAGCTCTATCTGCTGTAGCGTCGTCATAGACCCTCCCGGCAACGCGCCGCGCGCCCACGCTTGCGCGCCACTCCCGCCACGCTCCGAGTGCGTCGCCAACATCGTCCTCCGCGGCTCTGGGGGCGTGACCGCCAGCGCGCCGGCCGTACCGTATTCACTCCCCCGAACCCCCGGCACCTCGCCCGCCGGTGCTCGAACCGGTCGGCCGCGCGGCCCCCGCTCCGGCCGCGTCATGCAATCGCGCCTAACAGCTACTGGTACCTTACGGGGTGGGACGTGCGGAGGTGTCGCGCACTCGGGGAACGCTCGGCTGCGCGGCGGCAGAGCGCGCCGGGCGCGCGGCCCGGGGCGGCGTGAGTACGCCCCCGGGCAGCCTCCAGGTCGGTGCGCCGCGGTCGACTACGAATTGGCCGTTCACGAGCACGTAGAGCACGCCCTCCGGGTACTGGTGCGGCTCGAAGAACGTCGCCTTGTCGCGCAACCGATCGAGGTCGAGCACTGCGACGTCGGCGGCCTGCCCCTCGCGGATCAAGCCGCGGTCGCGAAGGCCCAGGATTTGGGCCGGGAGGCTCGACATCGACCGCACTGCGTCCTCCACCGAGACGACGCCGCGCTCCAGCGCGTAGTGCCTGATCTTGCGCGGGAACGTGCCGTAGAATCGCGCGTGCACGCTCGGGCCGTCCTCCGGCAGCGCGATGCCTGCGCCCGACGCGGTGGCAACCCACGGCCGGGCGGCGAACGCCTCCATGTCCACCTCGGAGAGCGAGAACCCGCGCAGCCTGCCGCCGCCCGGGCGGCCGGGATCGCCGTCGAGTTGCAGGCGGATCGCGGCCTCCACCGGCGAGAGCCTTCGCGCGACCGCCACTTCGGCGAGGCTCTTGCCCACGATCGACGAGTCCCGGTACTCGAACACGACGACGTGCTCGGCGCCGCCGCGCCGCGCGATCTCGTGCGCGATGTCGCGTCGAACGGCGGCCGCGGCCGCCGAGTCCGCGAGCGTCTCGCGCAGCGCGGCGGCGTAGTCGCGGCGCCGCGTGGTGTCCTCGGCCTCCTCATCGCCGAGGCGCGCGTTCCCCTCACCGAGGGCCCATTGCCGGACGAGAACCGTGTAGCCGTCCGTGCCCGTGGTGTTGTACGTGTACTGGTCCGCCCACACGTCGACGCCGCGCGCCCGAGCGCGCTCGATGAGCTGGATCGCGGCCTGGCCGCTCCCCCAGTAGTTCGCGCCCTTCGCCTTGATGTGCGACGCCACAACGGTGGCACCGCTCCGCTCCCCGATCTCGATGGTCTCGCGCACGGCGTCGAGCAGGGTGGGTGGGCCCGCCGGGTCGCGACTCGGCCAGTACCAAAGGGGGTCCTGGCCCTCGCTGCGTTCGTGCGAGATGTAGACTCCGCGGTACGGCGCGATCTCTTCCGCGAGCGCCACGACTTCGTCGACCGTGCTCCAGCGCCCGGGGTCGTACTCGAGGCCCGCCGACAGGCCCCAGGCGCCCTGCTCCATGCCCAGCCGCACGAGCTCGCGCATGCGGCCGATCTCGGCCGCGGTGGCCGGCCGTCGCGCGTCGCGCCCGAGCACGGCACGGCGCACGGTACCATGGCCGACGAGCAGGAGGGCGTTGGTGCCGATGCCCTCCCTGGCGAGGAGCGCGCGCTGCTCGCGAATCGGCCAGGGCGAGCGGCCGTCCTGGTTGACCACGACGGTGGTGACCCCCTGCATGACAAGATTGGGGGCGGCGCGGCGGCGCGCGTCCGCGTCGCGGAATCCGCCCAGCGGCGAGGCGCCGTCGTCGGCGTGCGAGTGGAGGTCGATGAAGCCGGGCGTCACCACCTTCCCGCGCGCGTCGACCAGGCGGCCCGCCCGCGCGCCGCCGAGTGCTCCGACGGCGGCGATCCGGCCGCCCCGGATGCCGACGTCGGCGTAGAACCATGGGTTCCCGGTGCCGTCGTACACCCGGCCGCCGGTGATGAGTACGTCGAACGATTCCGGCCGCGCGCCGGCGGGCGCGGTGCCACGGCTCTGCGCCCCGGCGGGAGTGAGCGGCGCGGCCGCGTATACAACGAGGGCAGCCACAGCCGCCATGCAAGCGAACGGCACTTCCCCTCTCCGTCGGTCGTGGGGCGCCGAGCGGGCGGAGCGCCCGGCGCCGCGCGCGAGCCTAGCCGCGCCGCGGCCGGCCGGCAACCAGCGCGCCCCAACCCCGAGCCCCGTGCGGCTCAGCGCGCGGAGGCGGCGAGCCCCAGACCGACGTAGAACGCTCGGCTCGGGCCGGGCTCGTAGTAGCGGCCGCCGAAGCCGTTCACCGTGACCGCGGTGTTGTACTCGCGGTCGAGGAGGTTCGTAACTCCCACGAACGGCGCGAGCGTCGCGCCCCCCAGCCGCACCGCCTCGAGCGTCACACGCACGTTCGTCAAGGCGTACGGACCGGATGCCGTACCCGGCCCGTTGGCGTCATTCACGGGGACCGTCGACACGTACCGCTCCTCGAGGTCGACGACGAGTCCACGCAGCGCCCCCTCGAGTGGGGTGTACGAGAGCAGCGCGTCCACACGGTGCGGCGCCACGCCGGGTACGCGATTGTCGGCGTACGAGGCGTCGCCTACCGTGTAGTGGCGGAAGCGGGCGTCGGTGAGCGTGTAGGCGGCCCGAAGCGTGACGTCCGACCACGGTACCGCAGTGAAGCCGGCCTCGATGCCGCGGTGGATGGCCGACGCGGCGTTGCGGAAGAAGCTGCGCCCCGACGCTGCTTCGAAGGGGATGAGCGCGTCGCGGACCAACGCCCGGTAGGCCGCGAGCTGCGCCACGGCGCGCCGTCCAACGCGCAGCGTAGTCCCGGCCTCCACCGACGTGGTTCGCTGCGGCTCGAGCTCCGGGTTGAATCCGCCCTCGCCGGTGGGCCGGTTCGCAAGCTCGGTGGTGGTGGGGGTCTCGAAGGCGGTGGCGACGTTCGCGTACAGGGTGGCGCCGCCGGCCGCGTAGCTGAGGCCGACCGAGGGGCTCACCGCCGACATCGTCCGCTCGCCCGAATCGTCGGGATCGTCCGGGGTGACGCGCCGGTCGTCCACTTCGAAGTTGGCCCGATCGACCCGCGTCGCCGCGAGGACCGTTAGGCGCCTCGTCACGTCGGCGGAGAGTTGCGCGAACGCCGCCGTGGTCCCGACGCGCTCGCGCTGGTCGAGGGTGTCGACGCCGCGGGCGCCCGCGTCGTTGACGTAGTTGACGCGATCGTCGCGCTGCGCCTGCAGCTCCCCGCCGACCACCCACTGCACCGGCCGCCCGGCAACGCCGACGCGCGAGGCGTAGGCGACGCGAGTGCCGCCCGCCCGACGGCGCAGATCGATGATCACATTGGGGATCGGGTTGTCGAGCTCGCGGCCGATTCCCCACGCACTCAGCCGGACTTCTCCCCCGCCCACGGCCTGCCGCACGGTGAGGCCGACCTCGCCGTGCCGTCCCTCCTCGCCGGTGCGCTGCGCGACGTTTCGCGCGAACGCCTGGTCGCGGTTCGCCGCGAGCAGTGCGCCGGACAGTGAGCCCGGGTTCTTCGCCTCGTAGTCGGCGCCGTGCACGGCCAGCCGCACGTGCGTGCGCTCGCGCTCCAGCCCGAGGCCGGCCGACAGGTACAGGTTTTCGGCGTCGCTGAAGTCGCGGTACCCTCCGTAGCGCAGCCTCGAGACGTTCGCGTGGTACGCGACCGGCCACCGCTCATTGCCGACGCGACCGGCGGTCGTGCTCTGCAGCCGCGACAGCCCGTCGCTGCCGCCCGAGACGCGGATGCGCTCCTCGATGGTCGCATCCGGAGCCGGCTCGGACTCCAGCTGAAGCACGCCGCCCGACGCGTTGCCGTACATCGCCGACGCCGGTCCGCGCACGACCTCCGCGCGGCCGAGCGCGGCGACGTCGACGTGGTTCAGCGTGCTCTGCCCGTCCGGCAAGGTGGCGGGGATGCCATCCACCAGCAGGCGCACGCCGCGCACGCCGAACTGCGCCCGCGCGCCGAAGCCCCGCACCGAAATCCGCTCCCCTAGCGCATAATTGAACCGATTGTCGACCTGCACGCCGGGTACGCTGACCATCGCCTCAGCCAGGTTGAAGCCCGGCCGGCCGCCCTGGATATCGCGCACGCCGAGGGCGGTCACCGCGTACGGTGCACGGGCCAGGTCGTACGGCGTCTGGAGGACCGTGATGATGACCGGGCGCAGCCTGGCCACGCGCGCCGAATCGCCAGGCGAGCGCGGGGGTGCGGCCGAGTCCGCGGGCGTCTGCGCGACGGCGCGGCTCGAGGCGAGGAGAGCCAGACAGCCGACGGCGTGTCGCGCCCGCCGGCGGGCCACGGCAGTGAAAGTTCGCGGGGTTCGCATGCGCGGCTCGGGTCGTTAGGGCGTTGATTCGGGCTGCGGCACGAGCCGGACGGTGTGCACTGCACTCAGGAATGATCCGCCGGACCCCGAGCCCGCCGAGAAACATAGCGCCCGGAGCGAGGTCCCGCCCGTACTCGGGGTGCGGCCTACCGAATCGTGAGGTCGGCGGCCGGCGCGGAAGAGGGCCGGAACGGCACCAGCCGGACGCCGGCGGCCGCGGAGCTCGCCTGAAAGTCCGCGTCGCCCGCGGCGCGGTCCGCGTCGAACTTTCGACTCACGCGGTTCCCGGCCACGTCCTCGAGCTCCGGCCAGACCCGCAGCGTGTACGTCGCGGCCTCCCACGCCTTGCGGGGCGCAAATGCCCACCCCCGGTCGTCGGCATCCAGTCGCCCTGCCCCCGATACCGGGTCGCCGCGCCGGTCGTACACGGCGAGCGTGCGGCCGGCGAGCACGTGATCGAGGGCCTTGCCGAAGTCGGCATGAATGGAGTCGAGCGTGCCGGCGCGCGGCACGGACAGACGCCACGCGGCCGGGTCGACCCGCGCGCGGTCGGGCGCTGCCGCCTCGAAGCGGTACTCGAACGACTCCGCGAGACGCGCCCCGCTCGCGTCCCGCCACGTGGCGTCGACGGAGAGCCGGTAGCGCCGCCCCGGCACGAGTGGCGCGCCCGCCTCGAGGTTCGAGCGGATGCCGCGCTTTACCCGCCCCGGGTCGAGGAGCACCGTGAGCCGCCGCCGCGCAGGGTCCCACAATTCCTCGTCGAGGCGTAGAAACGCGCCGCGCACCTCGCGACCGGCCTCGTCGAACAGCCGGATGTGGTCGTACGCCTCTCCGGGCTCCATCGGAGCCGAGAACGCGACGTACAGACGCAGCAGGTTGCTCGGGACACGCGCGCCCGACGGGTGCACGGCAGCCACCCGCGTCGTGCGGGGAAGTGGACGCGCGGCGATCGCGAAGCGGTGCTCGACGACGGCCGTCGCGTCCCCAGCCGGCACCCCGGCCAGCGCCGCGAGCGATCGCGGGTCCAGCTCGACCCGGTAGCGGACTCCCGGCTGGAACGGGAGCCTCGGGACGAATCGCACGCGCTCACTGCTCGCGTCGTAGCGCCCGATCACCGGATGCGGGGGCCCGGCGCCACCGGACTGAGTCTCCGCGTCGACCGTCACTCGGAAGGCAGTGCGCCACCGGGCCTCACTCGGGGCGCGCGCCGCCAGCGCCCGCAGCGTTCGCCGATCGATCCCCTGCACCTCGACTGCGCCGGCGGTGAGCGCGGTGTCGGCCGCCGGCGCGGGTGGGGCCGCCTCACCCGACGGCGCTCGCGGCAGCCGGACGCTGATGGTCGGAGCCACGCCGCGCGCCGGAACGGCCCGGCGGTCGCAGGCGCCGCTCACGACCGCGACGGCGCCTGCGACCACCGCACCCAGTGCCCACGGCCTCACAGCCACCGGCGGGCGATACTCACGACGTCCAGCGATCCGTCCTCGATGTCTCGCTTCAGCGCGACCACGTTCGCGGCGTTCAGGTTGTCGAGCTGCATGACGCCGACGATCGCGACGGGCAAGTAGCCGACCCCCGCCGGCTCGAACGCCTGCGATACGGGCGTCGTCAGTGGGCGCGCGGCCGCGACCTCGCCGGCGTCGAGACGAGTGAGCGTGCGGTCGCTGTTGGCGATGAGGATGAATTCCTTACCACCCTTCGCGTAACTGATCATGTCGAGCGGACGGTTGCCGCCGCCGAGCTCCGCGACCGTCTTCCCGCGCAGGTGACTCTTCGTCGCGAGCTCGGCGCGCGAGAAAGTCGCGATCGGCGAGCACCCGTAGCCCGCGACCAGCGACGGCTGCCCGCCGAGCGTGATCGGCAGGAAGGTCTCGATCGGGGACGCGGTCTCGTAGCGGTCGTGAGAGGTGTGATAGATCTCGACCGTGGTGGCCGCCGCGGGGCGGCCGAACGGGTAGGGAATGCGCCGCAGCGTGGACGCGAACTCCTCGTTCGACAGGCCCGCCACGTAGAGCTCGCCGTCCACGAGCGCGAGGTCGGTGACGGACATCATTCGCTGTGGGGCGCCCCACGGCGTCCTGGCATCCGGCGCGGGCGGCTTCGGGATCGCCGTCCGAGCGTGGCGGATGCGCTCGAGCGGCACGACCGCGACGGCCTGGTCCTTCTTCGCCAGCGTCACGACGAGTGGCACCCCGTCGGCCCCCCGCCCCCGCGTCAGCGAGAAGTACAGCGTCTGCGAGCGGGGGTGCACGATCATGTCGTGGATGCGAATCTGGTCCCGCGTGGTACCGAGGGCGGCGGCGAGCTTGCCGTCCACGTCCTCCACTTCCAGGGCCGTCGTGTCGACGTCGTTTCCGGCGTCCGCGACGTCGATCGCGTAGACGGCCGCGCCGCGCGGGTCGGCGAGGAAGAGCGTGCCGTCCGGGCCGAAGTGCATGACGCCGGCCGATTCGAGCTTCACGGCACCCACGTACATCCCGTCGTCGCCCGGCAGCGCGGGCCGCGCGACTGGGGCCCGCGCCGCGACGAGTGTGGCGCTCGCGGCGGCGACGGCGAGCGCGGGCAGGATCCGACCAGTGATCTGCGGCATGCGTCCTCCAGGTGTAGAGTGAAACGATCGGACCGTCCGGCGTCCGCGGGATTCCAACTCGCCCCGCCGGCCGCCGTTCAGCTTCCGAGCTGAGTCAGCGAGGCCTCCGCCTGGCGTCGCAATCGGGCCCGCGCCGCGGCGTCGAGCTGCGGGTCCGAGTCCGCCTCGAGAAGCCGCAGTGACTCCGACAAGTGCGTCCGGGCCTGCGCCGCCGCGCCGCGCCGGCTCGCACTCATGCCGAGCGCGAAGTGCGCGCGGGCGGACCGCGGGTACAGACGGACCCGGAGCGTCGCCAGGTCGTGCCGCGTGTCACCGTCCGGGTCGCGTCCCCCTCCCAGCCACGCGGCCAGCTCGGCGAGGTAATCCGCGGGAATCGGCTGCGAGTCGCTCGCGATCCGTCGCTCGGCGAGCGCGGTCAGCTCGGCGACCCCGCCGTGCGTCAGCATCGCCTTGAGCTGCGCCACCGTGGGAGGCGGCGGTAGCCCGCGCTTCGCGGCGACCGTGAACAACCCAGTCGGCGCCCCGACCTGCTCGGGCCGTTCTCCGAGCCACGCCATCGCGGACGTGTCGCCGCGCAGGTACGCGTCGAGGAAGCGCCGCACGTAACGGGCGCCCCACTCGAAGCCTGCCTCCGTGTCGCCCGGCGGGGTGCCGATGATCCGCGGCACGTATCGCTCGAGCATCCCGTAGTTCAGGAACCAGAACTCTCCCATGCGTGGGAAGTGCACGAGGTGCCGCGTCGCGTAGCGGTACAGGTCCAGTCGCGCCGGGTCGACGGACGGGTGCGGGGCGGTGATGGCCAGGATTGGCGAACGGACGCTGGCGACGTCGAAGTACGGCGAGCGTCCGACCAGTCCAATCTCCCCTTCCGTCGTGATCCCGCCTTCCAGGCTCACGAGCGCGGCGACGGCAGGCGTCCGCATCTGGAGCGCCAGCGCGCCGGAGGCCGCGATGCCGACGCCGATCGCCGCGAGGCGTCGCGCGTCGATGGTCCTGATCGTATCGACCGCCGCGATCACGAAGCGCAGATCCGCCGCCTGCGTCTCCAATCCCCGGGTCGAGATTTCCGGGTCCGCGTCGAAGGTGCCCTTGAGTGTGGTCGAGGCGACGACGTAGCCGTGGCTGGCCAGGTACTCGGCGAGCACGCTGTTGGACGCGGGCGCACGCCACTCGGGAAAGAGCACGAGCGGAAAGTGCCCGCTGGCCGGCTCAGCACGGCGCCGCGCCGTCACCGGAAAGGCGAGCAGCCGTGGCATCGCCGCGCGCAGTGCGATCGTGTCACCACCGAGCGCCGCGGGCAGTTCGACGAACTTGTCGATCGCGGCCGCCCGCCTCGTGTCCTCCAGCGGCGAGAAGTCGAGCTCGTGCTGAAGCGTGTAGACGTAATCGGCGAACCGCAGCCTCGTCCCGCTGGTGCCCGCGGTGGGGTACCAGAGCATCACCTGCATTTGGCGCCCGGGCGCGCCGGTCGAGGTCGCGCCGGGCGCGGCCGGCAGGGCGGGCCGCGACCGATCGCGGACGAGCAGCTCGCGAAAGCCGACGCCGTAACGCCCGCGGTCCAACGTCCCCCACAGCGGCGAGCGTGCCGGTTGCGCTCCCGCGTTCGCAGCCAGCGCGAGGCCGACCAGCGCCGCTCCCAGGCGTGACGCGCCACGGCCCGCCCACAAAGGGACAGCTCGGCCCATCGGTTGACTCGGTGACGGGGTGTACGCGGCGGCCGAGCGCGGCCCGCAGCGTGGTGGAACCGTCAGTGCGCGCGGCACGGTGCTCGGCGCGTCGCCGACGGCCGCGACGTGCGAATGACCGCGACGCGCCAATGTGGGAGTCCCGGGGGCGCGCCATCCAGAGACTCGGGTCATTCCTGACGAGTTCTTGACCGGCACGCCGCCCCGCGGGCCCGCGCTCTCGCGTGGGGGCATCGCCGCCCTTGCCCTGCTCCGCCGCCGCGGCTCGGCCGCTCGACCGCTTGACCGCGGGCCGTCCGCGGGCGTACTTTCCCATTCCCATGGAAGGGGAAGGCCTATGCTCGGCGCACCGCTCGACCTGCTGCAAGGCACCGTGAACATCCTCGTCCTCCAGACGCTCGCGTGGGGGCCGCCGATGCACGGCTACGCTATCTCACGCTGGATCCGGCAACGCACGGACGGCGTGCTCGATCTCGAGGACGCGCCACTCTACAAGGCCCTGCACCGGCTGGAACGGCAGGGCTACGTGGAGGCCGAGTGGGGGCTGTCGGAGAACAACCGGCGCGCGCGCTACTACCAGCTCACGCCCGCGGGCCGCCGCCAGCTGCGAGCCGAGTCGACCACGTGGCGACGGTACGCGGAAGCCGTGTTCAAGGTGCTCGACCCCGCGCCGGCCTGACGGCCGGGTCGCCCATGGCCCCCGCCCCGGGCTCCCGCCGCGTATTCCGCCTGCCGTGGCGCACCGCGCGCGCGGTCGACGCGGACATCGACGAGGAGCTCGGCTTCCACCTCGACATGCGCACCGCGGAAATCGTCGCGCTGCGCGGCCTCGAACCGGCCGCCGCGCGGGCCGAAGCGCTGCGGCAGTTCGGAGACCTCGACGACGCGCGGCGGTACATCCGCGCGATGGACCGCCAGACCGAGACCGCCACGCGGAGGCGACAGCTCATGGACGACCTGCGGCAAGACCTCACGCACGCCCTCCGCACCCTGCGCCGGAGCCCGGCCTTCGCCGCGGTCGCCGTGCTCGCGCTGGCGCTCGGCATCGGCGCCACGACCGCGATCTTCACGCTCATCAACGCCGCGCTGCTCCGCACGCTCCCCGTGCCCCACCCGGAGCAGCTCGTCGGCATCGGCGACCCGACGCGCGTGAACTCCGCCTCGATGGGCACGCCGCGCACGGACCTGATCTCCTACCCGCTGTATGTCGACCTGCGCGACGGCAACGGGCTCGTCACCGGACTCCTGGCGTCGGGGCGGGGTGGACGGCTGGACGTGATCATTGCCGACTCGGGCCAGCCGCGACCGGGGGGGGGCGAGGCCGAGCATCCGCGCGGGCGCCTGGTGTCGGGGAATTACTTCGCGGTCCTCGGCGTTCCGGCATTCGCTGGCCGGACGCTCACCCCAGAGGACGACGGCGCGCCGGGAACTGGGGCTGTCGCCGTGATCAGCCACCGGTACTGGCAGCGGCGCTTCGACGCGAGCCGCGGCGCGATCGGGAGGACCATCTCCGTCAACGGCACGCCCGTGACCATCATCGGCGTAGCCCCACCCAGCTTCTTCGGCGACGTCGTGGGCGGCTCGACCGACATGTGGATCCCGCTGTCGATGCAGCCGCTCATCATGCCCCACAGTGGGTGGTTGCGAGACCGCGGCACGAGCTGGCTGCTGCTGATGGGCCGACTCGCGCCCGGGGTGACGCTGGCCCAGGCGAAGGCCGGCTTCACCGTCCTCACCCGGCAGGCGCTTATCGCCGGCGGTCGCGAGCCCGGCAGTCCGGAGGTGACGCCGGGGCTACTCCGCGACTCTGTGAACGTCTTCGCCGCAGACAAGGGATTCTCCTCCGTCCGCGAGGAGTTCCGCGTGCCGCTCGCGATCCTGATGGCGGCGACCGGCCTGGTGCTTCTCATCGTCTGCGCGAACGTGGCCAACCTCATGCTCGCGCGCGCCGCCGCCCGCGAGACGGAAATGACGGTGCGGCTCGCGCTCGGCGCCGGCCGCCTCCGCTTGGCCCGCCAGCTCCTCACGGAGAGCGCGGTCCTCGGCCTGGCGGCCGGCGCGCTGGGGCTCCTGCTCGCCTGGTGGGGGAGCGCGCTGCTGCTGCGGCTCGCCTCGCCGGGGGAGACGCCGATCCCGCTCGACGTGCGACTGGACCTTCCCGTGCTCGCCTTCACGACAGCGCTCTCACTCGCCACGGCGATGCTCCTGGGCCTGGTGCCGGCGGCGCGGGCCACGAAGGTCGACCTCGCCTCGACACTTCGCTCCCAGGGCCGGGGCGCGCTCGGCGGGATGTTGGGGGGCGGCTCGGGTCGCCGCATGAATCTCGGAAAGCTGCTCGTCGTCGCGCAGGTCGCGCTGTCGCTCGTGCTACTCGTCGGCGCGGGGCTGCTCGTCCGCAGCACGAAGAACCTGCAGAATGCGGACGCGGGCCTCGCGCGCGACCGCCTGCTGATCGTGGAGGTGGACACGCGTGCCGGCGGCTACATGGGCACCCGGCTGCTCGAGAAGTGCCGGGAGCTCGCGGCGCGCCTGGCGCAGATCCCTGGCGTGTCAGGCGTGACGTTCTCGGAAAATGGAATCTTCAGCGGTACGGAGTCCGCATCGACGCTCCAGGTCGACGGCTTCGTGGCGAAGACGGAGGAGGACACGGTCGCGAACTTCGACCTCGTGGGGCCGGCGTACGTTCGCACGCTCGGCGCGAGGTTGCTGCGCGGGCGGGACATCGAGGAGCGCGACGACGTGCGCGCGCCGAGGGTCGCCCTGATCAACGAGAGTATGGCGCGATTCTATTTCGCCGGGCGCGACCCGATCGGCCAGCGGCTGCGGCTCGATTCCACCACGAGCGCCGAGATCGTGGGGATCGTCGCCGACGTGCGCGACCACAGCCTGCGGGACGACCCGGCGCGCCGCTTCTATCTCGCGTTCAACCAGCGGACAGACTCCGGCGGCGGCGTGAATTTCGAGCTCCGCACGGCCGGCGACCCCGCGCGCGTCGCGGCCTTGGCCCGCCGAGAGGTGCTCGCGTCCGACCCTTCGCTGCGCGTGCTCGACGCCGAGCCGCTCACGGTGCTGATGCGGCAGTCGATCGCGCAGGAGCGGCTCCTCGCCCGGCTCGCGGGCGTGGCGGGCGTGATGGCGCTCGTGCTCGCCGCGCTGGGCCTGTACGGGGTGATGACCTACACGATCGTCCGCCGCACGCGCGAATTCGGCCTCCGCATGGCGCTCGGCGCGCGGCCGTCCGACGTCACGCGCATGGTGCTGCGCGAGACAATGACGCTCTTCGCCGTCGGCGTCGCGCTCGGCCTGCCGGCGGCGCTCGGTGCCGTGCGCTTGATCGAGAGTCAGCTCGTCGGCGTCGGCGTCGTCGACCCGCTCACGCTCGCCACGGCGCTCCTCGTGCTCGGCGCGAGCGCGGCACTCGCGGGCTACCGGCCGGCGAGCCGCGCCGCGCACGTTGCGCCGCAGATCGCGCTGCGGCAGGAGTAGGGCGAGGGCGGAGTCCGGGCGCGCCGTGCGCGCGTCCTTGCCCCCTCCCGGCGGCGCCGGGTACAATTGCAGCGGCGGGGGCGCCCCCGGGGGCGCCCCCCGCCCCCGCCCCCCAGGGGGGAACCCTGGTGGTGG
>Ga0307411_10000296_pt1 | contig 16641 bp, 12 predicted proteins | sample DK1Ometagenome_2_FD_203712 | JGI IMG/M metagenome (GOLD analysis project Ga0307411, IMG submission 203712) | Maize rhizosphere microbial communities from greenhouse at UC Davis, California, United States - DK15-O-1 | ecosystem: Host-associated > Plants > Roots > Rhizosphere > Soil | place: USA...
CGCCCCGCCACCTCGTCGTTGTCGGCGAACACCGTTCCCGGGAGCGCCATGACCTCGGGCGACGCCTTCTGGAAGAGCGCCTCCAGCCGGTCCTGCGCCTGCGCCGATCGCGCCGCGGACGGGGGCGAGACGGGGGCGACGGGGGGCGCGTCCTGACACGCGCCGAGTAGCGTCACCGAGGCGACCGCGAGCACCCGCCGTGCCTTGCTGTCGAGCATCATGTGCACCTCACGAGAGGGGTGGAGCGTGCCCGTGCGACCGGCCCGCGCCGCCAGGTGCGACGCCGGCCGGTGCGCCATCATCGGCCGCGGCGCCGGTGCCGTCAAGCGCGCCCCGCTCCGCGCGTGACTCGCCGCCCGGGGTAGCCGTCAGCCGCATGGAGCGCCGCCGACCATCGCGCGGGCGCCCCCGGCGGCGCCCGGCGCGCCGCGCCCGCGACATCCCCGACAGGCTTCCTTGCCCAACCGCACCCAGATCGAAACCCGGCTCGGCCTCGCCCGGCGAGCCCTCCGGCTGTTCGTCCGCCCGAACTCCCGGCGCGTCGGCGTCACCTTCATCGGCGCCATGACGGTGGCGGTCGCCTCGGCGTCGGAGCCGCTCCTGCTCAAGGGGGTGGTGGACAGCCTCGCCGCCGCGCGCCCCGCCGGCGACCCCGAGGCGCGCAGCGCCCTGATCGCCGCGGTGGCGCTCTTCGCGACCGTGCTCGCCTGCCGCATTCTCGGCGCCGCGTGGGTCACCACCTCCACCTGGGCGGTGCGCCTCAACATCGAGTACCAGCTCCGGTCGCGCGTCGCGGCCAAGCTGAGCGTCCTCTCCTCGCGCACGCAGGCCGAGATCGGCACCGGGGGGCTCAAGTACGCCATCGACGCCAGCGCCCCGCACACGGCGAGCGCCTTCACCGACATCGCCTTCCGCCTCGCGCCGACGCTGATGTACGTCACCCTCGCCGGGTGGGGGATGATGCAGCTCGACGGCTCGATCACCGTCGCGGTGCTCTGCCTCGCGCCGATCCCCGCGTTCGTCGCCGTCGCGGCGGCGCGGCAGCAGACGAAGCGCGACAAGATGCATCACGCGTTCTGGACGCGTCTCTGGGCGGGCTACACCGAGGTACTGCACGGGATGGGGACGGTGCGGGCGTTCGCCAACGAGCGCGCCGAGGAGCGCCGCTTCGTGCGCCGCACCCGCTGGGTGTTCAACAGCATCCAGCGCGGCGTGCACGTGGACGCGCGCGTGACGGCGGCGGCCGGCATCTCCGAGCTCCTGGCGCGCGTGACGGTGCTCACGCTCGGCGGGCTCCTGGTGGTGCGCGGCGAGCTGACGGTCGGGTCGCTGCTCGCCTTCCTGGGGTACGTGGGCGGGGTGTTCGCGCCGGTGCAGCAGATGGTGGACCTCTACCCCACCGTCCGGAAGGCGCTCGTGGCGCTCGAGTCCGTGTTCCGGGTGCTCGACGCCGAGGAGGAGGCGCCCGACCTGCCGGACGCGGCCCCCGCCCCGGCGATCCGCGGCCACGTGCGCTTCGAGGGGGTCACCTTCGCCTACCGTACCGACCGCCGGGCGCTCGACGGCTTCGACGTCACGGTCCGGCCCGGGGAGACGGTCGCGCTCGTGGGGCCGAGCGGGAGCGGGAAGTCCACCATCCTGCGGCTGCTGCAGCGGCTCCACCACCCCACCGAGGGGCGCGTGCTGATCGACGGGCACGACGTGCGCGGGCTCCAGATCACGACGGTGCGGCGCCAGTTCGGCGTCGTGCCGCAGGACGTGGTGCTGTTCAACGACTCGGTGGCGGCGAACATCTCGTACGGGCGGCCGAGCGCGACGCGGGCGGAGGTGATCGCGGCGGCGCAGGCGGCGAACGCGCACGACTTCATCCTGCAGCTCCCGAAGGGGTACGACAGCCGGGTCGGCGAGGGCGGCCGCTCCCTCTCGGGCGGGCAGCGCCAGCGCATCGCCATCGCGCGCGCCTTCCTCGTGAACCCGGCGGTGCTGCTGCTGGACGAGGCGACGGCGGCGCTCGACACGGAGAGCGAGCAGGCGGTGCAGGCGGCGCTGCGCTCGCTGCGGCAGGGGCGGACGACGTTCATCGTCGCCCACCGGCTGAACACGGTGCGCGACGCGGACCGCATCCTGGTGGTGAGCGACGGCCGCATCGTCGGCGACGGCCCGCACGAGGCGCTGCTCACGACCTGCCCGACGTACGCCGCGCTCGTACGGCACCAGCTCAGCGTGGACGCCGAGCCGGCCGACGTCGGGGAGCCCGGGGCGCCGCGCCCCACGGTCGAGCGGGCCGCCTAGGACCGGCCGGCGCGGGGCGCCCGGCAGCAGCTCCGTCAGGCCAACAGCCGAGAGCGCCAGACTAATTGTCTGCGCGCCATCCCCTCCTGACGGGGCATGGGACATTTCACCTACCTCGCTAGGCACGGGCGCCCCTCGCGGGCGCCTTTTGTTTGCGCCGATTCTCCTTGGGCGCGCTGGGGTTGGCGGAAATTTGCGTTTGGCGGATAAAAACGCTATAAACGTGGAGTTCGCATCCCACGAACGGTGCATCCACGGAGACCGCAGACTCGTCGGCCCGCAGGCGCCCGTTCGGGGGCCGCGTCCTCCGTCCCCATCGTGCCGGTACGGCGTTCGATTCGGGTCGCCACCGCCGCGCCGCCTTCCGCTCCGGAAGCCGGCCGCCGCGGGCGGCGAGAGGTGCGACCGGCACCCGTGCGACACACGGGTCCCCACGCGATGCCGCAGGGGCCGATCGGTTCACAGACATCACGGCGCAGGCGGGCCGCGGTGGCGTACGAGCCCTCTGCGAGAGCAGAGGCGCGGGCCCGCCGTCGTCCACGCCACCAGCAGCTCGCCGCACGGCTCATGACCGCCGCGCCGTGTGAACGGGCGGGCGAGCGCTGAGTGATTGCTACCCGAGTCCGTCCGGCACCCCGGCCTGCGGGGCGCCTCTCCGGCCCACCCGCTCCCGCATGCCCCTCAACACCGTCCGCAGGGTGCTGCACGACTGGTACGCGCCGCCCGCCACCGCCCCCGCCGGCGGGCCGCCCCTGGTCGGCCGGCCGGGTCCGCGTGACGCGGGGTGGCACGCCGCGGCGGCGCTCGGCCGCGCGGCGCCGGGTGCGGTGGCGAGCGACGTGAGCGAGTCGGCGCACGGTGGGCCGCACATCCTGACGGTCGCCCTCGAGGACTATTACCACAACTTCAACCGGCTGATCGACCGGTCGCACTGGCACCGCTTCGAGAAGCGCGTCGAGCACAGCACCCTCCGGGCGCTGGACCTGCTCGACGAGTACGGTGTCCGCGCGACCTTCTTCGCGCTCGGCTGGGTGGCCGAGACGCTCCCGGAGCTGATCGGCGAGGTGGTGCGCCGCGGGCACGAGGTCGCCAGCAAGGGCTACAGCCAGCGGAGCGTGCGCGACATCTCGCGCGAGGAGTTCCGCGACGACCTGGCGCAGGCGCGGGAGGCGCTCGAGCGGGCGAGCGGGCGGCGCGTGGTGGGCTACCGCGCCCCCGGCTGGCTCAAGCCCGCCGACCTCTGGGCCCTCGACGTGCTCGCCGAGGACGGCTACGAGTACGACTCCAGCATCAAGCCCCTCTTCCGCTCCTACCACGCGGAGCCCTGGCGGCGCTTCGCCCACCAGAACCGCATCGGGGAGCGGACGCTCTGGGAGTTCCCGATCTCGAGCATCCGGGCGGCCGGGCTCTCGCTGCCGATCGGCGCGGGCAACTACTTCCGCCAGCTCCCCCGCCCGCTCATCCGGCGCGCCGTGGAGCACTGGCACCGCACGAACGACGCGCCGTTCACGATGTACTTCCACACCTGGGAGCTGGACCCCGGGCAGCCGCACATCACCGCCGCGCCACTCCTCAACCGCATCCGCCTCTACCGCAACCTCGAGGAGGTCTCGTCGATCCTCGCCGGGTACTTCGAGCGGTACCGCTTCACCGGCATCGCGGACTACCTGGGGCTCGGCGCCGCCGCGCCGCTCCCCGCGCCGCTCCCCGCGGCGGTCCCCGCGGCGGTCCCCGCGGCGGTCCCCGACCGGCCGCGCCGCCTGGCGATCGCCGTCGACGCGGAGTCGCGCGCCGCGCCGCGCGCGGCGCGCGGCGAGCGGCCGGCCGCGCCCACGAAGGTCACCCTCGTGCTCCCGTGCTACAACGAGGAGCGCACCCTGCCCTACCTCGCGAACACGCTGCGGAGCGTCGAGGAGTCGCTGGCGGACGCCTACACCTTCGACCTCCTCTTCGTGGACGACTGCAGCGTGGACGGCACGTGGGACGCGCTCCACCGCATCTTCGGGTCGTGGCCGAACTGCACCTTCGTGCGCCACGACCGCAACCGCGGCGTGGCGGCCGGCATCCTCACGGGGCTGCGCAACGCGCGCACGGAGATCGCCGCCTCCATCGACTGCGACTGCACGTACGACCCGCACGAGCTCGGGCGCATGATCCCGCTCCTCACGGACGGCGTGGACCTGGTCACCGGCTCGCCGTACCACCAGCTGGGCGGCGTGCGGAACGTCCCCCGCTGGCGCCTCGCGCTCTCCAAGTCGGCGTCCGCCCTCTACCGGGTGGTGCTGCGGCAGAAGCTGCACACCTACACGAGCTGCTTCCGCGTCTACCGCCGGAGCGCCGCGCTCGCGGTGCAGGTGGAGTCGGGCGGCTTCCTGGGCGTCGCCGAGATGATCGGGAAGCTCGACCTCGCCGGCGCGACGATCGTCGAGTACCCGACGACGCTCAACGTGCGCGTGCTCGGGCGCTCGAAGATGAAGGTGGTGCGCACGGTCATCGGCCACGTGGGGCTGCTCGCCAGGCTCGCCGCGCTCCGCGCCACGGGCCGGCTGGGGCGGCGGCCGGCGCCCCCCATCGGCGAGTCCGCCGCCGAGGGCACGCGGTGAGCGCCGCCGCGAGCCGCGTCGGCATCGTCGGCGGCGGGCTGCTGGGAATGACGCTCGCCCTGCGCCTGCGCCAGCAGGGGCACGAGGTGACGCTGCTGGAGGCGGCGCCGGAGGCCGGCGGCCTGGCCGCGTCGCAGACGATCGGCGGCTACCACTGGGACCGCTTCTACCACGTCATCCTCCTCTCCGACCAGCACCTGCGCGCCCTGCTCGAGGAGCTGGGGCTCGCGCCGCTGCTCCGCTGGCGCCACACGCGCACGGGCTTCTACACGGACGGCGTGCTGCACTCGCTCTCCGACAGCATCGAGTTCCTCACCTTCCCCCCGCTGTCGCTGGTGGACAAGGCGCGCCTCGCCGGGACCATCCTCTACGCCTCGCGGCTCACGGACTGGCGGCGGCTGGAGGCGGTGGACGTGAGCACGTGGCTCCGCCGGCTCTCCGGCGAGCGGACGTTCGAGCGCATCTGGCTGCCCCTCCTGAAGAGCAAGCTGGGGGAGAACTACAAGGTCGCCAGCGCCTCGTTCATCTGGGCGATCATCGCGCGGCTGTACGCGGCGCGCCGCTCGGGGCTCAAGCGCGAGATGTTCGGCTACGTGGACGGCGGGTACGAGACGGTGCTCGCGCGCTTCCGCGAGCGTCTCGAGGGCGCGGGCGTCGAGATCCGCTGCGGCCGCCCGGCGGCCGCCGTGCACGCCGGCGCCGGCGCGGCCGAGGTGCGCCTCGCCGGCGGCGAGCGCCTCGCCTTCGACGACGTGGTCCTCACCGTGCCCTGCGCGAAGGTGGCGGCGCTCTGCCCGCAGCTCACCGACGCCGAGCGGCAGCGCCTCGCCGGCGTGGTGTACCAGGGGATCGCCTGCGCCTCGCTCCTGCTGCGCCGGCCGCTGGCGGACTTCTACGTCACGAACATCACCGAGCCGTGGGTGCCCTTCACGGCGGTGGTCGAGATGACGACGCTGGTGGACCGCGAGCGCTTCGGCGGCCACTCGCTCGTGTACCTGCCGCGCTACCTCACGCAGGACGACCCCTTCTGGACGCGGACGGACGAGCAGATCGAGGCCGAGTTCCTCGGCGCGCTGGCGCGCATGTACCCGCACTTCCGCCGCGAGGACGTCGTCGCCTTCCGCGTCGCGCGGGCCAGGGAGGTGCTGGCGGTGTCCACGCTGCACTACTCCGACCGCCTGCTCCCGCCGCTGCGCACCTCGCTCCCGAACGTCTTCGTGTGCAACTCCGCGCAGATCGCGAACGGGACGCTGAACGTGAACGAGACCGTCGGCCTCGCCAACGCCAAGGCGGCGGAGCTCGCCCACCTCCTGCGCCGCCCCGCGCGGGCCGCGGTCGCCTGACGCCATGAGCGCGCCGAAGCCCCTGGCCAGCGTCTCGCTCGACGTCGACGACCTCTGGACCTACCTGCGCACGCACGGCGACCCCGCCTGGGAGCGCCACCCGTCGTACCTGCCCACGTTCGTGCCGCGCGCGCTGGAGCTGCTCGACGAGCTCGGGCTGCGCATCACCTTCTTCCTCGTCGGCTTCGACGCCGCGCAGCCGCACAACCAGGCGCTGCTGCGCTCGATCCCCGAGCGGGGGCACGAGGTGGGGAACCACACCTACGCGCACGAGTGCTGGCTGCACCTCTACACCCCCGCGCAGCTCGAGCAGGAGGTCGCGCGCGCCGAGGAGGCTATCCACCTGGCCACCGGCCACCGCCCCGCGGGCTTTCGCGGCCCGGGCTTCAGCTGGTGCCCGGCGCTGTTCGACGTCCTCGCGCGGCGCGGCTACCGCTACGACGCCTCCACCCTGCCCACGTACCTCGGCCCGCTCGCCCGGCTGTACTTCCTCGCCACCGCGGACCTCACCGCCGAGGAGCGGGAGCGGCGCCGCGCCCTCTTCGGCTCCTTCCGCGACGGCCTGCGCCCCGTGCACCCGTACCGCTGGCAGCTCGGCGGCGGGCGCACGCTGCTCGAAATCCCGGTCACCACCATGCCGGTGGTGAAGGTGCCGTTCCACATGAGCTACCTGCTCTACCTGAGCCGCTTCTCGAAGCCGCTGATGACGGCCTACCTCCGGACGGCGCTCGCCGCCTGCCGGCTGATGCGCGTCGAGCCGAGCTTCCTGCTGCACCCGCTCGACGTGCTCGGCGCCGACGAGGCGCCGGCGCTCGCCTTCTTCCCCGGCATGGAGCTCCCGGTCCGGCACAAGCTCGACGCCTGCCGCGAGGCGCTGCGCGCCCTCGGCGAGCACTACGAGCTGGTGCCCATGGGCGCCCACGCCAACGCCATCCTCGCGCGGAAGGAGCTCCGCCAGCGCGAGCCCGCCCTCGCCACGTGAGCGGACACGTGAGCGGGTCATCGCCGGGAGCGCCGACGCTTCCACCGCACCTCAGCCGAACAGGGGTCGAATCGTGAGCGCACTGAATGGTCAGGAAGGCAGGAGAGCCGTGGTCGTCGGCGCCGCCGGGAACATCGGGTCGCGGCTCGTCGAGTACCTGCGCATCGTCGGCTACGAGACGCTGGAGGTGGACATCCGGCCGGGATGGCGCGACGGGTACCTGATGGCCGACATCAACCACCCGCTCGACCTGCTCCCCGCGTTCGACTGGAAGCCCGACGTGGTGTTCCTGCTCGCCGCCACCGTGGGGCGCATGACGTGCGAGCAGGCGGGGTCGCTCGCCGTGGCGACGAACCTCGCCGGCGTGCACAACGTCCTCCAGCTCTGCGCGCGCACCGGCAGCATGTGCGTCTTCTTCTCCACGTCCGAGGTCTACGGGCCGCGCTGCAGCCAGCTCGACGACGCCGCCGTGATCCCGCAGCCGAACAACCGCTACGGGCTCTCCAAGTGGCTCGGCGAGCAGCTCGTGGAGTACGAGGTGCGCAACTCGGGGCTCCGCGCCGTGACGCTGCGGCCGTGCATGATCTACGACGAGCGCGAGGACGTCGGCGAGCACCGCTCGGCGATGATCCGCTTCGCCTCCAACCTCGCCCGGGGGCGCCGGATCCAGGTGCACCGCGGCAGCGCGCGCGGCTGGCTGCACGTCGCCGACGCGGTGCGCGCGATCGAGGCGGCCGGGCGCGTGCGCGCGTACGCGCCGATCAACCTCGGGCACCCGCACGTCGTCCCGATCGCCGAGCTCGCGGAGATGATCCGCGCCGAGCTGGGGGCCGACCCCGAGCTGGTGGAGGCGACCGACCTGCCGCCGCACATGACGCTCGTGAAGCGCCCGTCGCTCGAGCGCCAGCGGACGCTCCTCGGCTTCGAGCCGGCGATCTCGCTCGCCGAGGGGGTGCAGCGCGTGTGCGCGGTGCAGGCGCGCGCCGCCGCCGCCGAGCAGGCGTACGCGGCGGCGGCCGGGCAGTTCGCACCGACCCCACCCGCGGGCACCCGCTCGCTCGCGCCATGACCGCGCCCGCTGCACGCCGCCCCGGCGGGCGGACGGGGGGCTGATGCTCGCGCACGCCCACGCGTCGGCGGTGGCGTACGCGCCACCGGCCGTCGGCGGCGACACGCTGTCGCTCGTGCGCACGCGCTGCTGCATCTGCGACGCCGACGACGCGGACCCGGTGGCCGTCGGCGAGGACTTCGAGCACCGGACGAGCCGCGACACCTTTCTCGCCACGCGCTGCCGCGCCTGCGGGCTCCTCTTCGTCAACCCGCAGCCGGCGGCGCACGAGCTCGCGCGCCTCTACCCGGCGGCGTACGACGCGCGGGAGGCGGCCGGCGCGGGCGCGCGCGAGCAGGACGCGCGGCGCCTGCTCGCGTGGTGCGGGACGGTGCCGGACGGTGCGCGCGTTCTGGACGTGGGGTGCGGCGCGGGCACCGACCTCGCCCTGCTCCGCGACTTCGGCTCCGACGGCTGGCGGCTGGAGGGGGTGGAGCCGCGCGCGCGCGCCGCGCAGGCCGCGCGGCGCGCCGGGCTCACCGTGCACGAGGCGATGGTCGAGGATCTCGCCCCCGGCGCGCGCGGCGCCTACGACGTGGCGCTGCTGATCCACACGCTCGAGCACTTCGCGGACCCGCCGGCCGCCCTCGCCGCCGTGCGTGCGCTGCTGCGCCCGGGCGGGCGCGCCGTGGTGGTCACGCCCAACGCCGCGTCCGCCGCGTGGGCGCTCTTCCAGGGGCGGCACTGGGCGGGCTACGACTTCCCCCGGCACCGCTACCTGTTCGACCGCGACACCCTGGCCAAGCTCGCCGCCCGCGTCGGGCTGCGGGTCGAGTCCGTCGCCACCGCGCCGAGCGCCGCCCTCTGGGCCCGCTCCGCGCACCACCTCGCCGCGGACTGGGGGGCGCCGCCCTGGCTCGCGCGCCGCCTCGCGCCGGCGTCGTCCCTCCCGCTGGCGGCGTTCGCCGCCGTCGAGCGGCTGCAGCAGCGGCGCGGCCGCGGCGCGCTGCTCTGCGCCACCCTCCATGCCCCGGTGTGAGCCCATGAGCCCCGACCGCGAGCCCCACCGCCGCCCGGCGGACGACCGATGACGTCCCGCAGCGCGCCCGTCGCGGTGGTGGGCGCCGGGCTCGCCGGCCTGGTCGCCGCCCGCGAGCTGCGCCGCCGCGGCGTGCCGGTGACGGTGTTCGAAGCGGGGAAGCAGATCGCCGGCCTCGCGCGCAGCTTCCGCGACGGCGACGGCTTCACCTACGACTTCGGCGCGCACTTCATCACCAACCGGCTCGCCGCCGCGCTCGGCGTCGGCGCGCACTGCCGCGACGTCCGCCGCTACGGCGAGACGGTGCAGCTCGACGGGCGCACCTACGCCTACCCGTTCGGCCTGCTGCGGGCGCCGCGCTTCGTGCTGAGCGCCGTGGCGGGGCGGGCCGCGTCCGTCCGCCGGCGCGAGCCGCCGGCGTCGGCCGCCGAGTGGTACCGCACGCAGTACGGCGAGCGGCTGGCGGAGGAGGTGGCCATCCCGCTCGTCGAGGCGTGGTCGGGCGCGCCGGCGTCCGAGCTCGCGCCCTCCGTGGTGCCGCCGCAGGTGGACCGCGGCACCGCGCACGTGCTCAGGCTCAAGCTCGCGAGCCGCGTCACGGGGCGCGCCGTGGCCAACGGCTACTCGCGCGAGATGCCCGAGAGCCCGCACGTCTGGCACGTGTACCCGGAGGGGAGCGTGAGCTTCCTCTGCGAGCGCCTCGCCGCGGAGCTCGAGGGCGGCGTGCGGCTGGAGTCGCCGGTGGACGCCATCTACGTGGAGTCGGGGCGCGTCGTCGGCCTCCGCGCCGGCGGTCGGGTGGAGGAGGCGTCCGCCGTCGTCAGCACGGCGCCGGTGCACGTGCTCGCCAAGCTCGTGCAGGGCACGGACGCCGTGCAGCACCTGGCGCGCTTCCGCTACCGCCCGATGGTGTTCGTCAACCTGCGCTTCGACGGACGGGGCCTGCTGCCCGACGTCGTCACCTGGACCCCCGGGCGCGACCTCCCCTTCTTCCGGCTGAACGAGCCGCCGCTCGCCATGCCCTGGCTGGCGCCCGCCGGCAAGACGATGGTGACGGCGGACATCGGCTGCGAGGTGGGCGACGCGATCTGGACGATGCCCGACGAGCAGCTCGGCGAGCTGTGCCTGGAGCACCTGCAGGCGCTCTTCCCGACGGCCCGGCGCCGCTACCTGGGCGGGTGCCGGGTGCTGCGCACGCCGGTGGCCTACCCGGTGTGGCTCAACGCGTACGAGCCCGAGCGGCGCGCCCTCGAGCGCGCCTCGCCGGTGGAGGGGCTGCTGAGCGTCGGGCGGAACGGCGAGTTCGCGCACATCCTCATGGAGGACGTGTACTGGCGCACGCTCGCGAAGGTGCGGGCGCTGGCCGCGGCCTGACGCCGGATGGCGGCGACGACCACGGCGTCGCGCGTCGCCCCCGCTCGGCCGGCCGTGCCCGCGCGGCGGCCGGCACGCTCCGCCCTCCTGTTCTGGGCGCTCGCGCTCGCCCTCGTGGTGCCGGTGTGGGCGGGCACGCACTTCCCCACCGAGGACGGACCCGCCCACGCCCACTGGACCGCCGTCTACCGCGACCTGGGCGACTCCGCGAGCGCGTGGGCGCCCTACCTCGAGCGGAGCGTCCGCTGGAACGCGCCCAACCTGTCGTACTTCGCGCTCCAGTACGCGCTCACGGCGGCCCTCGAGCCGCACGCGGCGCAGAAGCTGATCGTCACGCTCCTGCTGCTCGCCTGGGCCGGCGCGACCGCCCTCCTCGCCCGGGCGGCGAGCGGGCGCCTCGGGCTCGGCGCCTTCGCGGCGCTGCTCCTGCTGCACTCGTGGATCCTCTACTCCGGCTTCCTCAGCTTCCTCATCGGGGTGCCGGTGCTCGTGCTCAGCGTCGCCCTGCTGCTCGACGTCGAGGCGCGCCGGGAGCGCGGCGACGCGGTCGCCGCACGCACCGCGCTGCTCGCGCTGCCGGGCGTGGTCGCGTACTACTCCCACATCGTCACCGGCGCGCTCTTCGTCGCTCTCCTCCTGCTCGGCGCGCTGTACTTCGCGCGGCGCGACGCGCGACACGCGGGCGCGCTGCTGGCCGCGGCGCTCCCCACCTGCCTGCTCGGGGCCAGCTACGTGCTGGGCAGCCCGTTCGGCGAGGGCGGCGCCGTGTGGGCGACCTTCGGCGACACGGTCAAGCGCTTCGTCGGGCTCGCGTTCTGGCGGGGGTTCGCCGCGCGCGACGCGGGCTTCTTCCTCAGCCTCGGGCTCGTCGGCGTCACCCTGCTCGCGCTCTGCGCGGGAGCCGTGCGTGCCCGGCGACGCGGCGAGGGGTCGCGCGCCGTGGACTTCGTGCTCCTCGGCGCGCTCTGCCTCGCCGCGCTCTACTTCGTCGCGCCGCGCCGCGTGGGGGAGGGCTCGCTCATCCGGGAGCGCATCCAGCTCGTCATGTGGGCGGTGCTCCTCCCCGCCCTTGGCGCGGGGCTGCCCCGGCGCGCGCGGCAGGGCGTGGCCGCGGCCATCGCACTGCTCGCCGCCTGGCAGCTCGCCGACTTCACGCTGCGGGCGCGCCGCTTCGACGCGCAGGTCGCGGGCGTGCTCGCGCAGGCGCGGGGCGCGATTCCCGCCGGCGCCGTGTTCCGCTTCCCGCAGCGCTACGAGGACAGCCAGTTCGAGCGCTCGTGGGTCGGGCCGCTCGTGGAGCTGGGGTCGGACGTCGCGCTCCACCGCCGCGCCGTGCTCGTCGGCGCCCACCACCCGCTCACCCCCTTCTACTGGGTCCGCTACCGGCCCGGCGCGGACTCGGCGGCCACGCTCACGGCGACGATCGAGGAGCGCCGGGCGGCCACCGGCCGCGGCTCACTCACGCTCGTCGTGCGGCCGGCGGGGCGCGCCGCGCCCGCGCCGTGACGGCCGCGGCGCCTAACGCGGTGGCGCCACCCGGTAGAGCGTCACCTCTCCCGCCCGGAGCGCCGGTCGCGCGTGCGCGCTCAGGTACGCGCGCACGCGGTGGTCGTCGCCCGCCTGCACGATGAAGTCGTAGTCCGCGGCGATGCGCGTCCAGTCGAGTGGGGAGAAGTCCCGCGTCCCCCAGTCGTTGCGCGGGAAGTAGAGCTGGCGCCGGGCGCGGAAATGCGCGAAGTGCTTGTACGGCAGGTCGCCCTCGCGCGTGCCCACGAGCGAGAAGAGCGCCGGCACGCGGCCGTCGCGCGCGACGGTGTGCCAGTGCGCGTAGTGCAGGTAGGGCGACACGCGGCCGTGGCGCCGCCCGTCGGCGACGAGCGGGAGCACGCGGCTCCCCGCCGGGAGCTGCGCGAGCACGGCGTCGAACGCGGCCAGCTCGCGGTCGATGGCGACCGCGCTCCGGTGCACCACGCCCGCGTGCAGGAGGCACGCGGCGAGGAGCGCGACGAGGGCGCCGCGCTGCCGCCCCCGCTCCGCCGCGCCCGCCATGCAGAAGGGGAGCAGGTAGGCGGGGAGCAGCCACCGCACGTCGATGTCGCCGGCCGCCGGGATGGTGCGCGGGAACACGACGAAGAGCGCGACGAAGGCGGCCGCGGCGACGACGAAGGCGTCGAGCCGGAGGCGGCCGCGGTTGGCGAGCACGAAGCCGGCGAGGGCCGCCGCGTACCCCGCCCCCATGACCGCCATCTGCGTGAGCGAGAATGCGTAGAACGGCGCCGCGAGCGCCCGGACCTTCTCGACCGGCGGCCGGAACTCGGTCACCCCCGGCGTGCTGCCGATCCCCGCCCCCGCCTGCTCGGTCCAGAGGTAGAGGGCCATCACCGGCACCGTCACGGCGAGCGCCGTGAGTAGCCGCGGCCGGCGCACCAGCGTGCGCGGGTGCCAGCGACGCCCGGCGGCGGTGGCCGCGTCGAGCAGCCAGTCCACCCAGAGCACCACGAGCAGGACGAGCGGCGCGACGAGGTGCACGAGGAAGAGCCCGAGCGCGCCGGCCGCGAGGAGGAGTCTCGCCGGCCGCGAGCGCGTCGCCCGCCGCGGCCACCACGCGGCGAGCCAGACGAGGGCGAGCGCGATCCCGAGCGTGTAGTTGAGGAAGCCGGCGAGGAAGTACCAGGAGAATCCGAACAGCACGCCCACGAGCGCCCACCCGCGGCGCGCCGGCGCGGCGGCGCGCAGGAGGAGGTACATGCCCAGCGGCAGGAGCGTGAGGGCGAGCACGGTGAGCGCGCGGAGGGCGCCGGCCGGCCCGACGGCGCGCACCAGCAGCGCGCCGAGCAGATCCACCGCCACGTACGAGGTGGGCACCACGGCGAACTGGAAGTCCGCCGGCGGCGCGCCGGCGAGCGCGCGCTCGAGCAGCACGTAGCGCGCGAGGTGGTTGGGCGCGTCCTGGTAGGGGAAGTGCCGCGCCGCGAGCGCGACGGCGAGGTTGACGACGAGGCCCACGGCGAGCAGCAGCTCCTCGACGCCGGGGCGCGGGCGTGCCTCGCCGCGGGCGCCGCCGGCCGGCGGGGGCGCGGGGCGCGGCTGCGCGAAGGCGGTCACTCGCCGCGGGCCGGCGGCGTGTCCGGTCCGAGCGCGCGCTCCGCGCACCACGCCTCGACCGCGGCGCGAATGCGCCGCGCGGCGCCGCCGTCGCCGTAGGCGTCGCGGTCCCACGCGCCGGGGTCGCCGTCGCGCCGCGCGCGCGCCCGCACCGCGGGCGCCAGGTCGGCGGCGGCCAGCTCCGGCGGCACGAGCACGTTGGCGCCGCAGGCGAGCGTCTCCAGCCACTCGGTCTCGCGGCGCACGGTGACGCACGGCGTGCCGAGCCAGTAGGCCTCGCGCTGCACGCCGCCGGAGTCGGTCACGACGACGCTCGCGTCGCGCACCGCGGCGAGCGTCTCGAGGTAGCCGAGCGGCGGGCGCAGGTGGACGTTGGGCGGCAGGGCGCCGCCGCGCAGGCATCGCTCCAGCGCCAGGCGCGTGCGCGGGTGGGCGGCGAGCACCACCGGCAGCCCCACCCCGGCGAGCGCCGCCACCACCGCGGCGAGCGCCGCGCCGTCGTCCGTGAGCTCGGCGCGGTGCAGCGTCGCGAACGCGTACGGCGCGTCGCCCGCCGGCCACTCCGGCGCGCGGCGCGCGGCCCCGGCGCGCCCCACGTTCCGCACGAGCACGTCGCGGGCGACGTCTCCGGTGACGGCGACGCTGCCGGTGGTGCCCTCGCGCCGGAGCTGCGCCGCCGCGGCCGCCGACGGCGCGCAGAGCACGGCGCTGATCGCGTCCACCACGCGTCGGTTGATCTCCTCCGCCATCAGCGCGTCGGCGGCGCGGAGCCCGGCCTCCACGTGCACCACCGGGATGCGCATCTTCGCCGCGGCGAGCGCGCACCCGAGCGTGCTGTTCGTGTCGCCGACGACCACCACCGCCCACGGCCGGTGGGCGGCGAAGGCGTCGGCGGCGGCGGTGAGGATGGCGCTCGTCTGCCGCGCGTGGTCGCCCGAGCCCACCTCGAGAAAGAGCTGCGGGCGGGGGACGCCGAGCTGCGCGTAGAGGCCGGCGTTCAGCGCGTGGTCGTAGTGCTGGCCGGTGTCCACGGTGAGGAGCGCCCACCGCTCGCCGAGGGCCTCCACGAGCGCCGAGGACTTGATGACCTGCGGGCGGGTGCCGTAGCACACCGCGAGGGGGCGCGGGTCAGCGGGCACGCGTGCCGCCCGCGGGGCGTGGGCGCCGCGCGCCGTGCGCGCGCGCCGCGGCCCGCGATGCGGCGACCGGGTGGGCGAGCGTCACGCGCGTCAGAAGATGGTGTAGATCAACGGCGCCAGGGCGGAGCCCTGCGCGAAGACGATGACCGTGCCGATCAGGAGCATGAGCAGGATGATCGGCAGGAGCCACCACTTCCTGCGGGCGCGCATGTACGCCCACAGCTCGCGGCTTACACTCGAATGGGCCGGCATCTCGCCTCAGAATTGACGTTCCAGGTCGCTGCGCCGCGCGCCGGCCGGCCGCTCGACCCACGCGCTGCTGCCGGCGCGCGGGGCCGCGAGCGGGTTCCGTCCGACGATGCGCATGATGATACCCGCCGGGGTGAGCACGAGAAAGTAGACGAGGCCGAGCAGGACGGGGGTGGTCACCCGGGACATGCGCTCGGCCGCGCGCATCCACCCGCGGTACACGGGCCCGAGGTGCGCGGGCGCGGCGAGGCCCGCGAGCGCGAGGAGCGCGCCCGCCCCGCCGATCACGACGGCGAGGCGCGGATGCCCGCGCCACCAGGCGGCGGCGCCGAGCACGAGCAGCGCCCCGCCGACGGTGAGCGCGAACCGCCGCCCCTCGGCGGCGCTCAGTCGAGCTGGAGCTCCCGTTGCCACTCGCGGCCCTCCTCCCACGCCGGCTGCCTGCCCTTCGTGAGCAGGAAGGGGCCGAGCGCCAGGCAGTCGATGTGGGTGCGCATGAAGCACTGGTAGGCGTCGGCCGGCGTGCAGACGATCGGCTCGCCGCGCACGTTGAACGACGTGTTGACGAGCACCGCGCAGCCGGTGAGGCGCTCGAACTCGGCGATCAGGTCGTAGTAGTCGGGGTTCGTCTCCCGCGTCACCGTCTGCACCCGCGCCGAGTAGTCGATGTGGGTGACGGCGGGGATGTCGGACCGCGGGACGTTGAGGCGGTCGATCCCCCAGAGCGCGGCGTCCGACGCCGCGGCGGGCGCGCGGCGGTCGCGGCGCACGGGGGCCACGAGGAGCATGTAGGGCGACTCGGCGTCCATCTCGAAGTAGTCGCGCGCCCGCTCGCGCAGCACGCTCGGCGCGAACGGGCGGAACCCCTCGCGGAACTTGATCTTGAGGTTCATCTGCTCCTGCATGCGCGGGCTGCGCGGGTCGCCGAGGATGCTGCGGGCGCCGAGCGCGCGGGGCCCGAACTCCATGCGCCCGTTGAACCACCCGACCACCCGCTCCTCCGCCAGCTCGGCGGCGACGCGGGCGAGCAGCGCCCGGCGGTCGAGCCGCTCGTACACGGCGCCCTGCCCGTCGAGGTACGCCTCGATCTCGTCGGCGCCGAACTCGGGGCCCAGGTACGCGCCGCGCATCGCGTCGCGCCCGGGCGTCACGCGGCGCGACGCCCCGAAGCGGCGGTGCCACGCGAGCTGCGCCGCACCCAACGATCCTCCCGCGTCGCCGGCGGCGGGCTGGATCCACAGCTCGCGGAAGGATCCCTCGCGCAGCAGCCGCCCGTTGGCCACGCAGTTCAGCGCCACGCCGCCGGCCATGCAGAGCCGGTCGCACCCCGTGAGGCGGTACGCCGTGCGCCCCATGCGCAGCACCACCTCCTCGCACACCTCCTGGACCGAGCGCGCCAGGTCCATGTCGCGCTGCCGCAGCGGCGACTCGGGCACCCGCGGCGGCCCGCCGAACAGCTCGTCGAAG
>Ga0307411_10000297_pt1 | contig 16615 bp, 16 predicted proteins | sample DK1Ometagenome_2_FD_203712 | JGI IMG/M metagenome (GOLD analysis project Ga0307411, IMG submission 203712) | Maize rhizosphere microbial communities from greenhouse at UC Davis, California, United States - DK15-O-1 | ecosystem: Host-associated > Plants > Roots > Rhizosphere > Soil | place: USA...
CTGAGCTGCGTAACAGCAAGGGGCGCTCTCACACCGCGGCACTCGCCACCGATTGGCGCGTCAGTCCCGACACCCTCGTCGAGGCCGAGGTGGAGTTCAACCGCCAGAGCCAGCCCAGCCAGCAAGGCTTCAGCCTGCTGGACGACCGCCTGCCCGACGCCAAGAACGTCGACCCCAAGCTCAACCTGAACAACCAGCCCTGGAGCCTGCCGGTCGTCTTCGACAACACGCATGCGTCGCTGCGCGTGCAGCACAAGCTGAGCGGCGACTGGCGCGTGCAGGCGGCGCTGGGCATCCAGCGCCTGCGCACGGATGACCGTCTGGCCTATGCCTTCGGCTGCACCGCCGCGGACGGCGAGACCTACTACCCCGACCGTTTCTGTCCCGACGGCACCTACGACCGCTGGGACTTCCGCAGCGAGAACGAGCACCGCGATACGACGGCGCTCGACGTCTCGGCCAGCGGCCCCGTGCAGCTCGCCGGCCTGCGCCATGACGTCACCGTCGGTGGACTGACGAGCCGGTTCAAGAGCCGCTTCCAGCGCCAAGCCTACAACTGGTCCGGCACCGGCAACGTCGATGGCAGCGCCATCACGCCTGCAGCGCCAGAACTGACCGATGAAAACACCAACCGCGACGAACGCAGCAACGAGCTCTACCTGCGCGACCGCGTGGCGCTGAGCGCCGACACCAGCGTGTGGCTGGGCCTGCGCCACACCCGCCTGCACCGCGAAAGCGTCCGCACGGACGGCTCGCGCGCAACCGACTACTCGCAAGGCGTGACGACACCCTGGATCGCCGTCAGCCATGCCATCGCCAGCGACTGGCTCGTCTATGCCAGCTGGGGCCAAGGCATCGAAAGCGAAGTCGCGCCCAATCGCTCGCGTTACAGCAACGCCGGCCAGGCCCTGCCCGCGCTGAAGAGCCGCCAAACGGAGGTCGGCTTGAAGACCGGCACCCAACGCGTCGAGGGCTCTCTGACGGTGTTCGACATCCGCCGCCCCGCCTGGCGCGACATCCTCCTGCCCGGCTTCAGCGAATGCAGCGCCCAGAGCAGTTGCGAGCGCCGCATCGACGGCAGCAACCGCCACCGTGGCATCGAAGCCAGCGCCGACCTGAAGTGGCAGGGCGGCGGCCTCTTCGGCAGCGCGATGCGCCTGCACGCCCGCCGCCAAGGCAGCGCCGACACCGGCTTCAATGGCCTCGTGCCGCCCAACGTGCCGCAGACCACGATCAAGCTGCATCTGCGCCAGGATCTGCTGCCCGGCCTGCAGGCCCAGTTCGGCGTGCGCCACGAAGGCCGCCGCTTCGCGACGCCCGGCAACGACATCGCCGTGCCGTCATGGACCGTCGCCGACGCCGGCCTGCGCTACACCCAAGGTGTCGGCAACCAGACCTGGGTCTGGCGCGCAGCCGTGGACAACCTGAGCAACCGCCGCGCTTGGCGAGAGGCGCCGTGGCAGTTCGAGCACAGCTACCTCTATCCCCTTGCGCCGCGAACTTTGCGCGCCAGTCTCGAGGTCCGCTTGTAAGCCCCCCGAAAAAGTCTCTATAATCGCGGGCTCTGTTCCTCGATAGCTCAGTCGGTAGAGCGCCGGACTGTTAATCCGTAGGTCCCTGGTTCGAGCCCAGGTCGGGGAGCCAGAATTCAAAGCCGACGCGCGAGCGTCAGCGCGCACAAGACGCGTGGTGCAACCGCTTGCCACGCCGACATCAAAGACTTTTCCTCGATAGCTCAGTCGGTAGAGCGCCGGACTGTTAATCCGTAGGTCCCTGGTTCGAGCCCAGGTCGGGGAGCCAAATCAAAGCCTCGTTGCGCAAGCAGCGGGGCTTTTTCTTGTCGCAAAGGACCCGCGAGTTTGAACACCCTGGAGCAACTTCGCACCGGTGCACTGCAGGGCGCGCGGCGCCTGACCCTGCGCGCAGGCCTGCGCGAGCTGCCTGCGGAGATCTACACGCTCGCCGACACGCTGGAGGAGCTGGACCTGTCGGGCAACGAGCTGGATGACCTGTCCTGCGACCTGACCCGGCTTCATCGGCTACGCGTCATCTTCTGCGCCAACAATCGCTTCACCCGCCTGCCCGAGGTGCTCGGACGATGCGAGGCGCTGGAGATGGTGGGCTTCAAGGCCAACCAGATCACAGAGGTGCCGGGCGCGGCGCTGCCGCCGCGGCTGCGCTGGCTCATCCTGACCGACAACCGCATTGCCGAGCTACCCGAAGCGCTGGGCCAAAGGCCGCGCTTGCAGAAGGTCGCGCTGGCGGGAAACCGGCTGCGCAGCCTCCCCGCCAGCCTGTCGAGCTGCGAGCGGCTGGAACTGTTGCGCATCTCGGCCAACCAGCTTGAAGGCCTGCCCGACTGGCTGCTCACACTGCCTCGCCTGACGTGGCTCGCCCACGGCGGCAATCCGTTCAGCGCGGCACATGAGGCGGATGCGCTCGAACATGCGCCCATGCCGCAGGTCCGTTGGACCGAGCTCGATGTCCAGGGGCTGCTGGGCGAAGGGGCGTCGGGCCACATCTACCGGGCAGCGCGCGCCGACGGAGAGCCGGTCGCGCTGAAGGTCTTCAAGGGCGAAGTCACCAGCGACGGCCTGCCGCGGACCGAACTGGCCGCTTGCCTGCAGGCGGGTTTGCACGCTCAGCTGATTCCTGCGCTCGGCCGTCTCGGCGACCACCCTGACGGCGCGGAGGGGCTGCTGATGCCGCTGATCGGCTCCGAGTTCCGCACTCTCGCTGCGCCGCCCAGCCTGGCGTCCTGCACGCGTGACGTCTACGACCCGGCATTGCGGCTGGCACCTCGGGCAGCGCTGACGCTGGCCGCCGGCATTGCTGATGCGCTGGCGCACCTGCATGGCCGAGGCCTCACGCACGGCGACCTGTACGCGCACAACATCCTGCACGATGGACTCGGCCAGGGTCGACTGGGCGACTTCGGGGCCGCGTCCTTCCTGGGCTGCGTGCCGCCGCATCAGGCGGAAAGGTTGCGGGCGATGGACGTGCGCGCCCTGGGCTGCCTGCTTGAGGAACTGGCCACGCGATGCGACGAACCAGCGCCTTCGCTGGTGTCCATGTCAACGCTCGCGCATGCCTGCATGAGTGCCGACGTTGACGGCCGGCCGAGCGCCGGGGAACTTGCCCGGGCTCTGCGCAAGCTGGCCTGAGGGTGAGGCCAGCTCCCTCGCGGGGCTCACCGCGTCAAAGCGACGTTAGCGGGTGAGGCTGACCTGCCGGCATGCCGGCAGATCAGCGCGAGCACTGGGTACCCGCCGTAGCGCTGCCGTCACGCCCCGAACGAGCACACGCTAGAACAGGCCATGCAGCTCGACAAACGTCTGCCGCCGGTTGTCCACCGCGTTCTGCGGGATGCCACCGAAGCGGCGGTAGCCGCCGCGCAGTTGCACGAAGGCGATCGGCGTGTACTCGTAGACCAGGCTGTGGCGCACCTTGTTGTCGTGGGCCACACGCCGGTCGGGGTCGAAGTACTCGCTGGTCACCTTGAGGTTGTGGCCCTGCCGCACCAGCCAGTTGGCTTCCAGCAGCGTTGCGAACTGGCGGCGGGTGCCCTCGGGGAAGCCGGCGTCGCTGACGACGTCGATCTCGCCCAGCCAGGTCACGGGCCCCGTCGTCGTGCCCGCGAACAAGCCGTAGGCCTGGCGGTTGCCGGCCGTCGACGTGACGCGCGCCATCGCCGCGCCGATGCGCCCCCAGGACTGCAGCCACGCGACCTGGCTCGTCAACTGGTGGCCGCTCGTGCTGCCCTGATTGCCTGGCCCGTTGCTGTAGGCGATCTGGGCCGAGATCTGCTCGCTTTCATGGCCGAGTTCGAAGCCCTTGTCGGGCACGGTCATGCTGACGCCGCTGAGCTGGCGCACGAAGGCCAGGTTGTCCTGCAGCCGCCAGCCGAAGGGCAGATAGAACTGGCCAGCCTTGGCGTACCAGCCCATGCCCGGCGTCGACAGGCGCACGTAGGCTTCCTGGCGCTCGGACTTGCCCGGTGCGACCTGCTGGTCGAGGTGGACGCCCAAGTAGTCCTTGATGAGCTGCACGTCGGCATAGAGCCGCACCTGCTCGGTACCGCCGATGCTGCGGGTCGGCTGGCCGGACACCGAAGTCCGCGTCGTAGCGGTACGGAAGTCGCCGCCCAGGCGCAGCCGGTCGTCGAGCAGTGAGCCGTTCCAGCCCTGCAGCGCGTCCGGCAGCGCGTTGGCCGCGATCGAGTTTTGTGCGAACGAGTTGCCGACCGCGTTGCGCAGGCCGCCGCCGGTAGGGTTCACGTGGCAAGCCACGCATTTGAGGCCGTAGCGGATGGCGAGGTAGGGCTCGGCCTGCACGGCTGGCGACAGCGCCAGCGCGAGAAGGCAGCCCAGGAGCAGACGCAGCGCCTTCATTTCTGGGCTCCGTTGTTGATCCACTGGCGGATCAGCGCCATCGCGCTCGCGTCCAGGTAGGGGCCGCCCAGCGGCATGCGCGCGCCGACGGCGGCATGGCCCTCGAGCTTCTGCACGAGGTAGCTGTTGTCAGCGTCACCGGGCTTCACGCGCATCAGCGACGGCACGCCGCCGCTGGGCGTGTTGACCAGCAGCGCGAAGCTGTTGGCCGCGTCCAGCCGCAGGCCGCGCGGCGCGGCGCTGCCCGAATGGCAGGCCGTGCACATCGGCGTGAACACGTGCGACTGGATGGAACTGAAGCTGGCCGTCATCGGCCCGCTCGGGTCGTCGCCCTCGCCAATCGGCCGGCCATTGGCGTCCAAGCCGTCGCCGCTGCCGCCGCCGCAACCGGCGACCAACGCGACCACCGCGCATAGCGCGCCGAAACCCATTCTCGAAACTTTCATCGCTCACCTTTCCTGGCTGTCACTGCGCGGTGAGTGCCTGCCCGCGGCGCGCGGGTTCAAGCGATGAGCTGACTCGACATCAAAAAGTTGCGGTGGCGCCGAGCACGACGCGGCGGCGGCGCGGCGAGTCCGCCCAGGTGTAAGGCCCGCCGCGGCTGGCCGAGACCCAGGCCAGCTGCAGCTCGCAGCTCTCGCCCACCTGCCAGGAAGCGCCCGCCCGCAGGTCCACGCGCGTCGGCCCGTGCGCCTCGGTGTAGACCGACGACGCGCCCTGGCCGCGCAGCACACCGACGTGGCCCATGAGCCCTACGCCCGCGGCCACTGGCCAGCGCAGGTTGAACTCGCCATAGAGGCTGCGCTGGCCGCTGCCGTAGTAGTTGGGCGAGTGGTAGAGGCGCACATTCCAGCGCTCACCCAGCAGGCCGATGTAGACCTCCTGGTAGTCGTAGCGCGACACGTTCTCGAAGGCCTGCGCAATGACGCCGGCCTCGCCGTCCAGGCCCAGTGCCAGCTCGACGACGCGGCCACCATAGGCCAGCAGCCGTGCGCCGCGGTGCTGCACGAAACGGGCATGCGCCAGCTGGGCACCGGCATACCAGCCGGCATCGCCGTCCCACGCCAGGCCAAGCTGCGCACCCGGTTTCTCGCCGCTGTACGACATGCCGCGCTCGCGCGCATCCGTCTGCAGCGACACGCTGCCGCCAACGTCCGCCCCCGCCGGCGCAGCGGCGCCGAGCAGCGGGGCGATGAGGGTCGCCAGTCGGGCCAGGCGCGTGGGGGGCATCAATCGGGAGTTTGCCCCAGCGCGAGGCAGGCGGCACCACGACCGCCAGCATGGCGCGCCAGCGTCGCGCAACCATCGATGCGGCCTTGCGCCGCGGTGACGAAGGCCGCCTTGAGTACACCGGGCTGCAAGCCCTTGGCGTCCAGTTCACGCACCAGCGCAAGCAGGCCGGAGGCATGCGCGGCGGCGAAGGACGAGCCGGTCACGAGCGCCCAGCCGCCGCCCGGCGCCGGGCTCGGTACGTCGCGACCCGGCGCGAGCATTGCCCCCGCCGGCAGCGGCAGCGCGCTGCCGACGACGAGAACACCCGGATGGCTGGCAGGGAACCGGCCCGCACCTGCCGGCCCCGGCAACGCGGCGACGACGGCGACCCCGCGGGCCAGCGCCTGGTCGAGCAGCAGCGCGAGCAGCCGGTCGTCCGGCCCGCTGAGGCTCATGTTGATGATGTGGGCGTCCTGCTGGATGGCCGCATACAAGGCCTTGGCGAGGCCCAGGCTGCTGCACAGCGTCTGCGCCTGGCCGACCTGCCAGCAGGCGCGCATTGCCAGCAGCCGGGCCTGCGGCGCCACGCCCGCGATGCCGGCACCGTTGTCAGCCCGCGCCGCGATGATGCCGGCCACGGCCGTGCCATGGCCCTCGGCCGGCGCCGGGCGGTCGTCGACGAAGTTCTGGTTGTGCACGACCTGCCCCGCCAGATCCGGGTGCCCGGCCTCGACGCCGCTGTCGATCACCGCCACCCGCACACCGCGACCGGTGGCCACCCGGTGCAGTTCGGCCAGCCGCCATTGCTGGGCTGCGGGCTGGGCCGCGTAGAGCGGCTCCTGCGGGGCGCCCTCGGCCTGGTACAGGCTGACCGGCTGGGCCCAGGCCACGCGCTTGTCCTCGGACACGGCCTGGGCGACCTGGATCGTCGTGCGCGCATCGCCCGCGGGCAGGTGCATGACGAAGCAGTCCACGCCGGCCATCGGCATCGGCCATTCGCTGCGGATCTCCAGCCGGTGGGCGCGCGCCAGCGCTTGCGCCAGCTGCTGGCGCGCGCGGCGACCGACGCCCTCGCCATAGCTGCCGGCGTAGCTGCCGTCCGGCCGGTAATGGGCCTTGGGCAGCTGCAGCATGACGAGCACCTGCCGCTGCGCCTCCTCCGCCTGCGCCCAGGACGGGCTGCCGACGGCCAGGCCGACCAGCAACGCCAGCAGTTGCAACCAACGCCTCATCGCGCCGGCCTCGGCTGCAACGGCTCGGCCAGCGCGACCAGCGGCGACGCGCGCAGCCCCGCCAGCCCGCTCGACTCGACACGCAGCAGCCAGGCGCCCGTCTCGGTCGGTCCGGCGACGACGCTGGCGCCCTGCGCCTGCAGCAGCTCGCGCAGCGCCTGTTCGCTGGTGCCGGGCTTGAACATGACGAGGGCATCCGCCGCGACGGGCGCACTCTCGGCGCCGGCCGACAGGCCCTGGTAGTCCGGCGCGTCGTCGCGGGCCTGCAGCCACAGGCCCAGCAGCATCGCCACCGCCGCCCCCTGCAAGCCCAGCGCCCAGGGCATCCAGCGCGGGGCGCGCGGCGCCACCTCGGGCCGCTGCATCTGGGCGCGCATCTTCGCCAGGCCAGCCTCGACGTCGCCGCCCTGCGGCAGCGCGTCCGCCACGTTCAGCAGCGTCTGCATCGGGCGTTCGGCCGCCAGCTCGTTGCGGCAGGCCTGGCAGTGCAGCAGATGGCGCTGCACCTCGCCCATCTCGTCGTCACCGAGCTGGCCGCGGGCAAACCAGGGCAGCAGGGCCTGCACGGCGACGTGCTCGTCATGTTCCATGGGGACAACAACACTCATCACGGTTCTCCTTGGCCTGCACCCGCGAGGTCGTCGAGCAGCAGGCGCAGCCGCCGGCGCGCGTAGAACATGCGCGTCTTGACGGTCTCGGGGGGGCAGCCCACGACCTCGGCGATCTCGCCGTAGGCCATGTCATGGAAATAGCACAGTTCGACGACGGCGCGGTGCTCCGGCGACAGCTCGGCAAGCGCCTCGGCCAGGCGCACGCGCAATTGCGCCAGGCCCAGCTGCTGCTCCGGGCCGGGGCCGGGGTCGGCCGGCTCCTCGATATCGTCGGCGTCGACCGGCAGGTCCTGCCGGCTCAGCGCCTTGAGCGCCTTGCGGTAGGCGATGCCGAAGATCCAGGTCGACAGCTTGCTGCGGCCATCAAAACTCTCGGCGCGCTGCCAGACCACCATCAGCGTGTCGTTCAGCACCTCTTCGACCAGGTCGCCGTGGCGCAGCATGTGCACCAGAAAGCGCCACAGCCTCGGGTGGTAGAGGCGGTAAAGCGTTTCGAAATCGGCCCGCTGGCCGCGCTTGATGCTGGCCAGCAGCGCCAGCTCGATCTGCTCGGACGCCGGCCCGCGGCCGGGCGCCGCCACACCGTCGTCGCGCTTTTTCTTGAGGCTGGGCCACTTCAACATGCTTGCCAGATCAGGGTTTTTCAGGGTTCGATGGGACTGAGTTCCGGCTCGGCAGCAAAAGGTTCAAAGCCATCGTATCGGGCGGCGCCAACCAGGGGCGCTATCGTTACGCCCATGAGCGATGCTGGCGCGCTGTCCCTCTCTGCCGAGCCCCAGGCCTGGGCCGGCGGCTCGGGCGACGCCGAACCCCAGCTGCAGGCCGCCGGAGCGCGGGAATGGCGGGTCAGCGGCGACTGGACGCTGCTGGGCCTGCGGGGGCGCTACGAGGAGTTCCGCCAGCGCGTCGCCAGCGCCGCCGCGGCCGGCGACGACCCGCTGTGGGACCTGCGCAACCTGAGCCGGCTGGACACCGCCGGCGCACTGACGCTGTGGCAGGGCTGGGGGCAGAAGCCGCCGTCACGCCTGCTGTGGCTGCCCGAGCATGTGACGCTGTTCGCGCAGTTCATGCAGCCCGCCGCGCTGCCCAAGCGCCGCCCGCGGCTGGGTCCGGGGCTGGAATCCGCCGGTCTGAGCCTGCTGGCCTTTGCGCGCCACGGCGTCGACATCGTCGCCCTCACCGGCCGCCTGCTGCTGGACCTCGTGCGCGTGCTGCGCCACCCGTCGCTGATCGGCTGGCGCGAGATCTCCGCCAACGTCTACCGCACCGGCGCCCAGGCGCTGCCCATCACGGCGCTGGTGGGCTTTCTCGTCGGGCTGACGCTGTCCTACCTGATCTCCAAGCAGCTCAAGACCTACGGCGCCGACATCTTCGTCATCAACATCCTCGGCCTGGCGGTGCTGCGCGAGCTGGGGCCGCTGCTGGCCGCCATCATTGTGGCCGGCCGCTCGGGCTCGGCGATGACGGCGCAGATCGGCGTCATGCGCGTCACGCAGGAGCTGGATGCGCTGTCCGTCATGGGCATCTCGCACACCGTGCGGCTGGTGCTGCCCAAGGTGCTGGCGCTGGCCATCTCGCTGCCGCTGGTGGCGCTGTGGACCAGCGGCCTGATGCTGCTCGGCGGCATGGCCGCCGCCGGCGCGCAGCTGGGGCTGGACCCCGTCACCTTCGTGCGCGCGCTGCCGGGCGTCGTCGAGCCGGCCAACCTGTGGCTGGGCTGGTCCAAGTCCATCATCTTCGGCGCGCTGATCGCGCTGCTGGCCAGCCACTTCGGGCTGCGCGTGAAGCCCAACACCGAGAGCCTGGGCCAGGCCGTCACGCAATCGGTCGTCACGGCCATCACGCTGGTCATCGTCGTCGACGCGATCTTCGCGGTGCTGTTCTCCAACGTGGGTATATGAGACCCCTCGTCCAAGGCGTACCTTGGCCGGTCCCCCGTGGGGACGGCGATGCTCGCGGGGCTTGCCCCGCGAACACATCGCCAGACGGGCTGGCTTGGGGCGGCCCGGCGCTCGGCCCGAGACGTATTGACGGCAGGGACAACTGACATGGACAGCAGCGAACCCATCATCGAAGTCGACGGCGTGACCACCGCCCTGGGCGGCCACGTCATCCACCGCGACCTGCACCTCACCGTCTACCGCGGCGAGGTCATGGCGCTGATCGGCGGCTCCGGCTCGGGCAAGACCACGCTGCTGCGCCTGCTGCTCGGGCTGGAAGTGCCGCAGGCCGGCACGGTGAAGATCTTCGGCCACCCCCTGGGCCGCTGCGCCGTGCGCGACCTGGAGTGCGTGCGCTACCGCTGGGGCGTGCTGTTCCAGGCCGGCGCGCTGTTCTCGGCGCTGAGCGTCTTCGACAACATCGCTCTGCCGCTGCGCGAGCTCAAGAGCGTGCCGCCCGATCTCGTCAAGCCGCTCGTCATGCTCAAGCTGGCGCAGGTCGGCCTCAAGCCCGACGACGCCTTCAAGCGGCCCGCCGAGTTGTCGGGGGGCATGGTCAAGCGCGTGTCGCTGGCGCGCGCGCTGATCCTCGACCCGCAGCTGCTCTTCCTGGACGAACCCACCGCCGGCCTCGACCCCGACAGCGCCAAGCAGTTCGTCAAGCTGCTGCGCAAGCTGCGCCAGGAGCTGGGGCTGACCGTCGTCATGGTCACGCACGATGTCGACACGCTGTTCGCCGTCGTCGACCGCGTCGCCGTGCTGGCCGACCAGCACATCATTGCCTGCGGCCCGCTGGCCGAGGTCGCGCCGCTGCCCCATCCCTTCGTGCGCAACTTCTTCCTCGGCCACCTCGAGCGCTGCGCCGAGGAGGACGTGAAGCGCTTCCGGCTCAGCCTGGACGACACCAGCGACGAAGGCGGCGTGCCGGCCGTGCTGCGCGAAGAACAAACCGTCTGACCACCGCCATGGAAAACAAAGCTCACGCCATCGCTGCCGGCCTGTTCCTGTTGCTGCTGGGCCTCGCGCTCGCGGCCAGCGTCGCCTGGTTCCAGGGCGACCGCACGGAGCGCGTGCACTACACCGTCGTCGCGCGCAGCGGCGTCCCGGGCCTCAACTTGAAGGCGCCCGTGAAGCTGCGCGGCGTCGAGGTGGGCTATGTCGACAGCATCGGCTTCGACCCCGCCGACCCGCGCCAGATCCTGGTCGACATCGCCGTCGACGCGACCGCGCCCGTGTCGGCCAGCACCCATGCGCAGCTCGGCCTGCAGGGGGTCACCGGGCTGTCCTTCGTCAGCCTGGAAGAGGCCGATGCCCAGGCGCCGCTGCGCCGCGCAGCACCCGGCGCGCGCATCGCGCTGAAGCCCACGCTGCTGGACCGCCTGGCCGAGAGCGGCCCGCTGCTGCTGGCCGGCTTTGCGGAGACCGCCGACCGGCTCAACGCGCTGCTCAGCGAGGACAACCGCGCCCAGCTCAACCGTTCGCTCGTGCAGCTGGAACGGGCGGCCGGGGACACCAGCCGGCTGATGGCCGCACTGCAGCCGGGCGCGCGGGAGCTGCCGGGCTTCCTGAAGGACGCCGACGCGACCGCCCAGCGCGCCAGCGCGGCGCTGCGCGAGATCGAGGCGCTGGCCGCAGACAGTCGCCAGCTCGCGCAGGAACTCAAGACCCGCGTTGCCGTGCTGGACCGCCTGGACGGCGCCGCCGTGCAGTTGCAGACGACGACGCGCAACCTCGAACTGGCGCTGGTGGGCGACACGCCGCCACGCACCCGCCCTCTGGTGGCCGACCTGTCCGCCGCCAGCCGCAGCATCGAGCGCGCGGCGCGTGACGTCGGCGACCAGCCGCAGAGCCTGTTGTTCGGTCGCAGCGGCCAGCCGCCGGGGCCCGGCGAGGCCGGTTTTGCCGAGCGCTTGAAGGGCAGCAAATGAAGACCATCACCGCCCTGCTCACCGCGCTGGCGCTCAGCGCCTGCTCCCTCGCGCCGACCGCGCCGACACGCGCCGTCTACGACCTGGGGCCCTCCCCCGCGGGCCCGGCCGCCGGCGGCACGCTGGCCTGGCGCCTCACCGACGTGACAGCCCCACCCTGGCTGGCCAGCGAGGGCATTGCCTACCGGCTGGCCTTCCAGCAGGCCCAGCGCCTGGAGCACTACCGTGACAGCGCCTGGGCCGCGCCGCCGGCCGCGCTGCTGACCCAGCGCCTGCGCCAGCACCTCGCCCCCACGCTCGCAGCCACGCCGGCCTGCGCCGGCCGCCCGGCGGCGTTGCTGGCCGTCAACCTCGACGAGTTCGAGCAGGTCTTCAGCAGCCCGACGACCAGCCAGGCCGTGCTGAGCGTGCACGCCACGCTGTGGCCGGCAGGCACGGCCAGCCCGGCGCTGCAGCAGCGTTGGCGCATCGAACGCCCTGCCGCCTCGGCCGACGCGCCGGGCGCCGTGCGCGCCCTGGCGCAGGCGGTGGACGACTGGCTGCCCCAGCTCGCCGGCTGGCTGGCCACCTCGGCCTGCCGCTGACCGTCCGTTCGCCCAGCCTTGACCCGCACCGCACTGCTGCTCACGCTGGTGCTGCTGGCCGCACTGGCCTGGGCGGCCCTGACGGCGGCGCTGTGGTGGGGCCAGGAGCGCCTGCTCTTTCATCCCGAGCCGCTGCCCGCCGACACGCGACTGGCCGTCGAGCCCGACGTGCACGAGCGCTTCGTCGCCGTGCCGGGTGCGCGGCTGTCGGTGCTGGAGCTGCGCCTGCCCGCGCCGCGCGGCGTCGTCTTCTTCCTGCACGGCAATGCCGGCAATCTGCAGAGCTGGTTCACCGACACCGACTTCTACCGCAGCGCCGGCTTCGACCTTGTGATGCCGGACTACCGCGGCTACGGCAAGAGCACCGGCCGCATCGAAAGCGAAGCGCAGCTGCACGCCGACATGGCCGCCGTCTGGCAAGACGTGGCACCGCGCTATGCCGGCAAGCGCGTCGTCATCTACGGCCGTTCCATCGGCACCGGCCTCGCCGCCGAGCTGGCTGCGGCCGTGCAGCCGGACCTGACGGTGCTGGTGTCGCCCTACGCCAGCATCGCCGGCCTGGCGCGCGGGCACTACCCCTGGCTGCTGCCGCAGGTGGTGCGCTACCCGCTCCGGACCGACCGCACCCTCGAGCGCATCCGCGGCCCGCTGCTGCTGGTGCACGGCGACCGTGACGAGATCATCCCGTTCAGCGAAAGCACGAAGCTGCAAGCCGTCGCGCCGCGGGCGCGGCTGACGCGCATCGCAGGCGGCGGCCACAACGACCTGCAGGACCTGCCGGCCTACCGGCAGGCGATGGCCGAGGCGCTCGCCGCGCTGCGTTGATTCAGCCCGCGCGGCGGCGGCGCTGCAGCCAGCCCAGCATCGCCAGCCCGACGCCGGCCATCGCCCAGGTCGACGGCTCGGGCACCGCCGCGGTCATGAACTGGCCCGACGCCGAGCGGGTGGTCACGCCTTCGGGCAGCGTCCAGTTGAAGTGCAGCGTGTTGCCGAAATCGGCGCTCGAATCCCAGCCACCCACGCCCGGGACCGCCAGCGCCGACGTGTAGAGCTCGGCAAAGATGAAGACCTGGGTGTTGCCCAGCGGGATGGCCAGCTCGTCGCCCAGCACCGTCGTGCCCGATGCCAGCGCCACGGCGGGGGCGAAGTCGCTCAGGCGGTCGAAGAAGTCAGCGCGGGCGGGGCCGACGTACCAGCGCACCGAGGCCTGAGCGCCCAGCGGGCTCAGGCTGCCATCGATGCTGACGCTGAGCTCGGCCAGCCCGAGGTTGGCGCCGTTCTGGAAGGTCACGGTGTCCCAGTAGCGCGCCACGGCGCTGGTGCCGGTCTTGGTTCGGCAGCCCTCGCAGCGCACGGCGCTGGCCGCCGCGTGCAGCGTGCCGTCGCCCAGCGCCGCCATCGCCCAGCCGTAGTCGTACTTGTGGCTGGGGCCCGTGTTGACCATGGCCTGGAAGCTGCCTTCGCCGCCGTTGCGGCCGCCAACGACGCCGGCATAGGCACCGTAGTTCGGCGTGACGGCCTGGGCCGGCGCGGTGGCCAGCCAGGCGGATGCGGCAACAGCCGCGAGCAGGGTGAAGGACGTTTGGCGGTTCATGGTGTGGGTCTCCGTTTTAGAAAGCTTCATGGGTTTGCATCAACGCCCGCGCGCGGGCCACGATGTGTTCGGGCCGCGGCACGGCCGCCTGCTCCAGCGGCCAGCTCGCCAGCGCCGGCCGGTCCGGGCCGGTTAGTCGCTGCGGCGGCGCCTTGAGGCTGCGCCAGGCCTGTTCGACGACCAGCGCGCACAGCTCGGCGGCCAGGCCGCACAGGCCGCTGGCTTCGGTCACGCACAGCAGGCGGCCGGTCTTGCGCGCCGACGCCAGCACGGTGGCGGCATCCAGCGGCTTGAGGCTGCGCAGGTCGATGACTTCGGCGGCCACGCCTTCGGCCAGCAGCGTCTGCGCCGCGGTGAGGCAATGGCCGACGGTCTTGCCGTAGCCCACCAGCGTCAGCGCGTCGCCGCGGCGGCGCACGGCCGCCTGGCCGGGCAGCAGCCACTCGTCACCGGTGATGTCGGCCGTCTCGTGCGCCAGGCCGATGTCGCTGAACAGCAGGCTGGGCCGCGGCTGGCCTAACGCACCGGTCAGCAAGCCGGCGGTGTCGGCCGGCGTGCCGGGCATCAGCACCTGCAGGCCGGGCACGTGCACGAACAGCGCCTCGAGGTTGTGGTTGTGCTGGCCGCCGATGGACCAGCCGGCGCCCGTCTGCGCCAGCACGACGAGCGGGAACTCGAACTGCCCGCCGCTCAAGGCCCCGAGCTTGCCGGCGCTGTTGACGAGCGCGTCCATGGCCAGCATCAGGAAGGGCGAGAACAACAGGTCGACGACCGGCCGCAGGCCCATGGCCGCCGCACCCACGGCGCAGCCGACGATGCTCGCCTCGGCCAGCGGCGTGTTGCGCACGCGCTCGGCACCGAAGGCCGACAGCAGGCCGGGGTTCCTCGTGGCCACGCCCGCGCCGAGGAAGATCACGCGCTCGTCCACGGCCATGGCACGGTGCAGCGCCGCGATCAGCGCCTGTCGGGAAGTCATCAAGGGCATCGCCTGCTCCTTCACGCGGCTTGGGGCCAGGGCGCGGCGAGCGCCGCGGCGTAGGCCTGCTCGATGCGGCCACGCGCCTGGACCATGCGATGCGCCAGCGCTTCGGCGTCCAGCATCAGCCGTTCGGCCTGGCGCTTGACGGGGTCACGCGCCAGCCAGCGTGCATGCTCGGTGGCACAGACATAGGCCTGGTCGTCGGGTTCGAAATGGCCGCGTTGGCGGTAGGTCGTCAACTCCAGCAGGCGCGGACCGCCGTGGTCGCGGATCGCGGCCGATGCCTGCACCGCGGCGGCGTGCACCGCCTCGACGTCGTTGCCATCGACCACCTCGGCCACCAGCCCGTGGCCCTGCACCCAGTCGGCCACGTGTTCACCGGGCATGGTCTCGCTGCGGTGCACGTAGGCCTGCCACTGGTTGTTCTCGCAGACGTAGAGCAGGGGCAGGCGCCACGTGACGGCCAGGTTGACGGCCTCGTGGAAGATCCCCTGGCAGGCCGCGCCGTCGCCGAAGAACACGGCCGTGATGCCGTCCGGCTGCGCGCCCAGTTTCTGCGCCAGTGCCACGCCGGGCGCCAGCGACAGACCGCCGCCGACGGTGGTGGACGTGAGCACCACGCCCAGCGCTGCCGCCGAGATGTGCAGCGAGCCCGCATGCCCGCCGCAGTAGCCCGTCGCACGGCCCAGCACTTCGGCAAACAGGCGCTCGGGGTCGGCGCCGCGCGCCAGCAGGTGGCCGGCGCTGCGGTGGTTGCTGATGAGTCGGTCCTGGGGTCGCAGCGCGGCCACGACGCCGACCGCGCAGGCCTCCTGGCCGACCGACGTGCAGGTGCCGGGCTGGCTCGCCGAGGTGGTCGCGATCAGCTGCTCTTCGTAAGCGCGGATGAGCAGCATGGCGTCCAGGCGGGCCGAGGCGGTGGCGGCGTCCATGCTCAACCCGCCAGGCTGACGACCGAGCCCTGCGGCCGGGGCAGCCCCGGCCCACGCTCGATGGCACAGAAGACAGCGCTGCGCGGGCTGGCCTCGCGCCTGAATGCCGGCACGGCGGGCTGCCGGTCGGCGGCGCGACGCAGGGGCGCCGTGGCGGCAGCGAGCGGTGGGGTGGAGGTGGTCATGGGGTCTCAGTTCAGCAAGGCGGCGAGGCGGTTGAGGTCCAGCGCGGCGACGGCGTCGCGCATCGGCTGGGCATAGGCGGGGTTGTTCGGATGGGTGCTGGCGCAGACGGTCAGCAGCTGGATGCGCGTGCGGTTGCGGGAGTCCCACGGGAAGGACGGGTCCAGCTTGACAAGGCGTTTCAGCGGCCGGCCGGCTTCAGCCGGCGTCGGCAGGCGGTGGCGGCCGGTGCCCAGGCGGTAGGGCTCGGCCAGATGCTCGGCGCTCATGGCGGCGCGGGTGCGGCGCAGGTCGTCCAGCGCGTCGACCAGCATCTGGCGGTTGCGCGCAAGCTGCTGGTGGAAGCTCACTTCGCCGGCCTTGCGCTGCCGGGCTGCCATCAACAGCAGTTCGGCGGCCTGGGCGTTCTGCGCCCGGATCTGCTCGGCCTTGCGCTCCGCCGCAGCCAGGTCGAAGGGCTGCAGCGCGGTCTTGTTGCTGCGGTCCCAGTCCTCGATCCTGCGTTGCTGCTCGCGCTCGAAGTAGGCCAGCATCTCGCCGACCGTCACGGGCAGCCACGGCAGCCGGCGCTCAGACCCGATGACGGCGCAATCGCGAAACACCGGCCAGCCCTGCATCGCCTCGCCGCGCTCGCCTTCGATGTAGGCGCTGAGCTGCTCGTCATGCGCCCAGCGGTTCATCGTCGCCAGCGGCGCGTTGATGAAGACGCTGAAGCCGGCACGCGGGCCGATGCGCTGGGCCGCCTCGGCATGGATGTCGCAGCCCTTGCCCGTCCAGGTCTTGGGGCCGAAGCCCTGCGCGTGGATGACCGCCTCGCGCGGGCGGCGCGTCGGTTCGTCGGAGTCCAGCACGGCGCGGGTGATGCGCAGGCGCACCTCGGGCAGCGCCAGCAAGCCGGGGTTGGGCTTGGCCTGGGCTTCGAACACGTCCATGGCGGCATGCAGCGGCTTGAACGACGCGTGATCGACCGGCAGGCCGTCGTTGCTGATCGGCTCTGCGGCGTTGGCGGCCCAGCAGTGCGCGTGGGCG
>Ga0307411_10000301_pt1 | contig 16473 bp, 16 predicted proteins | sample DK1Ometagenome_2_FD_203712 | JGI IMG/M metagenome (GOLD analysis project Ga0307411, IMG submission 203712) | Maize rhizosphere microbial communities from greenhouse at UC Davis, California, United States - DK15-O-1 | ecosystem: Host-associated > Plants > Roots > Rhizosphere > Soil | place: USA...
GAGTGGATCGTCTACGCCGGCATGGTGCCCCCGCTCGCGCTGACCGCGGTGATCGGGCTCGCGCAGGCGCTGCGCGGATTCCCGCCGCCGGCGAGCGAATGAGGGCTGTCGAATGAGCCCGCTCGCGATCACCGCGGTGATCTTCGCGCTGATGCTGGTGCTGATGGCGCTGCGCACGCCGATCGCGGTCGCGATGTTCGTCGCCGGCTCGGTCGGTTACGTCGCACAGGCCGGCTGGCTGCCGTACGCGAACTTCCTCAACGCGCAGGCGTTCGCGCGCTTCGCGAGCTACGACCTGTCGGTGATCCCGCTCTTCATCCTGATGGGCAACTTCGCGTCGCAGGGCGGCATCTCGAAGGCGCTGTTCGAGTTCGCGAGCGTCGTGATGGGGCGCTTTCGCGGCGGCCTCGCGATGGCCGCGGTGCTCGCGTCGGGCGCGTTCGGTGCGATCTGCGGCTCGTCGGTCGCGACCGCGGCAACGATCACCTCGGTCGCGCTGCCCGAGATGCGCCGGCACGGCTACTCGGGGCGGCTCGCGACGGGCACCCTGGCAGCCGGTGGCACGCTCGGCATCCTGATCCCGCCGTCGGTGCCGCTCGTGATCTACGCGATCCTCGCCGAGCAGAACATCGCGAAGCTGTTCGCCGCGGCGATGGTCCCGGGCATCATCGCGATGCTCGGCTACATGATCGCGATCGCGGTCTACGTGCGGGTCGTGCCGGGCCAGGCGCCGACCGGCGATGAGGTCCGCGCCGAGCTGACCTTGAAGCTGATCGGCGGCATCGCCCCGATCGCGATCATTTTCCTGATCGTCTTCGGCGGCATCTACGGCGGCAAGTTCACGCCGACCGAAGGCGCCGCGGTCGGCGCGGCGGCCACCTTCGTCGCCGCGCTGCTGAAGCGCGAGATCACCTGGGCGAAGTTCAAGCATTGCTTCTACGCGACCGCCGAGGCGTCCGCGATGATCTTCCTGATCTTCATCGGCGCCGACCTGATGAACTCGGCGCTCGCGCTGACCCAGGTGCCGGCCCAGCTCGCCAGCGTCGTCAAGAGCTGGGGTCTGTCGCCGCTGATGGTCGTCGTCGCGGTGATGCTGTTCTACGTCGTCCTCGGCGCGGTCATGGACGAGCTGTCGATGATCCTGCTGACCATCCCGATCTTCTTCCCGATGATCATGGGTCTCGACTTCGGCATGCCGAAGGAATCGGTCGCGATCTGGTTCGGCATCATGGTGCTGATGACGGTCGGATTCGGCCTGCTGGCGCCGCCGGTCGGCTTGAACGTCTACGTCGTCAACGGCATGGCGAAGGACGTGCCGATCGCCGAGAGCTATCGCGGCGTGATGCCGTTCCTGATCAGCGACACGGTGCGCACCATCATCCTGCTGCTCTTTCCCGCGCTCTCGCTCTGGCTCGTGAAGTACATCGGCTAGGGCAAATCGCGAGGCGGGCGCGCTCGATTCCCGCTACCTTCGCGCTTTGCGTGACATCCTGGAGTCCAACATGAAACGCCGTTCCCTCCTCCAAGGCGCCGCTGCGTCGCTGCTCGGCGCGCCGGCCCTGTCGGGCCTCGCGCAGCAGTCGGTGACCTTGAAGTTCCACACCTTCATGGCGCCGCAGTCGAACGTCTGGCTGTCGATGCACAAGCCGTGGATGGAAAAGGTCGAGAAGGATTCGGGCGGCCGCATCAAGTTCGAGGCCTACCCGGCGATGCAGCTCGGCGGCACGCCGGTGCAGCTGTACGACCAGGCACGCGACGGCGTCGTCGACGTGGTCTGGACCCTGCCCGGCAACACCGCCGGCCGCTTCCCGCGCGTCGAGGTGTTCGAGCTGCCGTTCATCATGACGAACGCCGAGGCGACCTCGAAGGCGTACTGGGAGTACATCCAGACGATGGCGCCCGACGAATTCAAGGAAACCCACGTCATCGCGCTGCAGGTGCACGGCCCGGGCATGTTCCATTCGGCGACCAAGCTGATCAAGACGCCGGCCGACCTGAAGGGCATGAAGGTCCGCGGCCCGACGCGCCAGGTCACGAAGCTGCTCGGCGCGCTCGGCGCGACGCCGGTCGGCATGCCGCTGCCGCAGATCCCCGACGCGCTGTCGAAAGGCACGATCGAAGGGTGCGTGATCCCGTGGGAGGTCGTGCCGTCGGTCAAGGTGCACGAGCTGACCAAGTTCCACACCGAGTTTCCGGCCACCGGCCCGGCGCTCTACACGACGACGTTCGTGATGGCGATGAACAAGGCGAAGTACGAAGGCCTCGCACCCGACCTGAAGAAGGTGATCGACGCGAACTCGGGCTTGGCGACCTCGGCCTGGCTCGGCAAGACGCAGCAGGGCAACGACCCGGTCGGCAAGAAGCCGGCGGTCGAGCGCGGCAACACGATCTACACGCTGAGCGACACCGAGGCGAAGGAATTCATCAAGGTCTCGCAGGCGATCGACGACGAATGGGTCGCCGAGATGAACAAGCGCAATTTCGACGGCAAGAAGCTGCTCGAGACCGCGCGCACGCTGATCACGAAGCACAGCAAGGCCTGACGGAACCCCGTCCGACACCGGCTGCCGGCGACGGACGACGGGTCCGCTCGCCGGCGGCGCCGAGACTGCGCCCATGACCACGTCCCGCCACAGCCGGCTGCTCGCCGGCATCGTCGCCGCGCCGCTCGTCGTCGCGGCCGTCTACACCGCCTTCCGGCTCTCCCAATCGGCCTGGCTGGCGCGCCGCAGCGCGCCGCTGCAGGTCGCACCGCCCGAGCCGAAGAAGCGCCTGCTGATCGTCGGCGACAGCACCGGCGTCGGCACCGGCGCCAGCACGCCGCAGGCGAGCCTGGCGGGGCTGATCGCGGCCGACCTTCCGAATTTGACGATCGTCAACCGCTCGAGCGGCGGGGCGACGTTCGAGCGCATCGCGGCGCAACTCGAAGAGGGTGGCCGGTTCGACGCGGTGCTGGTCGTCGGCGGCGCCAACGACGTGATCCGGCTGACCGGCGCGGAGGCGTTGCGCCGTGCGCTGTCGCGCGTGCTGTTCCTCGCCCGCGCGCGGGCCGACACGGTCGTGCTGATGCCGGCCGGCAACGTCGGCAACGCACCGTTCTTCCTGTGGCCGTGGTCGCTGCTGATGACGCAGCGCGCGCGCACGTTGCAGGCGCTCGCCCGACAGGCCGCGGCGGCGAACGGCGCCGGCTACGTCAACCTGTTCAACGAGCGCGCGGCCGACCCGTTCGCGCTCGAGCCGGCGCGCCTGCACGCGAGCGACCGACTGCATCCCAGCGACGCGGGCTACGCACTCTGGCATCGCGAGCTGGCGGCGCAGTCGCGCCTGGCGAGCGTGCTGCGCTGAAGCCGGCGCCGGCCGGCTCGCGCATACTTGCCGGTTCATTGTCCCGTCCGACCGAGGAGCCGACCATGTCCCTACGCATCAACGACGTTGCCCCCGATTTCAACGCGGAGACGACCCAGGGTCCGATCCACTTCCACGAGTGGATCGGCGACCAGTGGGCGATCTTGTTCTCTCACCCGAAGGATTTCACGCCGGTCTGCACCACCGAGCTCGGCTACATGGCGCGCATCGAGCCCGAGTTCACGAAGCGCAACGCGAAGCTGATCGGCCTGTCGGTCGACCCGGTCGCGCAGCACAGCAAGTGGGCCAAGGACATCGAGGAGACGCAGGGCGCGACCGTCAAGTACCCGATGATCGGCGACCCGGAACTGAAGGTCGCCAAGCTCTACAACATGCTGCCGGCCGAGGAGCCGGGCACGTCCGACGGTCGCACCGCGGCGAACAACGCGACCGTGCGATCGGTCTTCATCATCGGCCCCGACAAGAAGATCAAGCTGATGCTGACCTACCCGATGACGACCGGGCGCAACTTCGACGAGATCGTGCGCGTGCTCGACTCGATGCAGCTGACGCAGGCTCACAAGGTGGCGACGCCGGTCAACTGGAAGCAGGGCGAGGACGTGATCATCGCCGGCTCGGTGAGCGACGACGACGCGAAGAAGATCTGGCCCGAGGGCTGGAAGGCGCCGAAGCCCTACCTGCGCATCGTCAAGCAGCCGGGCCGCTGACGCGGGCGGGGCGCGCACGCGCCGGCGAGACGCTGTCGCAGCGCCGCACGCGCCGCCGAGCGGACCCGCCGTCGATCGGCTACGGCGCCGCGCTCAGGGCGCCGCTTCGACGCCGGCGGCCGTGAACAACCGCTGGCTCTCCGCCTTGGCGAGGTGGGCGAGCAGTTCGCGCGCGGCGTCCGAGCGGTTGCCGGCGGCCGGCAGCGCCGCCGCATACACCGTGTAGGCCTGCAGCCCCGGCGGCAGCGGCCCGACCAGGCGCAGGCCACGGTCCTTGAACAGCAGGATCTCGGTCAGCGCGCCGAAGCCGATCTCGCGCCCGCGGCCCTGCAGCAGGTGCTCCATCACCGCGGCGCCGTCGCGCGGGCGCTGCGCCTTCGGCGCGACCTGCGCCTCGATGCCCATCCGGCGCAGCATCTCCTCGATCAGCAAGCCGGTCGAGGCCCGGTTGTAGACGACCGAATCGGCTTCCAGGATCGCGCGCTTCACGCTGTCGGCGTCGCCGATCGCAGGCACCGGCGCATCGGGCCGGATCGCGACGCCGAGGCCGACGCGACCGACGACGACACGCTCGGCGCCGACCTTGCCGGCCTGCGCATAGCGCTCGAGCCGGGCGGTCGGCGCGATCACGACGTCCCACGCCTCGCCGGCTTCGATGCGCTGCTCGATCTGCGGCGCGGCGTTGAAGGTCAGCCGCACGCTGTGCCCGGTGGCGCTCTGGAAAGCCGCGAGGACCGGCTTCAGGCCCGGCTCGACAGCGCCGCCGCTCAGCACGGTGATGTCGGCGGCGCGCGACAACGGTGCGCCAAGCGCAATCGCGAGCACGAGAACGAGGCGAAGCAAGAGGGTGGTCGGCATGGTCGGCTGGCTCGAAAGTCGCAAGCAGTTTGAACGGTCGCCGGCTTCTGCACGCCGACTCGATACCAAGGGTTTGTACGGAGCGCGTGATCTCGTTTGTTGACTACATTGTTGTATACAAGCTTGTAGTCCAAAGCTTGTGATCGTTGTTCAACCAGGAGTCGTCGCCATGCCTCGCTTCTTGCGCTCCCTCTTCGGCCAGGTCGTCCTGGCGCTCGTCCTCGGGGTCGTCATCGGCCTGCTGTGGCCCGACGCTGCCGTCAAGCTGAAGCCGCTCGGCGACGGCTTCATCAAGCTGATCAAAATGCTCATCCCGGTCATCGTCTTCTGCGTCGTCGTCCATGGCATCGCCGGCGCCGGCGACCTGAGGCGGGTCGGCCGGGTCGGCGTCAAGGCGCTGATCTACTTCGAAGTGCTGACCACCGTCGCCCTCTCGCTCGGCCTGCTGCTCGCGTTCGTGTTCCAGCCAGGTGTCGGCATGAACGTCGACCCGAAGGCGCTCGATCCGAAGGCGATGGGCGCGTACGCCGACAACGCCAGCAAGCTCACCGGCGGCGGCACCGTCGACTTCCTGATGAAGCTGATCCCGACCACGGTGGTCGACGCGTTCGCGCGCGGCGACGTGCTGCAGGTGCTGCTGTTCGCGGTGCTGTTCGGCTGTGCGCTGTCGCTGCTCGGCGAGAAGGGCCAGCGGGTCACCGGCATCATCGACGACATCGCCCATGCGCTGTTCAAGACGATGGGCCTGCTGATCAAGCTCGCGCCGCTCGGCGTGCTCGGCGCGATCGCGTTCACGGTCGGCAAGTACGGCATCGGCTCGCTGAAGCAGCTCGGCATGCTGGTCGTGCTGTTCTACGCCGCGGTCATCTTCTTCGTCGTCGTCGTGCTCGGCGCGGTGATGCGGTTCTCCGGGTTCAGCCTGTTCAAGCTGCTGGCCTACCTGCGCGAGGAGCTGGCGATCGTGTTCGCGACCACCTCGTCCGACAGCGTGCTGCCGCAGATCATGGCCAAGCTGCGCCGGATGGGCGTGCGCGACTCGACCGTCGGCCTCGTGATCCCGACCGGCTACTCGTTCAACCTCGACGCGTTCTCGATCTACATCACGCTCGCCGCGGTGTTCATCGCGCAGGCCACCAACACCCCGATCTCGATGGCCGACCTGCTGACGATCCTCGCGATCTCGCTGGTCACGTCGAAGGGCGCGCACGGCGTCCCGGGTTCGGCGATCGTCGTGCTGGCCGCGACCTTGCAGGCGATCCCGGCGATCCCGGCGATCGGCCTGGTGCTGGTGCTGTCGGTCGACTGGTTCATGGGCATCGCCCGCGCGCTCGGGAACCTGATCGGCAACTGCGTCGCGACGGTGGCGATCGCCGCCTGGGAAGGCGACATCGACCGCGAACGCGCGCACGCCGTGCTCGACGGCCGCGTCGTCGCACCGATCGACGAACCCGAAGAAGAGATGCCGGTCGCGGTGCCGAAGCCCGCCTGAGCTTGCGGCGAGAATCCACGCCGCCATTGCCTCCTCGCCCATGACCAGTCAAGCCGAAATCGCCCAGCGTGTCGTCGAGGCGATCCTCGCCCGCAAGCTGAACCCGGGCGAGCGCCTCGGCGAGCAGGAGCTCGCCGACCTGTTCGGCGTCAGCCGCACGCTGGTCCGCGAGGCGCTGATGCAGTTGCAGGCGCGCGGCTTCGTCGAGGTGCGCTCACGCAAGGGCTGGTATGTCGTCGAGCCGTCGTTCGCACAGGCCAGAGACGCGTTCTCGGCGCGCCGCGTCATCGAGACCGGCCTGCTGCGCGAGGCCGGCAAGCCGCTGCAGACGGTGATCCGGCGCCTGCGCCAGCATGTCGCCGACGAGCGCGCCGCGATCGAGGGCGGCGATGCGGCGACGCGCACCTTCATGCTGGCCGACTTCCATGTCTGCCTCGCCGATTGCCTCGGCAACCGGCTGCTGACCGACGTGATCCGCGACCTGACCGCGCGCACCACGCTGGTCGCCTCGCTCTATCAGTCGACGCACGACGCGCAGCAGTCCTGCGACGACCACGCGCACATCGTCGCCGCGCTCGCGGCGGGCGAGCTCGACGCGGCGCAGCACTTGATGGCCGAGCACATCGGCAGCGTGCAGGAGTCCCTCGACGAGTCGTCTGCCAACTCCGGTGACGCGCGCGAGCGGCTGCGCGCGACCTTGGCGCCGATCGCCCCGCCGATGCCGGCGCAGTCGGCGTCGGCGTCGGCGCCGACCCGGAGCCGGGCGAACGGGCGCCGGCGCTGACGCCCCGCGCCCGTCGTTATCGCTTCGGCTGCGCGGCGAGCACCGCTGCCAGGCTCGAACGCGGATGGACAACCTGGCTGCGCGAGCCGCGCAGCACGGCGGCGCTCAGGTTTCGATCCACTCCTCGGGACGCTTCAGCAGCATGTCGCGGAAGTTCTGCGCGGCCGGCGAAAGCGAGCGGTCGGCGTGGAACAGCAGCGACATCTCGCGCTTGACGACCGGGCGCGTCACCTTGCGCACCGTGAGGCCGAGCGCCTCGGCCAGCCTCGAGGCGGCGGTGGTCAGCACGCCGATGCCCAGCCCGCCCTCGACCATGCCGACGATCGTGAGCGGCAGCGCCACCTCGTAGCTGCGGGTCAGCGTGATGCCCTCGCGGGCGAGCGCAAAGTCGAGCTGCTCACGCACCGGGTTGCCGGGTGGGGGGCCGATCAGCGGCACGCCGACCAGGTCCTGCCAGGTCAGCTCGCGCTTGCGGCCCATCGGATGGTCGGGCGGCATCACGGCGATGAAGGTGTCGGTGATGATCGGCCGCTTCGCGAGGTCGTGGCGCTGGCCGGCATCGGTGCCGACGCCGAAATCGACCTCGCCGCCGCGCACCAGCTCCGGCACCGTGTCCTGCGAGACGTCGTGCAGCGTGACCCGGACGCCCGGGTACTCGGCGCAGAAGCGGCCGATGAAGCGCGGCAGGAAGAGGGCAGCCTGCAGCGAGGCTGCCGCCACCGAGACCCGGCCGCGGCCGAGCGTCTTCAGCTGGCTCGAGCTGCCGAGCACGCTGTCGAGATCGGCCATCGCCTTGCGTGCGAGCGGCAAGATCTCGGCGCCCGCCAGCGTGAGCTTCAGCATCCGGGTGTGGCGGTCGAACAGGCGCAGGCCGAGGTTGGTCTCGAGCTCGCGCACCAGGGTGCTCACCGACGACTGCGAGAGGCCGAGCTTGTCGGCCGCGCGCGTGAAGTGCTCGGCCTCGGCCACGGCGATGAATGCGCGCAGCTGTCGCAGCGTCACATTCATGTGCATGGGCGATGAATTTATATGATTTGACCCGTTCACCGATTGTATTGATGGTGCAATTATCGATTCCAGGGCGTCGTGAAGGCGCCCGGCGCGGCGATCGCGCAGTGTCGCTCCGGCGTCGCCGGAGCGGGTGAATCAAGGCGAGTTTCTGGGGGTGACGATGGGGAACTTCGGCAACAGATTCGGCGCGCTGGCGCGCCTCGCGATCGCGGCGTGTGCGCTCGGCGCCGCCGGAATCGCAAAGGCCCAGGACAAGCTCGTCGTCCTCACCACCTGGTTCGCGCAGGCCGAGCACGGCGGCGTGTACCAGGCCGCGGTGACCGGCATCTACAAGAAGTACGGCCTCGACGTCACCGTCAAGTCGGGCGGGCCGCAGGTCAACGGCATCCAGCTGCTGCTCGCCGGCCAGGCCGACTTCATCATGAACTACGACTTCGCGGTGCTGCAGGGTGTCGAGCGCGGCCTGCCGCTCGTCACGGTGGTCGCGCCGTTCCAGTTCGACCTGCAGGGCGTGCTGGCGCACGAGGACGTCAAGAGCCTCGGCGGCCTGAAGGACAAGACGATCCTCGTCGCCGGCACCGGCACGACCTACTGGTGGCCGTGGCTGAAGGCGAAGTACGGCTACACCGACGCGCAGATGCGCCCGTACACCTTCAACCTGCAGCCGTTCTTCGCCGACAACAACATCGCGCAGCAGGCCTTCGCGTCGTCGGAGCCGTACCAGGCGCAGCAGAAGGGCGTGAAGGCGAACTTCCTGCTGCTCGCCGACGACGGCTATCCGCCCTATACGCAGGCGATGACGACGACGCAGGAGACGGTCGCGAAGAAGCCGGAGATGGTCGCGCGCTTCGTCAAGGCGACGGTCGAGGGCTGGAAGAGCTTCATGGAGAACCCGCAGCCGGCGCTGGAGGAGATCAAGAAGGCGAACCCGAACATGACCGACGGCCAGATCGCCTACGGCATGCAGAAGCTGCGCGACCTGAAGGTGGTGTCGGGCGGCGACGCCGCGAAGCTCGGCATCGGCATCATGACCGACGAGCGCTGGAAGAAGACCGCCGACTTCATGGTCGCCGCCGGGCTGCTGAAGCCGACGACGGACTACAAGAAGGCCTATACGACGCAGTTCGTCAAGGACCTGAAGATCATGCCCTGACGGGCCTCGATCCGCACCGACCACGAGCGCAGAATTCGAGGAGACAACCCGGTGAAACGCGAGATGGACATGTCGGCTCTCGGAGCGGCCGAGGCGAGCGCGAAGCGGCGGGCGGACAAGGTCGTGCTGCACGCCGACCACGTCGAGAAGACGTATCCCAATGGCACCCACGCGCTCGATGCGGCCACCCTCAGCATCCGCGCGGGCGAGTTCGTCTCGCTGCTCGGCCCCTCGGGCTGCGGCAAGAGCACCCTGCTGAAGATGTTCGCCGGCCTCGAGACCGCGTCGGCCGGGAAGGTCGAGTGGTGCGACGAGAAGGGCAAGGCCGCCGATGGCCCGGGCCGCTCGATGGCGATGGTGTTCCAGGAAGCGACCCTGATGCCGTGGGCACGCGTCGCCGAGAACGTGCGCCTCCCGCTCGACCTCGCGAAGGTGCCGCGCACCGAGAGCGACGCGCGCGTCAAGGAGGCGCTGCAGCTGGTCGGCCTCGACCAGTTCCCGCGCGCCTATCCACGCGAGCTGTCGGGCGGCATGCAGATGCGCGCGTCGATCGCGCGGGCGCTCGCCACCGAGCCGCGCGTGCTGCTGATGGACGAGCCGTTCGGCGCGCTCGACGAATTCACCCGCAACCGCCTCGACAGCGACCTGCGCCGGCTCTGGGCCGCGCGCGGCTTCACGGTCGTCTTCGTCACGCACAGCATCTACGAGGCGGTGTTCCTGTCGAGCCGGGTGATCGTGATGGCGGCGCGGCCCGGCCGCGTGATCGCCGACGTGCCGATCGACGGCCCGGCCGAGCGTGGCGACGATTTCCGCGTCTCGGCGCCCTTCATCGAATACTGCCGCGTGCTCTCGGAGCACCTCGCGCGCGCCAACCGCGGCGAGCGCTGATCCGCCGCCGGAGACCCGCCATGAACCGTGTCCTGAACAATCCGGCGGCGCGCGTCGCGGCGCCGCTGCTGCTCGGCGTCATGATCCTCGTCAGCTGGCAGGTGATCTGCACGGCGCTGAAGGTGCCGGTCTACCTGGTGCCGATGCCGACCGACATCTTCGACACGCTGGTGCAGGACTGGACCCTGCTGACGTCGTCGCTGATGGTGACCCTGAAGATCACCTTCCTCGCCTTCGCGCTCTCGGTCGTGCTGGGCGTCGCGGCGGCGTTCCTGTTCGTGCAGAGCCGGATTCTCGAGGTGAGCCTCTTCCCCTACGCGATCATCCTGCAGGTGACGCCGATCGTCGCGATCGCGCCGCTCATCATCATCTGGGTCAAGAGCCCGCTGCCGGCGATGGTGATCTGCGCGACGATGGTCGCGGTGTTCCCGATCATCTCGAACACGATCCTCGGCCTGCGCAGCGTCAACCCGGGCCTCGTCAACCTCTTCAAGCTGAACCACGCGACGCGCTGGCAGATGCTCAAGCGCCTGCGCGTGCCGAGCGCGCTGCCGTACTTCTTCGGCGGCCTGCGCATCTCGAGCGGCCTCGCGCTGATCGGCGCGGTGGTCGCCGAGTTCGTCGCCGGCACCGGCGGCACCAGCTCGGGCCTCGCGTACCAGATCCTGCAGGCGGGCTTCCAGCTCAACATCCCGCGCCTGTTCGCAGCGCTGTTCCTGATCACCGTGACCGGCATCCTGCTGTTCGTGCTGATGGCGATGCTGTCGAAGTGGGCGCTCGGCGGCTGGCACGAAAGCGAGATGAGCTGAACGCCGGTCGCGGCGACGCGGCCTCGACCTCACCCCGCCCGCGCTCGTGGGCGAACGATCCAGTCCGATGACGAACCCCCTGAACGGCGAGCCGATGCTGATCCGCCATGCCGGCCACATGCTGACCGGCCTGCCGGGCACCGCCGCGCGCAGTCCCGCGACCGACCTGCGCATCGCGAACGGCGTCATCACGGAGATGGGCCGCGGCCTCTTGCCCCAACCGGGCGAGCGCGTTCTCGACGCCACCGACTGCGTGATCTATCCCGGCTGGGTCAACACCCACCACCACCTGTTCCAGTCGCTGCTGAAGGGCGTGCCGGCCGGCATCGATGCGACCCTGACGCCATGGCTGAAGGCGGTGCCGTATGCGCACCGGGGCGGCTTCGACGAGGCGACGTTGCGGCTCGCCGCGCGCGTCGGCCTGGTCGAGCTGATGCTCTCGGGCTGCACGACGGTCGCCGATCACCACTACATCTACTACCCCGGCATGGGCTTCGACCCGTCGGCCGCGCTGTTCGACGAAGCCGACAAGCTCGGCGTGCGCTTCATGCTGCTGCGCGGCGGCGCGACGCAGACGCGCGATGCCGAAGCCGGCGCACCGGCGCACCTGCGGCCCGAGTCGCTCGACGCGTTGCTGGGTGCGGTGGAGGCGACCGCGCACCGCTTCCACCGGCGCGGTCCGCGTGCCCGTACCCGGGTCGCGATGGCGCCGACGACGGTGACGATCTCGCTGAAGACCGGCGAGGCGAAAGCGGTCGCGCGGGCGGCGCGCGCGATCGGCGTGCCGCTGCACTCGCACCTGTCGGAGACGGTCAGCTACATCGAGCACTGCCGCAGCGCGTTCGATATGCTGCCGCTCGAATACGTCGCCGAGCAGGAGTGGCTCGGCCCCGACGTCTGGTACGCGCACCTCGTCCACCTCGCGCCGTCCGAGATGCGGCTGCTCGCCGACACCGGCACCGGCATCGCCCACTGTCCGCAAAGCAACGGGCGGCTCGCCAGCGGCGTCGCGCCGGCCCCGGCGCTCGCGCGGATGGGCGTGCGCGTCTCGCTCGGCGTCGACGGCGCGGCATCGAACGAAGCCGCCGACATGCTGTCGGAAGCGCACCAGTGCTGGCTGATGCACCGCGCGCACGCCGGCGCGGCGTCGCGCGCGCGGCCCGAGGGCGCCGGCGAGGAAGGCGCCGACGCGGTGAGCGTCGAGCAGATCGTCCATTGGGGCACGGCAGGCGGCGCGCAGGTGCTCGGCTTCGACGGCGTCGGCACCTTGGCGGTCGGCCAGGCTGCCGACCTGGCCGTCTACGCGCTCGACGAGCCGCGCTATTTCGGCCTGCACGACCCGGCGCTCGGACCGGTCGTCAGCGGCGGCCGGCCGACCCTGCGCTGGCTGGTCGCGGACGGCGCCGTCGTCGTCGAGGACGACGCGATCCCCGGGCTCGACATGGCCGAGCTGCAGGCCGAGGCGCGCGCCGCCGTCGCGCGGCTCACGCGCGCCGCCTGAAGCTATGCGGCTCACGCGCGCGGGCTGCTCGCGCATTCGCGCAGCTGACGCGCGCGGCCTTATCGCCTCGCGGCTCAGCCGAGGAAGATGAACGCGGCCGCTGCGAGCATGCAGGCCGCCGCGGCGACGTAGTTCCAGCGGATCGCCTCGCCGAGGTAGGCGATCGAGAAGATCGCGAACACGGCCAGCGTGATGATCTCCTGGACGATCTTGAGCTGCGCCGTCGTCATCGTCGCGCTGCCGATCCGGTTCGCCGGGACCTGCAGGCAGTACTCGAAGAACGCGATCGCCCACGACGCGAGGATCGCGATCGTCAGCGGCGAGCTCTTGTAGCGCAGGTGGCCGTACCACGCGAACGTCATGAACACGTTCGAGGCGATCAGCAGCACGATCGACGTCAGGGCCGGCGGCAGGTTGGAGAAGAACGAGGCCAAGGGAATCCTTCGAAGGGAAGAGTCGATGTTCGCGGCGCGCAAGCGGACCGGCGCGAGACCAGGCCGTTGCGCTTCCTATCAGCCCGGCGCCTGCGCTTCCTCGCACACCACCTGGGCGACCTCGCGCCGGCCGCCGTCGATGCGCACGGCGCTCAGCCTCCCGCCCCACACGCAGCCGGTGTCGAGCCCGAGCAGGTCGTCGCGTTCGGTGAAGCCGAGCGTCGACCAGTGGCCGAATGCGATCGGCACGCCGGCGGTGCGCCGACCCGGCGCGTCGAACCAGCGGTAGAGACCGGGCGGCGGCGCCGCGCTGCCGTCCTTGGTCTGGAAGTCGAGCGTGCCGTCGGCCGAGACGAAGCGGATCCGCGTCATCGCGTTGACGCTGAAGCGCAGCCGGCCGGCGCCGGCCAGCGATGCGTCCCAGCGCGCCGGCTCGTTGCCGTACATCACGTGCAGGAAGTCGACCAGCGCCTCGCTCTTGAGGTGGCGCTCGACTTCGCCGGCCAGCTCGAGCGTCAGCGCGAGATCCCATTGCGGGGCGACGCCCGCGTGCAGCATCAGCCAGCCGTGCGCGTAGACCGCCATCCGCCGGCCGCGCAGCCATTCGAGCCAGTCCTCGCGGTCCGGCGCGCCCAGGATGTCGTCGAGCGTGTCGGTCGCGTGCACCGGCCGCACGCCGTGGGCCGCGGCGAGCAGGTGCCAGTCGTGGTTGCCGAGCAGGCACGTCGCCGAGTCGCCGAGGCCGCGCAGGCGGCGCAAGGTGGCCAGCGAGCGCGGTCCGCGGTTGACCAGATCGCCGAGCACGAAGATGTGGTCGCGTGACGGGCTGTAGCCGATCTCGTCGAGCAGGCGGTCGAGGGCATCGCAGCAACCCTGCACGTCGCCGATCAGGTAGTCCATCGACTCGATTCTGCTACGCTGAATGCCTCCCCGATGCCGCGCGCCCCGCATGGACGTTGCCTTACTGCTCTTTCTGATCCTCATCAACGCGCTGTTCGCCATGTCGGAGATCGCGCTCACCGCCAGCCGCAAGGCGCGTCTCCAGGTCATGGTGGAGGCCGGTGATTCCGGGGCCCGGCATGCGATGAACCTGCACGACAATCCGACGAAGTTCCTGTCGGTCGTGCAGATCGGCATCACGTCGATCGGCATCCTGAACGGCATCATCGGCGACGCCGCGTTCTCGGCGCCGTTCGCGCGCTGGCTGCACGACACGTTTGCGATCGGCGACCGCGCCGCCGACATCACGGCGACCGCGATGGTGGTCGTCATCATCACGTTCCTGACCATCATCTTCGGCGAGCTGGTGCCGAAGCGCCTCGGCCTGATGTACCCCGAGACGGTGGCGCGCGTCGTCGCCCGGCCGATGGAGTGGCTGTCGCTGATCACGCGGCCTTTCGTGCGCCTGCTGTCGTGGAGCACCGATGCCTCCCTGCGCCTCATGGGCGTGCGCGGCGGTCCCGATCGCAGCGTGACGGAGGAGGAGATCGCGGCGAGCCTCGAGGAGGGGCTCGATGCCGGCGTGATCGAGGCGCAGGAGCACCAGATGGTGCGCAACGTGTTCCGCCTCGACGACCGCCAGGTCGGCTCGATGATGATTCCGCGCGCCGAGATCGTCTGGCTCGAGGCGACCGGCACCGCCGACGACGTGCTGCGCGTGATCGCCGACGAGGAGCACTCGCGCTACCCGGTGTGCCGCGGCGGGCTCGACGACGTGCTCGGCATCATCTCGGCGCAGCGCCTGCTGCAGCAGGCGATGCAGGGCCTGCCGCCGTCGCTGAGCGAAGGGCTGCAGGCGCCGGTCTTCGTGCCGGAAACGCTGTCCGGCATGGAGCTGCTCGAGCACTTCCGACAGTCGAGCGCGCAGATCGTCTTCGTCGTCGACGAGTACGGCGAGGTGCAGGGGATGATCACCGTGCGCGACGTGCTCGAGGCGATCACCGGCGAGTTCAGCACGCGCACCGACGACGATTCGTGGGCGGTGCGGCGCGACGACGGCAGCTGGCTGTTCGACGGCCTGATCCCCACGCCCGAGCTGAAGGACCGCCTCGGCCTGAAGGAGCTGCCCGAGGAGGACCGCGGCCGCTACAACACGCTGGCCGGGATGATCATGCTGCTGCTCGGCCGGCTGCCCGAGACCTCCGACTCGGTCGAGTGGGAAGGCTTCCGATTCGAGGTGGTCGACCTCGACGGCAAGCGCGTCGACAAGGTGCTGGTCAGCTCGCTGGCGCCGCGGCCGAGCGAGACGACGGCGCCCTGAGCGTCAGCCGCCGCCGCCCTCCGGCGGCATTGCCGCCTGGGGGACCAGCGCCTGCGCCTCGATCTCGATGCGGGCGCCGCCGTAGAGCGTCGCCTGCACCGTCGAGCGGGCCGGAAAGCCGAGCTCGAAGTGGCGGCGGTACTCGTCGTTGAAGGCCGCGAAGTCGGCGAGGTCGGAAAGCCACACCGTCACGCGCACGACGTCGGCGAGGCTCGCGCCGTGCTCGCCCAAGGTCGCGGCGATGCGCTCGAGCACGACCCGCGTCTGCACGTCGATCGCGCCGGCGACGAGCTTGCCCGCGCCGTCCATCGGCAGCACGCCGGAGAGGAACAGGAAGCCGCCGGCCTTGACGACCTTCGAGAACGGCATCGGCAACGGGGTCGGGAAACGCTCGATCGGCATCATCGGGATACCTCCGGTGTGTTGGCCGCGGCATCCGCCGCCGGCTTCAACGGGATCGCACGGCGCGCCGCATGCGGCGTGCGCCGGATCACCTGGCCGGCGCGCGCGCCGGTGTGGGCGCCGCGCTGCCAGGTGATCGCGCCGTTGACGATCACCGCGTCGATGCCTTCGGCAGCGCGGGTCGGCGCCTCGTAGGTCGCCGCGTCGCGGACCGTCGCCGCATCGAAGACGACGACGTCGGCGTGCTGGCCGACCGCGAGCGTGCCGCGGCCTGCGAGGCCGAAGTTGCGCGCGGTCAGGCCGGTCATCTTCCAGACCGCGGTCTCGAGCGGGAACAGGCCGACGTCGCGGCTGTAGTGGCCGAGCACGCGCGGGAACGTGCCCCAGAGGCGCGGATGCGGCTTCGGCCCGACCGCGATGCCGTCCGAGCCGATCATCGTGTCGTCGAACGCGAGGATGCGGCGCACGTCGGCCTCGTCCATCAGGAAGTAGATCGCGCTGCCGGGCTGCAGGCGGCGCGCCGCCTCCGGTTCGGGCACGCCCCATTCGGTCGCGATGTCGCCGAGGTCGCGGCCGGCCATCTCGGGATGCGGCTGGCTCGACGCGATCAGCACGCGGCCGTCGAGCATGCCGCGGTCGGTGCGGATCATCGTCGAGCCGGCGTTGTACGGATAGCAGTCGAGGCCGACGCACTGGCAGGCCATCGCCGCGCGGATGTGCGCCAGCGTTTCGGTGGAGCGGCCGAAGTTCGGCTTGTTCTGCACCTTGTGGTGCGAGACGACGACCGGCACGTCGAGCTCGCGGCCGATGC
>Ga0307411_10000302_pt1 | contig 16421 bp, 30 predicted proteins | sample DK1Ometagenome_2_FD_203712 | JGI IMG/M metagenome (GOLD analysis project Ga0307411, IMG submission 203712) | Maize rhizosphere microbial communities from greenhouse at UC Davis, California, United States - DK15-O-1 | ecosystem: Host-associated > Plants > Roots > Rhizosphere > Soil | place: USA...
CGTCATGCTCGCGATCTGCCTCGTGCCCTACGCCGTCCGCATCCGCGTTCGTCGCGCCCCGAAGCGCGGGATCGGCGTGTGGCTGTAGCCTTCGTCAGGTCGCCTACACACGCGGTAGGCGGCCGATCGGCTGCTACTTCACCCAAGCACACAGGAACAAGAACATGAACATCGTCAATCTCACTCCGCATCCGGTCACCATCATCCGCGGCGGCAAGCAAACCCAGTTCCCGGCGTGCGCTCCGGGCGACCTCCCTAGGGCCGTCGAGCGTCCGCACTCGCCGGGCATGGACCTGATCCACGACGACAGCCAGGGCTCCTACGCGACCGGATGCGCGCTCGAGGACACTGGCCTCGTGGATCGGACGGCCTACACCGGCGTCGAGAACCTGCCACCGATCCCGAACGACGATGTGGCTTACGGCGTCCGCACGGCTTACATCGTCTCGGTCGTCACGGTCATCGGCGCGCTGGCCGCGGGACGCCCGACCTGTGACCTGCTCGTTCCGATGGGCCAGGTCCGCGACGAGAATGGGCGCATCATCGGCGCGACGGGTCTCGGGCAGGCGGACGTGCTGCTCGATCCGATGGCGCAGACCCTGCGCAAGCGCTGGAGTCGCTGACCCTGCGAGCTCCGGATCTCGAATCCGGGGCTTACCAGGACCAGCGACACCGCCAAAAACAAAGTAGATACTTCCGGTCACTCATCAAACAGGAGACACCGCCATGTCAGAAGAAGCACTTCTCATCGAGATGGATTGCGCCAAGTGCGGCCGCCCCGCGGACCGCACGCTCTGCGACCGCTGCGCGCCGCCTGCCCCGGCAGCGGCGATCGAAGCTGCCGTTGACGCATACCTGGCAACCCCAATGGGCGTCGCCGATCTTGCCGTTTCCGTCGAGGAAATCGCGCCGGTTGGTCTAGGGAGCGCGCTGGGCGCCACCCCGCACGACTTCACTGGAATCGTCGCGGAAGCGTTCGCGAACGCCGCCGTTCAGGGCGCCGGGTCGCTCGCGGGCGGCCAGCTCGGGATCGCCGGGTTCACGTCCCGCGAGGGCTACATCACGGCGATCCGCAACGGCGTTCCGGCGCGCACGCACCGGCTCTACCTCGAGACGCTGCGGTCGCGCTACGGCATGACCACGGCGGACATCGCCACGCTCAACCTGCCGGGCCCGATGGCCGAGACCGCGCTGCCCAACGGCGCCGGCATCGCCCACGTCCCGACCGGACCCAGCATCTTCGACCGGCCGCGCTCGGAGCGCGCGTTCATCGTCGGAAACGTCCCGGTCACTGGGGGCGACACGCCCCCGCAGGTCGCGCTCAAGAACGGCGAGCTGATCGCCGGAGCGATGGAGGGCACGGGCGCGCTCGTCGGCTGGACGGGCAAGCACAGCATGGACCGCGCCGCGATCGTCAAGGCGCTCGATGGCATCCCGCGCGTGCTTCCGCCGCGCGCTGCCAGCGCGAAGGCCCACGCCGGACAGGTCATGAGCCGGCTCACCCGCGAGGGCTTCGTGGTCCGCGTCGCCCGCGGCCAGGCGACCACGAAGGGCGTCAGCAAGTGGACGGTTGGCACCGTCAACCACGCCAGCACGGTCGGCGCCAGCCTCGGCCAGACGACGATGACGGTGACACTCACCGCGGCCGGCGAGCTGCAGATCGACGGCGAGGCGAGCCTGGCGAACAAGATCCAGGTCGACTACCAGGCCCTCGTCGCCGCCGAGCGCTACCAGGCGGGCGACATCACGAGCTGGCTGTCCGGAGCGCTCCGCTACTACTTCGACGCGGTGCGCTTCGGGGCGCTCGGCTACTACGTCCCTGCGCGGCATGTCGAGGCGGCTGGCGCGCTCTGCAAGGCGATCGCGGATGCCGGGTTCGGCGCCGATTGGGTGCTCCCCGCGCTGCCGGTCGCCACGAGCGATCAGCTCCGGGACGGCATCGTGCGCGGCCTGACCAGCGAGGTCGACGACCTGATGGCGCGGCTGGCGACCGAGCGTGCCACCGCGAAGGCAGCGCGCGAGACGGCGATTGAAAATGCACGGCGGCCAACCGGTGGCGCGGCCATGGAGGCGGCGCTCAAGCTGTCCGGCGACATCGGCCCCAAGCGCGGCCAGACGTTCCTCGTCGACCTACGCGCCATCGGCGCCCGGATCGTGGCCTACGGCCAGGTCCTCGGCGAGGAGCGTCTGGCCAGCGCCAAGGAGCAGGTCCGCCAGGCCGTGGTCGAGCTGGAGACCGTGCTCGGCGATGACTACTCGGGCATCTCGGCGCGCTTCGCGGGGGTGTGGGACGAGATCGAGCTGGACCGCAAGCGGTCGGGAGGGGTGCTGTGACATCGACGCTGGAGTCCCTGCTCGACGAGGTAATAGCGCTCGCAGCCGACGCGGGTCGACTGAACGCCGAGGCCGCTGCGATCAGGGGTCGGGCCGGACGTGTGTCGAGCACGGTTGCCCACAGACTGGCCACCGAGGCAGAGCGCAAGCTGTCGGCGGCGCGGTCCGCATTCCTGCGGGCGGTGCGGTGATGGTGACCGCCGACACGATCACCGACGAGCAGATCCGCGAGCTGCGCGCCGATAGCATCGCCGGTTGCTACTCGCACGTATTCAAGCCCGAGACGCAAGCCATCGTTTCTCTCTGTGAGCGCGCCCTCGATGCCGACGGTACCGAGATGCTCGCGCGCGCCCGCATCGCCGAGATCATCAACGCCCGCGAGGCGAGCAAGGCGGTGCGGTGATGGCGCGAGGACGCATCACTGTGAACCGCGCGGCGTACCCCTGGCGAGACGTCGTGTCCGCCCAACGGTGGCAGACCGGCAACCACGCGCGCAACTCGTGGTCGCAGACGCTCACGCTGTCGTGTGGTCACAGCGTGTACCGCAAGGGGTCTGCGGGCGCCCCCAAGAGGGTTCGCTGCACGGCGTGTCCCATGGTCGAGCACAAGGCGGTGCGGTGATGGCGATCGACGTCGACAAGCTCCGACACGTCATCGAGCAGGGCACGCTCGAGGCCGCGCACGAGTCGGGCATGGAACGTGTGGCGATCCGCGTCATCATCACGACGCTGCCCGGCACCAACATCCCGGCCATCCAGGTCGAGGTCTGTGAGCTGACACCGGAGCAGGTTGCAGACCTCACCGGATCCGGTCACGGCAACTAGACTGGCACTCGTCGAGGTCGCGTCACGGGACGCGGGTTCGGCCGGCCGCCACTCACCACAAAACAAAAGGGATACTTTCCATGTCAGACCAGAGCGCGACGCACATCATCGACCAGAAGATCCGGGAATTAGCGGAGACGCTACGCGACGGAACCGCGAGCGATGCAATCGGACGCCACGTGTGCGCGATTGCCCTGGGCGAACCCGGCAACCTCGGAAGGCCACCGACGGACTCCGAGATCGCTCGGGCCCGGGTGATGGCCGTGGCGGCGATCGATAATTCCCGGAAGGCCACCTAGCCATGGCGGCCCCGCGCCTCACCGAACCAGGCCCCACGGACATGCACTGGATGTCCGTCGTCGAGACCCACGGCAAGCCTCCGGTCATCGAGTTCTTCGATGAAGAATGGGAAGCCGAGGACCACGCCCGCGCCGCGCTCGCCACCGAGCGGACGTCGGTTTACGTCGCCGGCATCGTCAAGCACGGCGAGCACCGGGCCTCCGGTCGCAGGCTGGCGTCAGTCAAGTGACCAGGATCGACGAGCACAGCCCGATCAACGCATCTCAGCGCGAGCTGCTGGTCGTGTGCCGAGACGCCGGCCGGCCGATGACCCCGGCGGAGATCGCGCAACGGCTGCCCGGCCAGACCGGGTTCTCGATACGGCCCACGCTGATGGCGCTCCACCGGAGGGGCCACCTCGCCAAGTTCGGTGGAGCGACGCCGCGGTACCAGATCACGGCCCACGGCATCGCGATCCTGCTGCGCTAGGGCTTCTTCTTCGGCACGTGAGGGCGAACCACTTCGGTTGGTTTCGTCTCGATCGCGCCGGCCTTCGCCATCTGCGCGAGCACCAGGTCGAGCGCGCCGTCGCCCTTCCGGGTCTCGATCTTCTGCTTGGGCTGCTTGTGCGCGACCACGAGGGTGCGCACCGCAGAGATCGAGGTCGTGATCGTCAGCGCCCGCATGGCCTCCTGCTGGCCGTAGAGCTCGGCCAAGACGGAGGCCGCCTTGGGACCGATCAACTTGCGGCGCTCGGTCTCCTGGCGACCCAGCACGCGCCCGTCGGGCAGCGGGATGCTCTCGTTCCAGGCGATGCCGCACAGCTGCTTCTTGATCTCGCCCAGCACCCCCTCAATGCGCTCCACCATCATCCACGCGTCGGCGGCGTTGCGCACGGTCAGCGCGCCAGGTCGCACCTGCAACTCCGTGGTCGGGGTGCCGTTCTGGTCGTCGAACGAGTGAGATTCCACCCCCATCGCGACGAGCTCGGCCGGGATGCTCTTGACCAGGGCGACCTTCGCGGGGCACTGCTTGCGCGCCGGGCAGTAGTTGCAGTGCGGGCCCTCGTGCAGCCCGAGCGGGCGACCCGCGCGGTACTCGGCCTCCCAGTGGTCGATCAGCTCGCGCGACGCGCGGAAGTCGGCCACGAACGCGTCGAGATCCCACTCGTCGACGATGCGGCGCACGGAGTGGTGCGTGCCGTCGTCGTGGATGTGGATCAGCTCAACGACCACGTCGACGCACCCGTAGACGACACGAACGCACTGAGCCGCCAACATCGTCTGCGCGAATCGGTCCGGCGCCGGATACTTGGTGTGACCGGACTTGTAGTCCGAGGCGAGCCCGCGGCGTCCGTCCGGTCGATCCTCGATTCCGTCGATGTCGATCGTCAGGTCGATGTGGTCGGGGCCCGGCGGTCCGTGCTCGGTCGAGTCGTAGGCGCGATCCAGGTTGCGGCCGAGCTCGATGGCCAGCCCCGTGCGCCAGTTGTACCGGAACGCGACCTCGGTAGAGAGGAACACCGGCAACGCGTCCAGGTCGAGGGCGTTGATCAGCGTCAGGAACGCCTCGTCGTGCCCCATGTGTTCTACCGTCGCCTCGCTGAGCGCGTCGTCGTGGCCAATCTCCCTGACGCGCTCGAGGTAGCGATGGATCGCCTTTCCGCGCCGACGCGCCGGGTCGCTGCGCTCCTCCTGGTCGTCGTCCTCGCACTGGGGCAGCACGACGCTGGCCGGGCACTTCCAGGCGCGGTGCGCCTTGCTGCCCGTGGTACGCGGTCTTGGCGGTGCTCCGGTCATAGCCACCTCCACACGCTGACCACGCACGCCACGCACAGCGACACCGCCATCGCACCGAGGCTGATCATCGTCACCACCGCGACTGCATCCTTCACGCAGCCGACCCAGGACTTGTCGGTCATACTCTCCATCCCGGTTGCTTGACGGCCCAGCTCTCGAGCGCCCACTTCGCGAGCTGCGTGAAGTGCCTGGGCTCCGGCGGGTCGACGATGCCGAAGCGCAGGAAGTCGTAGATCGTTCCCGACGGGATCAAGTGCCCGAGCTCACGCCGCATGCCATCCGACATGCGGCCGCCGACCAGCGCGATCCCGTCGCACCGCTCGATGACGGCGCAGGCGTCGATCAGCCCGGCCTCGCGCTGGGCCGGGTCGGCGTCGTCCTCGCCCGACAGGATGCTCGCGAGCCACGGCGCGATGAACGTGGCCTCGGGGAACGACTGGCACAGCCAGCGCAGCCAGCGGCACCCCCGGTGGATGTTCCGGCTGGTCGCCGTGGCGATCGCTAGCTTGTCGTTGGACACGCTGATCCCGTTGATGTCCTGCTGGCTCGGCCTGACCGGAGCCGCCATGTAGATGATCTTGCGGCTCATGACAGCTCGGGCCCCTTCAGGAACATGGCCTCGGTCTCCTCGGAGGTCGCGATCCGCGCGCCCCAGAGCTCCGCGAGCCTGTAGGCGTCATCACGATCGAACACCCGCCCGACGTAGCCATCCGGCGGATCGCCGTTGGCCTCGGGCATCTCCCCGCCCTGGCACTCGGCCGCCCCAAGCGGTCTCGGAGCGATCCGCATCGCGGAGGGCCCGTCGGAGGCCTTGACGATCGCTCCGCCGACGAACCTCCCGTTGGCGTCGCAGAACGACAGCCACCACCACCTCATGACGCCTCCGTGTCGGAGGCGGTGTCGAGCAGATCCTCGGCCTGGCGCGCGGCCTCGGCGATCTGCGCGAGCTTCTGCTCGTCGTAGGGCAGGCGCACGACGCGCTCGCCCAGGACGTTGATGTTGATCCGCATCGCCGACGCCACAGCCTCGAGCCGGGCGATCGTGGATGCGCGCAGGGTGATGCGCCGGCGCGGTTCCTGGTAACCGCCCTTGCGGGCGCGCAGCGCCAGGGCCGCGGTCTCCGCGCTCGTCTGGCGCGGTCTCTTTCCTCTGCTCATCCCAGCTTCTCCGCGCGGGCGTTGTACGCCAGCTGCATGCGTTGCGTGTCCTCGACGGGGAGGTTGGCTTCCTTGGACCACTTCAGCCACTCGCGCTTGCCCTCGCGAAGCGCGACGCGATCGGTCTGTGCGTTGACCCAAGCGATGAACGCGGCGACCGACTTGACCGGAGGCTGCTCATCTCCGAACCCCTCATCGAACGCGCCGTCATCGCCGAACCCCGGATCGGACGCAGAACCGGGATTCGCCGTCGGCTGTCCATCGGAGCCCGACTCGGTCGACGGAGAACTGTCCGTAGCAGGTGAGGGCGTTGAGCTCGGCCCGCGAGTAGCCGGCAACGCCGGCGTAGTAGGGTCCGCCTTCTTAGCCTCGACCTTGGCCTTGGCGGCGTCGAGCTTCGACGTCGAGGGCGGCGAAGCGTCGCCGGAGGGTGGCGCGGAGGTCGAAGCCCCGGACGTCGCCCCCGAGGTACCAGCGCTTGATGCCGGGGGATTCGCAGGGCGCGCGGCCCCGACGTGATCTCCCGGTCGCGGGCCTCCGTCGGTCCTGACCTCCGTGGCCTTCGCTTCGATCGGCTTGGCTTTGCTACCCGGCTTCGCGTCGTCCGACTTTTTCGTGTTCACTTCCGGGGTTCGCCTACCCAGCGCATCCTTGCCGTTGGCCGAATCGAACACCATCTCCGGATCTGGAGCCTTCCGGAACGCCGCAACCTCGACGACGTCGCGCCCCACCACCTCGCTCGCGGCACCGTCGGTGTACTCGTCGAGCACCGGGCTGACCGGATTGCCCTGTTCGTACGCGAGATCGAGCTCGCGCGCGCGGTAGTAGTCGTCGCCCATCGGTAGCCGCTTGCCGATGCTGCGGAGCGCGCTCTTGCGCGCCATCTGGTCGTACCACTTCGTCCAGGCGTCGGACTTCCCGCCACCGGCCATGCGGATCTTCTCGATCCGCTCGAGGTCGAGCCACTCGATCTCGAGCCCGTTATTGGGCAGCTTGGCCCAAGCCACGGCCCCGATGACGGCTCCGCGGTTGGTGAGCGCCGGCTTGTGGAGCACGTGCTGGTTGGTGCCTTGATCGATCTCGAACACATCGCGCTCGTGGACCACGTTGGCCACGACGTTGATGCCGGCGCGGCGGCACTGCTTCTGGATGCCCTTCCATCCGGCCATGAACGTGGCCTCGGTGATGGTGATCTCCTTGCCGATCCCGTTCTCCACGTACTTCTTGGTGCTCTTGCGCGGGATCAAGAACGCCTCGCCCTTGAGCGGGCCCGGCTCGAGGCCGGACACCGCGCAGGACAGGAGAGCCATGTAGACGCTGGTCGGCGTGCACGCCCGGAGGAGATCGTCGGTCTGGATCTGGTGGAGCGCGAACCGGATCATCGACTCGGACTTGAGTCCTCCGGTCATCCAGCGCGCGAGCTTCTCTTCCTGACGGGTGAGGAATGCTTGGTGATCTCCGACGGTAGCGAGTGCTGTGTTGTCTGCCATGCGGTGTGCTTTCTGCGCCAGGTTTGACATCGGCGCTCACTGTCTGTACTACTTTTCTAGAATGCCCTCAAGCCCCCGCCTCGTTCTTCCACCGGATCCGCCACGGGATCAGCCCACCAAGAAAGAGGCGTGGTACCTCGATTGCCTCGACAAATGGAGCCGGCACCACAAGCGTGCGCCGACTCTGGTCGAGCTGGCAGCGTTCTGCTGCAAGAGCACCACGTCGGTGTACAGCGCTCTCGTGGCGCTGGGCCACAAGGGTCACGTCGTCCAAGGCGATGACCGGAAGTTCAGGGTGAAGCCGTGAGCGACCTGACGGATGAGCGACTGGACGAGATGATCGCCTGGTCAGCTGATGGTCGAATACCAGACGCTCAACTCGCGCTGCTCGAGCTCCAGCGCCGCCGCGCCGAGCAGGCCGCCGGGCGCGAGCACGTGGAGCGGGTGGTCGTCGAGGCGTGCGAACTGAGTCAGAGCTACAAGCCAGACGCACGCGATCTTGCGCGATTTGAGGCGATGGCGTCGTACGTCGCCGGCCGGCTGAGCGTGCCGGTGCTGAGCGAGGATGAGGTCCAGTTGGCATGTAATCTCCGCGCGTACGTGAAGGCCTCCACCGGGATGCTCGGCTACCCGGACCCGGGTGAAGCTGCCAGAGAGTGCCCAATCCCGGCGTCCTGGGTCACCCTACTCGACCGCCTCATCGCCGCGAGGAAGCCATGAACCGCATCAGCCTAGCCAACGCGCTCGTCCTCCTGTCACCGGCCCACTACGCCGCCATCGAGCGGGTGGGTCAGCTCTGCAACGGCGCCACCCACCTCGATGACCTGGCGTTCGTCCTCCAGCTCCTCGTGCATATCGACGACGCAATGGACGACTCCCCGGTCGGGTGGAGCGCCGTCGCCGCGCACCGCGCGCTGCTCGAGGCGGCCGTATCGGAGGGCCTGATCTCCGAGGCCCCGGAGGTCCGCCGCCTGCCGACCAGGCAGGAGGAGATCGACCAGATCCGCAAGGCCCACGAGCACGAGATGTGGGGGATGCAAGAGCGGGTGCGCGAGCTCGAGGAACGTCTTGCCCAGCGCGACCGCGACGACGAGGAGCGCCTGCGCATTCGCGAGGAGGATCAGCGTAGGGCGGACCGCCTGAACAGCTTCTGCGGAGGCGGTGCCGGATGACCCCTCCAGTCACCGCCAAGACCAAGCGTCAGGTTCTCGGGGAGCTGATCGCTTTCAACCGGGCCCAGATCAACATCAGCAAGCACAACCTGGCCGACAAGACGAGGTCCACCATCAAGGAGGTCGAGCGCTGGGAGCGCGGAGACCTGTGTCCGACGAGCCAGGAGTGGCAGCGCATGCGCGCGGTGTTCCCGCCGCTGAGCGGCGCTGGCAACCGTTACCGCGAGGTTTTCGACGCTGCGGCGGCAGAGCAGAGGGCAATCGAGGATGCCAGGGAGCACAAGGCCCAAGCCGTCGACGCCGATGCCGATGCCGATGCCGGGAACGCTGACCTGGACACCATGGTGCGCATGCTGATGGAGAGCATGCCAGGTCTCCGGTCACTGCACATCGAGGTTGACGACGATGGCGTCGCGTCGGTCAGCTACCGGACCCGCGAGGTCAGGATCATCGAGGACGCCGGCAACATGCAGGTGAGGACGAAGTGAAAGACCAGCACCGCCGCGCATACTCACACCTCGAGACCGACGTCGAGCTCACCGCTCGCATCCGGGCCAAGTTCCCGGGCGCCACGCGATGGAGCAACGATGACTGCGACCAGTTCGCCAAGCGCCTCGGGTTCCAGCGACAGCTGGTGTGGGTGGACGGATGACGGATCACGTCGAAACGTGCCCGTGTATCGAGTGCCAGACGAAGCGATCGTTCGTCGAGGTAACGCAGGACCGATCCCGAGGGAAGTGGGTAGACCTTGACGATCTGCGCCGAGAAATCGCCGCCGATGCGAAGGCCCGAGCGATGGCCGCCGGTCTCGAGGGAGTCCGGGTGAGCGTTCGGATCGCTGAGCCAGATCGGCGCGGAGGCCGAGTCATCGACGTGTCAGTGGCCCTGACGAGGAAGAAGTGATCGGCATGAGCGCATCGGGCGTTGACATCTGGACGTACCACCAGAAGTGGAAGCGAGCTCGCGCCTTCACCTACTGGGGCAAGGTGTTCCAAAGGCTCAACTCGATTCGGGGGTCCAGATGAGCGTCGACAAGGAGGCCGTGCTCGCGCAGCTCCGAGCGGAGGACGTGGCCGCGCACCTCGGAATCAAAGGATCGTTCCGCGGGCGCTGGATGCGCAGCAAGCGATGCGGAGAGACCGACCACTCGAGCGACGTGTTCGGCCTGGCGCGCGATGGCCGGTGGCATTGCCACGCCTGCAACACCGGAGGCGATCTGCTCAAGCTTCTGGCGCTGGGATCGGGCGTCAACATCTCGACTGACTTCCCTAAGGTCCTCGAGATCGCCGCAGGCATCGCCGGCGTGGAGGACGAGGACAGCTTCGTCCCGCAGAGCAAGCCGGCGCCGCGCGAGCGCCCGCCGCTGCCGCCGGACGTTCCGATCGCCAAGCGGATCTCGATCGCGAAACGACGCGCCGCGTGGTTGTGGGAGCGGCTGCGTGAGGACCACTACATGATCGACGCCTATCTCCGGTCACGTGGTCTGCGGTCCGACCTGAACATCTGTCGCGAGGACCTGCGCACCACGCCGCTCAACATGCCGCGCCCCGCTGCAGGTGACGCGCCCGAGCTTGTGACATGCTGGCGAGCCATGCAATCCATCGCTCTCGTGATCCCGGTGCGATCCGTCGATGACGGTGCGTTCGTCGACCTCCGGTGTAGACGGATGGAGCCGGGGCCCGACGAGCCGAAGATCATCGGGATGCTCGGCAGCGTGACCTCGGCGCCGGCGGATAGCGGCCACGCGCGGCGCCTGATCGGCTGCTACGGGCACCCGGAGTCGGTGGACTCCGACCTGGTCGTCGTCGTCGAGGGCGCGATGGACTACCTGACCGCGCTGCAGGTCTGGCCCAACGCGCAGTGCCTCGGCGCGGTCGAGTCCGGTTCGATGGCGCTGGTCGCGCAGCACGCCGCCCGGCAGCTGGCGCGGCGCGACAACCACAGCCGGATGATCATCGTCGAGCAGTACGACCCGCCGCGCACGCTGCGCAACGGCGACGTCGTGCCGGGGGCGGCAGACAGCTCGATCAACGAGGAGCCCAACGCCGCCATGAAGGTCGCGCATCGCCACCTCGGACCGTCCCGGGTCGGGTGGGTGCGGTGCGCGGGGGCAGGCATCAAGGACCTGAACGACATGGTGCAGGCGAGCGCGGTCAACGAGCCTGCGGTCGACGGAGTCAAGGTCACGCTGAGGTTTCGCGCGGAGGTGGTGTGGGGCAACCAGTGGACCGATCGTGACGACACGTGATCGACTCCGAGCCAGAGGAGGATTTCGTAACGGCCCAACCTCCGGTCACGAACGTGATCCAATTCCCGGGCGTGCGACCCAACCGGAAGCTGACCGACGCGTGGAAGGCTCGCGTCGAGGCCGGCAACCAGAAGACGACCACCAAGCTCAAGCTGCCGTCGCCGATCGACGTCATGGACGAGGTGATGAGACAGCGCTCGATGCCGGCGATGTCGTGGCCCGCGGCGTGGCCCAACCTGGCGCGCCGGATGCGCACGTATCCCGGCGACATGGTCGGCGTGGTCGGCAGCCAGGGCGGCGGCAAGACATCGTTCGCGATCCAGGTCGCGGTCGCCAACGCCGGCGACGGCATCCCGACGGTGTGGATGGCGGGCGAGCTGGACGCCGCGCAGATCACCACGCGCATCGTCGCCAACATGCACGGCGTGCATGCCATGGCAGTGCGGGACCACTGGCCGCGCGAGCGCATCGAGTACGCGCTGGCTCACGTCTCGGACATGTTCCACTTCGTCGACCGGTTCCGGGACCGGGAGAAGCAGCTCGATGCGATCCGTCGGGCGGTCAGCTACACGTGGGAGCTGTACCGGATCCCCCCGCTGCTGGTCGTCGACCACATCGGCAAGCTCGCGGGGCTGTCCGGGGACCTCCGGGTCGGGACACTGGAGGCGCTCGAGCTGCTGCGCGAGCTGACGGTGGAGATGCAGTGCTACACGATGCCGCTGTCCCAGGGGTCGCGCGGCTCGCAGGCGATGCTGACCGGAAAGACCACGCCCGAGTCCGCGACCGAGGCGATCGGCCTGGCCGCCGAGTCCAAGTCGTACGAGGACGACTGCGCCAACGTCATCGCCCTGGCGTTGTTCAAGGTCGACAACGCGATGCGCCTGGACGCGCACGGCATGGTTGGCAAGGCGCGCCACACCGGCGAGGAGGGCACCGAGGGCATGGCGTTCTCCAAGCCCGGCGGGCAGTGGTTCGAGCTCGACTACCTGCCAGCGACGCCCGGCGAGGTCACCGCCGAGGTGGCCAAGGCGAAGAAGGACAAGCACCGCGCCGGCGCGCCGCCCGAACTACCCCAGGCGCGCGCGGACCTGAACGCCGCCCGGTCGGGGAATGCCGATGCTGCGCGGCGCATCGCGCTGCTCGAGGCGATCCGTCGTCACGGGGCGATGGGGATGGAGACCAAGCACGTCAAGGACGTCCGCGGCGTGGGCCGCGGAACCGCACCGCAGCAAGCTCTGCAGGACCTCGAGCGCCAGGGTCTGATCGAGCGCATCAACAACCGCTGGCGCGCGACACCGAGGGAAGAATGAGCGAAGACAAGACCTACGACATCCACACCAAGCCGACCGAGCCCGGTATGCAGCCGCTCGCCAACGACGGTTGCTTGGCTAGCGACCACGAGCGTGGATGGCACACGCCGGCTCGGCCCGCGCCCCCGCTTGACCCGCACGCCGAGTTCCTCATCGCGGAGAACGAGCGCGAGGTGCAGGGCATCGGTCAGGAGTTCTCGCTGCTCCTGGAGGACGCCATGGAGCGATCCGATCAGCGAGCGAAGGAGCGCGCCGAAGCCGATGCAGAGATCCTGCGCACGCCGGCTGACGCCGAGTACATGGCCGACCTGCACGAGGCCGCGCGCATGCCGTGCTTCTGTAACCCGCAGCCGAGCTTCGTGTGCACGCACCACATGGCCAAGCACGAGCTCGAGCTGCGCCGACCGAAGGTCGTGGTGCTCTGCGGGTCGACCAGATTCTACGACCACTTCATGCAGGCCGACTACGACGAGACGATGGCGGGAAACATCGTGCTGTCGGTCGGATTCGCCCGCATCTCGCCGCAGGCGAGAGCCGAGGTGACTCGCTACAAGCACGAGAGCGAAGACATCGGCTGCACGCCCGAGCAGAAGGTTGCGCTCGACGATCTGCACAAGCGCAAGATCGACATGGCCGACGAGGTCATCGTTCTCAACGTCGGCGGCTACGTCGGGAAGTCCACCGCCTCGGAGATCGAGTACGCCGAGATGTGCGGCAAGCCCATCCGCTGGCTTGAGCCGCCGCGGTAGCTACTCGCGCACCGGGCCGCGGTCGGTGTTGATGTACTGCCGCGTGTTCTCCTGCATGAGGCGCTCGTACTGCAGGTCCAGCTTGCGCCGGCGCTCGCGGGCCTCCGGGGTGTCAGCGAACAGCAGGTTCAGGGCGTTGTTGGGTGGCAGGGCGATCATGCGATCGGGTTACCACATCCCAAGCTGACGGTCGTCTTCGGGTTCCGGCGACGCGCCGTCGCCGGGTCGGGAATGGCGATGACGGGGCCGGCCGCGTCGGTCGAGCTCGAGCTCGAGGTCCGCTGTTGACGTCCAGGTGTCGTTCCGCATCCAGCGAGCTCGCGCGGCGCGCAGCGCCTCCGCAGCGGACTTACCAGCTTGCCAGATTCGCCCCCTGGCGTGCCCCAGGACGAGCGATATGGCCCACTCGGTCATGCAGTACTTCCCAAAAAGAACTTTTTTCTTGGGTCAACCAGCAAAGAAATGGCCCCAGAGGTTGCCATTACTCCTCTGGGGCCAAGCGCACCGCCAAGCACGCAGCACACCCTATCGGGTGCGGCGTCGAACGTCAAGATCTGGCGTGATGGGCAGCCTCCACAGCAGGTAGTGCATCCAGCACAGCGTCAGCCCGCCGCCGATCGAGGTGACCATGGTCATCGGGCAAGAGCGCTCGCAGCAGGAGCCGACGCGCCATCCGGTCATCGCCTCTCCTCGATCTCGACGACGTCGTTGACGTGGCACGGTCCTTCACACGTGACGTGGACCTCGTAGCCCTCAAATAGCCCAGTCTCTCCCTCCTCGATAGGCCCACTCTTTGCGCACATGTTGGCTAGCCTAATCGTTCGCGCGCCTCCGACGTATACGCCGTGAGCCACGATGAATGCGTCGATCGCCATGCATATCTCGTCCGCGCTGAGGATCACGATCTTCCCGCGACCGACGATCATCGTGGCGTGCCCTTGTGGATCAGGTTGTGGAGACGCTGCTCGAGATCGCGGACGAGCTCGCGGTCCACGTCGGTGCCGCCTGGCGGCATCTTGGCCAACGCGATCGCGTCCATGGCCAGCGCCTTCCAGTGGTCCAACAGGGCCTTGACCTTGCCGAGCTCGCCGGAGAGAAAAGCGATGCCACCGTCGGGTTCGGGCACGAACGTCATCGCCTCGGAGACCACATCCGGGCCGCTGTACTCGGTGCCGCCGCACATGCGCGTCAGAACCCTGACGAGATTGCCGTGCGGAAGCTTGTGCTCGAAGGTCTCCGTGAACCCGTCGGTGTGTACGTGGGTCCAATAGTTGACCTTTGCGGGCTTCGGTTCGGGATCCCACGGAGCCATGGCATGATCCCCGTCGTGGTCGTATTGCTTGGTGCAGCGCGTGCGCCCCAGCTGCATCAAGCATCTTACGGTGTCGCTCACCGCCTCCCCCTGGTCGGCGTGGTGACTGGAACCTCGATGACGACGACGCCCGGCGGTGCGGATGCGACGATGGCGCGGGCTCGATCGACGTCGCCCATGCGGGCGAGGATGGTGGCGGTGAGGAGAGTTGTTCTTGGCATCGATCACCAGGATGACGCGCGGTGCTTGACTTGTCAATCATTGCCTGCCATGGTCCGCAAATGCCCAAGAAGAAAACACCCAAGCCCAAGAAGCGCAACACCAAGCGGTCGCCGGCCGACGCCTGCGCGGCCGACAAGCCGGACCGCAACGACCGACCGATCGGATTCCGGATCTCGTCCGCCGAGTACGACCAGGTGATGCAGGAGATCCGCCGCATCGCCACCTCGAGCGGCATGCCGGGTATGAAGCCCGGCGCCTACGCCAAGCACGCGCTCCTCGAGCACGCGCGGCTCCGCGCAAAGGTCGTTGAGCTCGACGTCCTGATCGCCGGGGTCACGGGGATCATCGAGAACCTCGACAGCTCGGCGGTGCTTGACCCGGACGCGGTCGCGACCGCGACCGCCCTGCGAAACCTGCTGCCCAAGGATCCGGGGTGATGGCGGCCGACGCCATCCTGTGCGCGCTGCTGATCGGCTGCCCCCTGATCCTGGCCGTCCTGATCATGCGCAAGGCAGCGCGCGAGCCCCAGGTCGACCGCGACGCCAACCAGGAGGAGATCGCGTGTTTCCGCGCGGTCTGCACCATCCCGCGCGGATCCGTCGTGCGCGTGTCGCGCGGCGACCACGGCATCAAGGTCAAGTGGCGGTCGCCCGACCGTCGCTCGCAGGAGCCGCCGTGGTGATTCGCTCCATCATCTGGACGCTGTTCATCCTGGTCTGCGGGTACGCGGCGACCTGCGAGTCGCTCGTCCCCGCGGCGATCTCCGCCCTGGTCGCGCTCGGCCTGACGATCGACTTCCTCCTCGGCGGAGGAGAGCGCGAGGACGACGAGTGATGTCTCCGTTCACCCGAGAGCAGATCGCGGAGCTGTCGACGCACATCGACCTGACGGTGCTCGCCGTTCGGTTGTCCGTCGAGCGCGCCCGCATCAGGCAGGAGCGTCGTGACGAGAAGCGCTCCGGTCACTACGAGGCGACCGGGTTCCACTACACCGAGCTCGGAGGAGAGGGCGGATGAGCGATAAATCGGGAGAATGGGAGTGGGGCCTGGGGAGAGCTATTCGACAACGCTCAGAAGGAGCTCAAGCGATGAACCCGGACTTCGCAGTGCCAGATGGCGCCGCCGACATGGTCGACCGACTATCAAGCGCGATACGGCGGAACCGGGCAGCCGTTCACCGGTTTAGCTACCGTAGTATGACGCCGAGATTTCGCGGAAACGACCGCAGCACTGAATGCATCCTGGAAATCCGGTCACTGGACGACTGGCTCACCGATCCAGATTTCGCGCACGGACCCGACCCGGGCGGCTTGATGAAGGAGATCGAGCGCATGACCGGAGTCCTGCTCAACTACAAATCCGCGTCTTTCGAGTTCGCTGAGCGCATGATGCTGCTGTGGGCGGCCGAGGCCCAGCGCATCGAGAAAGAGCTCAAGCGATGAACGCCGTCTGGATCTGCTGCACGCTTGCGCTCGGCGGCATCGCGCTGTGGGAGATGTGGTGCGCCGTAGTGATGAGGAGGGTCG